>SDBV01003255.1_pt1 | contig 24102 bp, 22 predicted proteins | sample 2277081 | NCBI WGS metagenome assembly SDBV01 (sample SAMN10402039, study PRJNA504765) | marine sediment metagenome | isolation source: marine sediment core GS10_PC15, 223 cmbsf | place: Arctic Ocean: Southern Knipovich Ridge | collected 2010 | reverse complement strand
TCCGGGATCTGGACGTCCGCCGACCACTTTACGTGGCTCCCGTAGAGCCTTACCTGGTCGATCGTCTGGTTGGTTCCGATGTCCCGCGCGTGGGCCGGGCGGTCAGCCGTCAGAAGCAACAGGGGGACTCTGGCGAAGAACGCTTCGACAGCGGCCGGCGCAAAGTTCACGGCAGCAGTCCCTGACGTCGAGACTACAGCGACGGGCAGCTTTGACCGCTTCGCGATACCCAGTGCGAAGTACGCCGCCGACCGCTCGTCAACGTGCATCCAGACCTTGATCCGTGGATCGCGCCGGAATGTCAAAGCGAGTGGCGTCGAACGCGATCCCGGGCAGACGCAAACGTCCTCGATCCCCAGTTGAACCAACGAATCCACAAATTCTCCTACGAAGGAGGATTGGACATCGCTCACGACTCGCTCGTCGAACCTTGAAGGATGCGCAGGACCGGCTGGAGCTTCAGCACGGATTCCGCCAGCTCGCGCTTTACGTCCGATTCGGCGACGATCCCACACCCGGCATGGAGGAGCGCCCGCTCGCCGCATATCAGGGCCGATCTGATAGCGACTGCGAAGTCCCCGTCCTCTCGCGCATCGAGCCACCCTATCGGGCCGGCGTACCAGCCGCGGTCGAAGGGCTCGTGCGCTCTGATTCGCTCCAGCGAAGCGTCACGCGGGACACCGCCAACGGCGGGAGTCGGATGGAGAAGATCAGCCAGTACCAGCACTCCTGTCTCGCGAGTCAATTCGCCCACAATCGGCGTATACAAGTGCTGTACGTTAGACATCTTCATCACGGCAGGCTCGGCTGGCGAACTTATTCGGCTGCAAAGCGGACTCAACGTGTCTCGAACCGCCGTTAGCACGAGGTCGTGTTCCTCACGCTCCTTGGCATCAGCCGCGAGCGCACCTGCCAGCCACTCATCCTCAGCCTCGTCCTCACCCCGGCGTATAGACCCGGCGAGACAATCCACCTCCGCCAGATTTCCCCGCCTGCGAACGAGCAGCTCAGGTGTGGCGCCCAGGAAGCAGCTCTTCCCAGGCTGAAATGCGAAAGCGGTGCAATCGGGAAAGTCGCGAAGGAGGCCCGCGAGAACCACAGCAGGCTCGATTGGGCCGTCGGCGCGAGCAGTCACCTCTCGCGCCAGGACGACTTTCCTGAGGGCGCCGGAGCGAATCTCTTGCACCGCGCGCGCGACGGTCGTCGCAAAGGGGCCGGCGTCCGCCTCGACCGAAACGCCTCCCCAGCGACGCCGACTGCGACCAGCGGTGGGGCCATCCACCAGAATCTCCTGCAGTTCAGCGAACACTCGCTCTACCTCTGCGTCAGGATCGCTCGAGGGGTAGATGTTGAGGTTGACCGTTAGCCAGGAGGCATCTTCTTCGAGGTTGAGGACATACCGTGGCAAAACGATGAGACCGTCGGGGAAGTCCTGCCACTGATCGCTGCGCTGCCCCGAGTCAAACGCGAAGCCAGCGAAGCAGACAGGTTGCGCAAGAGCGATCTCCTCTGGGCCATCGATCAGCATTCGGCGGCATAGCTGATGCCAGGCGGCGCGGGCTTCCTTGAAGCGGTCCGGCCCCTGGCCGGTCAATCGCACAGTCTTGCCGAGGCCGACCAGCGTACGATCTCCCCGGCCGCGCCAGAAGAACCGCTCTGCTCTCGCTGACTCGAAAAAGGCGAGCGCATCAACCTCACCAACAACGGGTACCGTGACGCCGATCGTGGTTGGTTGCTCAGGCGAAGCGCTGCACCGGCCTGCGGCAACGAGCCGCCGCAGGCGACGCCCCAGTTCGTGCCAGCCGATCTCCAGATGCACGACTATTTCAGGCCATCCTTTCGCGAGTCGACGCCGACGCTGCGCATGAGCAGAGTTCGCAGGGCGGCGTACGATTCCTCAAGGCTGCGAGAGCTATCTTTCGAGAGCGCCCAGCGGGTGATCACCTCACTCAGAGCACCGAACCAGGCCGTAGCAGTGACTTCGCTGTCGACGGGTTCAATGATTCCAGTCCGGATCGCCTCCTCGATTTCACGCTGAATGATCGCGGAGAAACCGACTCGAACGCGATCCATCTGAAGGTTAAACTCGCGGCCGAGTCCATGCCCCTCCATCATCAAGAGGCGTGCGATGCCACGGTGCCGGGAAAACGTCCTCATCACCGTGTAAAGCGCCGCGTCAGCCCTGGCGACCGGATCGTCGTGAGAAGACAGCGCCTCGCCAATCTTTCCGGTGAGCCGCTGTGTTGTCCGGTTCAGAAGGGCGATGAAGATCGCCTCTCTGTTGGGGAAGTGGAAGTACACGCCCCCCCTGGACGTTCGCGACTCGTCGGCGATCGCATCCATGCTCGCCCGGCTGTATCCGTGCTTCGAGAAAATGCGTAGAGCCGCATCCAGAATGGATTCCCTGCGGGAGAGTGCGCGCGCTTGACTCATATCTTCAAAACCGACACTAATGTCGGTTTTCACCTTATCAAGACCCCGTGCTAAGGCGCAACGAGGGTGCATCACGGAGCCCGATCAAAATGCGAAGTCCGGTCGTCGTCTCCGTGCGCCTCGGGTGCCGCGAGGCTACGATGTCATTCGATGGTTGAGAAGAATCCGCTCAAGATCAGCAGCATGTTCGATCGGATCGTGCCGCGGTATGACCTCGTGAATAGCCTGATGAGCTTCGGCATGGACCGTCGCTGGAGATCTCTGGCGGCGCGACTGGCGGCCGGGCCCGGAGATCGGGCTCTGGACGTGGGCACCGGAACAGGCTACCTGGCGCGCGAGCTTCAGCATGCGGGAGCGTCGCCGGTTTTCGCCGTAGACTTCTCGCCACGAATGCTGGCAGCCGCGGCAGAAAGAGTTACCGATGGTGAGGCGGACATCGCATGGTTACACGCAGATGCCCAGCGCTTGCCTTTTCCGGACGGATCGTTCGACTGCGTAACGAACGCTTTCCTGCTCCGGAACCTCTCGGACTTGACGTCTGGCCTGAGTGAGATGGCCCGCGTGTTGAAGCCGGGCGGCCGGCTCGTCTGCCTTGACATCACCCAACCCCCTGGCGGTCCATTCGGGGCCGCATATCGCCTGTACTTTGAGCGCCTCGTCCCTCTGGTCGGCGGGTTGATCAGCAGCGACCGGGAAGCTTATCGATATCTTCCCTCATCCCTGAAAGGGTTCCCCGATGCCGCGTCGCTCGCGGATCTTCTCGCGGCGGTAGGCCTGATAGACGTGCGAACGCGGCTTCTCGGTGGAGGCAGCGTAGCGCTCCATCGGGCTATCAAGCGATAGGGAGCGCCTTCTCTCAGGACCGGGCGGGCCGTTGAGCCTGTTGCCTACCCCGCAACCTCTCGGCGAAATCCATGAAGGCGGCGTAGCTCTGGTAACAAAGGCAGAGCGCCCCCTGTGCGGCCCCGCCTTTCCGTCTCTTGGTCTTGTTGTACCCGTCAGCGATCCTCTGCGTTTTTTCGCGGCCCACGGCTTCGCCGGGAATTCCTGATATCACCTGAAAGTTCAAGAATCTCTCCGCTGGTCTTGCCACATTCTGGTGAGTAACGCCGATCAGCCACCCTGGCTTCAGTCGCTTCTCGGTGAGGAAGTCAGCCAGTTCGACAGCCCCATCCTTGAAGGCCCCCAGCACCGCTCTCGGCCCCCCTTCAACAGAGTCCGGCACGTGAACCTCAAGATACATATCTTCGGTTTTCAGGCCAAGACCCCTGCGAAGAAATTCGTTGAGACCCTTCGCGCTCTTCAACACGACAGAGTAAGCGCCGAATCTGGTTTCCTCTTTCAGGCAGTCTTCGCGACTTCCAATCTCACCTTCGATGTTCGATCTCCTCCAGCCGGCGCGTATCTCCATCACAATCATAGCGCGTCCGGGGTAACCATTGTTGGGGCCATCCTGCAACCCGATCAACCAGTGATGGGCGTGTCGAGGTCTGTCAGAAGCAGATGCTAGCCTGGCTCGGCCGAAGAAGGTGCTATTTTATATCTGAGCCGGGGTGGTGGAAGGGTATACACGGCGAACTTAAAATTCGCTGCCTGCTAAGGCATGTGGGTTCGAATCCCACCCCCGGCACCACAATTTCGTATCTGGTTCCGCCCGCAGTGGCGGTGGCGCTCGCCGTTACGATAGGCGTTGGGTCAGCGGTCGTAGTCGGCGTAGGCTGAACTGAACTGCCACGGGCCTTCGCCGCAACTGGCCGAATCAAGCCGCTCCATTCGGAGCGTCGTGGAGCTTGTCATCTGCAAGAGGATAACGAAGGGCGCAGGAGCCTCGCCGAACCGATCCCTGGTCTCATAGCAGTAGCGCGTCCCATCCGCCTCAACATGCTTGAAGTCGCGATTAACCTGGCCTGAGTCCGCCGGATCAAAGTGATAGAGGTCCGCGGGCAATCCGCTGGCGGCCATCGACATCCCCACCGAGAAGACCGCTATCGACGGGTCGACGTTGTCGCGAACGAGCGAGAGGTGCGGGTCCTCGGGGTAGGTTTGAGTCGAAGCGTTCGCGAACCAGGCACCCTGCGCGGTCCCGGGTTCGTCCTGCTCGACCTCACCACAGGCCGGCGGAGCAGTTCTCGCGACCGTCCCGTTATGGCTTCCTAACTTCGCTCGCAGTGCGTCGCGAACGTCAGCTGTGAAGTAATCGATGGGGCAGACGATATGCCGAGTGCGGTCGGTCCATCGACTCGGCTGAGCGTACGGCTGTGGGTCGGTCCGCGAGTCCGCAACGCCAAGGTCCAGCGCGTTCTGCCATTCGCCGCCGCCGGCTGTTCCGATGAGTTCCCCGGCCGAGAGCTTCACGTCCATGGTCTTGGTGCAGTATTCGTATTGAAATTCGCCGGTGCTCTGATCTTCGCACTGGTCGTACGGAGGAGAGAAGCGCTCCTGAAGCTTGCCGGTGAGAGAACTCACGTGGATGAAGAAGGCCTCCAGCTCTTCGCACGGCGCAAAGTAGATGCTGTAGTCAGTGCGACCGTCTGAAAGGTGCCGCGTCGAGCGAATCTCGGTCACCCAGACGTCTCCGGGAGAGACAACTGGAACCTCGACAGTGCCCAGATTCCACTGGGAGCTATCTATTCGATTGATATGGAAGTAGACGTGATCGGTCGGGAAGACATGGCTTGGCGGGGCCAGATTACCCAGCGGTACGAGGCCCATGAAGTCCGCCATCGCGACGGGAGAGACGGAGAAGAAGTCGGACTCCGACCCGCAGCTGGGCAGCCTGCCAGATCCGCCCTCAGTCGGGGCGCTGCAAGCGGCCAGGAGCACAAGCCCGAATACGACGCCAAGGAGAGGCGCTCTCCTTGGCCCATCGAAAGCACGGGACATCATCGCCATGTCGAATAGTAGGATGGCGAAAGCTCGGATTCGCTACATGGCTGGCAGGCTCAAGGGTTGAGCTACGTGAAAGGCTTCGCCGCCTACCCTTAGGCCGCGTAGTGAGGAACCGCTGAAGGCGATCCAGCTCGAACTACATCGCCTTCAGCATCTTCACGGTCTCTCTCGTGGAATTGACGACGTGCGCGAACGAATCGAGAGGCGTAATTTCTACCTGCGCTGTGCCCCAGACCGGCAACTGTTGCAGCAAGTCGCCCAGCTCCTCGTTCGACGCGGCGTCGACGACGAAGGCGCCTCCCCGCCGGCCAGTCAGGCCACCACCGCGGATCTTTCCGCTGTCTTCCCAGTCCTTCAGCGTCTGAAGCGAGGGCACGACTATCGACTCCAGGATCGCCACCCCCTCAGCGGGTTCAGGCATCTCGCCTGTGTCCAGACTCTCCATTATCACGAGATAGCGCATGCCAGAACTCCTCCTTAGAAACGATTATTCCTTCCGTTATGAGGGCCGCGAGCGGTGGAGTCTAGACGACGATGTTGACGAGCTTGCCCGGCACGTAGATCACCTTGCGCGGCTCCTTGCCCCCGAGGTGCTTCGCCACCTGTGCGCTGGCCAGCGCCAGCTCCTTCGCCGCGTCTTCGCTGATGTCCGCCGGTGCCATGATGCGGTCGCGCAGCTTGCCGTTCACCTGCACCACGAGCGTCACTTCGTCCTCGCTCGCCAGCTCATCGTCCCACTCGGGCCACGACTGCCTGTGAATGCTGTACGTCCCGCCCGTGCGCGACCACAGCTCCTCTGCCAGGTGCGGCGTCAGCGGCGCCATCAGCAGGATCATCTTCTCGACCGCCTCGCTCCACGCCTCGCGGTCCACCGGGCCGCTCTCGCGAGCGCGGCTCAAACCGTTCACCATCTCCATCAGCGCCGCGATCGCGGTGTTCCAGCGGAACCCCTCGACGTCCTTCGTCACGCGCTTGACCGTCTGGTGGGTCAGCCGCCGTAGCGCCTTCGTCGCCGAGGCGCCGGCGTCACCGTAGGCAGGCTCGCGGACGACGAGGTTCCAGGCGCGGTTCAGCCAGCGCGCAACGCCGCTGATCCCATCGAGGTTCATCGGCCCGCCTTCTTCCCAGGGCCCGATGAACATCAGGTAGCAGCGGAAGGCGTCCGCGCCGTAGCGCTCCACCTGCTCGTCCGGCGCGACGACGTTTCCGCGCGACTTCGACATGCGCTGGCCGTCCGGGCCGAGAATCTGGCCCTGGTTGAACAGCCGCTTGAACGGCTCGTCGCCCTGCACGACGCCCAGGTCGCGCATCACCTTCCAGAAAAAGCGCGCGTAGAGCAGGTGCATGACAGCGTGCTCGGCGCCGCCTGTGTACTGATCGACGGGCAGCCAGCGCTTCGCCAGCTCCGGGTCCACCGGGCCATCGTGATAATCCGGGCTGAGGTAACGCACGAAGTACCAGTTCGAGTCCATGAACGTGTCCATCGTGTCGGTCTCGCGCCTGGCGGGGCCGCCACACTTCGGACAATCGACGTTGACGAAGCCCTCGTTCTTGGCCAACGGAGACTCGCCCGTCGGAGCAAATTCGGCGTCGTCCGGGAGCACGACGGGCAGGTCGCTCTCCGGAACGGCCACGGGCCCGTCGTTCGGGCAGTGGATGATCGGGATCGGCGTACCCCAGTAGCGCTGCCGCGAGATCAGCCAGTCGCGCAGGCGGTAGGTTACCTGCCGTTTGCCCCAACCCTGCTCCTCGGCGTAGGCGGTGATCGCCTCTTTGCCCTCTTCGTTCGGCAGGCCATCGAAGCGACCTGAATTCACCATCGTGCCCGGTTCCGTGTTCGCTTCTTCGAAGGGCGATCCGTCCCAGTCCGGCGGCGCGATCACGACCGGACAGCCGAGGCCCATCTTCTTTGCGAAGGCGAAGTCACGCTCGTCGTGTGCGGGCACGCCCATGACGGCGCCGGTGCCGTACCAGAGCAGCGCGTAGTCGGCGATCCAGATCGGGACGCGCTCGCCGTTGAAGCGGTTGACGCAGTAGGCGCCGGTGAAGACGCCGGTCTTCTCGCGCTCGACGCTGAGGCGCTCGATCTCTGTCTGATGGCTCGCCTGCTCGATATAGGCTTCCACCTCCGCTTTGTGATCGGGCGTCGTGATCTGCGGCACCAGCGGGTGCTCCGGCGCCAGCACCATCGACGTTACGCCGAAGATAGTGTCGGGCCGCGTCGTGAAGACACGTATCTCCTTCTCTTCCACGCCCGGAATATCCAGCTCGAAGCTCGCCTCCAACCCCTCGGAGCGACCGATCCAGTTCGTCTGCATCGCCACGACCTGCTCCGGCCAGTCCATGCCGCTGAAGTCCAGAAGCTCGTCGGCGTAGTCACGGATGCGAAAGAACCACTGCTCCAGGTCGCGCTGGACGACGGCCGTGCCGCAGCGCTCGCACTCGCCGTTCACCACCTGCTCGTTCGCCAGCACCGTCTGGCAGCTAGGGCACCAGTTCACCGGCGCCGTCTTCCGATAGGCGAGGCCGCGCTCGAACATCTTGACGAAGAACCACTGGTTCCAGCGATAGAACTCCGGGTCGGCCGAAATCGCTTCGTGCGAGAAGTCGAACATCGCGCCCATGCGGCGCAACTGGCCGCGCATACGGTCGATGTTGTCGTAGGTCCACTTACGAGGGTGGATGCCGTGCTTGATCGCGGCGTTCTCGGCGGGCAAGCCGAAAGCGTCGAAGCCAATCGGGAAAAACACTCGCTTGCCGCGCATCTGCCGGTAGCGTGCCGCGGCGTCCGACGGCGACATCGCGTACCAGTGGCCGACGTGCAGATCGCCCGACGTATAGGGCAGCATCGTCAGAAAATAGAACTTCTCACCGGGAGCGTTCAGGTCAACGCGGTGCAGCCCGTCGCTATCCCAGCGCTGCTGCCACTTCTTCTCCACGGCCGACGGGTCGTAGCGTTCGGCCTTGGGTTCCGCCGTCTGCTCCATGTCAGTCCTCATCCACGATCGGTTCGTCACCGTTCTCGTCATCCGGCGTCAGAGTGCGGCGCACACCTTCATCCTTGGGCGCCATAGCACGTTCGAAGCGTCTTGTCAGCGGCCGCGCCTCGAGTACGACAAAGAGGAGCGCAGCGCAGGCGACGGCGACGACGTAGAGCTCCAGGCCGATCGCCATGCCCATCGCCGCGGCCGCCCAGATCGTCGACGCCGTCGTGATCCCGCGCACCGTGTAGCCTTCGCGGAAGATCAGGCCGGCGCCGATGAAGCCGATACCGGTGACGATCTGCGCTGCCACGCGGTCGTTGCCACCGAGCAGCTGCGAGATCTCGGTAAACAGCGTCGCGCCGATCGCGACGAGCGCCAGGGTGCGGATACCGGCCGGGTAGCCCCGGAGCTCGCGCTCCAGGCCGACGAAGCCACCGAGGACGGCGGCCAGCATCAGCCGGGCCACTATCTCCAGTTCGTCGGTCGTCGATAAGTCCATGTCGCTCCCTAATCGAAAAGGCTCTCCGTCCACAGGGACGGAGAGCCGATCTCCGCGGTACCACCCTGGTTCCCTCCGCCTCGGGCGGAGAGCACTCGGGGGCGCGATAACGGGCGCCGGCGCCGCCACCCGCTTCCGCGGGCGGAGCTCAGAAGTGAGTTCGGGCCCTGTCTGCCGGCTCGCAGCGTTCGTCCGCGTCTTGCGGGACCGCCGGCTCTCTGCGTTCAGGCCGTACTAGTCTTCGTCGCAGCCTTTGCCAGGATTCGGAATGGTGGAGCTGAGGGGGCTCGAACCCCTGACCTCCTCAATGCCATTGAGGCGCTCTCCCAACTGAGCTACAGCCCCAACCGTTGGGACATCGTATCAGAACGCCCGTGCGGCGGCAATCGGAACCCCTCGGCGTTGACAGGCAAGACACCCGCTTAGGATGATGCTGCTCGACACGCTAACCACGAAGGAGTCTGCCCATGATGCCGCTTGAGGGAATCCGCGTCCTCGACATGTCCGGCCTCGCGCCGGGCCCCTACTGCACTATGCTCCTCGGCGATCTCGGTGCGGACGTGATCGTCATCGAGGCCACGCCGGGCGCGGGCCGCCGCCTGGACTTTGGTGCGAACGAGCGCACGCGGGCGTACGACCCGCTGCGACGCAACAAGCGCTCGATCGGCCTCAACCTGAAGGAGGCGTCCGCGCAGGAGGCGTTCCTCAAGCTCGCCGAGGGCGCCGACGTCGTCATCGAGGGCTACCGGCCCGGCGTCGTCAAGCGGCTCGGCGTCGACTACGAAGCGGTCTCGAAGCGCAACCCGCGCATCGTCTACTGCTCGCTCAGCGGCTACGGCCAGACCGGCCCGTACTCGAACCTCGTCGGACACGACATCAACTACATCTCACTCGGCGGCGCGCTCGGGGCGATCGGTTGGCCCGACGTGCCGCCTGCGATCCCCCTGAACCTGATCGCCGATTTCGCCGGCGGCGGCCTCTACGCAGCGTTCGCGATCGTCACCGCCATCGTCGCCCGCGAGAAGACTGGCCGCGGCCAGTACGTCGACATGGCGATGAGCGACGGCGTCACCTCGCTGCTGGCGATGGCGACCGGCCAGTTCTTCAGCGCCGGGCACGTCCCACAGCGCGGCGCCGACTTCCTCAACGGCGCCCTCCCCTCCTACCACGTCTATGAATGCTCGGACGGCAAGTGGCTCAGCATCGGCAGCCTGGAGCCCTGGTTCTGGTCGGAGACCTGCCAGGCGCTGGGCTGCGACGAGTTCATCCCGCACCAGAACAACCGCGAGAAGTTCCCGGAGATGTTCGAGTGGTTGCGGGCGAAGTTCAAGGAGAAGACCCGCGACGAGTGGTTCGAGGAGCTTCGCCAGCGCGATATCTGCGTCGGACCAGTCCTGACCATCGACGAGGTGTTCGAGGACCCGCACGTCATCGCCCGCGAAATGGTCATCGAGGTCGAGCACCCGGAGTTCGGCCCCGTGAAGCAGGTCGGCATCGGCCCCAAGTTCTCCGACACGCCCGGCGCTGTCCGCACGACGGGCCCGGCCCGCGGCGAGCACACCGACGAGGTGCTCGCCGAGGCCGGCCTCAGCGCGGACGAGATCGCCACGCTGCGAGAAGCCGGCGCGGCGGGCTAACGCGGCGACACTCGATTGACCGTGCGGAGCCGTACCGGTAACCTGATACGGTATTCCCAACGGAAACACTGATATGACTACGCAGACGAAGACCTCAATCGAAGTCACCCGGCGAGACGTGCTCGGCAAGAAGGTGAGCCGCCTCCGCCGTGAGGGCGTGACGCCTGCGAACATCTACGGCAACCACATCGAGTCCGTCGCTATTCAGCTCTCGACCGAGCAGTTCCGCCAGTTCATGCGCGGGCACTCCCGCAACGAGATCATCCACCTGCAGGTCGACGGCGAGGAACGCCCAACGTTCATTCGCGCCATCCAGCGCAACCCCGTCACGGACCAGATCCTGCACATCGACTTCCTGCAGGTCTCGCTCGACCACAAGGTGCGCCTGGAGGTGGCCGTCCACATTTCCGGCATCGCGCCCGCCGTGGACGCGCACGGCGGAATCATCACGCACGCGCTGACGAGCGTCCAGGTGGAAGCGCTCCCGACGAACATACCGGAATCTCTCACCGCTGACATCAGCGTCCTGATGGAGCTTGGTCAGTCGCTCCACGTGTCGGATCTCACCGCGCCGGAAGGCGTCGACATTCTCACCGATGCCGGGACCGTGGTCGCCCGCATCGACATCCCGGCCGCCGAGCGTTCCGAGGAGGATGAGGCCGAAGAGGGTGAAGAGGGCGAAGAGGGCGAAGAAGGTGAAGAGGGCGAAGAGGGCGAAGGCGAAGAGGGCGAAGGCGAGGGGTCCGAGGACAAAAAGGACGACTCCGGACGCGAAAAGAGGAAATAACCCTCAAGACGCGGATTTAACTGCCGGGGAGGCTTCACGCCTCCCCTTTCTCTTACTCCGAGGCCGAGAACCGCCGCCCGATGAGAGCCGGCATGCCGCGCAGCAAGTCCGCGCTCCCCAGGGAACGCCTGCCGGCACGCTGCGCCTCCAGCACCACGAGCGCGCCGTGCCCCGTCTGCACCGCGAAGGCCGCCCCCTGCGCCTCCGCAGGCAGATCGCCCGGCGGCGCCACCACCGTGCCCGGCAGCTCGCCCGACTCTGCATCAAGCGGCCAGGCGTGCCAAAAGCTCATCGCCTCGCCCTCGAGGAACGAATGAGCGCCCGGCCACGGGTTGTACGCGCGCACTTGCCGCCAGACTTCGATCGCCGTCTGTGTCCAGTCGATCAGGCCGTCCGCCTTGCTCAGCCGGCGGCAAACCGTCGCCCGGGACTCATCCTGCGGCTCCGGATCGATCTCTCCGGCCAGCCAGCGCGGCAGCGTGTCAGCCAGCAGATCGGCCCCCTCCTCCGCAAGAGCCTCCGTGAGCGAGCCGGTGGTATCCATAGCTGAGATGGTCCGCACCCTCTGCGACAGGATCGCACCCGAGTCGAGGCCCTCGTCCATCAGCATTATCGTGACGCCGGTCTCCTCGTCGCCGGCCACGATCGCCGCCGCGACGGGCGAAGCGCCACGCCAGCGCGGCAAGAGCGACGGGTGCACGTTGATGACTCCCCGTGGCGGGATCGCCAGCACTTGCGGCACGATCAGCTGGCCGTACGCGACGCCGACGATCAGCTCAGGAGCGAGCGAGCGCAACTGCTCGACGACGCCGCTATCCTTCAGCGAGGCCGGCTGGTACACGGGCAGCCCCAGCCCCTCGGCCGCTGCTTTTACCGCCGGCGCAGTGCTCGTGCGGCCGCGCCCGGCGGGCCGATCCGGCTGCGTGAATACCGCCGAAACCTCGTACCCGGCAGCGACGACGCGTTGCAGCGACGATACGGCGAAGGCGGGCGTTCCGATGAAAACTATGGCCACGTCGCGGGCGATTCTAGCATGCGACGTTTCGGAACGGCGAGCGCCCTGATACGTTATAGACCTGACATGACCAACAAACTGATGCCCCGGACGGTCACTTTCCTGTCGGCTGTCGGCGCCCTGGTCCTTCTCTCGGTCGCCTGCGGCGGCGATGGCGCCGAGAGCGACTCCAACCCCACTGGAGTCGCCGTCGTCGTCTCCAGCCCCAGCGCGACAGCCACACCGACGCCCAGCCGCACGGCGTCTCCCACGCCAACGCCGTCGCCAACGCCGCTGGTGATATGCTCGCCTAATCCGGACCCCGCTACGCCCGCTGTGCTCCAGGTCGAGGCTCCGGAGGACGAAGAAAAGACGACGATCCCGGTGCGGGTCCGCGGATGGAGTTCCAACCTCGGCGAGGAAGACAAGGTCGTCTTTGTCGCCGTCGTCGATCAGAAGCAGGACGTGCTGCAGACGAACGAGGTGCCGGCGCAGCCACGCGAGTTCCGCGTCCCACCAGCCGGGTTGGAGATCACCGAGTTCACACGGCCGTTCGCGATCGACATCCTGCTGGACGACGTCGTCCGGGAGACGCCGTTCTGCATATGGGTCTATCAGGATGTCGACGAGGAAGGGAAGGCGCGCGGCGTTGTCCAGGTCCCGATCGTAGTCGAGCCGCGCTAGCCACCGAGGTCTGCCATCCGCGAAGCCGTCCACTCGTGCACGTTGGCCAATCGCGAGGCCGGCGTGAACAGTACACCCGGCTCGATGCCGTCAATTCTTGACGACACGAAGTAGGTGTAGACAGGGTGGTACAGGGGCACGCTCGGAACATCCTGTACGAACAGCTCCTGGAACTGCGCGTAGAGGTCGCGGCGGGCCTCCAGGACCGAAGTCTGGCGCGCCGCCTCCATGATCGCATCCGCCTCATCGCTCGTGTAAGCCGCCAGGTTGCGGCCATCGCCGATCGCCTGCGAGCTGTGCCATGCCGGATACGGGTCCGGATCGGCGCCAGGATCCCAGCCGAAGACCGCCGCCTGGTACTCGCGCGGAATCAGGAAGTCCGTCACGAGACTGTTCGACGCCTCGCGCACAACCACCGCCTCTATCCCCACCTCCGCCAGGTTCTCCGAGATCGCGTCAGCGATCGCGCCGCGCAGCGGGTCCTGGTCCGTCATCAGCGAGAATCGCAGCTCGACGTTGTTTCGCCGCCGCACCGTCTCGCCCGGCGGCAGATCCCAGCCGCCGGCGTCCAGCAGGTTGCCCGCCAGGTCGAGTTCGAACTCCGGCGCATTCACGTCGGAGTGTGCCCATGTGCCCGGCGCGATCGGTGTGTCAGCCAGAAGACCACGGCCGCCAAGCAAATCAGCGATGATCGCCTCAATGTCGACAGCGTGAGAAATAGCCTCGCGGACGAAGTGGTCGTTGAGCGGCATCTCGCGGTTGTTCAGGTAGAGGCTCGTGTAGGCGCTGCGGCTGAACGGGTGCCTCTCCACGCCCTCGATCTCTTCGAGCGTCACGAAGTCCTGCGGGTTGATCGTGAGGTCCACGAGCAGACCGTCTATCTCGGCGCGCACGATTCCCGCCGCTGCCGACGAGACCGTCGGGAAGAACCGTATCTCGATCTCCTCGATCGCCGGCACGCCCAGGTAGTACTCCTCGTTCGCCACGAGCAGCGCGTGCACAGCGTCCATCCGCGTCAGCCGGTAGGGGCCGGTGCCGACGGGTGCAAGGTTGAACGGGTCGTCGAGCATGTTCGGCGCGGTCACGGCCTCAAGGATGTGCTTTGGCAGGATGCCAGTGCTCGCGTACGACAGAAACGGCGCGAACGGCTCCGGGAGCTCACATGTGACCGTCCGGGGGTCGCTTGCTGTGCAGTCGATCGACTGCCAGAGCTGCGCCTGATCCGGGTCGCCCTGCAGGAGCGGGTCGCCGAGCATGTTGTAGGTGAAGACCACGTCGTCCGCGGTGAACTGGATCCCCGTGTGCCAGGCGACGCCCGACCGCAGGTGGAACGTGTACATCCTACCGTCGGAAGAAACGTCCCAGCTCTCCGCGAGCGCCGGTTCGGGCGTGCCGTCTCCGCTCAGCCGGGTCAGCCCGGAAAACACGAGCATGGCGATGTCGCGATCGACCTCGTTCTGGTAGACGAAAAGCGGGTTCACCTTTGAATTCGCGCCGACGACACCTTCGATGTAGCGCATGGGCGGTTCCTCGCCCGAGCCGCCGAACGGGTCGAGGAAGGCGAAGACGAGGACGACGAGGAGCGCGATGACTCCCACAGCGCCGGCGACAAACGGCCAGCGGTGACCGTGCTGGGCTGAGGACGTTCCCGGAAGCGGAGAACTCATCATCAGTGGGAACGGAAGAGGGTGCTTAGCGGATGTAAACGGCAAGCGCGGCGATGAGGATCCAGAGGATGCTCATCCCGACCGTTAGCTGGAAAAGGTTCTTCTCAAGGCCGCGGCGGGTGCGGACGAACGACCCGCTCTGCAGGCCGCTCATGCCCTCTCCCTTAACCTGCAAAAGGATGACGGAGACGAGCGCTATCGATACAAGGATCGCCGCGATTGAAAGCCAGTCTTCAAGTTGCATTTTAACTGTCCAGAGCGCTGACCAGATCTTCTTCCAGCTCCACCGGTAGTGGCGCCGACTGATCCCGGTCGTAGTAGATACGCATTATGGCCTGCGCCAGCTTCGCGGAGTCGTGATGATATCGGTTCTCCTCGCTGATCACGTCGGCCGTCATCAATCGTATCCGATTGTTCAGTACATCGTCCAGCTGAACCGGATGCGAGTGCGGCGCCTTCGGAATGGCGTCTGCGAGGTTGTCGTTGACTAGGACCGAGCTGATGACGTTCTTACCGAGCTTCTCCTCGAGCGTCGATAGGTGTGCCTCGACGTTGAAGCCGTCGGTCTCGCCGTGCTGAGTGGCGACGTTGCAGATGTAGGCCTTGGGCGCGGATGAGGCGATCACACTGCGGCGAATGCCCTCTACGAGCAGGTTCGGCAAAACGCTCGTGTACAGGCTGCCCGGACCGAGGAGGATCAAGTCCGCCTCAAGAATCGCTCGCACCGCCTCCGGGTGCGCCGGCGCGTTCTCCGGCAAGAGGAATATCTCGCTTATGCGGTCCGCCGGACCGTCACCGTTGGTCATCGAGGGCCCGATCTGTGATTCGCCCTCAATCGTGCGCATATCCTCCGTGCGTGCGCACAGCGTTACGTTCGCCAGCGTCGAGGGGATGATCTGGCCACGCACCGCAAGCACGCGGCTCGTCTGCCGGATCGCGTCCTCAAAGTTGCCCACGACGCCCGACATCGCCACGATGAACAGGTTCCCGAACGAGTGGCCAGCCAGGCCGGACCCCTCCGAGAAGCGGTACTGGAAGAGGCGAGTGACCAGGGGCTCGGCGTCCGCCAGGGCCGCGATGCAGTTACGCACGTCTCCGGGTGGCAGCACGCCCAGCTCCCGGCGCAGAACGCCGGAGGAGCCACCATCGTCAGCGACGGTGACGATCGCGGTCAGGTTTCCCGTGTACTCCTTGAGGCCGCGCAGGAGCGTCGCGAGGCCCGTGCCGCCGCCGATGGCGACGATCTTCGGCCCGCGGCGCAGGAAACGCTGCGTGTAAATCGTGTTCACCAGGCTCTCCGTACGCGTTCGGTTCGGCACCAGCACGGAAATCAGCGAGTCGTTGAGCTTCCAGATCGAGAAAACGATGAGCCCCAGCGCCGTTATCATGAAGGCCGCGCCACGGATGTAACGCGGGATGAACTGCCCGGTGACGTAGTACATGAAGTCCGGCAGCGTGAAGCCGGTCAGATACGCCTCGCGCACGATGTAGCTCAACCCGAACGTCATCATCGCCACGCCGATGATGGTCAGCGCGAGCCACCTCTTGATGTGCATTCCCGGGTAGAACCACTTCAGGAAGTCGAACTGAAAGAAGCGGCGAACCGCAGATGCGATATGTGTCATAGTTCAGTACTACTAACGTCAGCTAACGCCATAAGACTACGGCCTTTCAGCCAATTTTTCCTTTAAAAGCTCGGTAACCACGTCCGGACCGGCCCGGCCTCGCGTTTCGCGCATCACCTGGCCCACCAGAAACTTCATCGCTTCCTCTTTGCCACCGCGATAGTCTTCCACCGCCTTGGCGTTGTCTGCGATCACCTTCTCCACGCTCGTCACCACCTCGTCCGAAGAGGTGATCTGCTCGAGGCCCTGCTCCTTGACGACCTCGCCGGGCGCCTTGCCGGAGGCAAACATCTCTTCGAAGACGGCCTTCGCGGTCTTGCCGGAGATCGTTCCTGCCTCTTGCAGGTCGATCAGCGCGGCGATGCCTTCCGGTGTGACCCTGGCGCCCTGAATCTCGATATTCTCAGCATTGAGGAGGCGGGCGAAGTCACCCGTCACCCAGTTCGATACCGTCTTCGCGCGCTCCGCCGAGCCGCCCGCCGTCGCCGCCTCAAAGAAGTCCGCCCGCGCGGACAACTCCGCTAGCACGCGGGCGTCGTATTCCGACAGGCCGTACTGCTCCTGGAACCGTGCGCGCTTGGCGTCGGGCAGTTCGGGCATGCGCGCCCGGATCTCCTCGACCCACTCGCGGCTGATGACGAGCGGCGGCAAGTCAGGCTCCGGGAAATAACGGTAGTCCTCCGCGCCCTCTTTCGTGCGCTGCGGCACCGCTTCGCCGATGTCTTCGCGCCAGCCGCGCGTCTCCTGGGCGACGACGCCTCCTGAGTCCAGCACTTCGGCCTGGCGCCGCTCCTCGAACTTAATCGCGTCGAAGGCGTGCTTGAACGAATTGATGTTCTTCAGTTCCACCTTCTGGCCGAACTCCGCACCCGGCTCCCGGATGCTCACGTTCGGCTCACAGCGCATGTTCCCTTCCTCCATGTTCGCCCGGCTGGCGCCGATGTAGCGCAGGATCTGGCGCAGCGCTTGCAGGTACGCCCGCGCCTCCTCCGCCGAGCGTATGTCCGGCTCTGAGACGACCTCCATCAAGGGCACGCCGGAGCGGTTCACGTCGACGAGGCTGTACTGCTCGCCAGTGGAGGGATCCGTAGCGTGCTGCAGGCGCGCCGTGTCCTCTTCGAGGTGCACACGCGTGATGCCGATTCGCTTCGTTTCGCCATCGACGTCGATCTCCAGCCAGCCGTTCACACAGATGGGCATGTCGTATTCGGAGATCTGATAGCCCTTCATCAGATCCGGGTAGTGGTAGTTCTTGCGATCGAACTTCGCCTCGTGCGCGATCTCGCAGTTCAGAGCCAGGCCGGTCATGATCGTCAGCTCAACGGCGACGCGGTTGATGACGGGCATCACGCCCGGCATGCCCAGACAGATCGGGTCGACGTGCGTGTTCGGAGGCGACTCCGGCGTTGGTTGGGAGCAGGAACAGAACATCTTGCTCTGCGTCAGAAGCTGCGCGTGGACCTCAACGCCAATGACAGTCTCGTAACGCGTTGCCGTCTGTGTCATGGTGATTACGCCAAGTCTAACAGTAGCGCGGGACGACCTGAATCGCCCCGACCGTGAATATGTGGAATCGCCTTACAGTTCCGCCCGGAAGAGCGCGAGGACGCGGCTCCAGGCGTCGTTGGCGGCAGCCTCTCGATAGACTTCGCGTCGTGTGTCGTTGAAGAAGGCGTGCTCCGTACCCGGGTAAACCTGCACCTCCAGCCGCTTACCGAAGCGCTCCATCGCGGACTCGAGGTCCTGGCGTACGGCCGCGCTCGCCCAGTCGTCGTGCTCGGCGTAGATCGCCAGCACCGGACCATGGAGGTTCTGCAGCTTGTCGATCGGTTGCGGGTTCACCCCGTAGAACGGCGCCGCGGCCTTGATCAGGGGCGTGTCGGTGGCAAGCGTCAGCGCCAGGCCGCCACCCATGCAGAACCCGCTGGCGCCAATGCCGCGGCCATTGACGTACGGCTGCTGCGAGAGATACTCAGTGGCCTTCACCAACTCCTGGCTGGCGCGGGGCATGTCCGTCTGCATCATCAGCTTCTGCGCCTCGTCGGGCTCGGACGTCACCTCGCCGTGGTAGAGATCAGGCGCGAACGCCACAAAGCCTTCGCGGGCAAATCGCTGCGCGGTGTCCTTAATGTTGTCGTTCAGGCCCCACCATTCTTGGATCACGACCACGGCCGGGAACGGACCGTCTCCTTGCGGCCGGGCCAGGAACCCGCTCGCGTTCGAGCCATTCGTAGCGTAGTCGAGTATATCGGTCGTAATGTCAGCCACGTCGAGGAGTGCTCCTTCGTGTGGGATGGACGGGGCTCAATCGTATCACGCACCGTGGCAGGTGGAACCCGCCCTTTTCCGCCGCGAGTTCAGCGAATACAATCCTCTTCAGGCAACGTACTGCAGCTTGAGGGGTGGCGGCAGAAGAGATCAAGGAAGCCAGAATATGAGACTGAGTCGGTTCCGGCCGCTCCGCACGATCATCATCGCCAGCGTCACACTGGCCTGGCTAATCCTCTCTCGGCCCGGCCTCGACGCCGAGCGCGGCGTCTACATCCCGCACCCGGACTCGCAGCATGTCGCCGGCCGGCTCACCGTCCAGTTCGCGGACAACATACCGGAAGACCGCTGGGACGACATCCTCGCCACCCACGGCGCTGAGCTGGAACGACCGATGCTTGTCGACGGATTCGCCGTCGTCACGGTCCCTGATGACCGCCGTGAAGAGATCGGCGAGGCGTTGGCCGCCAGCGGCGTGATCCGCACCGTCGAAGAGGTCACCTACCGCTACCCCGCGGCAATCCCTAACGATGACCTCTGGATCGACCAGTGGAACATGCGCCTGATCTCCGCCGACAACGCCTGGGACACGACGCAGGGCGAAGGCGTCATCGTCGCCATCATCGACACCGGCGTCGCCTATGAGAACTTCGGCGACTTCAAACAGGCGCCGGACCTGGCGGGCGCGACGTTCGTCGACCCCTACGACTTCTACAACGACGACCCGCACGCGAACGACGACAACGGCCACGGCACACACGTCGCCGGCACGATCGCCCAGACGACGAACAACTCCTACGGCCTCGCCGGCATCGCCCACAAGGCATCGATCATGCCGGTAAAGGTCTGCGGGCCCCGGGAGGACGACCCGAGCAAGGCGGAGTGCTCCACGGACGCCATCGCCGACGGCATCCGCTGGGCGGCCGAGCATGGCGCCAGCGTGATTAACATGAGCCTCAGCGACCCCGATAACATAACCGTGGCGGAGAGCGAGGCGCTAGAATTCGCCCTTAGCACCGGCGCCGTGCTGATCGCCGCGGCCGGCAACTTCGGCGCCGACAGGGTCTGCGATGGCGACCCCATCCTCGGTTACCCGGCGGCTGTTCCCACCGTCATCGCCGTCTCCGCCAGCGGCCTCCTCGGCTCGCTCGCCTACTACTCGAACTACGGCGTCGGCGTGGCGAACACCAACGTCGACGTCATCGCGCCAGGCGGCAATCCAACGCTCTGCGACGTCTTTAACGAGGGCGATTCCAGCGTCATCTGGCAGGAGTCCTATCGCTTCCTCTGCGACCGCGACTCGCCCGTCGAGTTCCAGACGTTCGCCTTCTGTCCCCAGGCCGGAACGTCCATGGCCGCCGCCCACGTCTCCGGCGTCGCCGCGCTCATCCGGTCGGCCTACCCCGGCCTCAACGGTACGCAGGTGCGAGCGCTCCTGCAGTGCAGCGCCGCCGATGTCCACACACCTGGCGTCGACCTCCAGACCGGGTACGGCCTCGTCCAGGCGGACGCCGCGGTCCGCGACACCGACGGTGACGATATCCCGGACTGCATCGATAGCACGCCTTTCACGCCCACACCGAGCCCGACGCCCTCGCCGACGCCCATTCCACCGCCGAACGATTGCCTCGCAACGCCGACGCCCACGCCAACGCCCACGCCGACGGCATCGCCCACGCCAACACCAACCTCAACGCCGACGCCCTCAACGAGCCAAACGGCCACAGCCAGCCCAACCGCAACGCCGACCCCAACGGCGATTCCCAGTCTGACGCCCACAAGTAGCGCGACGGAAACCCCATCGCCGACCGCCACTGTGACGCTCTCGCCAACGCCCGTGCCCATTCCCTGCGGCGACGTCAACTGCAGCCAGACGGTGGACGCCATGGACGCGCTCGGCATCATCCGCTTCCTGGCCCTCGTCACGCCCGTCGCGGACTGCATCAGCAAGGGCTACGTCAACTGCGATGGCGTCCTTGATCCCGCCGACGCGCTCGTCATCCTGCGCTACGCCGGCGGCGTCCCGCTTGGCCTCCCCGCTGGCTGCGGCGGCATCGGCTAGCCGCGCGTTCTCCACAAGCGGATGACGTTCGTCCCTTGTGGGACAATGAAGCCGGCGATAGGTTGGGTTCACACGACCGAAGGAGGCCGACGATGAACAACGGCGCCGCAGCAGAGACGGCAACCACTAACTCACCAAAGATCATCCGCGAGCCGCAGGTTTACCTCGTCGGCCGCCAGAACGTCGACCGCGGCGAGATCGACCGCTTCCTCGGCGATCACGGCATGAACTGGGAGACCGACACCGAGGTCGGCGGCGAACAGCTGATCGAGGCCGGCGGCCGCCTCTGCTACGTCTCGTACGGCAAGGGCCGCAAGACGAACGAGGAGTACATCGGCAACATCATCGGCCGCAAGCACGGCTCCGTCCTCGAACACGCCGCCTGGAACTTCATCATCTCGGGCGTCTCGCGCACCTTCACGCACGAACTGATCCGCCACCGCGCGGGCTGGGCCTATTCGCAGCTCTCGCAACGCTACGTCGACGAGTCCGACGCGAGTTATGTCGAGCCGACGATCATCGCCGACGACCCGGAGCTGCACGAGACCTGGCGGCGCGCGATCGAGACCGCGCACGCCGCCTACCTCGAACTGGTCGGCGGACTTTCGGCGAAGCTCGAAGCGGCCGGCGTCAAAGGCACGAGCCGCCGCAAGATGGCCCGCGAGGCCGCCCGCTCCGTCCTCCCCAACGCCACAGAGACGATGATCTTCTGCACCGTCAACGCCCGCGCCCTGCGCCACTTCATCGAGCTGCGCGGCTCAGAGGGCGCGGAGGCCGAGATCCGCCGCGTCGCCGTCAAACTCCTGCGCCTCATGCAGCAGGAAGCCCCCAGCGTCTTCGGCGACTACGAGATCCTCACGCTGGAGAACGGCACCGAGGTCACAAGCACGCCCAACGAGAAAGTCTAGCAGGATGGCGAACGTCGACATCGAAAGAAAAGAAGAGTACCTCCGTCACCGCATAACGGCCACGGTCTTCGCTCCAGGTGAGGTGTGCGGCGTCAGGATCAAGAAGCCCAACGAAGGCAGGGTATCTTTTACAGAGTACGTCGATCCTGTGCTCCGTGGGGTCAAGGACTCGGGAGTGCCCGGCGACAAAGATGCCTATCAAGCATGGCTGCTGTCACGCGCCATCGGGCGTGCGCGCGCCGCCATCGTTCTCGAGTCAACCCCCGAACTGGAAGAGAAGCGATTCAAGTATCTCCCTCCGGAGCCCATTACTGTCCCGGAGGAAGAACTAGAACTGATCATCCTACGTGCTCTCAGGGTAGCGAAGCGACTAGATCGCAACCACACCGGCAGAGTGGCACTCGACGCGATGGGAATATGCGAAACGTTGAACCTTGATTACGACGCCTTTATCTACAGTAATCAGCGCTTGATTGATCGAGATTCCGTTGAGCCGTTGGGCGGCGGTTGGGATCCGCACAACTATCTCGAAGCGATAACGGAGTACGGACTCCAGGCCTTAGACGAACTGGAGCGAGCGCCACAAGCAGCGACGCAGGCTGATCATGATCTATCGCATGATGTGTTCCTGAGCTTCTCCTTCGTGAACGACGCCGAGGCTGCGGACATCAAGCAGAGGCTCGAAGCTGCCGGCCTGACGGTATTCATTGCGACACACGAAGTGGAGGGCGGAGACGACTTCGCTGAAGAGATCCGGGAAGGTCTCCAGTCAAGCCGGGAGCTGTGCCTGTTGGTCAGCAGAGAGAGCCTCGAAAGCGAATGGGTTATTACAGAGTGGGGCGCTGCATGGGTGTTGCAGCGTCGGATCACGCCCGTCCTGATGGGCGTCGGGCACAAAGACCTCCCGGAGAGATTGAGCAGACGCCAATGCGTGCCGTTCGATGAAATTGACCGCTACATCGACGAGGCAGCCGCACGTTGGCGAACCGGCAGCCCGACGAACGGCATCGAGGTCACGAGCACCTAACGAGAAGGTGTGAGCGCTTCAACGGCGAAGGAACTCAATAGACTCGACGACCTTGTCGAGAATTAGCCGTTCGTCTTCAAGTTCGTCTCCAAACGGGATGAAGGTGAGCAAACTTATCCGAGCGGGGAGCTCCGTGCCGGGGTAGACGATCGGGATGATGCGAGTGCCCCTAGCCAGAGCATGATCTATCTCAAGCTGTACCGCCGGACTCTGAACACTGGCCGGCGTTAGGACAGCAACGACGTAGTCGGCCGAAGACAACGCACTTAGTATTTCTTCGCGCCAGTTTACGCCGGCCGGGATCATTGTCGCGTGATCGAAGACTTCGTAGCCACGCTCACTGAGGCCCTGGAGCAAATAGGCTGCCACCGGGCGATTTTCAGATGAGTATGAAAGAAAAACGCGAGTGGATCTCAGAAATCTCTCCCTGTACAGGGCACCACCCGCGAGAGCGAGTGCGATGCCAGCTGTGCTTGCCGCCGCAGCTATGCCGATATCTCGCACATCTACGACGGTTCCAGCAATGGCGAAGCCAAGCATCGACACGGCTATGGCAAGAACGACAACCGTATAACTGAGGAGCGCCGCCATCGAGCGATAAAGTACAACTGACTCCGACACATAGCTGCGCATCGCGCTTCGGAGACGATTGGCTAGCTGTGAGAGAAGGTCATTCATTGAACTCAGTCACCAATCCAGACTACGAGAACGATCAGAAGCACGAGTCCGTACAGAATCGGCCCAACTATCCCGATTGCCAAGTGCATCTCACGTTCCGTTCGCCAGCCTAACTTCCTCACTGCGGTCGATATCCCCCACAATCCGAGAACCCAGGCAAGTACCATCCACGGCGTAAGCCCAATCTTGTTCCTGAGATGCTCAGCCCTTTCTTCCCCGGCTCCGTCGAGTTCTTGCGAGGCAAAGAAGCCGTATGCGACGAACCCGATGATCGCCACCAGGGCGAGCTCGAACCCTACAGCAAAGTCCTCTTTCGCGAATGACGAAAAACGATCATTGCGGCTCGCCGCCCTTACGAAGACACCTAGCGCGGCCGCGAAGAGCGGTAAGAAAAACGCTTGAAAAACAAGCGATCCAAAGAGATCGGTAAGTATATCGGTCATGGCAGATGCGATTTGTCGATTGCCAGAATCGCGCAAACGTAGGAGGGCGTGTCGCGAATCAGTATATACGAGGTTTGACCCTTGATTCCCTCCTCCCGCTGACCTAACATCTGCCCCAATATGGCGAAGCAACACTCCAGCCGCTTTCGCACCGTCGGTGACGGCAGCGGGATAGAGCGCAGCGACAACTTCACGCGAGAAGAGGTCGCGCTTGCCCTGCGCAACCGCGGGATGCCGCTCGAGGGCCTCCGCTACCCGATTACGCCGTCCGGCATGCACTACCTCCTCGTCCACTTCGACGTCCCGCACGTCGACGCCGCGACCTACCGCCTGCGCGTCGGCGGCCTCGTCGAGCGCGAAGTCAACCTCTCGCTCGACGAGATCAAGGCCCGGCCGGACATCACGATGCCGGTCACGATGGAGTGCGCCGGAAACGGACGCGCCCTGATGGCGCCCCGCCCCATCAGCCAGCCGTGGATGAGCGAGGCGATCGGCACAGCCGAGTGGACGGGCACAC
>SDBV01003254.1_pt1 | contig 24104 bp, 16 predicted proteins | sample 2277081 | NCBI WGS metagenome assembly SDBV01 (sample SAMN10402039, study PRJNA504765) | marine sediment metagenome | isolation source: marine sediment core GS10_PC15, 223 cmbsf | place: Arctic Ocean: Southern Knipovich Ridge | collected 2010 | reverse complement strand
CTGTTTCCATGGAAATAAACAATGCAGATCTTACTCTAAAAGAAACTGAACTGATTTTTGGACCCATCACAAATGGAAATCTAATAGATGTAAAAAACAGCAGTATAGTAATTCAGAGTTCTAGTATTAAAGGTACTGGTAATTCCGGTATTTTAAAAATACTTAGTCTGGAAAAAACTAAAGTCTATATAAGCGGGTCAGTTATTTCTCCTTATTCAAGTCAGAAAATAGAAGTAATAAGTGCCGTAAACAGTGAATTAGAAATCGATAGTTCTTATTTTGACACTGGTTCTGCCAGTATAAATACTAATTTGTTTATAATTAAAGACAGTGATTTGAAAATGGATAATATAGAAGTAGGATCTATCAGTAAGAGTAGAATCTTATCAGTTTTTGATATAATAGATTCTACGATAGAAATTGAAGACTCTAATTTTACTTTAAAGGCAGATTCCGGGATATCCTTTATCAGGATTCTTGATTCAAGTTTTGAATTGTCACATACTGAAATTAATGTAGAAAATACCAGTGAGTTTATTTATCTTATGAAGGGTAATTCTTCAATTACAAACTTTGAAAACAATACAATATTTACAGAAACTACAGATATATTTACTGGTTTTGAATTAAAGAATAGTGTTTCGATTTTTAGAAATAATATAATGTCTTTTATGGGAGGGGCTACTGTATTCACAGCATTCACCTTTCAAAGACCTTTAAATATTGAGTTTACGTCAAACAGGCTTATTTCAGCTAATATCAGTTGGATTTCCTCAGAAAATCAGGTTGCATTTAATATTTCCAGTGGTAAAGATAGTGTAATTATAAAAGAAAATAATATACTCGGATGGAAATCTGTATTAAGACATAACGACAGGCTTATACAAAGTCTGGATGAACTAAACAACTACAGGGGCTTTTTGGATATACCTGAAAATAACTATTCTAAGTCAGATTAGACGGGGCGGCTCGGGAACCGCCCTTACATTTCCTATTTTAAATCCAAGTCTCCTGCATTGTTATACCATAGCCCATTTTGCGAACCTATGAAAAAGCTATCATTTGAACTTGAATAAATAGAATGAATCATTTCTGTACCAAGGCCTACTGCTTGAATATCAATATTGGAAGTAGCTGTTGGAGTAACGATAGATGTACCACTGAGGTCCATTTCAAGATAACCATTATTGGTACCAATAATAAGATAGTCAGTAGTTCCAAAAGTAACAATTTCCAGTGGTCCAAAAACAGTACCAATACCACTGTCTATTTGTGACCAGTTTGTACCATCTCCACTGGAATAAATATTACCATCTCTGGTAGAGATATAAAGATCTGATACGTTTGAAATTATATCTCCGAGAGCTTTTGTATAATCGAAACCAGTTGTTGCTCCTGATAAAGCAGAAATATTAACTATACCATCAGTAGTATAAATTTCAGAATTACCAGCTCCTGCGGAGTAGTTTGAAGAAATAAGATAATAATTAGCACCCAAGATAGATGCAGCTATTACTGGTGTGTCTATATCTATTAATGAAATATCATTTAGTGATGAACCTATAATATCATATGCCCAGATATTGTATTGATCAATTTTTGTTTCCTGACAAATAAAAATATATGAATTATCACCTTCAATAAGTATTAGGTCATTGGAAACATCCAATGCTCCTGCACCTGGTACTGAGATCCAACTACTGCCGCTAAGTTTATAGGGGCTTGAAATAGAATCATCTGCATACACACTGTAGATTGTTGTTCCATCGGAAGCTAAAGAAACTGCCTGTATTTTTCCTGAAGGAGCCGATATGGGATCCCACTCCGATCCGATTTCTTTATAAACTACTGCTCCGGCAAGAACAAAGGTGTCTGTACCATCACTCACAATTTTATAAACACTCTTCTCACTAAGTTCAGACGTCGAAAGTGGCTGTTCGATAGAGATTTTGTAAAATATTCCAATCCCTTCAGAATTACATGATATGAAGAGTATAGAAAAAGCAGCAAGTAGTATTAATAAATATTTTTTCATATTCAATCCTGTTAAAAGTGAAATTTTGCAGAAAGACCGATATCCAGAAAATTACCATAAGCAGTCTTGTCAGACTGGGATCCAAAGTATATTTCAGGGACAATCCAGTACTGTGTTCGAAGGCCAAGACCCCATTCAGCGTTTATGTTATAGAAAAATCCAGTTCCAAGCTTCATAATTGATCCGAAATATACCTGATCATCTACTCTGTTTACTGCAAATCCTGCACCGAATAATACTGGAATTTCAAATGAGCTAAGAAAAAATAAGTATGTAAGATTCGCTGTAATAGGGATAAGTGAATGTGTATTCTGCTGTTGGGTAAAAGTAAAAGAACCTGCAAGGCCTATACCAAGAGACAATCTGTTGTTTAAAAAGGCAGCCCATTCAAGAGATCCTGTACCACCCATAGAAAGTTGATCCCCAAAAGGAACAAAAACATCATCCTGATTTGGAAAAAGGATAAAAAGAGGTGAAAATAGAGCAGCATTTATTGAAAACGTTTGGCTTCCCTGGCTGTATGGTTCAAGAAACTGTTCTTTATTTTCCTCTGCAGAAAGAAATACTGTTATCAGCAGCATTAGTAAAACAATAAAAATAAGTTTTCTAGTCAAAAAAATACCTCGTAATTCAGGCTATCCATAAACTTAATCCCACTGAATCGAGGCTAAGTTTTAAGACTCAAGCACTAATATGTTGGCAATACACAGTATACTCAGTAGCATAATAAGTAAACTACCGGGTTACAGGAAAGCCTCAATTGTTATGAGTCTGTATATTATCACTTGAACATCTATTTATCAACGTTAATTGAAATATTTACCAGGCAAAAATACTTTTCTTTTTTAACATAATAATTTATAATAAATTTATTATACGTAGGAGAAATTAATGGCTGCTGAAATTATTGATGGTAAATTGATTGCAAACGAGATCAGAGAGGAATTAAAAAAGGAAGTTCAGGAGATGAAAGCATCCGGTATTACTCCTGGATTAGGTGTAATATTGCTGGGGGACGATCCTGCAAGCCGCTCTTATGTCACTGCAAAGGAAAGAGCATGTGATAATCTTGGAATATATTCTGAGAATGTAAAACTACCAGTTGAAACAACAGAAAATGATCTTTTGGCACTTGTTAATAAGATGAACAACGATCCCAAAATTGATGGTATCCTTGTACAGTTGCCTTTGCCGAAACATATTGATACAGATAAGGTAATTATGAGTATACTACCGAAAAAAGATGTAGATGGTTTCCATCCGCAAAGTATTGGTAAAATGATAATGGGAAAAGAAACCTTTTTACCTTGTACTCCATATGGTATTATTAAGCTTCTCCTTCACTCTAATGTGAAAGTCGAAGGTGCAAATGTTGTAGTGGTAGGAAGGAGTAATATTGTAGGAAAACCAGTAGCTAATCTACTTCTTAAAAAATCGGAAGAGGGAAATGCTACTGTTACAGTTTGTCATTCAAGAACCAAAAATATAGCAGAGATAACAAAAAAGGCGGATATTTTAATTGCTGCAATAGGAAAACCGGAATTTATTACGGGAGATATGATAAAAGATGGTGCAGTAGTAATTGATGTTGGTGTTAACAGAGTGGATGACAGTACTAAAAAGAAAGGCTACAGACTGGTAGGTGATGTTGAATACAAAACTGCTTCCGAAAAAGCATCAAAAATTACGCCAGTTCCCGGTGGTGTTGGTCCTATGACAATCACAATGCTTATGTACAATACTGTAAAATCTGCCCGTAACAGGGAAAAAAATTAAGACATTGTTGTTACCGATGACCTGCCTGTAAATTCCTAATTTTATGGGCAGGAGTGTTAGTTTCTCTTGAAAAAGAAGCTGTTTAAAGGTTATTCTCACTGTCAATGAAAATACATATGAAATCTAAACAAATTATACCTGCTTTTAGTATCCTTTTAATTATCTTGTTAATTATTATTGCCATTCAGTATTCGGGTTTATCCCGTAAATATGAAAAACAAACAGACCGGCTGTTTAATGAAATTGAAGAATACCACCGCAAATATACACTTCTTGAAGAGAATCTCAGGTCGCTGAATTCCAATTCGAATGAAGTACGAAGGATATTATCCCTCCCGGAGAGTAATTTATCAATATTTGATTCTGAAAAAATGATTGAAATTTCTGACAACGGCGCTGATAATCTTGCCTTCTATAATGCAGTTGATTATATGCTTATACATGCTGATAAGATTGAAATGGAGATTGAGCTAAATAATTTCTTAAATTCTGATGTTGTAGAAGGGTACCTGTTAAAGAAAAAACTTCAAATTATCAAGATAGGTCCATCAAGTTATAAGTTGTTGATATCCAATAATCCCTATTTTACAGTAACAACAGATAATCCTAAGAATCCTACTATATTTATTACCAGTATTCTTAGTAAAAAAGAGTCATTTTTACTCAAAGAAATAATTGACAACAATTCTTTATTGTTTACACATATTGATCTTGAAATTCCTTTAATTGATCAACACTACGATAACTATAATCAACTTAAAAAAAAGTTTGTACATCTTGCAGTCGATAGATCATTAAATAATTATTTCAATTCAGAGAATCTTGAAATAAGTGACTTGAAATCTGATAAAAATGGATATTATTATTTTATATCTAATAAGGACTTAACTTTTTCCATTAAAGTAGCACTGGAAAGTTTAAGTCTCCAATTTTCTATAGCAGGCAGAAAATTTGATAGATACACAGATTTTTATGCAGCAATAAGAGAAGTTCTTGAAAATTCAGATAAAAGAACAGAAGAGATAAGGCTGGTTGAATTATCTAAGTTAAAAGTTGAGTCAGTTTTGTCTGATGAAGCCTTTTATTCATATCTTAAAAAGAATGATTTTGAAGTGAACCTGACCCCCAGAGAAGACAACGATTACTTTTATTACGATATTAAGGCTGGAATAGGTGATCTTGTTGGCTCATTTGCGGTTCAGAAAATAATTGGAGACATTTATCTAATGGACTCAGAAGATATTATGATATCATCACTTAAATTTCTTGAGTCCTCTGTTAAGACACAAGAGGTACCTGTTATTGATATTCCCGAAAACCTGCCTCTGATTATAGATAAATACAGTAACAAGAGTAGTACAACTTTTGTTGTAATTGGGTCTCACGAGAATAATGCAGATACCATTATAATTGTCCATGCTGATGAAAATACAGGTAAAATGACTCTTGTTGCAGTTCCAAGGGATCTTTATTATCAGGAAAGAAAGATAAATGATTATTATCGTACATATGGTGGTAATAAATTTACAGAGATTCTTTCTGACATTACTGGTCTCTCTATTAAAGGTTATGTTGCAGTGGATATGTATGCATTTATTGATCTTATTAATATTCTTGGGGGGATTGATATTAATCTTGAATCAGATCTTATTGATCCTACATATATGGTAAGAAACAATGGAGAATGGAGTACACTGTACTATAAAAAAGGGAATCACCATCTTAATGGAATAGAGTCTTTACGAATTGCCCGTTCCAGGCATACAAGTTCAGATTTTGGGAGAACTTCCAGACAGCAATTGGTAATTCAGGGGATAAAGGATAAGATGTCAGGTCTGGATATTACAGACCTGGGAACAATCTTAAAACTTTTTCAAACTTTAGAAAATTATCTTGATACTAATTTTTCTGCTATGGAAATGCTTAGTCTTTTCATGAAATACAAGGACACTGAAGTAAATAGGAAACAAGGACTGAGCACATTTAATGTTCTTTACAATACCTATACAAATATTAATAAACTTGAAGATAAGTCAAGACAATTTGAAGATGATTTCTATAGGGGATACTGGATACTTTTACCACGTAAAGATGACTGGAATGTCATCAAATGGTATATAAGATCTCTTATTGAGGATGATGAGATTTGAAACATTACTGGGTAGAAACTTATGGCTGTCAGATGAATACAGCCGAAACAAACGCAATAATTACTGATTTAAAAAATAGAGGTTGGAAAGAGGCCGAGTCCGAAGAAAATGCTGATTTTGTGCTTATTAATACATGTTCTGTACGTCAGACTGCCGAGAATAGAATATGGGGCAGGATTGGGCACTATAAACATCTAAAAAAATCAAAAGATTTTACTCTGGCAATTACAGGATGTATGGCTGAAAGACTAAAAGACGATCTGAAAAAAAAGGCTCCTGCTGTAGATATGGTGATTGGTAATTTTGAGAAGGAAAGGTTAACAGAGTACCTTGATAATAACGAAATATGGAATGACAATCTTGTTGCGGATGGTGATTATAGTTTCAGAGAGCTCCATTTGGCTGAAAATGAGTTTAAAGCAATGGTGCCTATTATGCACGGTTGTAATAATTTTTGTACATACTGTATTGTTCCATATGTCAGAGGTCGCGAAATTTCCAGATCCCCTGAATCAATAATAAAAGAACTTAATGAGTTAGAATCAAAAGGTGTTAAAGAAGTTACTCTTCTTGGTCAAAATGTAAATTCTTATCGATATGCAAAGGATGATAGAATTATTGATTTTTCCGGATTGCTGGAACTTATCCTTTCCGAGACAACAGAATTAGGTTGGATTAGGTTTATGAGCTCACATCCAAAAGATGTACCAGATGATCTTATATATTTAATAGCAGAAAATGATCGATTATGTAAGCATATTCATCTTGCAGTTCAGCATGGTTCGGATAAGATTTTAAGAAAAATGAACCGTAGGTATACAAGAGCAGAATTCATTTCTCTTTCCAGTAAAATGAAAAAATGTATACCTGACATTTCAATTTCAACAGATTTTTTAATAGGTTTTCCAGGAGAATCAATTGAAGATTTGCAGCTTACTAAAGATTTAATGAATGAAATTAAGTTTAATGATGCATTTACCTATTATTATAATCCCAGAGAAGGTACAAAAGCTTTTAGTTTTACCGATAATATAGAAGATAAAGTAAAGCTAAAGAGGTTGAATGAGATTATAGAAATGCAAAGGCAGATAAGTTCTGAATTAAAAATGAATAGAGTAGGACAAAGGGTAAAAGTTCTTGTTGAATCTGTTTCACGTAAAGACAGTGAGGAACTCCTTGCCAGAACTGAAAAAAATGAAATGGTTGTTTTTCCCGGAAATAGAAAATTGATAGGAACATTTCAAAATGTTAAACTGACCAGTCTTGAAGGTAATACCTTTAAAGGATCTATCTTATAGTGGACATAAAAATGCTGATCATTATAATTATTTCCTTCCTGCCAGTCGTTGTAACACCCTGTTTTGCTGATATTGAGGAAGCAAGGGATACATATAATAAAGGTGATTCCTTACAAGCATTACTTATATATGAAGACTGGCTTCAGAATAATCATGATTCAAGCGATTTTTCTTCTGTACTATTTGAAATTTCGGGATTAAGTGGAGATATTCATAAAATTTCCACAATATTAGAAAAACAAATTATCTTTGTATCTGATAGGGATAAAAGAAAAACTCTTTATAAACGATTAGCTCAATTATTTGAATTATCAGCGAATTTACATAATGCCCAAATAAGCTATCAGAAAGCAGCAATGATTAGTCTGGAAAGGATAGATCATGAGATGCTACTTGAATCTGCAAAAATATTACTATTAGAAGGTGAGCTTCTATTAGCAGAAGCACAGTTAAAAGAGATAATAGTAAATAGTTTAGATAAAAGTATCTCCATCCATGGAAAACTGCTCTTTACCATACTAAGAATTTTAAATTCTAATAGTGATATTGACTACTCCCTTTCTCCAATTGAGAAGCCTGAATCAATTTATTTAATGTATCTAATTGCAAAAACTAACTCTGAAACTGTAACTATGGATAAATTAAGTGAAAAACTTGTAAAAGATTTTGAAACCAGCCCCGAAGCAGGTCTAATAAAAAATGAATTATCAGAGTTACCGGATATTATTACATCTTTTGCCTTATTAAATAATGGAAGCTTAACTGATGAAAGCATATATGAAGGAATTACAGAAACATTAAATACTTCTGAATCAGATACAATTTTAAATTATATGATACAAACAGGATCATTCAGAGATCCGGAAAATGCACATTATCTATCTATAGATCTTAAACAAGAAGGATTTCTACCAATTGTAGAAGAACAAATTGTGAATGACATTAAATATTTTAAGGTTCTTCTTTACTTCTTGACACAAAATAAAATGAATAATGCTCTAAATAAATTAAAAGAGAAAGGATTTGAAGGTTTTCCTGTTTACTGAGTTTTCTCTAGAATTTCTATTTGCTCTATTTGAAGGAATCGAATAAAATTCTCACCATTTGGGATAAAACCTGTAATTGTCAAATCTCCTGGTATAAGGATTATAGTTCTAATTATTTCAGTTTTATTTATTTCTTCAAAGTAGTCATATTTATAACTTAATGTATTCTGTACGAGGTTGTTTTTATCCAAAATTCTAAATTCAGCAATTTTTAGACCATTATCAAAAAGATAGAATCCGCCATTTAAGATATCATCCCCTGTCTTAAGAGTATAATCAGGGGTATCAAAGAATATTTCGTCACCTGTATCACTTCTGTAATAACCTGATAGATGAGGCATGTCAGATTCAGAATTTGTCGTACGAAAATCTTTTATTATTTCTCTCTGGATATTATTACTGAGTTTGAAATAATCACCTGTCCAGGTTTGATGATCTGTATTCCTGATATTTCTTAAACTATTGTCTCTGAAACGAATATTAATAGTGTTCAAGTCCATTACATGCACGGATAAAGTTACATCAAGAAAAGGAACAAGCTCATTAATACAGGATATCCGAAGGGTATCTGCTTTTATCTTACTGAAAGTCTTCCAAATGTAAATCTCCTGGAAGTCATTATCAGAAAAAACTACCTGTTCATTTTCAGGATCAAAAAAAACAACTGGATTATTGTATGAAAGGATATTATCTGATGTAGTTAACATCCATGGTCCGCTCAGGAAATTTCTAAAATAATCTCTATTGCTTCTATACAGCTCCCTTAGCTTAATATCTTCTATTTCATCTCCTGGGATTTTATCGACGCTGATAAGCTGATATAAAGCTTCCTGATTTCTCCAAAAATAGGTACTTTGTGTAAGATCAAGTATGTTATTCGAGTCTGGATCTGTTGAAGTAACAATTATGGGGAAACTCACACCTCCACTGACTCCAGTTTGATATGCCTGGGTGCGTTTTTCCTCTTTTATTTCTATATTACCCTCAATTTTCAAATTTATTATTTCAGAAAAATGCAGCACAAGCCCACCTTGAGAGGGCGTTCTCCTATAAATATTTAAAGTTTCTTTTCCATCCAGGTCGGTCCCTGAACAGACAATTTCTAAATTATGATCACCTGTTATATCTGTCAGACTAATTGAAAATGAACGAATATTATCAGAAGCCGTTTCTGCCTCCCATGTAATGGAATATGAATTCAAAATATAATCAAAATCAGCTACAAGAACTCGTACAGATGACCCATTAACTGAATTATCTTTTACGATTAGTATTTGCTCATCATGGCTGTCAAGATCCAGATTTGTATCTATTAAGTCAATTAGTATATCATTTGGATTGAGAGTTACTTTTGGATTGGCTTCACTTTCAGTTATATTTACAATAGATTCTGTGACTTCATTCTTTGATATATTGTAGTTGTAAACCGGATTAACCTCTATAGGTTTCCCTATATCTGTCGTTGAGGTTTGTTGGCATGCTGTCAACACAATAAACAAAGTTATTAGGAGTGGAAAGTGCTTCACAACATTACCCCGATTATGAAGTTATAAAGAAAATTTGAAGTATTTATTTGAAATATACTTCCAGCCTTTTTAACACTTTTTCCTGTATTTCATCAAGAGGATACTTACTTTTAAAACCAGCAGCAGTTTTATGTCCACCTCCATTATAATGTTGAGCTATACTGGCAACATCTATATTACCCTTGGATCTCATGGAGCATCTAAGCACTCCTTCAGAATTTTCCTTAAAAAAGACAGATACTTTTACTGTTTCGCTTTTAAGAGGTGTATTGATAATGGCGTCAGCTTCTTCATACAATGCTCCGCACTCCTGTATTGTTTCCTTGAGCATTCTTTGGACAGCCACATGTTGATTATAGTATAGTTTCAAGGAGGAAGAGACCTTTGATTGCAGTTTAAGAGCGGAAATTGAGTTGCTTTCATATATTCTGCTGTATATTTCATTTGGCAAAACACCTTTACTTACAAGCTCGTAAGCTATTGAAAATGTTTTAGCTGTAGTTTTTGGATAAATAAAGGAACCAGTATCATAAACAATACCAACAAAGAGAGCCTGAGCAATTTTAAAATCAATTTCTAAACTTAAAAAATCAAACAATTCAAAAAGAATTTCACAGGTGGAGGACGCATTACTCATTATAAGAATATTATCGGTAGTTTTTTCATAAGATTCGTGATGGTCTATAATAATATGATTCTTTGAGCTACTCAATATTTTGGCGTTAACTTCACCAATATTGTCAATATCATTGGTGTCAAGAATTATAAGAGAGTACTCATCAATATCTTCAGGGAGTGAAAAGTTATCCTTTAATACGTGGAAAGAATTGTCATAGTCAAGAAAAGTATATCGTTCTGCCATGGGATCGGCGTTTATAACCTGAACGTTCTTACCTGAATTTTTAAGTGCAACATACATTGCACTCTCACTCCCAATTGCATCTCCATCCGGTGTCTCATGGGCAGTAATGATAAATTTATCATTATTTAGTATAAAATCGGAAAGGTGCCTTAATTGCTCTTTAGACAGCTCCATCTGGTTTATTTTCATCCTCCATTCTTTTACGCTGTACTATCCTCAGGGAATAAAAAATTATAATAATTACTACGACAGCGATCAGTAAATAATAGATAAAAAAGGGTATTCCCGTTGTCATTGTAATAAGAATGTGATGAACGGCCGGGGTGAATGCATTTTCACCTCCAAAAATAAAGATAAGATCAGCTTCATATTCCTCTTCATCCAGAGGGAGTACTACCGGAATCAAAATCTTTGATGCTTTTTCCGGTTCAACTCTAAACTCAAATGGTTCCTTTAGAATATTCATTTCCCGGTAAGAACCCGAGAAAAGCTGAATTTCCAGAACACTAATATCTTTAGACTCACTATAGCCGGTACTTAAAATCTCTATTTCTACAATAGCATTTCCTTCTTTATCCAGTTTTATCTCAGCGGGAAATTGTGCAACATCCAGTATACCAAGGAAATTATCAATATTTTTGCTGATTTCGCTACTATCTGCACTATCAGTTACGACGGAATAACCTGCAGAGAGTTCTTTAGCTATCTCCTTTGCAGCAGAATCAGTACCTATTCCAAGGACTACAATTTTCCATCCGGATTTTTGGATTTCTTTAGTGTTTTCCAGGAATTCGTGATTAAAGCTGCCATCAGGTGTGTAAAAAGGAGAGTCCGGTGGTGCTTCCTGCTTACCATCGGTTATTAAGAGCATATATTTTCTTGCAGATTCATTATCTGTCTTAATATTAGACCTTAGAGTGTTTAGAGCATTACCGATATCTGTGAACCTGCCGTCAGCCTGAATATTCTCTATTTTACTCTGAAGATCGTCGAGTTCTGCCTTAGATGTAATATATCCATTAAAAGAATTATCAGTATGACCATAGAATGGTATAAGTAAGAAATAATCTCCCTTAATAACGATTCGTTCGAGAATCTGTTCTATGACATAATCTTTCACAGCTTCTATCTCTTCGACCATAGATAGGGATTTATCGAGAACAAGATAAATTTCTATATTCTCGACCCTCTGATCTGCAATTAAATCAGGAATAGCCAGCAATAATAAAAAACATAAAAAAAATGAAAAAATAGCTTTTTTATTCATGGTTTTACCTCTATAATGGTAATAATAACATGTATGATTCTTCAGCTAAAGCATAAAAGTAAAAAAAAAAAAACATGCTTTACTTTTTTTACTACATGTTGATACTATACCAATGTAGTATAATATAATAGTTATAGTCATATTCGAAGGAGAGTGTAATGGGAAGTATAGATCTACCGAAAAGCCCGATGGTCTTTCATCCGGAAAAGAGGAGTGCGGTGGGTTCTCGAAACTCCCTTGCTCAGGAGAGTAGAGATCAGCAGGCCGAAGTTGACAATCTTCTAGAGGAAGAAGTCGATAAAGTAATGAATCACGTTTCAAGTAAACTGCCGAACGAAGTTTTAAAAGAACTTGATGTAATGGGTGGTTTAAAAGAGAAAGTATACAATTACTTCAATCAAAACTATCAGAACATGTTCAATAGATACATTGTAACTACTGAAGATGAAATGATCAAAAAAGTAAGGAACTTTGTTGACCGGGAGGAGATGAAGGTTCTTACCAGATATACACCTAAAGAGATCGCAACACTTCTTGATGAAATAGGCGGTATGGACAGGTTTAATACAGGTGAGATTGAAAAATCAATTGTAAACATGTATGGGCACCTTCAGGGGCATATTCAAAGAGGTGTTAATGAACTTGAAAATCTTACCAACTCACTTTTACGACAGAAAACAGATGTTGGAGCCTTTATTAGAGGTGAAAACGCTTATTCGGTTGTAAAATGTGCCTTTAAAGATAATCTCAGGAGGCCTAAGACCGTAACTGAGGTTAAACTTTCAATTAATATACTTGATTCTGAGTTGATTAGTCCTATTTTCCACTATCAGGTAACAGTTGAATATCTTATAAAAGATTTGATAGCAAAAAATATTATTGATTTAATAGATAAAGAGATTGAACAGGTTAAAGATGATCGTATTGACCAGGGCGTTGAAGAACTTGCAGATAGTGAAATAGTTTTCGAAAAAATGAAGAAAGTTGAAAGTCATACTTCTGACGACTCAGAAAACCCAAAATCATTACGTTACAGACATATGGCAAAATCGCTTATGAACAGGCTGGAAGGTTTAAGGGCCGAAATTGATCCTGAAGAATTTGATCAGCTAAATATAAGAGAAAATCTAAAAAAGATTATTGATCTTGAAAATATTAGGAACAGAGGATATAACACAGCTATTAATTCAATTACTTCTATCCTTGATACATCAAGGATGGGTTATCAGTATATCGAAAACCTAAAGAATGGGCGTGAACTTATTATACGTGAGTATGAAGATACAGATCCCAATTTACTTCCTGATGAACGATACAGCATTAAGATGAAATACTATGATAATGCTCAGTTAATAGAGGAACAGAAGGCTTATGATGTTCAAATTGCTGCATTTCAGGTGGAAGTAGTGCATCTGTGGGATGTTCTGGAAATGGTTTACGTTGACAGTAAGTTTCTGAAAAGAGTTGCCGATTATGAAGATCTTGCTAAGATCTATAGAAGCAAGATTAAAAAGAAAATTAAAGTTAAAACAAATGATCCTGTTTATGAAGACATAGACAAAGTATGGAATGAGATATCATTCCTGAAACCTGCTGAAACTGATGTTGAAATTCGTAACCGAACATATCTCTTTGAAAAAGATGAAGTTAAAAAAAGACTTGTACTTATGAAAGATAAGCTTCAAAAAATGTATGGTTACAAATACCCAATGCAGAGACGTGTTATGGAAGAAAGATTGACTTTCCTTGAACAGGAATTCAATAATTTTGACTACATGATCAATCCTTATCATATCCAGACTGGAATTCTTCTGGATGTTGATATTACCTCTATCAAAAGGAAAAAAGCAACTTTGGATGGTATGGCAAATGTACTTAACGAGTTTCTTAATGGTGTTTCCAAAGGATTTCAGGATGCGGCTTTTGCATCATTCTCAAGAAGAAGATCTACGATGCGTTCTGATATAGATCAGCATTTTGGAGATCCTAATGAGCCTGAAATGCTTGGAGAAGCACCAAATAAAGATAAAGGCCAATCTTATCTTGATATGTTGAATAAACCAGCAGACGAGGTTGTAACAACTATTAAAAAAGAAAAAGCTGCTCCTGTGGCTAAAACCCGTAAAAGGAAGGGTGTTGTTGATTCAGGAAGAAAGGGAAGGGGTAGACCTAAAAAATCCAGTGGTGGATTACGAACAATATAGATATAAAGTATAATTATAAATCGCCCTGTTTTACAGGGCGATCTTTTTTTAAGGGGAGTATTTAAATGACGAAACAATTGTATGAATTTGAAAATCTCTCATCAAAAGCAAGTTTTAACAGCGCCCTCGGTCATTTCCAAACAGTGTCTGATATAATCGGATCTTTAGGTGATTATACAAACGTGGCAGATTCTCTTAATGAACTGTTACAGGATAAAACCATTAGTCAAAACCAGCTTATTCCGACAGTGAATGCTATTCTATATGACAAACTGAATTACAGTCACAGTTCTTATAACATGACCAAAACTATTGATAATTTTGATATTCTTGTTGATGAAGTTAAAAAATGGAATGGAATTGATATAATAATGGTATACTATCATCCTGACCTGGGTCCAATGCTAATCAACCCGAAGAATAAAGGTCATTTTGAATCTATTCATACTTTTAAAAGAAATGAACTTATTACAATATACGCTGGAAATTTTTCCACAAATAATGATTTAAAAGTATCTACTACTGCTATTTCGCTGATCATTAGATATCTTGAAGGAAAGAAGTTAAACACGCCCACAGAACTCAAAAATGGGAAGTTTAAATCTGCTGCAAAAAAAGTTGTACAGAAAAAAACTGTAACAACTCCTAAAAAGAGTCAGACAACTTTAAAGGTAAGAAAAACTGGAACAGAGGCTGTCGTTGTACAGGAGAAGGTAGAAGAGATTAAATCCAAACCTAAAAGGATTACTCCTTATTATTCTGTCCCCGTAACAAACGAGCTGTTTCATAATGGTAATGTTGAGGCCTGGAAAAAGATTATTCAAAGCTACAATGCAAAGTATCCTTCCCTGGAAGTTTATATTTATTACGATGGGGAACGAATACACGATATACATTCACTTTTTAAATGGGGCAAAGTAAAACACGGCAGCACTATTATTTTTGCAGTAGCCGGAGATGATATTAAAGATGTTGCAAAACTTCAAAGGTATCTTAAGCAGGGCGCGAGTATTATGTTCGAATCTTTCCTAAAATTTCCTGTTAATAAGATACTCAATCTGTTCTGATAAAAGAGGATAATATGAAAAATAACATACATTTTTTTAGCAGAAATATTTATATAAAGAATAGACAACTTTGGAATAATCTCGGGCTTAGAGGGAATGAGGCTATGGGCTTCGCTGCTCTCGATTTACCCATACTGCCAGGATTCATTTTGGATTCTGATATTGCTGCCCATCTCGAAGACACCGATATTACCACTAATATCAAAAGCTTTATGAAAAAATGTGAGAAGATAACTGGCAAAGTATTTGGTGATATAGAGAATCCACTTCTTGTTAAAATAGTTATTAGCCCTAATTTGGCAATTGTTAATTACCCAGCGCTCCATAATTTTGGTTTAACAGATGATACAATAACCGGGTTCACAAATTTTGTTGGCGAAGATTTCGGTTATCATGAAATACTTTTTCAGATTAAAGGTTTCTTGCAGATTGAGCAGAAAATTGCTGATCTTCAGAATAGGAATAATGATTCCAAAGATCTTTCAAAAAAGATAACTGATATTACAAAGTATATTAATAGTGATATTAAAGCTGAAAAGATTAAAAAGATCATTACTGATTATAAAAAACTGCTTCCGGATGATTTTTATTCTGATGTTTACAGACAGCTTGAAATTGTATTAAAAAGAATTAGTCTTATGTTGTCTATTGATGAATTGGACGATGATGATACCGCACTGATAATTCAGCCCATGGTATATGGTAACTATGGTAAAGATTCTGCAAGTGGTCAGTTTTTTACAAGAGATGTAGTTACAGGTGAAGACAAACTGTCCGGATGGTTTGAACAAAACAAATTTAATTCCATCGAAACAAAAGGTAAAGATATACTAAAAATCGGACTTGATTTTCTTAAGGAACTAAAAAAAGTTGCCAGAACTGTAGAAGATCATTTCAAAGAGATTAGGTCTATAAGATTTACAATCGAGAATGGTAAGGTTTGGCTGATAGATCAGAGGCCGCTGATGTCCAAATCGACACAATCTGATATCAAAACTCTTCTGGATCTTTATAGAAGAAAAGTAATTACTAAAGATTATCTCATAAACGCCATTAAACCTGAACAGTTAAATGAAATTTTACATCCTATCATAAATTCAGCTTCTGTTAAGGGTTTTAAAAGCATAACTGGCGGTGTTGCAGGAGCTCCTGGAGCCGCTATTGGTAAGATTTATTTTACAACTAACGGCCTGATTGATGCATATAAGGCTGCTCATCAAAAGGGTCTCGATACCAGACTTATCTTATGTATGACTTCGACTTTTGCAGAGGATGTAAAGGCTATAGAAGTTGCAACAGGTGTTCTTTCTGCCGAAGGAGGTTTTGCAGCCCATGCTTCGGTTGTTGCCCGACAGTACGGAAAAATATCCCTTGTAGCAAACAACTTGAAAGTTACAGATAATAAAGCAACTATCGATGGAAATATATTAAAAGAAGGGGATATTATTACACTTAATGTACCACACTACGGTGACCCCAGTATCTATTTTGGAGAAGCAGAGCTAATTGAACCAAATCCCGAAGAGTCCGGTCTTTTAGAATTTGTTAATATAATTAAATCCAGCTCAGGCGATTTCCACGTCAGGGTAAATGCGGATAAAGCAAGAGATGCCAGTTTAGCTATAAAGTTTGGAGCTGAAGGGATTGGTCTTTGCAGAACAGAGCATATGTTCTTTGATTCGAAAAGAATAAATGTTTTTCGAAGAATGATTATATCTGATACCTTTGGAGAAAGGGTTAAAGCTCTTAAAAAGCTAAAAGCTATGCAAAAAGATGATTTTTATCAACTTTTTAAAATTATGGATGGAAAAGAAGTAACTATAAGACTACTTGACGCTCCATTACATGAATTTCTTCCTCACAACAAGGATGAAATGCAGCTTTTTATTGATTTCATGAAAGGCGAAAAAGATGCCAGGAATGTAACTGTTAAAGATATCGCTGCTAATATGGATAATTTGAGAGAATTCAATCCTATGCTTGGTCATAGAGGGTGCAGAATTGCTGTTTCTTATCCTGAGATTTATGAAATGCAGATGGAAGCAATTTTTGAGGCTATCTATAAACTTAAAAGTGAAGGTGTGAAAGTTAGACCTGAGATTATGATCCCTCTCATTATGAATGAAGATGAACTTAAACTTATTATTTACGGAAAGAAAATCGAGGGCCAATCTTATAAGGGGTTGAAGCAGATTGAAATTGATCTAAGAAAAAAGCTCAAAGCTTCTTCTGTCCCTTATCGATTCGGTACAATGATTGAACTCCCGGTTGCAGCTCTTGCAGCAGGAGAAATCGCAAAATATGCGGAGTTTTTTTCTTTTGGAACTAACGATCTTACACAGACAACAATTGGACTTTCAAGAGACGATTATACTTCATTTATGCCAGATTATACTTTATTTGATATTATTGATGGAAATCCTTTTATTACGCTTAATAAGCACGTTAAAGAGCTTGTTCAGACTGCTGTAAGACGAGGTAATATGACACGACCCGGGTTAACAAAGGGTTTGTGCGGTGAACATGGAGCAGTACCTGAAAATATTAAATTCTGTATGAACGCCGGTCTTGATTACGTATCCTGCAGTGTTTACTCTGTACCAATAGCACTACTTGCAGTTGCACAGGAAACAATTAAAAATAATTAATTAAAACATTGAACGTAGAGACGCAAAATCTTGTGTCTCTACGTTATTCCTACCATATACCAAAATTATTTACAGAATCAATTATTTTCGCGGTTGCCTTTCTTGCATCCGATTTTGGGACATCAGCCTCCTTATTTAGAGTCTGATTAAAAAATGTAGCCAGTGATTCCAAAACATCCGGAAGATTATAAAAAACAAGAGAAAAGTTTACACCGGTTGGATTGAGAATTGTGAATGCAGAGTAGGTAATTACAGCTTTTTTACTAACCATTACTTTTGTCTGGTTACCAGCAATAAAAATTTCAAGTTCAGAAAATCGCTGTGCAACTTGATGTTTCTTATCACGAAGATAGGGTTCTTCATACTTTTTAGGATATGATGCCGGTTCAACAAGTACAAAAAGTTTATTCCCATCCGTTTGGAATGTAAGCCCTTCCTCAGTTGCATAAATGCTTTTTACGCCATTATAAGCAACTATCTCGTAGATCGAATACTTACTTTTTTCACTGAAAAAGGATGAAACTATATATCCGCCCTCCTTGGGCAATTTACCATCTTTAAAAGCCTGAAATAGATCTAATGCTTTTGCAGCCATATGTACTCCTCCTATGATTGAATTATAGTTAGAAAGTTAATGAAATAGCAAGATTTTTATTTTTTTTTATACTCTTCAGCCCGGGAGAAAAACTGTTCTGCAAAATCATCAATACCTTTTTCCTTATATATCATGGCAATATTATGATATATCCTCCAGTCGGAAGGGTTGTTACTTAGTGTTTCACGGAAGGCTTTTAAGGATTCATCATATTGTTTAACCTTAAAACAGAGAACACCCTTTATAAGAAATAGATCAATAGATGGTTTTTTTAGATAATCCAAAGCATTATCAATAAGTTCAATGGCAGAAGAAGTTTTGCCTGAGTGATCGAGACAATAAACAAGTGCCCTTAGGAAAATCTCGTTTTTTGGTTCTTTTATCAATAACTGTTTATAAATCATAATAGCTTTATTCCATTTTTTAGTGAGTCGGTATGAATTTGCAAGAATGCGTAATAAATCATAATTATCCGGCTTGGAAGGAAGTATTTTATTTATTTCTAAAATAGTTTTGGAATAATTTTTAAGTTTGTATAGAAGATGAATATAATCTCTGCTTTTTACGAAGTCATCGGTAATTCTAAGATAATTTTCATATGCTTCCAGGAGTTTCTTACTGTTATCTGTGCCCTTATAAATTTTTATTAAATCAGAATATGCATCTTTAAAGCCGTTGTTAACTTTTACAGCTTTTAAAAACCATTTTTCTGCTAAATTCTCCAGTCCTCCTCTGATATATTCTTCTCCAAGAGCTGTAAAAAGATAACAATCAGGATCATTCTTTCTTATCTCTTCCTGAATAGCAGGAATTGTGTTTTCCGGACTATAGCCCAATTTACACATACAAAGGGCGTTATAATATGAACTGGTAGAATTACCGGGGTCACTTACAGCGATCTTTTTCAATTCTATCATCATCGATTTATAATCCTGCTTCATCCAGAGTAATAATGAAAGACCATATCGTCCTTCAAGCCTGGTTCTATCCAGTTCAATCGCTCTTTTATAATGATTCTCTGAAAAATCAAATTTCTTAAGTTCTCTATTGGATTCTCCAAGTAAAAGATGCAGGTCAATGTTGTTATGATCGTTATGCAGCGCAATATTTCCATAATAAACAGCTTTATTAAAGTTTCTTTTATTGAAGTATTGAAATGCAAGATATGGATTTTCTTCGATTTCAGGCTCAATATTTAGTTTTTTTAGTTCTTCTACTGCAATATCTCCTTTACCAACCTTATGAAGAAGAACAGCTCTTCTGAATAGAAGAAGCTCATCGCCAGGTGAAAATTCCAGGGCCTTATCATAATAGTCAAGTGCCAGTTTATAATTACCATTTTGTCTCTCAATCATCCCCATATAAATATAGGGTAGTATGCTATCAAAATTATTATCAATTAAAAAGCAGAACATCTGAGCGGATAATTCAATATTTCCTGACTTAAAGTTACTGACTCCTCTTATGAAAAGTGTACCCAGATAGATCTTATAAATACCTGTATTGTTTACGGTTGATTCAGCTGCCTTAGTAAGGTAAGTAATTGCTATATCAGAACGACCGGCCTTAAGATATGCAATCCCCAGAAATCCGTTGGCATGCATAGATGTTGGATGTGAATTTACGGCTTTTTTTAGATGGAAAATAGCATTTTTTGATAACCCCAGGGTTAAAAGTGATCTGCCTAAAAAAAAATTACCAGAAGCAGATTCAGGGACTATTTTAAGATAATGACGAAGAACCTGTACTGCTTCCTGCATACGATTAAGCCCATGATAGCTCCTGCCAAGGAATAAATATGCTTCTGGTATTTCAGAGCTCTCACTTGTAAGATCGGAAAGTATTACTGAAGCTTCTTCATACCTTCTGTTTCTGCCCAGCTTTAAGGCCTGTTCGAACTTCATTTTTAATTTTGTATCTATCACAGATATATTTAACTCTTTTTTCATTTTTTCATCAATAAGAAAAGCTCGGAGCTTTGACAAAAAAGAACAAATCTGAAATTATAACATAATTCGTTTAGAGGAGTAATATAATGCATCTTGTAGTAATTGGTGCCCAGTGGGGAGATGAAGGGAAGGGTAAAATTGTTGATTATCTATCTGAAGAAGCCGATCTTGTTGTTCGATTTTCCGGAGGGGCTAATGCAGGCCATACTATAGTTACAAAGGAAATAACATACAAACTGCACCTGATACCTTCTGGTATTGTATATCCTAAAACCAAAGTAGTATTAGGAACAGGAATGGTCATTGATCCTGAATCGTTATTTAAGGAGCTTGAAACCATAAGTAAGCAGGGTCTCTCATGGGAAAATAGAGTTTTTATTTCTGACAGAGCCCATATTGTAATGCCATCCTATAAAAAAATGGATATCGAACTGGAAAAAGAAAGAAGATCTCCAATAGGTACTACAGGACGTGGTATTGGAGTAACTTATTCTCAGAAGGCTCAGAGGGAGGGAATAAGAATCTGTGATCTTGCTGATGAAGAATTTCTATCCACTCTGACAACAGATGAGATGCAGTTCTTAAACCCATACATTGAAAAGATAAAAAATATGATGATTGATATGGCTTCATTTATGGATGAGTACAGGAACAAAAAAGTTCTTTTCGAAGGAGCCCAGGGAATACTTCTTGATCTTGATATAGGAACATATCCATTTGTCTCATCCGGTTATGCTGCAGCAGCTGGTGCAGCTCTGGGAGGTGGAATAGGTCCTGGAGCTATAGATAAGGTTTTCGGAGTATTTAAAGCTTATTCAACCAGAGTTGGAAACGGACCATTCCCAAGTGAATTCCTAAAAGAGAGGGATGGTGAACTTGAGGATTATATTCGTGATTTAGGTAGAGAATATGGTGTTACAACCGGTCGCCCCCGGAGATGCGGGTATCTGGACCTTGTTGCATTAAAATATGCATGCAGAACTAATTCTATCAATCATCTGGTTTTAACCCATATTGATGTTTATGACGAAATTGAAGAAATTAAGGTGTGTATTGCATACGAAGTTGACGGTAAAGAGATTATTAATTTCCCTTCATCCAGAGATCTTCTTGCAAGGGCCAAGCCAGTTTTTAAAAGTTTTAAAGGATGGAATGAAAATATCTCGAATGTTAAAGATTATGATAAACTGCCGCAAAATGCACAGGATTATATACAATTTATTGAAAATTATACAAATACCGGGGTTGGCATTATTTCAGTAGGTTACGAAAGAGAGCAAACTATGATGAGAACCGGTCTTTGGACAGAATAATTATTCTGGACTTTGGTTCCCAGACAACACAATTAATCGCAAGAAGAATCAGAGATCTTGGTGTTTTTTGTGAAATTTTTCCTGGTGAATCTGTAATAACCCAGGAGCTACTGGAGAATACCAAAGGTATTATAATGTCAGGATCTCCTTTTTCAGTTTACGAGGCTGGAGCTCCTCAGCCTCATTACTCTGCTTATTTAACAAGGGTACCTGTATTGGGAATTTGCTACGGCTTTCAGAGCATGATAGTTTCTAAAAACGGAAAGGTAAATGCTTCGATAAAAAAGGAATATGGAAGAGCTCCTGTCTCTATTTTATTTGAATCCGAATTATTCCATGGGATACCTGATGGATTTATTTCCTGGATGAGTCATGGTGATAGTCTTGATGTCTTAGGGGACGGGTTCGAACTTGCTGCAGTCTCTGAAACCCATCCTGCTGCTGCAATCAATAGGAGTTTGAATCTTTACGGCCTTCAGTTTCATCCTGAAGTCACCCATTGCGACTTCGGAACTGAAATACTAAGCAATTTTGTTTTTCGTATTTGTAAAGCCGGTAAAAGTTGGAATATGGATATTTTCCTTAAGCATATTTCTGAAGAAATAAATCAAAAGGTAAAGGATAATAAGGTCCTCCTTTTAATATCCGGAGGTGTTGATTCTTCAGTTGTTGCCGGTATACTTCTAAAAACTTTGCCTCCGGAAAATATTTATCTTATGTATATTGATACTGGTTTAATGAGAAAGAATGAAACTTCTGAAATTGAGATCTATCTTAATAGTCTGGGTGCAGAAAATATTCAAATAGTAGATGCCTCTAGTACTTTTCTCGACAAGCTTAAAGGTATTTCTGATCCGGAAAAGAAAAGAGAAATTATAGGTGATCTATTCATACAAATCCAGGAAAAAGAATTGCCTGAAGAGCTTTCAGATAACTATTTTCTTGCACAGGGGACTCTTTATACAGATCTTATAGAGTCTGGAAAGGGAGTAGGAGGTAATGCAAAAGTTATAAAATCTCATCACAATGTACGTTCACCGATGGTAGAAGCAAAACGAAACGCCGGACTTATTATAGAACCATTAGGAAGACTATTTAAAGATGAAGTTAGACGCCTTGGCATCACTATCGGGATAGACAGTAGAATCATTGAACGTCATCCATTCCCGGGCCCCGGACTGGCTGTAAGGATAATTGGTGACATAACACCGGAAAAAGTAAAAATACTTCAGGAAGCAGATGCTTTATTTATAGATGAACTGAAAAAAAGAGATCTCTACAATAAAATATGGCAGGCTTTCTGCGTGCTCCTGCCTGTAAAATCTGTTGGTGTTACCGGGGATGCCCGTGAATATGGAAATGTACTTGCCTTAAGAGCAATAAAAAGTGTTGATGGTATGACAGCAGATGTTTTCCCTTTTAAAACAACCGACCTTCTGGAAATTTCATCGATGATTACTAACACGATAACTGAAATAGGTAGAGTGGTGTACGATATATCCAGTAAGCCTCCTGCCACCATAGAGTGGGAGTAGAAAAATATGGAAAATGAAAAAATAGAGGAAGATTTTAAGAAGAAGGAGATCAAGGGAATGTTTGGAGGGCCAATACTTCCCTTAATAGTTAAACTTTCAGCTCCGATTTTTGCAGGTATGGTTTTCCATCTTCTTTATAATATTACGGATACAATGTGGATAAGTCGTATTGATCTGTCTGATCCATCCTATGTTGGAGGAACAGGAATAATATTTCCCATTATTTTTCTTGCAATAGCTATTTCCAATGGAATTACTATAGGAATAAGTTCTCTTGTCGCAAGGGGTATAGGGGAGAGAAATACAGCAATTCTAAATCGTACCTCTGAATCAGGTCTTGCAATTGCAATAATTCTAGGTGCTTTAGTAGTTATTACAGGTTATATTTTTGATGAATCAATTGTGCGAACGTTAGGAGCCGAAGGAGATTTTTTTATTCATGGACTCGAGTACTTTCGGTATATTATTCCCGTCGCTGCACTTATGTTTATTTCAAGTGTTTTTAACGGCATACTCCAGGGCGAAGGACAGATGAAATTCGTTATGGTATCAATGATTATTGGTACACTTGGAAACATTATACTGGATCCTATTTTTATCTTTACATTCAATCTTGGAATAAGAGGTGCTGCTATAGCCACTGGAGTTGCACAGTTTATTTCTGTAATTTATATTATCTCTGTTTTCCTTAGAGGAAAGACACTTGTACGAGTAGAATGGAAGATTGCCAATATCAGTAGAACCAGCATCAGGAAAATAGCAAATATAGGTCTTCCACAGGCTCTGAGTCAGATTGTTATGTCCCTTAGTTTTTTGATTTTTAACAGAGTTGT
>SDBV01003253.1_pt1 | contig 24108 bp, 14 predicted proteins | sample 2277081 | NCBI WGS metagenome assembly SDBV01 (sample SAMN10402039, study PRJNA504765) | marine sediment metagenome | isolation source: marine sediment core GS10_PC15, 223 cmbsf | place: Arctic Ocean: Southern Knipovich Ridge | collected 2010 | reverse complement strand
ACTTCGATGAGTATTGACGCCGGTACACAACATTGACCGGCGGAGCAGGGCACTGGAGACGCCGGGGTTTTTGTCTTCATACCACACACCGTTTCCGCTCGGGCGCATGTGCTTGAACGCCGCTTGACGCCGGGCGCACAAACCCTCAAGCCTTCGTGGAATTGGGCCCGATAATGACCGAAAGACGGAGGTACGCACCATGCGAAAAAGGTTATTCTTGTTCGTCCTGCTGGCAGCTGCCGGGACACTGATCCTTGGTGTGGGGGGGTGTGAGTCTCCGTGGGCCAATGACGCAGAAACCGCCACCGCCCGCGACGTCGCCACCCCGCCGCTATACATCGCCGGGACCATAGGCGAGCATGCAGTACTGGTCCCCGGCGGGTTTATGTCCCTGCAAGGTTATGGGGTGGTTATAGCACTGGGCCTGAACGGTTCGGCCGAGGTGCCCGAGCATCTCAAGAAGTACTTCATCGAGTATCTGACCAAGCAAAACTTGGGTCTGTGGTCGAAGGGGATGGAGTCCCTTCCGCCGAGCAGGCTGCTTCGCGATAAGGATACCGCCGTCGTGCTGCTTGGCGCCGTGGTGCCCCCGGGGGCTCCGGCGGGGACCACGCTTGACCTCGAGGTGGCCGACTTCCCCCAGGCCCCGACCCGCTCCCTTGACGGCGGGATGCTCATGCCCTCGGAGCTGCGCCTCGCCTGGCGTGGGCTGGCGCAGCCCGGCGGCCCGAGCTTTATCTGGGGCCGTGCCTTGGGGCCGATCTTTGTCAATCCGTTCCTGGACTTCTCGGACTCGGGCGAACTTACCAAGGCCCGGTCCGGACGGGTCATCGGCGGGGTCAAACTGGTTCGTTCCCGGCCCGTCAAGCTGCAACTGCGCCAGCCGGACTATCAAAGATGCAGGCAGATCGAAACCAGGATCAATGAGAAGTTCTCCATCCCGGGCAAGGAAAAAATAGCCAATGCCTTAGACGCCTACACCATCAATTTGAAAATCCCCCGCAGGTGGCGCCGCGACTACGGGCGGCTTCTGAGGCTCATATTGCACTTACCGCTTGTGGTCACCGGGGCCAACTGGGAGCAGCACGTCCGGGAACTGATCCAGCGCCTGGAATCCCCGCACGCCGAGCACGACGAGTTGGCCCTGGTGCTGGAGGCAGCGGGGAGGCATATCCTACCTGTCTTGAAACCGACGTACCTGTCCAAGCACGACAGCGCCGCCTTCTATGCTGCACGCACGGGCCTGCGGCTTGGCGATGCAAGCGCGGCGGAGGTGATCCTGAGGTTCGCCCAAAAACCCGCCTCGCCTCTGCAACTGCACGCGATCGAAGAGCTCGGGGACCACCCCAGGCTGATCCGGGCCATGCCCGTCCTGCGCAAGGGGCTCGATGAGGAAAACGAAATGGTCCGCGTTGCAGCCTACAAGGCGCTGCTGAAACGCCGAGACGGATCGAGAATCAAACGGACGGACGTCTCCGGGGGATTCGAACTGCACGTGGTTAAATCCGACCGGGGCAATGTGATCTACGCCACGCAAACCGGCGCGCCGCGGATCGTCCTGTTCGGCTCGGACATGGCCGTGGCGAAGCCCGTGTTCTTCAACGCCTCGGACGATCTGGTTACCGTCACCGCAACCGCCGCCGACAAGAAACTCCAGGTCTTCAGAAAGATCCCTCGCAGCGCCAAGACGAGCGAATCGTTCCACATCGGCTTTTCCGTCGGTAAACTCATCGAGACACTTGGGACAAGGCCGGATCCGGACGTCGCCGGTAAGATTAACGGCCTCGGGCTGACTTACGGACAGGTGGTGCGAGTGCTGTATCAGATGTGCAAGGATCAGGACATAGAGGCAAAGTTCATCTTGCAGCCGCTGCCGCAAGTGGCCACAATGTATAGAGATGCCGCCCTCGAGGGCAGGCCCGATATGCCTGAATGACTCCGGTCCGGGCGGTCTGGCGGCGCCACGGACGGCGCAGGCGCCACGAAGCGTTAAGGAAGATGCCATACGATGAAGTTGAAAAAGCTGATTCTTGAAGGCTTCAAAAGCTTCGCAGACCGGACGGAATTTGAGTTTGACGAGGGGATCAGTTGCGTCGTGGGCCCGAACGGGTGCGGTAAGAGTAACATCGTCGATGCGGTCAAGTGGGTCCTGGGGGAGCAGTCGGCAAAGTCGCTCCGCGGCTCGGAGATGCTCGACGTCATCTTCAACGGCTCTGCAAATCGCCGCCCCTCCGGTTCGGCCCAGGTGACGCTTATCTTCGACAACGGCAGCGGCATGCTGCAACCGGCGCCCGACGCCGCTGGAGAGTCCACCTCCGTTGTTGCCGTGGCGCGGAGGCTCTTTAGAAACGGGCACAGCGAGTACCTCATCAACAAACATACCTGCCGCCTCAAGGACATCCGCGAGATGTTCATGGACACCGGAGTCGGACGCGATGCCTACAGCCTTATCGAACAGGGAAGCATCGAGACGTTCCTCCAGGGCTCGCGGGAGGACCGCAGGGCGATCTTCGACGAGGCCGCCGGAATCAGCAAGTACAAGGCCCGTAAGACAGAAGCGATGCGAAAGCTCGAGCGGGTCGAGCAGAACCTGCTGAGGCTTTCGGACATTCTGGGGGAGGTTCAAAAGCGCCTGCGGTCGATCAAGCGCCAGGCGTCAAAGGCCCGCAGCTACCAGGCGCATTCGCAGCGCCTCAAGCAGCTCCGCTGTCTGTATTTCCTCGCACAATACCACGAGCTGTCCGCCCGGCGCAAGCAGCTCCAGAGGCAGCTGGACGGCGGGACGGACGCGCTGGCAGCCGTGACGGCCCGGATCGCCCAGTTGGAGGCGGCCCAAGGCTCGACCGAACTTGAGATGTTGGAGACGGAGCGGATCGGCCGGGATCTGCAGAAGCAGATCGCCGACATTGGCGCTTCGATCATCACGTTGCAGGAGCGGGCGGAAATGCTCCGCGGGCGAGTCGATGAACTCGGCGAGCAGATCGTCGCCATCTGTGCACGCTGCGAGGCGACCGAGGCCAAAATCGCTTCGGGCCAAGAGCAGATCGCCCGCCGACGGGCCGAGGCCGATCAGATCGAAGCCGATTCGGCCGATCTGACCGCCAGGCACGAGACCGTATCCGACCAGCACGAGACCACCCGGGCCCGGCTCGATAAGCTCCAGGAGCAACTGGAAGATGAAAAGGCCGGGACGATTGATCTGCTGCGGCGCACCGCACAATTGCACAACGACATTCAAGCCCATGGTGTTCGCCGCAAAGACTTGACCGGTCAGCGCGACCGCCTCAGCGACAGGGCCCGCCAGCTAACCGCCACGCTCCAGGAGCTGCTGGGCGAGCGGGCGGAGGGCGGCGAGAAGTTGCGGGACGTTCAGGAGGTCCTCGGCGAGTCGCGCCAGCGGCTGGAGAAGTCCAAAGACGACCTGAAGACGGCCTCTACCGAGCAACGGGACCTCCAGCACCTGCTGGGCCGGACGCGCGAACACCGCAGCGCCGTCCTTTCCCGAATGGACGTCCTGCGCGAAATGCAGCAGCGGATGGAAGGTATCGGCGCGGGGGCCAGGAACTTGCTCAAGGCGTCCCGCTGCGGCGAGTTGCCCGCCATCCGCGGAATGCTCGGCGATTTCATCCAGACCGACGTGAAGTACGCGCCGTTGGTGGAGGCTGCGCTTTGCGGCGCACAGGAACATCTGCTGGCCGAGCGCCAAGACGATATCGTCAAAGCGGCGGAAGATCTGGCGAAGCGCATTGGCGACGGCGGTGCGGTTCAGATCATCTGCCTCGATCAGCTTGAGCCGTTCACCAGCGATTTGGATATATCTCGGATCGCCCGAGCGACCGGTCGCCTCATTGACTACGTTCGGTGCCACGCGGACTTTGCCGCGGTGATGTGGCGGTTGTTGGGTAAGACCGTGGTGGTCGCAGATCTTCCCGACGCGATCCACGCCGCCGCCGGCGCACCAGCGGACGTCATGTTCGTCACCCTCCAAGGCGATGTCCTGCAGGCCGATGGGCGGATTCGGATCGGTTCGGCCAAGCCCGCCGGCGGGGTTATCACACGCCGCAGCGAACTGGCCGACCTCGCCGGACAAAAGGACCAGCTGGATGGTCGGATCGACCAGCTGACCGAACAGCTTCGCCAATCCGCCGCACGCAGCGATCACCTCGAACATCTCATCCAGCAGATGCGCACGGCGATCTACGAAGCCAACACCGAACGGATTGCAACCCAGACGCGCCTGGATCAATTGAACGAGAAGGTCGACGCACTTCGCCACGAGCAGCCCGTCGTCGCATCCGACATCGAGAATCTCGCCGCCGAGATCGATAATACCATCGGCGCCGAGCACGAAGCTAAAACCCAAGCGGACCAGCTGGACCGCCGAGGCGCCGAGCGGGACGAGGCCATCAAGGATCTGGCCGGCCGGATCGAGGTCGCCCAAGGACGCCGCGACGAGCTGGCCGCCACGCTGACGCACCTTAAGGTCCAACAAGCCGCGGTCGAACAAAAGAAGCTCTCGCTGACGCAGACGCTTCGGGCGTTGGGTGAGCAGATCGATCAGATGAGCGAGGATCTCGCCGCCGGGCGGGCCGAAATCGATGCAGGCCGTGCCCGCCGCAGCGACGCCCAGACCGAAATAACCAAGACCCAGGCCCAAGTCGACCGCCAGTACGCCGCGCAGGAAGAGTTGAACCGCACGGCCGATGAGGCGGATGAGTCGCGCCGCGGCCTGGGCGAAAAGCTGGAGCAGATCCGGGCCGAACTGACCGAGCGCCGGCGGGAAAAGGAACACGCCGCGTCCGAACTGAACACCCGCAAGGTCCAGCTGGGCGAAGTCGATGTCCGCGTCGAGAACCTGATTACCCGCGCCGCGGACGACCTCAGCATGGACCTGCCGAAACTATTCGAGCGGTACTCGCACGACGACCAGCGCGATTGGGACGCCGTCGCGGCCGAGATCGACGAGCTGCGAGGGAGAGTCGAACGCCTGGGAAGCGTGAACCTCGACGCGATCGGCGAGCAGGATGAGCTGCAAACGCGGAGCGAATTCCTCACCACCCAGTTGGACGACATCAGGGCCTCAAGGGATAAGCTCAACGAGCTGATCCGCCGGATTAACACCGAAAGCCGCGACAGATTCGCCGAATCGTTCGAGGTGATCCGCCGGAATTTCCAGGAGCTGTTCCGCAAGCTGTTCGGCGGCGGCAGGGCCGACGTTATGCTGCTCGATCCCGAAGATGTGCTGGAAAGCCCCATCGAAATCTTCGCCCGCCCACCGGGCAAGGAGCTGCGGAGCCTCTCGCTGCTGTCCGGCGGGGAGAAAACCATGACGGCCCTGGCCCTGCTGTTCAGCATCTTCAAGGCCAAGCCCAGCCCCTTCTGCCTGCTGGACGAGGTCGACGCCGCACTGGACGAGACGAACAACGACAGGTTCAACCGGCTCGTCGCCGAGTTCGTCCCGAACTCCCAGTTCATCATCATCTCGCACGCCAAGCGGACGATCAGCATGGCCAACGTGCTGTACGGCGTGACGATGCAGGAACCCGGCGTCTCCAAACGAATCTCCGTCCGCTTCGACCAGATCGCCGACGCCAAACTCGACGAGGCGCTCGAGCCCGTCGAGGCGTAGGCGCCTTTCGCCAGCGGCGCCGAAACTCGCCAGTTGTCGCAGATTCTCGCCGTTTGTCGCAAGCAGCCGCGGTTTCTGACGGTTTGTCGCAGATTCTGACGGTTTGTAGCAAGTCCAAAAAACCGTAGCTGCTGTAGCCGCAAGCAATTACGCTCTTGCGCGCGCCGGCTGCCGAAAATTTCCCGCCCCCCCGCTCGAATCCGCGGGGGCAGAGGCTCAGCCCTTATGTAGTTGTCAAACAACGTCAGCGGCGCGTAAAGCGCCTCCATACTTACCCGGCGCGCGAGCGTATGCGCGCGCAGGGGCGGTCTTTTTCGCTCATCGGTGTTCGTAAGTCCCGGCCGTGCCGGGAAAAGAAAATCTGCATTTTTTCGCGCATCATCCCCCCCCGCCGTGCAGCCGTGCGCGCGCAAACCTGTCCTTGGTCCACAAATTACACGAAACGCACGAACTCGTGGGGTGAGCATACGTACCGGCGCGTTTGGTCATTAGCCGCAAAGCGGCGCAGGTGAATAGCCGGAGGCGTGAGCCCCCGGCCATTAGCTACCGGCCCGCCGGGCCTAAACCAAACCGACATATTCGCGCGGCCGGGTTCCTGTCTTCGCCAAGTCGCCGACGCTCCAAAGCTCCCGGCCTTCGCAGCCGCTTCGGCGGAGTGGGCATGGCGACGGAGCGGCTACGCCGGACAAGCCTATCCCGCCGCGCGCAGCCGTAATTGTGGGGCGCCCCCTGGGGACGCGTGTTTAGCCAAACGGCCAGCCGGGCCGCCAAGGGTTTGAAGGCCGCGAACGAAAACCGGGAGAATACCTCTGATCCCGTCTTCCAATGTATATGAGCGCAACTACGCCCTTGCGGCGAGGTATCGTCTCAGCAATAATCCAATAAGCGAGCCCCAATAGTCACGCATTCAGAAATATGAATCCTGACCGGGAGAGTTTCGTGCATTCCGAGACAGAGCAAGGCACCCCGAGGCCGTTTGTCCCACGTCGGTTTACCTATCCCAAGAAGGTCTGGCGTTTTGGGATGTTGTGCGGGCTGCTGTTCGTTGCTCTGTTGGGCGTCAGCTACGGCCCACACGTCACTGGCTGGCCGCTCGTGATGTGCGTGGTTGGTGCGTGTGTTCTCGCCTTGGCTGTGGTGGTGTGTCTGCTGGGCAACTTGTCCGCCTGGCTCGGACGGCGTCGGGGATGTGTGCTGACCGACAAGGGGATTGCTGTCGAGTGGGGTTGGACCGGCCGAAGATCCTTCAAGTGGGAACAGATCCGGCGCATCGTAAGGTCTGGCGACAGTGTAATCATCCGAATATCCCGATGGTCCGGGCCAGCGCTGCTTGCCTATCCTTTCGTCTTCCGCAACATCATCCCGGAAATCCTGCGGCGCCGTCCCAACCTCAAGGTCGGGAAGGACATTCAACGTTGCCTTGCCGACCCAGGCCGACCAACAAGGCTCAAGCGGAGAGGGGTGATACTTGGACTCACCTGCAATACCGTGCTGGCGCTGTTGGCGTTGTGGCCGGAAATAGTTGGCCTCGATAGTATCGACGGCATTCTCATAGCATACGTGTTCATACTTGCTTCCTTCTCTGTAGCCTTGCATGCCGCTTTTACTGCATCTGCTGCCGGCGCCAAAGCGGGCTTCCTTCCGGCCGCACTGCTGTGCCCCATGATCGTGGGCCTTGCGCTGATACTGCACATTTTCTCTGGCGCCCCGCAGAGCTCGCTGCACATGATGGTGGCCGCAGGAGCAACCATAACCATCTTGGGTTTCCTGGTGGTGTTAACACCGGCAGCACTGACCCGTTGGCGCCAAGCGATCATTCTCTGTCTGCTCGTTGCCGTTCCGGCGGGTGTTTTCGCTTGCGGAAAAGCGACGGCCTGGCCTCGCCAGGACATAAGCCATCTGTTCCCTGATGATGCATACTATTTTGGTTGGCATCGATCCGGAAGGCATCCTGCCCCGCTGTATGCGAACGACCTCCAGCACGTCGTCGAATTCCCTTCGCTCGCAGTCCGGCCGATTCCCCAGTACCCAGGTGGGCGTTCCATAATCTATTGGTACGGCGATGCCTACCTGGTTCGGGCCGTAGAGTCCCCCAACGTTGCCGACCCGGAGCAGTCGGACCATAACGTCAGAAAATTGCTGATTTATGATTTCAGCGAAGGGCGAGAGACCCAGATCCCGACAGTCGGCCGATTCGTGTGTGCTCAGGTCTCACCGAATGGGCGATACATTGCCTGGCTGAACGAAATCCCACCGCCTGATCCGGAAGACCCCCAGACTCCCGCAGAGAGTCAACTGTGTTTGTACGATCTGCAGAACAAGGAATGCTTAATCCAGCCTTTGGTCTTGCCGGATTACGCGCAGGTTTGTTGGCAACGTGTGGGGTGGCAGGATGATACCAACGTCATCGTCAGGGGCGAGCAAAGGTTCCCCAGAGAAAGCCAAGAAACCAAGACCGCGCTGCACCTTTTTCGGCTCGAATTGCCAACGATGCAGACGGAACGCTCTGCCTCTACACTCAAGTTCGATTACTGGTCGCCATCGCCTGATTTCAGGAGGGCATTCGGGGACAACCGAGGAGGTGCGCTCAGCTATGTAGACCTCCACACCGGAGAAGTTACGGAATTAGCACCCGGGTACACACCCACCTGGCAGCCGGACAGCCGCTACGCGTATCGGATACGAGATCACAAGGGGAAGGCGTGGCTCGCGCGTTTCGATGCCGAGGAGGCAACAGAGACTCTTCTGTGGGAAGCGCCACGTGAGACGGACCTGCGCAGCATATCACCTCGTGGGCGTTGGGCACTGTTCGAACATCACAAGCTTCTGTGCCTTCGCACTTGGATTGTGGCGGATATCGCTACAGGAAAACGCCACACCATTGAGACTCCCGGGGGGCTGTCTTACGGCCCCCTCTGGACACCGTTCCTCTCGCCATGGTCTCCTGATGAGAGGACGCTGATCCTACACTCCCACCCCCTGCATGGACCCATCACTTGGGTGACGTTGCACACGATCCCAGCAGACTGGCCATAAGAGCTATCAAGGTGGGGCACTCCCGCCGGGATTGACCCAGCAGACGCCCGGGTACACTCGTGCTGCTCGGCGAAGCCCTGCTTCGCAGAGCAGGAAGGGCCGGCGTTACGGGACCAGCAGGCCGAATTGAGGTCGTCAAACCGCTTCTAACAAATTCTCGGTAGGTCTTCGCCATATGGTAGCTGGACGATTCGGCGGCCGCCGACGGATGTGACCATCTCGACGAGCGGGGTCTGCGAGGCCGCAACGATGCGTCCGATGACGGCGGCGTGGCGTGCGATTTCGTGTTTAGCGAGCAGGTCGACGGCCGCTGCCCCCCGCCCCGCCTCCACGACGGCGACGAGCTTGCCCTCGTTGGCGGCAGAAAGCAGATCCAACCCGAGCATCTCGGCGGCAGCACGGGCTGTGCGGTTGACGGGAATGGCGGCCTCGTCGATCTCGATGTCCACGCCACACGAGCTGGAAAGCTCCGCCAGCGTCGCGGCAAGCCCGCCGCGGGTCGGGTCGCGCATGAAGTGGACACCCGGTCCCAGCACCTCCAGCAGCGCCGCCGTCAGCGGATATATGGAGGCACAGTCGCTGTCGAGGTCGGCCGCGAAGCTGAGAGATTCCCGTTGGCTCATGACCGCCAGTGCGTGCTCGCCCAGCGGGCCGGAAAGGACAATCTCGTCGCCGGGCCCGACGCGGCCGAAACCCAGGGCAACGCCGTCGGCGACCTGTCCTACGCCGGAGGTGTTTATCATAAGGGCGTCGCAGGCGTCGCGCTGGACGACTTTCGTGTCGCCAGTGACGATTTGTACGCCGGCGTCCCTGGCGGCCTGGCCGGCCGAGACCAGCACGCGGCGAAGCAGATCAATCCGCAGGCCCTCCTGAATCACCAGGGCCAGGGAGATGGCGATCGGGCGCGCGCCGACGACGGCCAGATCGTTTACGGTCCCGCAGACAGCGAGCTTCCCGATATCGCCGCCGGGGAACTCGAGCGGTTGGACGACGTAGCTGTCGGTGGTGAACGCGACCCGCCCGCCGCCGTCGATCGCAAGCACGGCCGCGTCGCTAAGTGCGTTGGGGTCCTGCCCACCGACGGCCGGGAGTATCACCTGGCCGATCAGCTCAGCCGTAAGCTGACCGCCGCCGCCGTGGGCCAACTTGATGTATTGCTCGTCCGTCACCTGTTGCTCCGGGGATACTTGTAGGCGGCCGCACAAGCGCCCTCGGAAGAGACCATGCACGGGCCTATCGGGTCTCGCGGGGTGCACTTGGCGCCGAAAAGCGAACAGTCAGTCGGATCGCACCGCCCGCAGATAACATCGCCGCAACGGCATCCTGGCGGCTCGTAGCTTTCGATTTCGGGCAGGTCCCAGCGTCTGGCCGCGTCGAAAGCCGCGAACTGCTCCTTAAGCACCAGGCCGCTTTGCGGTATCACGCCGATCGCCCGCCACGCCGCATCGGCCGGCGCGAACACCTCGTCCAGCAGCGCCAACGCCGCTTTGTTCCCATCTCGCGAGACGCTGGAGTAGACGGTGCAGGCGGTGGGTTTCGCCTCGATAAGTTGTCGCAGGATCTCGGCGATCCCGGCGAGAATCTGGGCCGCGTCGAACCCCGCCACCACGCAGGGCCGCCCGTACCGCGACGCGATAGGCTCATACGCGGCCCACCCGAGAATGACGCTGACGTGCCCGGGGCAGAGGAACCCGTCGATCTGCACGTCGCCGGCGCCCAGCAGGGCCTGCATGGCGGGGAGGATAAGCTTGTGGGCGGTAAGCACGCTGAAGTTGTCGACCCCGTCGGCGGCGGCGGAGCGGACCGCCAGCGCCGTGCCCGGCGACGTTGTCTCAAACCCGACGCCCAGGAACACGATCTGCTTGTTGGGGCGCTTGCGTGCAAGTGCCAGCGCCGTATCGGCCGAGTAGACCACCTCGACGGACGCACCGGCCGCCCGCGCATCGGCGAGCGACCCTTCCCTACCGGGTACGCGAACCATGTCGCCGTAGGTCGCGATAATCACGTCGGCCTCGCAAAGGGCCAGGTGAACCGCGCGGTCTATGTAGGACTGGTCCGTCACGCAGACCGGGCAGCCCGGACCGGAGATGAGCTTGACGGATTCCGGCAGGAGCGACCGCAGGCCCGCGCGCGCAGCGGCCATGGTGTGCGTACCGCAGATCTCCATGATCGCCACGCGCGGCCGGTCGGCGCTGAGCTGCTGGGCCAGTGCGTGAATCCTTTGGCGGTCTGGGTTTGCGGGTTTGGCCATATCGGACGCCTTCTGTAGCTTTACAGTGGTCCGGCGTTGTCCATTTCCTTGAACAGCTCGTAGGTTTCGCGGGCTTCGTCGGCGTCGAGTGTGGTGATGGCGAAACCGGCGTGGATGAGGACCCAGTCACCGACCGCAACGTCCGGGACCAGGGACAAAACGACCTCGGCCCGCACCCCGTCCAGGACAACGGTGCCCCTTTGGCCCTCGATTCGCTCTACCTGCACCGGAATCGCCAGACACATACGCGTAAGCTCCTTCGTCTCGCCGCCGCAGCAGCAAAGCTGATAGCTGAAAACTAGAAACAACTATCGCGGGGGCTGAACTTCCAGGTTTTCAAATTCGCCCAGGCGGGCGGCCGCAACAACGGCCTGCCCCAACGCCACGCCGCCGTCGCCGGGGGGGATGGTCCTGTGTCGCAGGACCTCGAACCCGTCGCGCTGAAGGGCCGCCACCAGCCGGGCCGTAAGATACCGATTGGCGAAGCACCCGCCGCTAAGCGCAACTATGTTAAGGTTCGTGGCGTCCCTGGCCCGCCGAGCTGCCTCGGCGAGAAAGGCGGCGACCGTGTTATGAAACTTCGCGGCGATGCGTCCGGGTGCCACGCCGCCCTTCAGGTCGCAGACAATGCCTTCAACCGTGGACCGAAGGTCTATCTCGAACGCCCCTGTGCCGCAGATTTCATAATTATAATGCGCATCGACGCCGGTTTCAACAGCCGCCTCCAGCGCCATCGGCGCTTCGGCCTCGTAGCGGTTGGCGGCGGCGATTCCGCAAAGGGCGGCGACCGCGTCGAACCACCGGCCCAGCGAGCTTGCGGGAGGGCAATTGACGGAGGCGGTGAGCATCTGGAGGACCGAGTCGATCTGCTCGTCCGTGGCGGCGAGGCGAGAATCGCCTATTTGCCGGCGACACTGGGGGCCGAACGTCTCGTAAAGGGCCGCGACACCCGGACGATATGTCTGGGCGGACGCGGCGTCGCCCCCGGGCAGCGGTAAGTAGCGCAGATGCCCGATCCGCTCATATGCCCGCAGATCGGCCTTGAGCACCTCGCAGCCCCACACCGCCCCGTCGTCGCCGTAACCCACGCCGTCGCACGCCAGGCCGATGACCGGTCCGACCGAGCCGTTTTCCGCCAGGCACGAGACGATGTGGGCATGGTGATGCTGGACGCGGATGATGGGGATCTGGGCCCTGCCCGCAAGCTGCCCTCCGTGCCTCTTGAGGGCGTACTGGGTGGACAGGTACTGCGGATGGGCGTCGGCGGCGATCACGTCGGGGCGGATGGCGAACAGCTCCTGGAGGTGGTCAATCGCGATGATGAAGTGCCTGTACGCCCGTCCATCCTTAAGGTCGCCGATGTGCTGGGACAGCACCGCCCGCCCGTTGCGAAAAAGACACACCGCGTTGTTCAGCTCCGCCCCCACCGCCAGGATGGACCGCCCGTCCTTGCCCCCCCCACCGAGGCGGACGGGCTGGGGAGCGTAACCGCGGGCGCGTCGCAGCACGGACAGGACGCCGTCGCTGTGAAGCTGCACGACGGAATCATCGACGGACCGTTCGATCCGGCGATTGTGAACGAGCAGCATGTCGGCGATTCGGCCCAGGTGAGAGACGGCGTCTTCGTTGTCCTTTATCAGCGGTTCTTCGCTGTAGTTCCCGGACGTCATCACGCAGGGCGGTAAGTCGCAGGCGAACAGCAGATGATGCAGTGGGGTGTACGGGAGCATGACGCCCAGCGTATCGAACCCGCCGGCGACGGCGGCCGCGATGGGCGCGTCGGGGCTACGGGGGAGGATCACGATCGGGCGGATCGGCCCGGTGAGCAGCTCGGCCGCCTCGTCCGTCACGTCGCAGATCCGCCTGACCTGGTCCATGTCGGCGATCATCAGTGCAAAGGGCTTGGCGTCCCGGCCCTTGCGCCTACGAAGGCGGCCCACGGCGTGGTCGTCATCGGCTCGACAGGCCAGTTGAAACCCGCCCAGGCCCTTTATCGCGACGATCTTCCCATCCTTGATCGCCGAAGCGGCCCTTACGATAGGATCGTCGCACAGTACCTCCCGGCCGGTCGAATCGATCAGCCTAACCTGCGGACCGCAGACCCCGCACGCCACGGGCTGGGCATGGAACCGCCGCGACGCCGGGTCGCTGTACTGACCGGCGCACAGCGGGCACATTTCAAACTCACACATCGTGGTGTTCGGCCGGTCGTAAGGGATGCGCCTTATGATGCTGTATCGCGGCCCGCAGTTCGTGCAGTTGATAAAGGGATACCGGTATCGCGGGTCGGAGGGGGTGTTCATCTCGCGGAGGCAGTCGGAGCAGGTGGCCACGTCGACGGTGACCTGTGCATCGGTAAGCTGGCCGCCGGCCGACGAGCGGATCTCAAAGTCGCTGTCGCCGACGACGGGATCGATCCGGCGCCGCTGCAGAGTATCGATTCGCGCCAGCGGCGGAAGCTTTTGGGGCAGGTCGTCGATGAACTGCTCCAGCACATCGGCGGCGCCCTGAACCTCGATCTTCACGCCGGCCGAATCGTTCAGGACGAACCCCGCCAGAGACGCCTCGGTCGCCAGGCGGTATACGTAAGGGCGAAAACCCACCCCCTGCACCTGACCGGTTATCCTCAGGGAAACTCGCCGGAGCGATTCTAGTTCGCGCTTCTTGTCCATCGACGCCATTGTAGCGTTTTTCGGGTGGACGTTCCAAAAGACCGCAGGGGCGGGTTGGTTGAGCAGTTGACGGGTGCCGTGGTTTGTGCAGCGCAGCGGAGCAACCACGCGATTGGTTGGGGAGTTGATGGGTGCCGTGGCTTGTGGAGCGCAGCGACGCAACCACGCGGATTATCATCGCAGTCCGGGTCGAATGGCGGCGACCCGAAAAGAATCCCCTTGGCGTCCCTCGATTCCAAGTAAACCGTCAGAACATTGGGCTTCTAAAGGCGGCGGTCGCGGGTAAATCGGTAAATATGTTATGGAAAAGCTTGACAAAGCGCCAAATGGCTGTATTATTGAATTTGCTCCGGCTCGCTTTGGGAGCGGCGGAGCTGTGTTCGGTAAGGGCCTTACCGAATCCAACGTGAGGGCAAGAGCGTTTCCGCTCACTCGCACCTGCCTCAGGTCGAAGACTCGCCGTAGCCTCGGCGAAGGTGAGCCGCACCGGCCGAGTTCCCGTAAACGAGAGTCTACAGTAGCTGCACATAGGGACTGCGTAACAATCAGAGAGCCTGAAGGAGAGCGGAAATGAGGGCAATGATTGAAGCAGTTGTAGTTTCGATGAAGAGGAACGGTGGAAGAGCCTCCACATTGGGTGCGATGGTATTGATCTGCGCGCTGGCCGTGTCCCAGGCGGAGGCCACTCCGCTTCTTATCAGCGTGGCGACGGACAAAGCGGCCTATGTTCCCGGTGAGCTGCTGATGGTTGATGTCACAGCACACAACCCGAACGACTACGATGCAAACCTCAGTTTCCAGTCGACCATCCAAGCCCAATACATCATGGATGGGGTCTATACGTACCCGACAATGGGCCTGGGAGTGTTGACGAGCGTATCAATACCGGCACACAGTTACCACACGTGGAGCTTTGGTCACTCTTGGTCAGAATATGACCTGGGCCTCGGTACCCACAGCGTTCTGGGTACTGTGCTGGGTGCGGGCATCAGCCAACCGTATTCGTTCGACGTCATTGCTCCAACGTTCCCTACCTCCGATGTGCTTATTGACTTCGAGCATGTTCCCGACGGGGGGGCATTACCGACGGGGTACCTCGCCGATCAGTACGCCGCATGGGGCGTGCACTTCGGTGAGATGGTGAGGGGCGGAATGGACGATATCACAGTCCACGCGGAGGGCGACAACCAGTTTGCAGCAGCGGTGAGTGGCACGTATCCTCCTGGGTTCAACATCGTCGCCCAGTTCGACATGCCGGTTTACGGGGTTTCAGCCGACGTAACATCCGCTGTTGGGATGACAATTACGATGGTGGCCAAGGACAGCAACGGACAGATCATCGATTCGGTTGTCTCGGATCTTGTTCCCGCAGTAAAGGAGTTTGTTGGTCCAATTGAACTTCAGTCGCAAACACCTATTGCTTCGGTGGAATGGTGGCCGTCGGCACAAAACGCCGCCGTCATGGTTGACAATATCTATCTGACGATTCCCGAGCCGGCCACGCTGTCGGTGCTGGCACTTGGCGGATTCGCGTTGATCCGCCGTCGTCGAAAGTAGCTGGCGCCGCTGCGGCGAAGGTGAGCCGCACCGGCCGAGTTGCCGTTCAAGTTGTGGTCTGTTCGGGCATAAGAATCGCAGGGAGGTGCAATGATGAAGAGCAAACAGTTGAGAAGGGCATTAGCAAGTATCGTGGCGATGTTAGCACTTGTCACGGCCGCACAGGCGGCCCTGACCTACAGCCAAACTGGCGGGGCGACCAATCCGAATGGTCCGGGCATCCCAGGGTCGCCGCCACCGGTCCCGTGCACTACTTGGCAAGCGACGTTGACGGAAAGCACCCCCGGCATCTGGCCCGTCGGTATCTCGGTTCAGATCGGTGACGGTGTTACATACATCAACCAGGTGGCAGACCAGTTTGGTATGCCCATCATCTTTGTAGATGTTCTCCCCCTGCCAGGTGTGACTCCCGACCAGGACTCGCACTTCCCGTACCTCGCCGTACCAGGTCCGGGTCAAGAAGTTGTCGCTGGTCCGGCCAATGCTGAGAGTACAACGTTCATGAGCGGTGACTATGCGTTCCTTGGCGGAACGGCAAACCCCATGGCCGGCCCGAGCTTTCACTTCGCGCAGGTCGTTATTCCGGTCGGGACTCAGGTACCGTTCTCGGCGACCGTGTTTGAGTACAACTCCGCCACCAACACACTGGCAGCTACGGTGAACTTCAACGGCTGGATCGGCGTTCCCGAACCGGCGACGCTGGCGCTGCTGGCGATCGGTGGCCTGGCGTTGATCCGCCGTCGTCGGAAGTAGCCCCCGCCGCGCAACTAACATAATCTAACGGGCGGTCCCAAGCGGGCCGCCCGTTTTCTTTCACGCCAATCTGTAGTCTCGTCGGCACATGATGACGTTCTAATCCTCGACCGTCTTTGCGGCGATCTTGGTGATGTCTGTCATGTCGCCTGTCTTGCGGAGCTGCTGGACGGTCTTGGCCTTCTTGCGTGCGGCGCCGGCCCACTTTTTGGTGCCCAGAGGCTTAGCGGCAGCGAGGCGCTTGCGGGCCTGGCCGATCGCCCGGCGATATTGCGGGAGCCACTTCGCCTGGGCGACGAGCATCTCATCGACCATCTGCCATATTTCAGGCGGGTCGCACACGGCAGCGGTCAGCGGATCGTGCAGTGCGGCCTGCTTCAGCAGCGTCACGTCGCCGTTCACGGCCGCGACGACCGCCATACGCTGGACGTTGACCGACGCCGACAGCGTCGCCGCACACGCCAGCGGAAGCTCGCCGATCTGCGGGACGTTGATACCGTTGCGGTCGACGTAGCACGGAACCTCGACGATGCAGTCGTCGGGCAAGTTGGTAATCACCCCGTCGTTGGGCACGTTGAAGTGCCCGCGATAGGCCCGGCCCGTCTCGAGCGATTCGATGATGTAGCTTCCGTGCTCGTGGGAGCGGGCGGCTGGCGTGATCGGCGGGTCGTCGGCCTCCAGCCACATCGGGAAGTCCGACTCGAACCAGCTGCGCCGCTCGGTGCAGTGGCGCAGGTACCCACCCGACTCGCCGTGGCTCCACCACTTCAGGTCGATCCACTTGCGAATCTCCTTGGGGCGTTTGCGGTACCAGGGAAGGTATTCGCTGAGGTGCCCGTTGGATTCGGTGGAAAAGTACCCGAACCGCCGCAGCATGTCGATGCGGACCTTCTGCGAACTGCTGTAGACCGGGTGCCGCTCGAACGCCCGAAGCAGGCGCTGCGGCGTGATCGGCTTGCCTTTGTGCAAGATGGACAGGAACCATGTCTGGTGGTTGATCCCGGCCGCGACCACGTCCAGCTCTTTGGCGTCCTTGATCCCGAGGACCTCCGCTATCGTGCGAGCGGTGTTGTGGACCCCGTGGCACAGACCCACCGTATCGACGCCACCGTAGTCAATCGCAGCCCAGGTGTTCATCGCCATCGGATTGGCGTAGTTCAGCAGCAGGGCATCGGGCGCGGCAACCTGGCGGATGTCCTTGCAGAAATCCAGCATCGCCGCGATGCCACGCTGTGCGTACATGATCCCGCCCATGCACAGCGTGTCGCCCACGCACTGATCGACGCCGTACTTCAGCGGGATTTCGATGTCGTGGCCAAACGCCTCCAGCCCACCGATGCGGGAACAGTTGATTATGTAATCGGCGCCCTCCAGGCCGCTGCGGCGGTTCGTGGTTGAGATGATCTTGGCGGCGGCGGCGACCTTGCGATTGTTGCGAGCGTCCTTGCGGCACAGTTGCGCAACCATCTGGAGGTTCCGCTTGCTGATGTCGATGAAGGCGAAGACCGTATCCTGCAGCTCGGGGACGGTAAGGATGTCGCGGAACAGGCGCCGGGTGAACCCCACGCTGCCGGCTCCGATAAAGGCTACCTTGATGGGCATCAGGTTCTCTCCTCTAGGTGGGTTTGGGCTGACCGTAGGATGTTGCTACGGTACTTTTACTGTCCCGCCCGCCGCACCGCAAGCCGCTGCCGCTTGTAAAACAGGGCGCTTGGGGCGATACTGATCGGCCACTGGGTAAAGCGTGAGGCACAAAGATGAGCGATTCGGCGGACAAACCGGCGAAAAACCTGGCGGAAAAACTGGTGGGTAAGTTCATCGTAATCGACGGGCCTGACGGGTCGGGAAAGACCACGCAACTGAAGCTCCTGGCGCAGCATCTGCGCAGCGAAGGCGTGGACGTGCTGGAGACTTACGACCCCGGCGGGACGGTAATCGGCGATAAGATACGCCAACTACTGTTGGACAGCGACCACGGCGAGATGACGGCGGCCTGCGAGACGATGCTCTACATGGCAAGCCGCGCGCAGCTGGCGGCACAGGTTATCCGCCCCGCGATCGAGGCCGGTAAGTGCGTCTTGTGCGACCGATACATCTCCGCGACGATCGCCTACCAGGGCGCAGGCGGGATTGAGACGGGCAAGATCCACCAGGTCGCAGACGTAGCTGTCGGGGGGCTCTGGGCGGACCTGACGGTGATACTGGACATACAGGCTCGGGCGGGCCTGGCCCGCCTTGGCGGGAAGGGCGACCGCGTGGAATCCAAGCCGATCGAGTTTCACGACAAGGTCCGCCAGCTCTTTGTCAAGATGGGCACCCACCACCCGGACCGTTGCGTCGTAATCGACGCCGCCGGTGATATAGACCAGGTGCAGGGGCGACTGCGAGAGATGATTACCGGGTGGAAGTTCGTCTAGAGCGCAGAAAACATGCTTGAACTAACCGACATCGTGGGTCAAGACGCGGCGATCCGCAAGCTGCGTGAGGCGATGGCGTGCGATCGCACGCCGCACGCGTATCTGTTCGTCGGCCCGGCCGGTGTCGGGCGCCGCACCACCGCCCTGGCGTTCGCAAGAACGCTGCTGTGCCTCACGCCGCCCGACGAGCGCAGCGAATCGGCCGGACCACCTGGCGGGCGGACCGCCTGCGGGATCTGCCAAAGCTGCAAGCTCATCGATTCCGAGACGCATCCGGACCTGCACGTAATCCGCAAGGAGCTGGCCCAGTATCACGACGACGCCTCCGTCCGCGACCGCAAGATGCAGGAGCTGAGCATCGACGTGATCCGCACGTTCCTTATCGCCCCTGCCGGCCTGGCGGGCGCTTACGGACACGGAAAGATCTTTATCGTACTTGAAGCGGAACTGATGAGCGCAGCGGCCCAGAACGCGCTGCTAAAGACGCTGGAAGAACCGCCCCCCGGCGTGACGATCATCCTGATCGCCCGCCAATCGCAGCAGATGCTCCCGACCACGCAGAGCAGGTGCTGGGCGGTCCGGTTCGCCGCCCTACCGCAGGGGTTCGTGGTCTCAAGACTCACCGCCGCCGGGGTGGGGCAGGGCGAGGCGGAGTTTTGGGCCCGCTTTACGGATGGGTCTGTCGGGGAGGGCAGCACGCTGGCGGCCCAAGGGTTGTATCAGCTTAAGAGCGACATCATCGAGCGTCTCGGTGCGCCCGAGGCGGGCCCGGTCGAACTCGGCGAGCACCTTGCAAAATCATCCGACGCACTCGCCGAGCAGATCGTCAAGGACGCCAAGAAAGATCAGGGCATCGAACTTTCCAAGCTGCTTGCATCGCGTCGGGCGGCCGGGGTGATGCTCAGGCTCATAGGAAGCGCATATTCCGATGCACTGCACCAGTCCACCGGCGCGGGAGGCGCGATATCCAATTCCGATCAGGGCGGGCCCATCAAGGCCCTGTCGCGGCGGTTCGGCCCTCAACAGCTCGCGGAGATAATCGAACAGCTGTCCGTCTACGAGACGCTGCTTTGGCGAAACGTCAATCCCAGGACCGTCTGGGACAACGTCGCACTGACTTGCTGTTCGGCGACGCCGCTGGAAGTGTCTTGACCGGACGGTCTGGACCGTTGACCCAGCAGCAACAGGGCCGTATAAACGCCCCGGATATTCGGATCGGCTGGAATCAATATGAAGAACTTCAGGCGCTCATTGCGGTATTTATGGCCTTATCGCGTGCGGTTGAGTGTAGCGGTCGCGTGCGTGATGCTGATTGCGGTCCTGTGGGGCGGCGGGCTGGCGGTGATCCTACCTGGAACCAAGGTGCTGATCTCCGAAGAGGGCCTCCACGGGTGGGCGTATAACAGCATCACACAGGACCGCCTGGGCGCCCAAATCGTCCGCATCGCCCCGCCGGCAGCGCGGGTGGACGGGCAGGTGCTCCCCCAGGTTGTAGAGGTGGTCCGCCTCACCCCCGACGGACCGGCCGAGGCGGCCGGGATCGACCCGGACACCTACATCATCGGCCTGTACGACGGCGATCCGGGACACACCGTCATGACGGCGGGCGAACTTACCCGCCAACTGGCCCAGGCGGAGCCCTCCCAGACGGTCCGACTTCGCCTGCTGAAGCCAGGGCAGACCCGCACCGAGACCCTCACCGTAAAGCTCGCCAATGCGAAGTTCCCGTCGCGCATGCTGGGGAAGCTGGCGGGGTTGTTCGCCGAACCGGCCGACTACGCGGGCAGGTTCACGATCCTGCTTTGGTTGCTGGGCTTCGCCGTCGTCATCACCGTGTTGCGCGACATGTTGCGGTTCGTTCAGGAGTATCTGGTGGCATCGGCGGTGTGGCGCGGAGTGGTGGACCTGCGGTGCGATAACTACAACGTCGTGCTTCGCCTCCCCACCACGTTCTTCTCCGAGAAAGGCGTAACCGATTCGATGAGCCGGTTCATCGCCGACACGTCCGAGCTGGCGCGCGGGCAGGTAACGTTGTTCGGTAAGACTTTGGTCGAGCCGGGCAAGGCGCTGGCCGCGCTGGCGATCGCCTTGACGATATCCTGGCGGCTGACGCTTCTGACGATGGTCGCCGGGCCGCCGGCGTTCCTGATCATCCGCAAATTCGGCAAGAACATGCGGCAGGCGTCGCGTCGGGCGCTGGAGAGCTGGTCGAAGATGCTCGCCGTGCTTGAAGAGACGCTTACCGGGATACGAGTGGTCAAGACGTACACTATGGAGGCGGCCGAGCGGAGGCGGTTCCTGCAGGTCAACCGCAGGCTCTTGAAGCAGCAGCGGCGGATGGCGCGTATCGATGCGGCCACAGCGCCCGCCGTCGAGGCACTGGGCGTCACCGCGGCGATGGGCGCGATCGCCATCGCCGGATACTGGGTGCTCAACCGCCAGCACAACATGGACTCCCACGCGTTCATCACGATGATGGGCTGCCTCGCCGCGATGTTCGACCCGGTCCGAAAGCTCGCCAAGGTCGCCACGCGCTTCCAGCGGGCCGAGGCCGCCGCTGAGCGCATCTTCGAGCTGCAAGACGAACCCCAGGAGAAGCGCGTCCCAAAAGCGCCGACGCTGCCTCGACACGAGCGGTCCATCGAATTCCGGAATGTCCATTTCCGCTACCCAAGTGCCTCCGAAGATGCCCTCAAGGGCATCAATCTTTCGATCCCGGCCGGACAGACCATCGCCATAGTCGGACCCAACGGGTGCGGAAAAACAACGCTCGTATCGCTGCTGCCCAGACTATTCGATCCGACCTACGGGGAGGTTTTAATAGACGGCCGCGACGTATCTCAATATTCGCTGCGGTCGCTGAGGCGCCAGATAGGACTGGTCACGCAGGAGACGGTGCTGTTTCACGCCACAATCGGCGAGAACGTGTCGTACGGGCTGCGTCGCCCCGCCGCGGAGGCGGTGCTGGAAGCGGGAAGGAAAGCATTCGTCGATGAGTTCGTCGACCAGCTTCCGGACGGTTACGAGACGATGGTCGGCGAGCACGGCGCGACGCTGTCGGGCGGGCAAAGGCAGCGAATCGCCATTGCCCGGGCGATCCTTCGCGACCCGGCGATCCTGATATTCGACGAGGCGATGTCCCAGATAGACACGCACTCCGAACGGCGAATCCACCAGGCGATGCGCGAATTCATAAAGGGGCGCACCACGGTTATGATCGCCCACCGCTTCATCATGGTTCTGGAGGCAGACATTATCGTTGTCATGGACGACGGGCGGATTCTCGACATCGGTAAGCACGACGAGCTGCTGGACCGGTGCGAGCTCTACAGGCACCTTTGCAACACGCAGTTCGGGGGCACGCTCGATCAATAGACCATGGCCCGTCAGGACAAACATCCCGAAGGGAGGATTTCCCGCGGAGCGCTGCTTGTGATGATCCTCTTGGGGGGAGGATTGATCCTGGTGTACCTGACGGGCATGACGAGCCTCTCGTGGTTAGCCGCGTTCTACACAGCGCTGGTCGAAGCGGCCGTGACGGGCGTCATCGTGGCGGCGGCCGGGGGGTTCGGATGGGTGGCGATTCGGAAAATAGCGCCACGGTCCGCGCCAAGGGGCCTGAAGGTCGTCACCGCTTGCGGTCTTGGGCTTTGGTTCATATCGGTGGCGGTGCTTGCAGTGGGGTCGTTTTCGCACGGGCTCCTGAAGAACTGGGTTTGGTGGCCCGTAATAGCCTTCGGTCTGCTGCTGGCCGGATGGTTCGGCCACGGTAAGACCGACCAGTCGAAATCTCCGAGCAGGTCCGACGGGCGGGTGCTGATCTGGGTCCTTATCGCCATCGCAGCGGGGCTGGCCCTGGCTGGCGCGACCCATCCGCCCGGGTGGTGGCGCGGTTTTACCGATGAATACGACGTGCTGGAATACCACCTGCAAGTCCCACGCGAATTCTACGAGGCACAGCACATCGGGCAGCTCACACATAACGTCTACAGCTATTATCCGATGGGCGTCGAGATGTTGTACCTGCTGGCGATGATCCTGCGCGGCGGGGCCTATGAGGGGATGTACCTGGCGAAGTTCATCCACCTTGCCTTCGGAGCCTTGGCGGTTGCGGCCATCTTCTGCGGACTGAAGCGCCACGACCACGCGCGCGGACGCTTTGCGGTGGGCCTGTTGGCGACCACGCCGTTTGTGATCTACCTGAGCTGGATCGCTATGGTCGAGCTGGCCCAGCTTTGCTATGCGGCCATTGCGCTGCTTTGGGTACGAGAATGGATCGAAGAGCGATCGGTCAGGTCAGCCGTCTGCGCCGGGCTTGCCCTGGGCGCATCCTGCGCAGTCAAATACCTCTCGGTCGGACTTCTCGCCGGGCCGGTCCTGCTGGCGATGCTGCTTATATCGTTCAAGCGGATAAGAACCATGTGGCACCTGACCCCGGCGATCCTGGCGGCGGGTCTGTTATTCTCGCCGTGGATCATCCGTAACGTAGTCTACACGGACAATCCCATCTTCCCGCTGGGCACGACCATCTTCGGGCGGGCGCATTGGTCCGCCCAGTCCCAGCAGCGGTGGATAGACGGACACGGGGCGGCCCACAAGCCGCCAGTGCCCCCACCGCCCGGGTACGAGGCGCCCAACGTCCCAGGGAAGGCTGAGCGATTCGTCACCAATTTCCTGGGAGAAGAGAAGTTCGGGCACATCACGATGGTCCTGGCGGTACTTGGGATATGCGTCTGGATCGCCCGCAGCGGCCCGACGGATCTTTTCGGCGGCGCGCTGATTGCGACGCTGGCGTGCCAGTTGGGCGTGTGGGTGGGCTTTACGCACGGGATGCCCGCTCGTTTTCTGGCCCCCGCCGTGGTCCCGATGGTGCTGCTCGCCGCGGGCGTCTTGGCGGACTTTTCGCGCGTGCGGTCCAATCCACTGCACCACGGCGAGTCGGACTCGCCGCGCGGCCCGTGGGGTCTGGCGCCGGCGGTGGTCGCATTTGCAGCAGCCGCAGCGGTGAATCTGCTGATATGCGTGGGCCTGTACAAGCTGGCGACGCACGAGTTACCCCCCGGTTACGGGATTCCCGGCGACGTCGCCCGCAAGATGTTTGTTCCGCCGGAGTCGCACAACCTGCCAGCCCCGTCGCGCCTGCTGCTCGTCGGCGAGGGAAAGGGCTTCTACTTCCCGCCGGGAACCGTCTACGCAACGGCCTTCGACGCCCATCCGCTGGGCGAACTGATCGAGTCCGGGGCCCCACCGAGCTGGATCATCGAGCAGCTCGCACGGCGCGGGATAACGCACATTTGGGTCGATTGGGGCGAGATGGCGCGTCTGGCAAGAACGTACGGGTATCCAGCGGCGCTGGTAAGCGACCTTTTCGAACGGTTAAAGGCGGGCGGGCCCGTCGGGACGAGCGGGTTGGATCGACTGGGCCTGACGCTCTACAAGCATCTGCGACCGGAGGTCCCGCCGACAACGGCGCCGGCGGCCGCCTCGGCGCCTGCAACCGCGCCGCCCCCCCCCACGCAACCGACGACCGCACCGCAAACATGGCCCTACGTGACCATCTACGCCCTATCGGCCGTCGAGCCGGGCGAGACCACAACGCCACTTCCACACGAGAGGCGTTGACGTTAGAATCCCACTTCGGTCTGACGCACGGATGCGGATTCCCGAAGCTAGAGCACTTTAAGATTTAGATGTCGTATTCAGGCGTCGGCGAGGACGAGGCTGGCAAGGAGGCCGAAGCAGGTCCCCTAGGGATCGATGCAGGCCGAAGCAGCCAGACGAAGCCGCAGCCAG
>SDBV01003252.1_pt1 | contig 24111 bp, 18 predicted proteins | sample 2277081 | NCBI WGS metagenome assembly SDBV01 (sample SAMN10402039, study PRJNA504765) | marine sediment metagenome | isolation source: marine sediment core GS10_PC15, 223 cmbsf | place: Arctic Ocean: Southern Knipovich Ridge | collected 2010 | reverse complement strand
TCAACTCCATTATAGAATCTCTATGTTATTAGTCGATTGGAATCGGTTTCGGATAGATGAAATTTACAAAACCCAAAGCTGCTAAGGCGATGCCATATTTTTTTTCTATGTATAATGAGGTGATATCAAATTTCTTTTTACCAACTTCTTTTAAGCCGCGAATTTTCAGTTCATGATCTAGTGATCGAGTGAGTTCTTTAATGGCATTAGCTCTAGCATTTTCAGCAGAAACTTTCTTTCCTTTGTATTTGAATTCATATTCGGCCGCGAACCCACCTATATTTTTTTGAGTTTTGGGGTCAAAGGCCCAAACACGACCAATGCCAGCAACTAATGTATCGCCTTGTACACCACCGACTTTGGCCATAATGGTTTCTAATACAGAACCACGATGAAAATAGGGTTTGACTTTATCTAGGCTGACTTGTTTTGCCTCTGGAGGCAATACCGATGTGTAATACATCACATTAAAATTCTCAATACCTGCTTTTTGTAGAGCAATATCATAGGAAAATGTTTCATATGGATCAGGAGGAACGCCTTCATCAGATTGACCTGTTCCTGAGGTGACTATATAGGCAATCGGTATTCTAGGGCCGAAGTTTGCAGCAAATATATTCGGGACAAAAAACATGATGAATAAGGCGATGATGGCCAGTAAATTCCTTTTCATTTGAATCTCCTTAAAGATTTAATTCGTTACACAAATTAAGAATATTAAAAATTATAGTTGTAGTAAATGGTTTTTAAGTGTTTCTCCGAGTTCGTTATTCTTTGCTAATATTTTCTGGATCCTCCGGTCAAGCCGGAGAATGACGATGTCGTCAAAGCGGAGGATGACGATGTCGTCGCGCCAAAGGATGACGATGTCGTCAAGCCAAAAAATTCCACCTATGATCTCTAATTTCAAAACGCTTTGACTAATACTCCAGCTATTACTTACTATAGTTTAGTTCAAATCTGCTATTTTTAAAAGTCGTAATTTGCTATACTGATGATTCAAGGATTGAAATAGATTCACTTTACCAGGAGGTATTCAATGAGTGATAACAACAAGAATAAAAGTTCAGGTTCTAAGGAAGATGAAGTCGCCATTCGTGCATTAGTTGATCAATTCAACTCAGCGTTAAACGCAATGCTTGAGGGTGATCCAGAGCCCTTTAAGCCGATCTGGTCCCACTCTAATGATGTTGTCTTCATGGATCCCAGAGGTGCTCTTCAGGTTGGCTGGGATAACGTCTATAATGACTGGAAAGCGCAAGCTAAAATGAATATCGGCGCGAAGTGTGAAGTAAAAGACTGTCATATTATTGTTGGTGATGATATTGCTGTAGCCTGTCGTGTTACCCAACAATCTGAAATTAAGACTCCTCATATAAACCTTGGTGCAACCCATGTGCGTGAGACCAGTACATTTCGAAAAGAAAATGGAAAGTGGAAAATGATTACTCATCACGTTGATAAATTAGAAGGGTTTTCATAAAGAACAAACTACTCGCCCATCATTGTGGCGAAAGCTGGAATCCAGGCGCGTTATGGATCCCGCGGTCAAGCCGCGGGATGACAAGCCGCAGTGGGTTTAACGCGGACAACTTCACCGCTGATGTCGAGTTCATTCCCATAAATCTCGAAATAAATTTTAGTTTTATCCGGTAGTGTGCAGTATGGCATCTGGTATTCCTTCTGATATTACGTGATATACCGATGATAACAACGATTTCGGGTTATCTGCCGGCAAATCCTGCTTAATGTTCCACATCATTATTCCTGCTAGATGATGCTGAACAACGTATCGAGCCTTAGCAGCTACTGATTTTTCATTTTCAAAACTGATCCATTGCTGATTCCCAAGGTTATAGGCATAAACAGCACTGATTTTTCCGTTCATAAAAATAGTGTATCTAACAAACCCCTCTTTTAACAGCATTTGCATGACTGCATAAGAACCCTTACCTTTTCCAAAATCAAAAGATGGTGTAAGCTTTGGATTGAAAGGTTGATACAGCCCATTGTTTTTTACAGAAACGCCGCCATAAGCCTGAAAATATGCAGGGTACCCGAGTATGATTTTATTTACGGGCACGCCAAGATAGGTTAAATATTTTACGGCCTGATCATCGCTAATATGATAAAAACCTTTGACGCTCGGTTCATTGGGGTCATTATATAAATTAGAATTATTCGCTGTGATGTCGGGTGGATATAAATAACTATGAAACTCATAACCCATAATAGAAACATAGGCGTTTTTTGCGATGATTGCCCAGTTATTTCGACCTATGCTATGAAGTGTTTCACTGTCAGCAGGCATCTCGATAGTTATAAGATATTGAGCGCCTAACTTTTTTCTCAAGTCATGAATTAATTGAGCATATCGATCCGCTTGGTCTTTAGTAAACAATGAATAAAGTTCAAAGTCCAGATCGATGCCGTTCAAATTGTAGGCTTTAATAATAGCGTTAGCGGATTCAATAAAACGCCTGGGATGATTAATGGCGTTATTAAAAGAGATCTGGCTTCCTGCGCCGCCTATGGATATCATTTTCTTTAGATATTTAGATTTGTTATCAAGCTTGGAAAAAGCATCAAAGTTACCTAAATAGATCTTAGATTTAGTATCGCGACAAGCGGATTGATACACCTTACAGAAAGTATCCAAATCGTTTTTGGATAAATCTACCTTTGGATGACTAAAATAAATGTTACCGCTTTTATCCACCTGCAGAAATGCATACACCAAGGTATTGATAAGGTTCAACTTCCCTGTGAGATCATAATTAGTTTGAAGTCTTCCTTTGCTATCTAAACTTCCCGGAATGGGGTAGGGACTATATCTTTTTCCATTCGACCAATAAGACATAATGATTTTTGAATTTTCGGATCTAGCAAAAGCTAAGGAATTACAAAATAATGCTATCAATAGCATTAAAGAAAGATATTTCACTAATTTTACAATTTTGATATGCATAAATGGGATACCTTTGAAAAAGAGTATATTGTAACAGGAAGTTACAACATCAGAAATAAATTGCCCAAATCTTTAAATTAATATAGGGTGCAAGACTAGCAAGCCCCATGGGTTTGCGGCAATTTATTAATAACGAGGAGCCTTAAGTTAATGTTATATTTATTTGATTAAAAAAGAAAAATTATCTAATGACATTAAATAATCTTGCACAATTTGCTTATACTCAGCAACTCCAACGCAAATTGGGGTTTTGGCAACTAACGGCATATGGCTTAGCTTGGAGTGGTTCTGCTCATTGTCTTTGAGCTGGTTGTCATTCTAGGCTTTGTAATCTGGTTACGTGATAGAAATATAAGGAGCATCTAATGAAAAAACTATTTATCTTTGCAATCACGAGTTTAATATATGTTAACACTTTTGCAACTTGTAATCCGCACAGATTACTTCGAATGGCGTCATTAATGGCAAAACGAGCCAGTATTATGAAAGAAGTTGCGGCTTATAAGTGGTATTATGCGCCGAAGCACCAAGCGAGTGCATATAGTGCAAAACAAGAAATAAAAGTTCTAAATGGTGTGAGTCGATTGGCAAAAAAAATGGATATTAGGCCATTATCTTTGATGGTTTTTTCTCAAATCCAGATGGATCTCTCAAAACAAATTGAAAGCCATTGGATTGATTATTGGAATAATTCAAAAACACCTACACGAAAAAAACCAAGCAAAAATACTGTAAAGAGTTTAAATACTTTGAGAAGAAATATTACACATATCGATAAGCAATTATTTCCAATGATCCAGTCGAATATTGTTCAAATTCAGAAATGCTCAGTGAATCAAATGCAGCCTACTTTTGCGCATGCCTATTCTAAAGTGATCGGCATTCCTTCCAAACCGAGTTATCTAGATATCCTGATTCAATCGTTAAAACAAGTTAAGCAATAAGAATACCTTGCTATACTCGTAGCGAATGATTTAGACGTGTCGCGTTATCTTTCTTCTCTATTTTGATCAGAAATAATTTTTTTCTTCTTTGCCGATTGAGCCCGCTCTCTTAATTCGACATCAATATAGCGATCAGTAATTGCACTGGAACTATGGCCGGCATCATCACGGACGTGCTCTCTTGGGCGACGTTTAACATCTTCTGAAATGCCGGTATGGCGCAGCCAATGTACTGTGGCTGTACGTAATAGTTCGGCTTCGTGTTTATCGCCATCTAACTCAATTTTATCGGCGGCTTGATCAAAGCAGTTTTGTACGAGTTGTCGAATAGGGCGAGTACTGATAATGGGCGCGTTGTCATTATTAACATGGCTAATCAACGGTGTTTTTTCACCAGGCAAAGGGTAGGGGGTTAGCTTCAGATAAACTTCTCGATAATGTTTTAAAGCCTCCCGCATATCATCGCTCACGGCAATTTGCCGAGCTTTATTGCCTTTGCCCACCGTTTTAAACCACCAATTATCTTCAGAATCTTTAAAGAAATCATTCATCGTGGGTGCCCAGCGTTCGCTCGCTACAAGCTCTGAAATACGCAGATACATGCTAAAAAGACAGGATAAAATAAAAACCGTACGCTCATATTGAATATCTTTTTCTGCTTGTGCTTTGGCAAGATTAATCACCATTCTCCATTGTTTATCAGAGAGGCGTCGAATCGTAGGTTGGGTCGCCTCTTTACGAATGAACTTGCTTTTTTGTCTTATCAGAAGCACCGGATTGAGTTGAGCAATTTCCTCTTGTACTAGAAAATTATAATAGCTGCTTAAGATACCAAACATCACTTTTAATGCTTGCTGAGACAATTGATAATTATTTTTATCAGGCTTGATGCCATTTTTATGATCATTCTTACTCACAGATACGCTAAAAGGTCGCCATTCAGGGTTGGGGTGTTTTGCAGCATTAACCAGTTTAAAACGTGCAACAGTTTTCAATCCGATCCAACGTTTGTAAGGTTTTATGCAAAACTCAACAAATGCTTCAATATCCTCACGTTTATGGTTTAGCATAGATTTTTTTCGCACAAACCAGCTCCACTGTAATAGCCGCTCTAACTCGCGACGATACGCTCCAAAAGTATCTTTGCTACCACGATAACTATAGATAAATCGAAGCGTAGATAGATAGTCTTTTGTTGCGAAATTTGGTATATCCACAGCGCTTTGACTTAAACAGTGCTGCAACCACTGCTGGATCGGTTGAGTTGGGTGCTCTGAGGATTGTACTGTCTTATAAAGTTCAATGACTTCAGGCAGTGTGTTGAGAACAGGTTTGGGTATGTAGTGATTAGGTTTCATAGCGTTCTCAAAGCTTAAGTTTAGTTTCTCTACTATAGCCATAAATGCCCTCTAGCACAATCTTATATGAAATGAGATGATTGGAGATATTCAGCATTTTAATGGAGACGGTAGTCTAAAGTTAGGAAGGAGTTCTTAACAGGTCGATAGACATTTAAACGCAGGAGTGATTATGAAAATATTGGTTGTAGGTGCTAGTGGAAAAACAGGCCAAAAGCTTTTAGAGCGTTTATCTAAAACGAATCATGATGTAACGGGTTTAATACGCAAACATGATCAGATGGATTTAATTAAACAATTTGATGCTAAACCGATGTTGGGCGATCTAGAAGAAGAGAATCTAAATAACCTAGCAAAAGGATTCGGTGCAGTTATGTTTGTTGCGGGATCAGGAGGTAAAAATGTTCAAGGAGTTGATTATCAAGGCTTAGCAAAAATGGTTAATTCTGCCGTAAAGGCGCAGGTTAAGCGATTTTTGTATATAGGATCTATAAATACTGGTAAAAAATCAAAACAGTTTGTAGAAGAATTCAAAGCGTATTACAGAGGGAATAATGAAGTAGTACCGGAAGGGTTATTGGCGAATACACAGAAGCAGGGTTATCAAACCTATGTTAAAATGAAGGCCTTAGCCGAAAAGGAAATTATTAATTCTGGGGTTAACTACACTATATTACGAGCTGGTTTGCTCACACAGGAAGCGGGTTCTGGCAAAGTTAATGTTACTGAAGGAATACTAAACGCATTTGGAAAAATATCCCGAGAGAATGTTGCCCAATGTTTTATTGAGGCTCTAGAAAATGAGATTACCTATCGAAAAATATTTACAATTTTAGATGGAGAAAATCCGATTAAGAAAGCATTTTTGTCAGTGGAGTAGAGGTAAGTCATGATTTGCCACAACAAACTTGATTTAGGTTTCCGAATTAAACAGTGTTGACCTTGTCATTATTATGGATAAGCGGAATAATAGGCCTAGAAAATTAGTAGGAGTTGCTATTTACTTACACTTCCCTCCTTGTGGTATTTCTTTTACCTGTGTTGCTATAATCCCTTTTTTTGCTATAAACCTCTTTTTTACTCCTTTGAGGTAACAGGGTGCGCTTTGGTCAACTTTTTTTAGTAGTTCCAGATATACAATACCAAGTGAACAGAGTTAATCTGATGGGTGATTGATTCTCAATAACATAACGTTTTAAGCTGGGTATGGCTCTTACTGCCGTACACCCAAAGGTGCTTAGGAGGCTCTTCTTACACAATTTTGAGCTTCATATAATTATATAGTTGTAATTTATATATATATAAATTATAATTATATAAAAAATCAGACCACCGATAAGGCATAACAATGAAAAATGTATTCCCTATAGGCATTGCAACGGGTAAAGCATTTTGTAATCGAACGAAAGAAAAGAGGTTGTTAACCAATAACATTAAGAATACACGCCATACTGTTCTACTAGCTCCTAGGCGCTATGGTAAAACAAGCCTGGTCACAGAGACCATTAATGAATTGAAGTATCCGCACTGCGAAATTGATTTCTTACTCTGCGGTAATAGTGAGGCAGTCCAGGCTAAGATTTTGAATAGAGTAGGGCAGTTACTTTATAAAATACTTCCAAAAACAGCTAAATTGAAAAAAAACATATTAGATGTTTTTAGTCGGCTAAGGCCAGAAATCTCCATCAGTTATCACAACGTCGAAGTTGGGGTGAAATTACACACACCAACAGATCAGGTTAATCACGAAACAACCATTAGTGATGTACTTGAAAACCTTGATGAAGCAGCAAGAATGGCAAAAAAACACGTTATTGTTTTTATGGATGAATTTCAACAAATAGGGCTATTACGCGATCAACATGTCATTGAAGCTGCAATACGCCATGCTGTTGAAAGAGCTAAAAATGTAAGTTATATTTTTTCGGGCAGTAATAGACATTTACTATTACAGATGTTTAACGATAAAAGCCGGCCTTTTTATCGACTTTGCCAAACCTATCCAATTAAAAGAATTCCAGCGGATGAGCATATCCTTTTCATACAAAAACATGCCAAACAAAAGTGGAAAAAGAATCTGTCCGATGATGCAATTAGCGAAATAATAAAGCTATCAGCATCACACGCTTATTACATTAACTTAATATGCAATTATTTTTGGTCAAACAACGAGTTTCCAACCAAAAATAAGGTAAGACGCATGTGGAATGAATATATACAAAATGAACGATCCGTCATTGCTTCAGATATTTCTACCCTCAGCAATAATCAAAAAATAGTGCTAAAGTATTTTGCTTATCATCCAAGCAATCAACCTTATGGAAATAAAGTTCTGATCGCTACTAAACTTACCTCAGCAAGCCTTAAGCAGGCAATTGGTAAACTCGTTGAAAAAGATATGCTTTTTACTGACGATCTGGGCTTCTTGAGAATTCTAGATCCGGCTATGCAGACACTGATTGTTATGGAAGGGTAGGGTTCTGTGAAATTGAGACATAAAAATCAAAGTGATTAATATGATCGCGCAAATAAGATGCCCAACTTTTTCATGCTCTCTTATGGGCCTTGCTACAAGATCACATTTTAACTACAATCTTACCTTTAGCCTGATTACTTTCCATGTAATTATGTGCCTCAACTATTTTTTCAAGCTTGAAAATTTTATCGATGGGGATCTTCACAATTTTCCTCTCAACTAGATCAATAAATTGTTGAAGTAATTCTTTTTTGAGATTCATCGTAACAGAACTCATATAAACTGTTAACCTTCCAAGTGAAGGTATATCATCCATTGGCGTGAATTCTTTCATTGTCCACTCATTTCCTAAAATTCCAGTCATACATACTATGCCACGTGGTTTTATGCATTGTAACGAATCTTTTAGGGTTCGAGTTCCGACAAGCTCTAGTACCTTATCTACACCATTTGGAAATAGCTTCCTCACCTTTTCTTTGATATTCCCATCATCAATAATAACGTGGTTAGCTCCATTTGCCTTTAAGTATTTTTCTTTCTCAAGTTTTCTTGTCGTTGAAATAACTTTTAAGCCGATGTGCTTAGCGAGTTGACAAGCTAACATCCCAACTGAAGAAGTGCCTCCACGGATTAATAAAATCTCATTTTTCCTTACTTCCAAAGCTTGATTCAAGGAACCCGATACAGTTTGAAACATTTCAGGAATAGCTCCCAAAGTTTCCCATGAAAGTCGGCTATGAAAAGGGAAGACAATTTTTTCAGGTACAAGCGTATATTCTGCATAACTCCCATCAAAGTCTCTTCCCATGCCACCTAGTATTGCTGCCACCTGTTGCCCCTTTTTATATTTGCCCGATGGGTCTCCTTCAACGATGCCAACACATTCAATTCCCTGTACGATTGGGAACTTCACATTTGGAGAATGTCCTTGTCGAGTAAACATTTCAGAGCGATTGAGTCCGAAGGCTTTAATTTTAATTAAGACCCATCCCTGCTTAACTGATGGGATAGGTTTCTCTTGCAACTCAATGACTTCTGAACTACCTGGTTTTGTGGTTACTGCTGCCCTCATTTTTTTAGCACCATATTTCCTCCTAGGAAAACAAATACAGATAATTAATCCTATTTTTTATTCTCTTGTTCTTGCATAATTAATTCACGCTCTCGTTGCAACTTTAATCTTAATTGTTCAGACAAGTTGTTCACTGTTTCTTTACCATATAACCACCATAAGTCAATAAAATTGTTAGTAAATCATCACCCTTATAAAGGCAAGTTTACCTGATAAAAATCACGGATATCATATGAAAGGATATCCATAGCTGGATGATTTGTATCAATTAGCAATGCAGAGAATGGCCATATAGGATTTTTTTCCTTGGCGAAATTGATGGCTTGTTGCATGTTTTGTTTAAAATCAATATCCATTGTCATCTTACGTCTTCTGAAATGCCCTTATGGCGTAGCCAATGTACAGTTGCCGGTGCAATAATTCTGTTTCATATTTGTTGTCATCGGATTCCAGTTTAATTGCATACCCCTTGCTGTGGTTGAGTTGTAGAGGTTTTTCGGCGGTTTTGAAGATTATTCCACAGAACCCGTAGAAAGGGAAGATTATGTTTTTCTAGGTGTGCCCTGTCAATTTGCCTAAATACTAGACAAAAGCTACATATCTGAGGTGCTCACTGAGTTTAATGTTGTATGCCGTTAGAGTAAAATCATTGGAGGTCACACCAGGATGTCTTGACGTTATTTTAAATGCTTTCCAATTTATAGGCGGTTAGAAATCAGGTTGAATACGTTAACAATTGCTTTTCATTCAATGCGCTATGCGAGGATTAATGATGCCGACTTATTATTTGTCTGCCACACCTGGAACTCTCGTTTCAATCATTGAAAAGGGACAATTGCCCGATCCTCTCCCAGCATGGATGCAAGAAAATAATATTAAGATTGAAATGCGTTGTTTTCGAAATTTTGAATCCAGCATTTTGGCCAGTGGAAAACCAAGTAGGATATCCGCTGAAAGGTGGTCTCATCAAACCTTTGTGTTAGAACTTGAAGTGCCTGAAGAACAATCTCAATCATTCCTTCTAGAAACAAAATTGAAACCCAAGACTATACAAAACTATATAAAAAGAATCATCGTGTATTCTGAGCGCGCTAAATCACTACTTGAAAACTTGCTTAAAAAAACTAAATGTTCAAAAGTGATAGCCATTGACATTAATAAAAATTACTATTCAAAGAAATATCCACATCATCTAACCCTCCAAACTGGGGTGAAGAGAAAACACGATGACCCAGTGAGAACATCTTCTGGAGCGCATAGAGCGTTTTTATTACCAGCACATAAAAAAAGAAAAGTATCCGGTAAGTTTAGCCTACCAGAAGAGTATAGTCTTTCCTGCCAGCGCCTATTCACACTGAAGCAGCACTCTGTCTTGTTACGCGAAGCGTTTAGTGCGGCAAAGGAAAGGATCATCATCACCAGTTATGATCTTAGCCCGTCCACATTAACCGATCTAAATTTTTTTGAACTGATTAAGGAAGTGCGTAATCGTAAAAAAGTCCATCGTCGTAATGTGAGCATCACGATTATCTATCGTAAGAATCTTTTGATCGATAAAGCATTTTTTGAAGAATATGACGTTACTCTTATAAAGGCTTGTATCCACAGTAAAGTACTGATCGTAGACACAAATTTTTTGGCAGTCGGATCTTTGGATTGGCTATCTGCTGATTATACTTCCAGCAAAGGACCATATGAAAGTATTCTCCTTAGGGGGAAAATATGTGCTTCATTAATAGAGCAATTCTGGAAAACGTTTGAAATACATCGGACGTTTTTTCATTACAATTATGAGAAACCACACCCTCAAATTCTTAGACACCCTGCAAAGACACCACAGCGTGAAAGTTCTAAAGAATCAGGAATCAGTTGTATTTTCACGTTACAAGTGCATCGAGAATATCTCAGATTTATACTTAAAAGCGCCGCAAAAGAACGCATTAAGGCAGATAAGCCACGAATTATTATCTGTTTACGATCAATTCCAAATAAAACGAAATTCAAGCAAACTTTTCAGTCAAAGCTCTTAACCGAGGCTGTTCAATATGCGGACATTGTTTTCATGTGTCCGTCGGATGATTCTAATTTTCAAGATATCCAATCCTATCTTAAGCAATTTCCTATTCATCTTTTAGGAGTACGTAACTGCCATCGTAATTGGATTCTGTACGATGAACACAATAAAGAAGCCTTCACGACAGGATCGTTGAACTGGTCATTGGCTACCCGAAGATATGGTCAAAGTTATAGCGTTCAAAATGACAAGCTTGAAGCCACTCTGCTGATCGAGGGTTATCTAGCAAAACAGTTCATAGAAGAATTTTATGCATCGTCTCTAGGGAAAAAGGTGTTACAACTGTTAAGTAAACCTCATATCTCTGATGAGAGGATGTTAGATTTAGATATAGCTACTACAACACACACAACTGTCACAACTACCGGCAGTACGTTATTTCCTCCGCCACCACCGGCTCAAATGGAGGTCGAATCGCTGGCATCGCTAAAAAACTTAAATAGGTCTAGACTCTCGCTTTAGCGGGAATGAGGTCTAGTTTTTGCTGGGATGATTAGCTCTGAGTAATACCTATTTTTAAGTACTACACCTGTAACTACCGCTTAGCACTTAATAACGGTTTTAATCCAACCTGATATGAAAGAAAAAATATTAACATCAAAACAAAATAAATAATGGACATAGGAAGTTGTGTATCGGTGCTAAAGCGACTCGCAAATGCCGTACTCGTTGCTGCACCAAGAGAAATTAACACACCGATTAACGCAGACACAATACCTGCCGATTGTGGAAATAGGCCCAACGCAATGGCAAAGATATTAGGGAATATTAAACCTGCCGCATAAAATATAGCGATTAAGGGCAGCATAATAACCCAGACATTAACCACTTGAAAAATGGCCAGCAGGGCTAAAAGAATACTGACGGCAAAAATAAAAATAGCCCTGTAATGGATCACAGTATTTAAATTACGCCTTGCAGCATGATAACGATTTGCCGTATTACCAATTAACCAGGCGATACCCAGTATGGTGGCATAGTGGCCAAATTCAATGACGGAATATTTCAAAGCATCCCGAACGATAAAAGGGCCTACCGCATTGAAAATTTCCACGATAGAATAGATCGCAACCATGCAAATAATGGCCGCTAAAAAACTTCGGTTGCAAATAATAGTTTTAAAACTGAGTAATAATGATTCTAGATTCAGTTTTTTAGGATGAGGATTTGTTTCGGGCAAAACAATCAAACTTAATATTAATATAATGGCGGCATAGGCTGCAAGCACATAGAAAGCAATACGCCAGCTAAACTGACTTTGTAAATATATGCCTATCAAGGGTGCAGCTATGGGGCCTGCAGCCCAGGCTATCGTTAAATAGTTAACATATCGTTCGAGTTTTGCTTTGACAAAGCAATCGGGCAGAAATGCTTTAATTAAAACATCTGGACCAGCCATAGCCATGCCTTGTAAAAAACGCAAACCTAATAAGAAATATATATTGGGAGAAAAAGGTAAAATAAGCGTGATCAAAATATACAAGATTAATGTAGTGATAAATATTTTTCGTCTACCGATGCGATCAGACCAAATTCCATAGATAATCGGAGTAATGCCCAGACCATAAATATACGTAACCAGCGATAGCTGTGCCATGCTTTTTGTCGTGTGAAATACATTGACTATCTCAGGTAGTGAAACAATAATTAAATAAACGCCAAAACCCGATAGCGGTATGGTTATAAGAACAATCAGGACGAGGAATTTTTCTTGAAATGGCTTTAGCGTTACATTGGTAGTCATAAATTATTCTATTAAATTTTTTGTTGAAATCGACTCAAACGAAAGCTTTTTAATAACTCGATGTCTATGCCATTTAAAATTTCCATAGCAGCCAGTTTTCCAATTAAGGCTGATAAAGTTACTCCGCTATGCATGACACTGATATAAAGATTTTTTATGCCCTGATCAAATCCAATAATAGGCTGGCCATCTTCTGTCATGGGTCGGAGAAGCATAGGGGATGATTTAACAGTTTGCCCAGACAGTTCTGGAATAAATCGCTGCCACTGCTGTAGAAGCTTATCAGCATTGTCTTGTGAAGCGTTTTCGTCGATATAGGCTTGTGTGCCCCGTCCCATAATGACATGCCCATCGCCATATTGTCGGATATGATAATTTTCAACTTCACCTGAAGTGAACCACTGTAACGCCGCGATATTATCAAATATTGGAGCAATTGTTGGCGCAGTAATTAAAATACCAGGGCTTTTAGTTAAAGGAATTTGTATATTTGCTTTATAAGCAAGTTGAGCGGTATCTGCTCCCGCAGCTAAAATCAACACGTCGCAATCAATCTCACCTTGATTGGTATCAATAGAGTGAATGCGGTTGTCTTCACGGTTTAATGTGTTCACCTTGGTATTTGTGAGAAATTTTGCGCCTTGCTGCTTAGCTTTTTCAATACAACGCAAAGTCGCCAATTTAGCATCAACACATGCTTCATCGCGGCAATAAACGCCTGTTGCAAATTTCTCAATAGTGATATTAGGTTCTAGGGCAACAAATTCTTTTCGATCAAGAATGTCAATGGTATACCCCCATCCTTGAACTCGCTTAGCAGTTTGCAACAAATTTTTTGCTGAAGCCTCATTGTCTGCCCAGAATAAACAACCACCGGTTTGAAAATCGATATCATTGCCGAGTGCTTTTGCAAATTGATGCCAGGTATGCAGCGCCATACGAGACAATAAATGATAGGGATAAGGTTGTTTCTCAAACCCATTCAACCAAGCAAACGAATTGCCGCTTACTCCAGCTGCCGGTCCACTTTGGTCAATTAGAGTGACCTCAGTTTCCCTTTGGGTTAAATAGTAAGCAATGCTCGCGCCAATTATTCCTGAACCAACGATGACAATCTTTTGCCCCATATCGCCTCCTTTTCATAAGGAATTAGGGTATTATGCCTGTGCTGTAAAAGCAATAGTGATCTAGACTACTGAGCCGATCGATTTGAATCTTCTCTTGCTAGATGCTTAGCACTAAAATACACTTGTTTTATAGATGCGAATGAGAATACTGAATCGTAAACTCAAAGAAGCTTATAAAGATTAATGGAGATTCTTATGAAGGAACTTATTGAGTCATCATTGCCCGAAATTGTTGCTATCCGTCATCAAATCCATGAGCATCCTGAGCTAAAATATGAAGAGCAGAAAACAGCAGGGTTGGTTGTCGACACATTGACTTCGTATGGCTATAAGCCACAGCAGGGTATTGCGGGTACAGGCGTTTCTGCCGTATTGGATTCAGGCAAGCCAGGGAAAACAGTGGCATTGCGCGCTGATATGGATGCATTGCCGGTTCAAGAAGAGACGGGCTTAGAATATGCTTCGAAAAGGCCTGGATTAATGCATGCCTGCGGGCATGATGGTCACACGGCTACATTATTGCTTGTTGCAAAGGTTCTGAAACAGTGTGTCGATCAATTTTCAGGAAAAGTAAAATTTATTTTTCAGCCGGCAGAAGAGGGGGGTAATGGCGCTGAAGCGATGGTTAAAGAAGGCGTGTTAGATAACCCAAAAGTCGATGCGATTTTTGGTTATCACAACTTGCCCAAGCAACCGATGGGAACCGTGATTGTCCGCAGCGGCTGCTTTATGGCTGGGTCGATTTGGTTTCAAGTGGACATTGAAGGTATTGGTGGCCACTCATCTATGCCCGATGCAGCAGTAAATCCGGTTCATATTGGCGCCCAAATTATCCAAGCCTTGCAAAATATTGTGAGCTCCATGGTATCACCGTTAGAACCTAGTGTGCTCTGTGTAACGCAGTTTCGTGCTGGTGAAACAAACAATGTAATCCCTCCACATGCCTCATTGAGTGGTTCCATACGTACGACTAGTGATGAACTCAGTGATTTTATGAAGCAAAAAATTACTGATATTGCGAATGCGGTTACAGAAAGTTATGGTGGGAATGCAACCGTTACTTTTCCAGTTGAAACACCCCCGACGATTAATACCGAAGCCATGGCCAATTTGGTAAAAGAAACAGCGATTGAACTTTACGGTGAAGAACATATTTTAGTGCCACAACACAGTCTGATGGTTACAGAAGACTTTTCGTTTTATTTGCACAAGATTCCTGGGTGTTATTTTTCGGTGGGGAATGGCAGAGGGAAAGATGACGTTTACTGCCATCATCCGCAGTTTATATTTCATGACGAGGTCATTCCTGTCGCTGCGAGGGTGATGGCATCGGTGGCGGTTAATTATTTAAATCGTGGTTGAGTGACGTTTTTATCATTTGTGAAAAGAAAATGAGTAGCCTGAAGTCGGATCAAGGTCGAGTACGGCAGGAATTAGGATCGATAGGTTACTCGTCATCCCGCGTCCTACCTCGTCATCCCGCGATTTACCTCGTCATCCCGCGCGTCCTACCTCGTCATCCCGCGGCTTGACCGCGGGATCCATAACGCACTGAGTGAGTTGGCGCGCAAAACGCGCCTGGATTCCGGCTTTCGCCACAATGACGGGCGAGCAATTAACCTCAGTGTTACATTATATATATGTAGTAACACTGAGGTTTTTTATTTTTCTCTAGTTGGTACTATCCAGAGTTTTAGGTTCATGGGGTAATATCAAGAGCAGGTAGTTCTTGTTCTTCTTGTCCTCCTGATTGATTAGCGTGTAGACGGAAAAGAGTGTTCCTATCAGTAGACCTCCCCGTACTCTGCAGCTTTTGTTGTGTTGATAATTTCTTTGAAAGCACACCATGCAACTTTTTAAATTTTCCTGCAAGAGACTCTAGTTGTATCGTCAGAGCATGGCCTTTAAGTTCTCCCAAGCTATATTCCGCACCCACCTCACCCACCTTAAGACCCACATTAAGTAGTATGTTGGCAATTTCAGAAGCTTTGTTGTCTCGCTCTATCACGGGTTCTGAGTCAGGTTGTCCGAATTCGAAGTTCTTTTCGCATGCAGTCGCTAGCAGGAACAGTAGCGAGTGTTGTTCGATAGGGTGGTCATTAAGATTTTGGAGCGTAGCCATCTTTGAAACAGCAGCTGTATCCAGCTTCTTAATAGCGTCAGCTAAAGTATTATACTGACGCGCCTTAGCGCAGGGTTGGTTATTATAGTTTGAAGCTATCAGATTCGCCTTATCGATAACAGGTTGATAAGGATTATTTTGGGAGCGATTAAACAAGCCGCTGTTTGGGTTAGCCTTGATAAGCACGGAGGAAATATGCTCAGTGAAACGGTTTGCCTGGTGACATCTTGGGCTGCTCTCTATGAAGGATTTTAATGATCGTTCAGCAATACGAGTCCTTGTCTGATTAAGTGCATTTAGAGCACGCTGATTACTATCAGGTATTCTTTCAATAGCTTCATCATAAAGCTCATGTAATTCTAATAATGAAACAATATTATAACGGCTATACTCCGAATATGTTGCTTTAAGCTCTTTCATTAAGCTGGCTGAATCACTTCCTCCTTTCTTAAATAGTGTTTTGGCTAAAGCAATATTCTTATTAAGTAAAGCATAATAGCATGCTGAATGATTCTTACCATCACGTAGATTAACATCTGCCGAATGTTCCAAGAGTAAATTTACAATCGCCTCATTATTTGTTCGAGCAAATAAAGTCAGCGGTGTAAAGAAGTCATTTTTATCAGTTTTATCAGTGGAGGGGGGGTGAGATATTCTTAAATCAAAACTTGTGATACGTAGTATTAGGTTCGTAGCTAAGTTAGATGGCTGCGGATGAATGATAGTATGATTATCAATCGAACGACACAATTCAATAAACTCTTTCTCGAAACTTGCTTGTGGAGTATGCCACTGCCTGTTTACGCCAGTTCGCGTAAGGAGTGCTATCTTTTCAGGGTTTTCGAAAGTGTCATTACCCTTAACTTTAGGATCCAATGTCAGATTGAGGGTTTTGCCTGCTATATCTTCATCGCCAGCATAAGAATTACCAAAAGGCGAGGCCGCGGCCTCCCAAAATTTTCCGATTTTTCCCCATGCTCCGTTTGGATCTGTAGGGCTTAGCATAGAAGAGCGTATACCTTGCTTTGAAGCTTTATTAGTAACGAATAATGCATCTTTATCGTGAATTTCTACTTTACGTGCAAATTTCCAATCTTTTTCCTTAAGAACTGTTTGCACTGCCGGAGTTGCCTGAGCAGGGCTCAATAAATATATTTCGGGAGCATACTTTTCATCTTCTAGTAATTTAAATATTTCTCGTATGGCCATTTCCTTAATTTCTTCTTTTATAGCACTGCCGTTAAATGGAGTTAGAAAAGCACCCAGCCCCTTAGCCAGCTCGCTGACAAGTGTGATATCATTATCTTTATAAACCAGAAATAAATTTTTAGTCAAATTTCTAAAACGAGCTTCTAGCTGCTGTTTAGCTTCTGGAGAGTTAAACTCATGTGATCCAGCCGATTTATTATAGTTAAAATATTTATTTCTTTCCCTTTCTGAAGTTAGAAAATCGATACCGGATGCTGAGACAAGAAAGAAAGGTTGTTCAGGTTTTTCTTGTATTGCATTATTATTTCCAACCATCGAATAAGTTTTTTGAATGAAAATAACATTTGTACCGAGTTCTTGTGGTGATTGCTTTATAATACTTTCGACATGATTTAAGTCTCTAAAACCATATGCATTCCAGTTCTGTTTAGCGTTTTGAATTAAGCTTTTTAATTCTGGAAACTCAGTTAGCGCTTTATGCTGGCTATTTCTATCTGTTAATAAATCATAATCATGAAGAGCATTCTGCTTAACTAGTTCCATATAAAATCGAGGGGGTATTTCAGCTAAATAAATCCTTGCGCTATCATGCAAGTCACAGATCTTTGACATTGTTATCTTAAATTGTTCCGTACCATGAATTGGAATTCGGATGCTGCGGTGAGAAAGTTCAGTTATTTCCTTTAATTTAGTTAAGGTCTCTGTTTCCGTGATTCGTTGCTTTTGCTTTCCCCAAATCGATAGGCGAAGATAAAAGTCTTGTAAAAATTCTGATGGCTTTTTTGCAATTTCTTGTTTGTCTTTAGGGCCAGTATATATGAACCATTTGCTATCTTTGGATCCAAAAATAACAGTATTATTATCTTTAAAATCATTTTTGTCAGGTTCAGAGCCCATTATGTAGTAGGTGCGCTCTGAAGTGTGGTCAGTTGTTTTGTCTTTGCCATTTTCAGATAATAATAACGGATGATCCGCTGAAATGACGATCTCTCTATTATCTGAGCTTAAGATTTCCTGATTCGCTTCATGTTCAGAATAAGAATTATTTTTTTGGACTTGCATTTGACCTGTTTCATAAAGAAACGCATGCGAAAGTTTGTTTTCAAATTCTCCAATATGTTTTCCATTCAAACCTTGATAATTATTGAATTCACTTGCGCTGCCTATAATGGAATCTATGGCTTTTCCATCAGGGATATCAGTTTTTCCGTTGACGTGTTGTTTTTCTCCGAAATATTCTAGTTCTTCCTCTTCCTCTTCCTCTTCCATTTCTATTTCTTCTTTCTCTCCATTCTGTTTCTGAATTTTTGCCTCATTTCTGTTCTGAATTTCTTTTATTATACTAATTACATCCTCCAAGTTTTCCCCAGCATTAGTCACTAATTCATTTATAGAATTATTATCTATTGGAGCAGATGTAAGATTGAGAATAAGATAGCTAAAGATCTTCATATATTGTTTACCTAAAGCTAGATTGGCTAAGCTGATTACCAGATGATCAGGTAATTTTGTCGGTTGGTGGCCCTCTGGATTTAGGAGTGCTTTAATCCAATCTAGAGTATCTCCTTCTGAGGCAAATTTGACTCCATCATCATTATCAGTTTTTGAATTATTAATAAGCGCACTGATGCCATCATAAGCTTGGAGAATCATACTTTGATTACTTATAGCTTCAACTTCTGTTTCTTCTTTTTTTGCTTGATTTTTTGATAAGCTAATTGATTTTTTTAGCACATCAAGCCAGGCAAGTTTTATAGAGGCAAGCTTTTCTTCGGTAGGTGTGGCAAGTCTAGATATCTTATCTCTTAGTTTACTGGTAACTTCAGCCCCATTATCTAGTAGCAGATTAGTTATCCTAAGATCACGCATATCTACAGCTATTGATAGTGGTGTATTTCCTTTTTTATCTACAGGACTTGGCTCGACTCCCTTCTGTAATAAGTATTCTGCTACTTCAAGAAAGCCATACTGTGCAGCATAGTGCAATAAAGTTTGCCCATATTCTCTATCTGCCCTATTTAAAGCAAGGGTACCTTGACGCTCCATAATCTCAATTGCGATATCAGTGAACTTACCACGTATAAGGCGATCGTTATGTTGGCTCCCGCCTTGCAATAATGCTCTATGCGCTGCAGTATTTTTCATATTATCTACGCGATTTACATTAGCACCTTTGTTAAGCAAGAATTTTACTACTCCAAGTTTACCGTGAAAGGCTGCGCTAATTAGCAATGTTGTTTTAATTGTTGTATTGTTTCCAACTTGTAATTCAAATTTAGTGTTGATATCAGGTTTGTTTTCTTCATTGTACTGATTGACTTCTTTCCAATTTACAGTTTCATTTTTTACTAATAACTCATGCATTTCCATTATTTTTTTAGTATTTTCCGCAGCTTCCTTAGCAGCTTCACTAATTGTTGCGCCCTTATCTTCTAGAAAACTAATTATTTCTGTTCTACCCGTAATTACATCTTCATCCTTTTTTCCAGAATTTTTAGTTTCATCCAAACATTCTTTAGCTACATCCAAACAGGTTCTTCCATCCGGTAATGTTTGGTTGATATCAAGGGGTATATTTTTTTGACCGTTTTCTATCATCTGAAATGCCGCTTTAATAGCACTCAAATCTCCATTCTTAATTGCAGTTATTATATTATTGAATCTAGGGTTATTTTTTCCTGTAACTTGCTGTTGCTGTGTACTACTGAAATTGCTCATTTCACCTAAGGCTGTCTCAACTACACTAGAAATTCGCTTAATAATGAGCGCAGGAATCTTCTCTTTTTTTGAATCAAAATCATCCACAAATTTTTCATAAGTGCTTAGGAGTGCAAAGTCAGGAATTTCACCGTTTGACGACTCTTTTTTATAGTCAGCTATTAATAACTTGACCTCGTTTGATAAATTAGCTTCTCCTGGAAAGGCCCTCTCAATGTTATTATAATGATTGCCAATCTGAAAAATTAAATAATCTGAAAACTGTTTAATATCATTTTTGTTGTTTAGGTCCTCTAAGAAATCCTCCATCTCCAGGGCTACATACCCTACGATATTTGTAATTTCGCTACTTAATAATTCGCTCAGTTTATTGATAGTTTGTATTTTATCTGCTTCCATTGGTTTTTTCCCCAGTTAATTATTTTTTCATAGCCTTATATAAATTTAAGATTTCTTTAATATTAAATAATCTTAGATGGAAAGAAAGTAACATATAAATATTAAAATAGTCTTAAGTTTAAAAAATTTTCTGACTAAAATTAAGCCAAGTTTAAGCTATAAATCTCCTCCTGAGGCTATCTATCAGTCTGAGCAGCTTCTAGACCCACTTAAGATAATGTTATTTATGACAAATCAAAAACTAACCTGAATATGTAAAGTACGGATGATGCGGACTCTCATCATCTGTAGTTTGTGTTTTATGATGAAGTGATTCCTGTGGCTGCAAGGGTAATGGCACCGATGGCGGTATAAATAATATTGACTTTAAGACCTTTTATCCCATAGAGGCTATAAACTTGATTTTAGCCGCTATAGAGGTTAAAATATAATTTAACCCCTGCAAGGGATAATTTGGAGCAGTAACCTATGATTATCCACAATCCAAAAGAGCTGGCTATATTCGTCAGAAGCCATCGAAAAAAACAAAAACAGAGCCAAAGTCAGCTTGGGGATTTGGTTGGATTAAAGCAGTCAACCGTCTCTGCTTTTGAAAGTAAGCCCGAAGCCACAAAGCTTAGCACACTATTTCGCATCTTATCGGCAGCGAATTTAGAGGTTCGTGTGAGACCTAAAAATTTACCTGATCAACAAAAGGATTGGGAGGAGGAGTGGTAGGTCATGGGTAAAACTAATCAAACTTTAAATTTATTGATGAATGGTCTTTTAGTGGGAACACTCACAAAACAGACTGCTGGTGGACTTTCATTTCGTTATGATCAGCAATGGTTGCAGCAGGCTAGGGCGCGCCCTATTTCATTATCACTGCCTCTTGTTGATCAAGCATACACGGGCGATGTGGTGTATAATTTTTTTGATAATCTCCTTCCTGACAATCCTCAAATTAGATCTCGTATTCAAGCAAAATTTCAAACACCGACAGCCCAACCTTTTGACCTTCTTGCTTTATCAAGGAAAGTGGCATCGGCCAAAAGGCGCAACGCCGACGAGTCATATCTTCAAATTGCCCATCGGTATCATTGAGCATCAAAATTTAGATTTAACGGATAGTTGTGAAAATGAATGGCTTTGCACACAAATTGCTAAAGCCTTTGGTTTTCCTGTTGCAAACGCTAGCATACAACACTTTGAAGATGTGAAAGCGTTGGTTGTAGAACGATTTGATCGGCGATGCTGATTTTCCAGAGCCTATTGCTCAAGCTATTTTTAGTGGTATGCGGCGAGCTAAGAAAATGCTAAAAAAATTGATTTAAGTAAGTGTTACATCTGCTGGTTGCCCGCTGTAGTTTCAATGCAGTTCAATCGGGATGAGTATTAGTGTTTTTTTTCATACGCACATGTTCTGAGAATTTGACAGGGGTAAGCTGGGTTCCCGCTTTCGCGGGAACGACAGTACTCCAACCCGCGTGCTGCCAAAATCAGCAAGCCCTGTGGCCATTGGCGGTGTATCATTCCTCAAACAACTACGTTATAATAGCCCGCCTTTAGAGGCCTATTGCCAAAACTCCTATGCTTCTGCAAATGACAGCGGTTGCTTGTGGGTTAACCTGAACGAAATGAGGAGCACAATCATGTCATTACAACTAACAGACGTTGTTAAAGAATACCAACTCACCGAAGGGGACACCGGCTCTCCTGAAGTACAAGTGGCTATTTTAACCGCTAGAATTAAGCAGTTAACTGAACATTTCAAAATACATAAGCATGATCATCATTCCCGCCGTGGGCTGCTGAGGATGGTGAGTCATCGTCGTAAACTACTTCATTATTTAAAACACAAAGATTCTGAGCGTTATCGTAACTTGATAAAGCGCTTAGGCTTGCGTGGCTAATACATTAACTATAGGAACTATCGTGAGAACAATAACTAAAACATTTCAATATGGTGACCAAGAAGTCAAACTGGAAACAGGCCGTATCGCGCGTCAAGCCGATGCTGCTGTGTTAATTAGCATCGGTGATACGATGCTTTTGGTGAGCGCTGTGGGGAAAAGAGAGGCTAAACCAGGCCAGGATTTTTTTCCATTGACGGTGAATTACCAACGAAAAACGTATGCTGCTGGGAAAATTCCTGGAGGCTATTTTAAGCGTGAAGGGCGGCCAACAGAGACTGAAACCTTGACCTCTCGCTTAATCGATCGGCCATTACGCCCGCTGTTTCCCAAAGGCTTTACTAACGAAGTGCAAATCATAGCGACAGTGATGTCGTTGGATCCAGACGTACACACTGATATCCCAGCGATCATTGGTGCAGCAGCTGCGTTGAGTCTTTCGGGGATGCCATTTAACGGGCCGCTAGCCGCTGCGAGAGTGGGTTATCAAAATGGCCATTATTTACTGAATCCTACCCCCCAGCAACTTCTGGAATCAGAATTGAATTTGGTCATTGCCGGTACTCGCACAGCGGTATTGATGGTTGAGTCAGAAGCGGAACAATTGTCAGAACAGGTGATGCTCGATGCGGTGCAGTTTGGTCATGAACAGCTACAAGTTGTAATCCGTGCGATTGAAGAGCTGACGGAGGAAGCCGGTAAACCACGTTGGGATTGGCAGCCGCCTGAAGAAGACGTTGAGCTGGCTCGTAATGTGGCTAACACGGTTGAGGGGGCTGTAAAAGAAGCCTATGCCATTCGTGAAAAAGTAGCCCGGCAAGATAAGCTCAAAGCCATCTACGACAAACTCATTGCAGAACTTTGCACTGAAGAAGAGCAGGCTATGGGCGGACCAACTGAAGATGAAGTAGCTCATATATTTCACGACCTGGAAAAGAAATTGGTTCGTCGCCAAATTTTGGCAGGAGAATCTCGTATTGATGGGCGTGATACAAAAGCTGTGCGCCCCATTACGATTGATGTTGGTATACTACCTCGTGCGCACGGATCGGTATTATTTACTCGTGGTGAAACTCAAGCGATAGTGGCCGCCACCTTAGGTACAGAACGTGATGCGCAGCTTCTTGATGAGCTAGAAGGCAATCGTCGTGAACCATTTATGTTGCATTATAATTTCCCACCTTTTTGTGTGGGTGAACTCGGTTTTTTAGGTGGGCCTAAGCGTCGTGAAATTGGACATGGAAAATTAGCTAAACGTGCATTGAAAGCTGTGATCCCTGATCTGGAAGAGTTTCCTTATGTATTACGTTTGGTTTCAGAAATTACCGAGTCGAACGGATCAAGCTCGATGGCGAGTGTTTGTGGAAGTAGTTTAGCGTTAATGGATGCCGGTGTTCCCATTAAATCGAGTGTGGCAGGTATTGCCATGGGGCTTATTAAGGAGGAAGAGCAATTTGCCATTCTGACTGATATCCTCGGTGATGAAGATCACCTCGGTGATATGGACTTTAAAGTGGCAGGAACCACAGAAGGGATTACAGCATTGCAAATGGATATTAAAATCGATGGCATCACTAAAGACATTATGGAAAAGGCGCTTGAACAAGCCAAAGACGCACGTTTGCATATTTTAAAAATCATGAATGAAGCCATTAGCGCACCGCGAAAGGAAGTGTCTGTGCATGCACCACGGATTATGATCATTAAAATTAAACCTGATAAAATTCGTGATGTGATTGGTAAGGGTGGTGCCATGATTCGTGAAATTACCGAGCAGACCAATTCCACAATTGACATTGCTGATGACGGCACTGTAAAAATTGCAGCGGTAAGTGCAGAAGACGGTGAAAAAGCACGTGCTCGCATAGAGGAGTTAACGGCAGAAGTTGAAGTCGGTACAATTTATGAAGGCGCTATCGTTAAGATCATGGATTTCGGTGCATTTGTTTCTATATTGCCAGGACGCCAAGGTTTGGTGCATATTTCACAAATTTGTGAAGAGCGAGTT
>SDBV01003251.1_pt1 | contig 24121 bp, 17 predicted proteins | sample 2277081 | NCBI WGS metagenome assembly SDBV01 (sample SAMN10402039, study PRJNA504765) | marine sediment metagenome | isolation source: marine sediment core GS10_PC15, 223 cmbsf | place: Arctic Ocean: Southern Knipovich Ridge | collected 2010 | reverse complement strand
CTGCGAAGAATGCTGCACAGCATGCGCGATCAGTGGAAAATGGAATTCGTAACAAAACCCCTCGATGCACTGGATGTGATGAAGGATACCGAGTACGATGTCATCATCTCCGATTTTCAGATGCCGGGTATGGACGGTGTGGAGCTTCTTGAAAAGGTGAGGAAAAGGTATCCCAATACGATAAGATTTATGCTGAGCAGCTATTCGGACCAACTTCACCGTGGCAGGACGCTGCGATGTGTGCATCAGTTTGTTACTAAGCCGTGTCATGCCGACCAGTTGAAGACTATGGTTGCGCGTGCATTCGCTCTCCATGACAGGATACGGTCGAAAGAAGCGGCATCTGTGCTTTCTTCGCTGCGTTCGCTTCCGGTTATGCCGAAGGCTTTCAACGACGTTCTCGATATGCTCAATACCGAAGATTGCAGCCCGCGAAGTGTTGGTAAGCTTATCGGCAATGACATAGGAATGTCGGCAAAGATACTTCAGCTTGTCAATTCGTCTTTTGCGAGTAAAAGTTCCAAGATCGTCGATCCGATCCACGCGGTATCTTATCTTGGCTTAAAGGCCATTGAGGCGTTGATGTTTACGCAGGGTTTATTTGCTCATCTTTCAGAGGAAAAGATAAAAGAATTTCATGTTGACGCCTTGCAGGATCACTGCGCGCGAGTAGGCGCCCTTGCAAGGGCGATCTGCAAAGCACAGAACCTAAGCGATGAAGAAACCGATGCGGCTACTATGGCGGGTATTCTTCACGATGCCGGTAAGATAATACTTGTCCTGAAGTTCCCTGACGAATTCAAAGAGGCTATAGAACAGTCGAGGTCGCTGCAGAAACCTCTCAATCAGGTCGAAAAGGATCTGATGAAGATATCACACGCCGAACTTGGCGGATGTCTGCTGGATCTTTGGGGTTTGCCGACCTCTATCATAGAAGCGGTCACTTTCCATCACGAGCCGTGGATGTACTTCCACGACCAGTTCTCTGTCATCTCCGCCGTTTATACTGCTAATGTGATCGACCATTACTTGTGCAGCGGATGCGGCGACGGATACTCGGCAGATGTAAATACTGAATATATTGACAGGCTTGGCGTTAGTGAAAGATGGTCGGCTTGGTGCCGCTTGCACCTGCCTGTTGAAATTGCGGAATTGAGCCATGTCGGATGATACCGAAATAAAAATTCTGTTCGTAGATGACGAGAAGAACATCCTTAACGGTTTCAAACGTCAATTCCATAACAAGTATGGCGTTGAAACAGCGTTGGGAGGCTCTGACGGTCTCGAACGAATGCTTGTTTCCGGTCCATTTGCTGTTGTAGTTTCAGATCTGAATATGGATGGAATGGACGGACTTACATTTCTGCGAAAGGTAAGAGAGGCAAGCCCTGACACCGTTTGCGTAATGCTTACAGGTTATGCCGATCTCGATGTTGCGGTCGAAGCGTTAAACACGGGGCGAATATTCCGATTTCTTACAAAGCCATGTCCTAAGGAAGTGCTCACGGAGACGATACAGGAAGGTATCGAGCAATACAAACGCCACATGACAGTTACCAGTTACACCTACGCCTGTACTATCGAAAAAGACAGGGTTGTATGGACCGATCGCAGCCAAGGCTGTCTGGCGGTTACCGGATACACACCTCAGGATTTTCTCAGTAACAATGCTCTTTGGATATCGATGGTGCTTCCGGAACACAGGGTAATGGTAAAAGACAGAGTTACGCGTATAATCGAAGGTAAGGAAGTAGGGCCGGTCGAGTTTAGCGTATGTAAAAAAGACGGCAGTGTCCGATGGGTTAGTGACACGGTCATTCCACAACGTGATGAAGAGGGCAAGGTTTACAAATTCGAGGGTCTCCTCGAAGATGTAACCGAACGAAAAGAGATGCAGACGGCTCTTGCCCGCAGCGAGGAGCGATATGAAAAGATGGTTGCAAATGTTCCCGGGCTTGTATTCCAGCTTGTGTTACATGCTCAGGGTAATATGGAGTTTGTCTTTCTCAGTGACACCTGTAGAGATTTTTTCGGTATCGAGCCGGAGGAGATAAGAAACGACAGCCGCCTGCTTACGAGCAAGCTGCACCCTGAAGACCGTGCCGAATTTTACCGTCATATCGCAGAGTCCGCTGAAAAACTTTCTCCCTGCGAATGGAGCGGTCGAGTCATGCTGGGTGATCAGGAAAAATGGTATCACTCCGTAGCAAGGCCTGAGCGACTTCCGGATGACGATACCCTCTGGGACGGCATCATGCTTGATATAACAGAAACCAGGAAGACCGAACAGGAAGCAAGGTCATTGGCGAAATTCCCGGGTGAAAACCCGAATCCTGTTTTGAGGATCAGCAAGAATGGGCGGATAATGTACGCGAATAAGGCGGCTGATCCGCTGCTTCAACTCTGGGACAAACAAGTGGACCAACATCTGCCGGATGATATCAGCGATCTTGTCCGGAAGATAAAAGCTTTGGGTGCCGATGATTGTATAGAGATAAAATGCAAGGACAGGTACTACTCGATGGTCGTCGCCGTGATACCCGAATATGATTATATCAATATATATGCAAGGGATATGACAGAAGTCAAGAACGCCCAGTTGAAACTGATAAGGGCAAACGAAATACTCAAAGAGCATGACCGACTAAAAAGTGAATTTGTTTCTACCGTCTCACACGAACTACGCACTCCTTTGTGTATTTTTAAGAACATCGTATCGAATGCCATGGCCGGAGTAATGGGTAAGGTAAGCCATAAGCTCTACGAAAGTCTCAAGACGGCAGATGCGAGCATTGACCGCCTTACTCGAATCATATCCGACTTTCTCGATATCTCGAAGATCGAGTCAGGCAATATGAAGCTCGACCTTACGCCTATTGATGTGCAGCAAGTGGTGGCCGAAAGTGTAAAGTCTTTGCAGGTTCTGGCATCGGCCAAGGATATTGAGATCAAGTTTAATACCGACAAAGATGAGGTGTTTGTAAACGCCGATCGTGACCGCATCATCCAGGTACTGACCAATCTCATCGGAAATGCTATTAAGTTCATACCGGTAAACGGCCACATTGAGGTGTCACTCGAAGATCGCCCGCAGGAGATATCCATCTCTGTAAAAGACGATGGCCCGGGCCTGAGCAAGGACGATATAGAGAAGATATTCAGTCGATTCGTGCAGATACATATGCTGTTGGGTCCTGGCGAACACGGCACAGGGCTGGGCCTTACCATCGCAAAGGAGCTAATTGAAATGCACGGCGGAAAACTCAGTTGTGTAAGCCTGCCGGGTAATGGATGCTGCTTTAGCTTTACGATCCCCAAGGTCGAGATACAGCCAGCCGAAGACCTGCAATCCGCTGATGCCATACCCGTTTCAATCCAATAATATCAAATTGATATGTTCCTCACAGGGTATTTTTCAGGATTTATTGCAATTTCAAGGTGAAATTGTTTCAAAGTGGGCGTTTTTTTGTTGAAATTACAGTTTTTGTGTGTAAACTTCTTATCTTACCGAAAGGGTCGGTGCCCGAGTGGCTAAAGGGGATGGGCTGTAAACCCATTGGCGTGAGCCTTCGCTGGTTCGAATCCAGCCCGGCCCATTGGTTATTAACCTCGCTGTCAATTGATGACAGTGGGGTTTTTTTGTTGCCTAAATGTTCAATATTTAGAGAGTTATGAGAAGTAGGGTTGCCCGTACCTTTGTTTTGATTTGCCCATTGGTCAGTGCCAACTAACGACAACCGGTTCAATCCAGAGTAAGCGTTTTTTGTAAGCGATATTGTTGGCGTTTACGATTTTCCCATCAGTGCCGGTTGCCAATGCAAATTATTCGTGGATGTTTACATCTTTGAATTCTTTTGGTGAAGTGCCATACATTTTTTTGAAGTTTCTTGAGAAATGGTAGGGGTCATCATAGCCGACCATGCGAGCTATGTCCTGAATGTGCAAAGTGCTGGTCAGTAGTAGTTGTGCGGCCCTGTTGAGTTTTAATCTTGTGATATATTCGTGTGGGGTAATTCTGCCGTGATCCCTAAAAAGCTGGGCCATATAGCGGACATTAATATTGCAGACGTCAGCTACCTGGGCAGGTGATTTGATCTCGGGAAAATGCTCGTCGACATATTTCCGGCAGCGTCTGTATGTCAATACGGACATAGGGACGAACTCTTCGGAATTGGCGATAACGGCGGCTTGCTCCATTAACATTGTGCGTAAGTAGCTGCAGCATAGCTTATGTGAGTATTCGGATTGCATAAGTCCTTGTTGTAAGATCGAATCCATATAAAACTTAACACGTCTCGGCTCATCGACATAAAAGGCTTTTCGCTTTGCGAGAGTGCTTTCGGCAAAAAGCCTTTTCACTTCGGATCCAATGAAAGTTATGAATATATGTTCCATTGGGTTATTGGGATCACAGACCAATCGGTGATCTGCGCCTTGAATTATTGCTGACAAAGTACCTGATGTGAGCTGGAAGGTTTGGTTGGATGTTTCGTAGCGGCATTTACCGCTGATGGTGTACAAAATGGCGTAAAAAGGGTAATTAACCCTGTCAAGCTTGAAGTCAGGAGCACATTTCTCATAACCGCCGGCAATTATCGCTAAATGTTTTTTTGTCAAGGGGTTAGTGTCATAATAGAAATATTCGGATTCCAAAACGTGGCCGGGAGTCCCCTGGGCAATTTTGGGGTCGATCTGTTCATGTTTTGCATTCATGGTCAATTTCCTGTAACCGTTGAAGGGGTAGGATGGTATGGGCACGAGAAAAACTTTGCGCTAAAATTGGGTTTGGTTGGGTTTGGATTGGGTTTGCTTTTTTGGTGGAGTTGGGGTTGTAAATTGTTGTAAGCCTTGTTACTGCAAGTAGTTGTGTTGACCTCTGGGTTTTTTAAATTGGCTTTGCTTTTCATAAAAAAGTTTTTTGTTTGGTTCTCACCCGAAAAGCGAGGGGTTTTCCATTTTGAAATTGGCTTTAAATTGGCTTTGTTTGGCTTCGTTCCGTTTTGGGTTTTTGGGGATAAATCGCTGTAACCTACTCTACTGCAAGTAGTTACGGTTGATTCTGAGCGATTTAAATTGGCTTCGTTTTTCATTTTTTTATCCGCCGGAACCACGAATATGCACTAATAAATGATGCTTTTGGTGTGGCCCCATATAGTAATTTGTTTTTAAGTTGTATTATTTATCCTGATTGTTATATGAGTATTATACTTCCTTGGATATTTGTTGTCAACAGGTTTTTTTATTTTTTGAGATTTTTTTTAATTAATGTCGCCCGCTGCGCGGGCTCATGAAAGGGGGAGGGAGGTGAGTGACTTTGGGTCCACGCCCTCACGGGCGAGGCTACATTATGTCGCCCTTCGGGCTCTATTCGACCCTTTCAGGGTCGTGTGTGTTTTGGTGTTCTTGTTATCCCGGGTTTCGCTTCGCTACAGGCGGGGCTACCATTGTTTAAGCCCTTTGGGCTTTATTCGACCCTTTCAGGGTCGTGGTGTGTGTGGTGTTCCTGTTACCCCGGGTTTCGCTTCGCTACAGGCGGGGCTACCATTGTTTAAGCCCTTCGGGCTTTTTTATTAACCGCGTGGGCGTTCGTCTTCGTGGAACTACGACGCGACAGGCCACTGATTGCGATGATTCTGCTGATTATGATGTTTTTTTGCTGATTTTTTGCTATACAGGGTGTATATCCCGGTAAAAGTCGGTCGTGTGCGATAGCCATCGTAACGTCTTATGTAATAAGTAGTTAAGGCAACAGTGATAAAATAAACGCGTATAAAAAAACAAGGAATTGCAAGATCGTATTACAGATGGCAAAGATACCTGACGTATATCCATCTTTTTGGAATATTATCCATTGTGTCGGGTTTAGCTTTTTGGTACGATACGACCGTTATTATAGGATGATTGTCTGTTTAGTACTATACGATTAATTGAGGAGAAACGATGGATGGTGGTGTGGGTACACACTGGAGCCTGGCACAAGAGCTGAGACAAAAGTTTGATCCCCTGAGTATTCAGGGAAGGGGGCGGGAAACGGGATGACCTTTTCTCGTGATGAAAGTTGCTTCAAAAATTGCAGGTTCTTACGGACCTGAGAAGTTATATGTTGTTGTCATAACCGGTATGACAACAAGTTTTTAATGTTTTTTTAATTTGGAGGAAGAATGATGAAAAAGAAAATTGTAATGTGTTTGGTCATGATATGTGTCATGACCCTTGCCGGTGCGGCCCAAGCCGGCACGATTAATTTCAGTGGGCGCGATTGGAGTACATTGGACGGCGTACACGCGGATAACCCCAGTGTTCTTAGTACGTATGTTGTCAATAACCCTGACAGTATGACCATGACGGGTGTATTTGGCGCTGGTACTGATACCGGGATTAGCACACCGATCAGTCTCAGCGTTGGTGACGTAGTGTCTTATGACTACTATTTAACTAAAGAGATGCGTGACCCTATTGGCGATGGCGATAGCGACTGGATTAGCGATAGCACGACCGGGCCTAAGGATGCTGGTGATGCGTGGGTAGCCTATACGTATCATGACAACAATCCAACATGGCTTTGGACCTCTGCAAACGGCTGGGATGATCTTAGTTTGATAGACGCGGGAGCCGCGCTGACAGGCATTCACTACGACTGGGTCTTTGACAGTGCTACGCAGTACACCCTGACAGCTACATCTATTGGCAGCAGCGCCCTGCTCGGTTCATGGACCGACAGTACCTCTATGACTGACATCACCCTCATAACGCAGTGGAAGGCTGGTATATGGGATTCCGAGCAGGATGTAACAATTGAAAACTTTACGGTTGTTCCGGAACCTGCAACGATGCTGCTGTTAGGCCTTGGTGGAGTTTTACTGCGACGAAGACGTGCTTAGTTAAGTAGGTAAAGTAAGTGTGAATATCCGATGCAGGATATCGGATGCAAGAAGTAACGACAGATTCATACGGTGGCCCAGAATTGCCGGATGACCTCCTGATGGCAAGAGGGTTGCCGTATGGATCCCGTCGTTTAGCGAAGTGTTTATTTTGCGGGATAGATGTGTCAGTGGAGTCTAAAGCATCGACTCATGATATGTCCAATTTTTTATTTGCTATTATGATATTATGCACAGGCGGAAACTGTGCAAGGGGATAGTTGGAAATTAACGGAACTGTTTTATTTTATTTAGAAAGGAAGGAAAGGAAGATGTTTAAAGCGAAAAATTCAATTAGTTTTGGGAGCATGTTGATGTTGGGAGTTTTCCTGGTGATGGCGCAATTCGCCCAGGCAGGCACGGTTAATTTCAGTGGGCGCGATTGGACCACGAATGACGCCGTACACCGTGATGACGCCGGTATTTCTAATTCGTATGTTGTCAATAACGCTGACAGTATGACCATGACTGGTGTATTTGGCACGGGTGCTGGCGTTGATACCTACGTTACCACACCGATCAGTCTCAGCATTGGTGACGTAGTATCTTATGACTACTATTTAACTCAAGAGACGCGTGACCCTGTTGGCGATGGCGACAGCAGCTGGATTAGCGATAGCACGACCGGGCCTAAGGATGTTAGTGATGTGTGGATCGCCTATACGTATTTTGACAACGGTTACACATGGCTTTGGACCACTGTAAACGGCTGGGATGATGTTAGTTTGATAGACGCAACTGCCCCGGGGACAGGCATTCACTTTGAGTGGGTCTTTGACGGTGCTACGCAGTACACCCTGACAGCTACAGCTATTGGCAACAGCGCCCAGATCGGTTCATGGACCGACAGTGCCTCTATGACTGACATCACCCTCATAACGCAATGGTATCATGGTATATGGGATTCCGAGCAGGATGTAACAATTGAAAACTTTACGCATACGCAGGACACGACTTCTCCCATCCCGACTTATCCTGTAAATACAGAGAATGAGCCGAATAGCTTAACCCTTGAATGGATGGCCCCTACGGACCATACACCTCTTGGATATAATATCTACATCGATCCCAATGAGGCGGATGTTTCCGCTCGCAAGGCCTCGGTTAAATACAACACGGTTCTTGATACAGATGTTAACCATGCTGTAGAATTGGCGTTTGATACGCAGTATTACTGGCTGGTAGAAGCAGTGTCAGATAACGCTCCTCCCGATCCCAACTTCATCCCCAGTGCTGTAGTGAGTTTCACCACAACTCCTCCCGATTCAGCCATTGAGACACAACCTGTCGGTGCGACGGTCGATGCCGGTCAGCCTGTGGATACGCTTGTCGTTAGCGGCAGGAATGTCACCACCCATCAATGGCATCTCGATGATGCGGCAATTGTAGGTGCAACTTCAGCTACTTATCCTATCGCTGCAATAGCACCCGGTGATGAAGGTGTTTACCATTGCGTAGTTTCCAATGGTGACGTTGCCGATGAACAAGAGACTGACCATGTTGTTGTTCTGATCAAAAATGACCTGGCGAGTCCTGAGCTTTACTATTCCTTCGATGCCGATGACTTTAGTGATGACAGCGGTAACGGCTGGGATGGAACCCTCAAACTTGTCGATCCGAACACACTTGACCCTGCCCCTGATCCTGTTGCCGATCATAGCTTTACGAGTGATGCGATAAGCGGTCGGGCTGTTACTTTCGGCGGCGAGACCAGTTATGTAGATATTGTAGGCAGTGAAGATGGTCTGAACTTCTATCCGCAGGGCTATACCACCAGTTGCTGGATAAAGAATGACGAGACAAAGAATTCGTACGAAATAGCCGTGGCCAAAGTTGGCGTGGACGCAGAAGACGCTGGTGCAGGTTGGGGAACAGGTGTAGTAAACTTTTATAGTGATCCCAACGGAGCTTTTGCGTCTTTAAGAGCTTCAGGCGATCGTTATAGTGGTCCCTGGACTTCCTTAGAACTCGTTGGGCGGGTTAATGGTTATCAGCTTGTTGTTGCAACTTATGATCCCATAACGGCTTTGCATAAGTTACATTGGGTTTATGACAATCAAAGCCTGGTATACATAGAAGGGGCGGTTGGTACGCCTAAACTTGAGACTGGCCCGCTGCTTTTAGGTACCGAAAATGTGGTAGATGTAATGGATGGTGAAGTTCAAATTGGTGATGCACTGTGGGCACAATTTTCCGGTTCCCTGGACGAAGTTAAAATATGGAACTATGCCCTTAGCGATGACGATATCGCCGGGCTGTTCGCAGCAGAGTCCGGCAATTGGGTCTGCACCGAAGATGTGTTGTATGACTTTGACGGTGATTGCAAGGTTGGTCTGTCTGACTTTGCTTTGTTCGCACTGGAATACTTGAATGACAACCGGGTTTATTAAATTCGATCGAATGTTTTGATTTTATGATGATGCAGGTCGCTACGGCCTGCATCATTATTTTTTTAACTGGTTTTTTTTGTGTTGAATTAAATGCCAGCCTGAATATCAAGGGGTGCAACAGAGTGAAGCATATATTAACAATTTTGATCATAGTGCTGCTGTGCAGTTTTAATACCGCGGGCGGTGCCCCTAATGTATCTGCCTGGCAGATACAGGCTGCGGGTACAAGTGGTAACGTTGTTAATGATAGCGGCGATGGCGATGGTGTCACTGGTGGTGCAGGTTACGTTTTTGACGGTACCGCATCGATCGCCTATGATTATGGTCAACTCAATGCCAGTACAACAGCTCATGACGATGGTTCGACCATTGAAGCGCTCTTCAATCTGGCAGATCCCGGCCAGTATGACCATATGATCGATCAGACCGGTTGGGGTACCGATAGAATACGGCTGAACCATGAAACATGGACTTCGACCGACGGTGCCGGCATTGGCATAAGTTACCCGGGTGGCGTTGACTATAGCTGGGGCGTGTCTGTCAACGACACAGATGTCCATGTTGTCTGGAGAGAAAATGGCGACGGGACAGTTAATTTATTTGTTAATGGTGTTGATCTGGGCGCTAGCTCATACAGTAATTTTTGGCTCAATGGCGGAGTTGGTACTCTGGGTGGTTTGGCAGGGGATGGTTTTGTCACCGGTACGGTCTATGGGGTTGGTACCTATGATCGGGCGTTGACTGGTGCGGAAATTACCGATCTCTTTAATGCTACCGGACTTGGTGAATCGGATCCTCCCATAGATGATTCGACTACATGGCAAGAGGCTGTTAGCAATAAGAATCCTTTGAACTGGTACAGATTCGATGAGACATCAGGCGTTACTTGTATTGATCATGGTTCAGAAGGATTAGATGGCACGTACCAGGATGTATCATTGGCTCAGCAAGGCGCCTTCGGGCCAGGCAGCGCGGTTTCTTTTGACGGAAGCGGAGTTAACAACGTCCTGTTGAACGGCTCTGAAATAACCTCCGACTGGACAGCGGAATTTATCGTTATGAAGACATGGGGCGGTTATCAGGCACTATTTGAAAAAGTTGGCAGTTATTCTTTACGGCTGGACCAGTATGGGGCGACTGGGGAGGTTGGTTTTACCCAATATGGCGTTGCGGATTATACATTTACTCGGCAGTCAGGTCAGTCAGTTGTCTTAACCGAGAACGTATGGCTTCACCTGGTTTTTAGAAAGAATATATTCGGTACGCAGGTGTTTATTAACGGCCTGTTGGCCGGTACCTCGGGCAACAGCATTCCACTGCCTCGAATCTCGATTTCGGATGGTTTACTAAAGGCAGTTGTCGATGAGGTGGTTGTATATAACCGCTCATTGTCTGATAGTGAAATTCAACAGAATTATTCACTTTTCCTGCCGGAAGATACCAGCCGAGACGGCATGGTCCTGTCTGATGACCTGGCCATTGTTGTACAGCAGTGGCTGGAAGATTGTACGGTGCCGGATTGGTGTGGTGCGGCGGATATTGACAAAAGCGGCAAGGTGAATTTGCCCGATATTGCAAGATTGTCTCAAGAGTGGCTGTATAACGCTCCGCCTGCACCAAGCGAAACGGAGATCATACCAAGACCGGTTATAGCCGAGGCCACTGGCGGCAGTTTCAATCTTCAGAGCAATACCCAGATACTGATCGAGCAAGGTCATTCAGGGGTCGCCGAAGTTGGTCAGTTGCTTACAGAAATTCTAAATACCCCAACCGGTTTCAGTTACAGCACATCGACTACAACCGCGGCAACGCCTTCGGCCAATCAGATATTACTTACAACAGTTGGAAGTGACTCTAACCTTGGCGATGAGGGTTATGAATTGATCGTCGATAATGACTCAGTTCTTATCAGAGCACCTCATACAGGCGGCTTGATCTACGGCGTTCAGTCGCTGCGTCAGCTTTTACCGCATGAGATCGAAAGAGACAGTCTGGTCACAGGTGTCACGTGGGCGGCAGAGTGTGTGAACATCTGGGATAAACCGCGTTTTGGCTGGCGCGGTATGATGCTTGACGCTTCAAGACATTTCCAGAGCGTCGAGTTTGTCAAAGATTTCATTGACAGCATGTCATTTTACAAGCTCAATACATTTCACTGGCATCTGACGGATGGCCACGGTTGGAGGATCGAGATCAATCAGTACCCATTGCTGACCAGTATAGGAGCATGGAGAAACCAGCCCGGCTACGATGACGGCAATGGCGGGAATATTTATGGCGGTTACTATACCCAGGCCCAGATCGCCGAAATTGTGGAATATGCAAGAAGAAGGAATGTTACAGTTGTTCCTGAAATAGAAATGCCAGGCCACAGTGCAGCAGCGATAGCCGCTTATAATTATCTGACATGCGTGTCATGCACAAATTATGGTGTGGATTATATGATTGATTACCCGCCGATGGTTTGGGCGTTTCCTGCCACGTCGCATTGTCAAGATTTCTGCCCGGGCAAGGAGTCTACTTTTACGTTTTTGGAAAATGTCTTGACAGAGGTGATGGTTTTGTTCCCGTCGCAGTATATTCATATCGGCGGCGATGAGGCCGGTAAAGCATCATGGTATAGCTGTCCGGATTGCCAGGCACGGATGGCCAGCGAAGGCATACCAGATGTTTATGGCCTTCAGAGTTACCTGGTTAGTCGTATTGATACGTTCCTCAATAATAATGGTAGAAGTCTGATCGGCTGGGGTGAAATTCTCCAGGGCGGATTGGCCGCCAATGCTGCTGTAATGTCATGGCAGAATGAAAACGCCGGGATTTCAGCTGCTCAGGCCGGTCACAATGTCGTCATGTCTCCCCAAAATCCTTTGTATTTCGATCATTATCAAGACGATCCGTCGTCTCCTACGCACCCTCCGGCCTTGGGCGGAAATGACCCTAAAACCCTGGAGGATGTTTACTACTATGAACCGATCCCAGGCGTATTGAATGCGTCTGAGGCACAGTATATTTTAGGTGCTCAGGCCAATATATGGACGATCTTCTATCATACAGGCGATTTGATCGAAGTAATGTGTTATCCGAGGGCATTGGCATTATCAGAAATAACATGGTCGCCCAAAGACGTGAAACATTTGGATGATTTCCTGCTTCGATTGAATACTGCGGGACTCAACAGAATGAGCGAGATGGGAATAAATTATTATTCAGAATAGAGTTCCAAATACGATTTGCGTTTGTATTAACAGTACCGTTAATCAGTGGACAAATTCGTGTTTTTGCTATTATTGTGGCTGAAATATTTTCATATTCAAGTCGTCTGCAAACGGTAAAACTCAATCGTAAGCAGAATAAAAATCACAAACCTGCCACTAATCACGGGCTATTATCCTGAACCCGACATTATAAACTTTCTGATGGGGCCTGTAACCCAAGCGAAAAGTGGATGTTGCTCGCTTTGGCCTGTCACGCCATGAGCCGCCGCGTGCAACTTTGTCTGTTTTGCTATTCAAACGGTTTCTGGGCGAATACGGATAGCTGACATAATCCGAAAGCGTCCACTCGGCAACATTACCATGCATATCATAGAGTCCCCATGCATTGGCTTGATACTTACCTCCAACACTCATCAGCATTGAACCGTCATTGATACTCTTGACTCTCGGAATGAATGCGTCATGAGGGTTTGGATTCGCGATCGGTTGTGGATTAACACCACTTACCGCCATTTTGCTCAAAGAGGCATCGGCAAGGTTGGCGTATTTCGCAAAATCGCTCTGACTATTGCCAAACGAAAAGGCTCCGTCACTGCCAGCGCGACAGCTCCACTCCCATTGTGCTTCGGTCGGAAGAGTAACTTTAAGCCCGCTGCTGTCACTTACCCACTTACAAAACTCCATTGCCTGGCGCCACGAAACACGAATAACAGGATTATCGTCTCTGCCGGCGTAATAACCGGGCGTGGTATGATCCTTATGCTGCTGGTTAAAGTAACCGTTGTCATGTGAAATGTCAAAACGCATGAACTGCCGGCTCGTGATCTCTGTCGTCGCCATCCAGAAGGGCTTATCGATCTTGACCCGCGATGCAGGCATCTCGTCCAGAGGCCCGTCAGTACTACCCATGATAAACACCCCTGCCGGTATGCGCACCATCTTGATCTTTACGCCATCGCCAAGGTCGATAAAACGAACGCTTTCTTCCGTTTGAAGTTGCCCGGCCTTATCGGCATCGAAGGGCCAACCCTTACATGAAACATCCCGCGGCTTTGGCTTGACAGGCTCAATGGGTTTTACAAACGCGACCGGTTCGCTGTTGGTTTCAAATATCTTTTCAGTATCCTCACCTCTGCCCGCATGCTTACTACGCATTTCGATCCTGCGATTAAGCTGGTTATTTTTGATATTTGTATGCTCGCCCCACGTTCCATGCGCGGGAACATTAAGGTCTATCCACGTTATGATCCTGTCCCACGATTCGTCGTCAAGCTTAACACCATGATGACCCTTATCAAGCATCTGGACCAGTTCGCTGGTATTAACATGATACTCGTAAGGATTTGAAAGATGATAATCGCTCTCCGGGCCGGGACGCCTGACAAACGGATGCAATGCCAGATAAGGTTTTGGGAAATTTCCCCAGCCGTTGGCCTCCTTCGCTGCAAAGTCCGGCTTCGATGCATCCTGTCCGTTATGACAACCGACACAATATTTATCCAGTACCGGCTGAACCTCGCGGTTAAAACTAAAACCCCTCGTAGGCCCATACCAGGGCTGGATCTCTGAAGGCTGCTTGCGAGCGGCCTTGGTCCTTTTATTCGGAGGCGTTGTATTCTGATCCTCATGGCAGCCAACGCAGGAGACGATCTCTCCCGGCATGGAAGTGTACCAGCTCTGCATAATCTGAACCGCTGAACCGTCTGCATCGAGACACTGGATTGCATGAGGCGTATTGGCAGGAACCGTAAAACTGGCCGACCCATCCTTATAGACATCGACAGTACCGAGAACTCTGCGAACATCCCAGCAGCCTTCAACAGCTACATGCTTGTGACCGCCCATGTTCCTGTACGCATAATGAAGCTCGTAGATACGCAACTTCTTTATCGTACCGCGCGGCACATCCGCAAGCCCCGGCCCCTCATAAACATCGGTTATCATAACCGTCGAATCGTCCCGCATAAGATCGACTCTGTCGGCGATCATCGGCGGCGTTTTCGTCCTGCGAAGCGGCATCGGCTCAAACAGCACATTGCCTTTAAGTTCTTTGATCAGCGTCATATTGTCAAATATATCCACCAGGTAAATTCCCCACAATGACTTTGGGCCCGGTTTGCATGAAACAAGAAAATACTTCTCGCTCAACGGATACGGATGCAGAAACTTCGGCCAGGAATTATCCACAAGCTGATCGACTATCACCGGCTCGACTTTTTTGCCAAAGCCCGGAATACGCTGAACAACGCCATCGGCTTCGAAACGTCCCACGGCAGGGTCGAATAGCACAAGCTCACCCATACGAGGCACACCATGATGACCCGATACGACACCGACAAACTTCGTCGGATGATCCGGGATGGGCCGGGCGAAAAATGTCGAATTGGGCCAATAAGAATTGCTCCCGTAATAAGCCTTCTGATCGGTACCGTCAGGATTCATCGTCATTACAATACGCGAAAAATAATGAGGCGTATCCGAATACTCCCATCGCGTAAACATCACTCTGCCGTTATTGATAACCGTTGGCGACCAGTTCTGATCCTGATCGTAACACAACTGGCGAACGTCATTGCTCCCGCGATCAAGAAGAAAAAGATTCGCAACTTTAGAAACCCCGCCAACACACGGAACACCGTGGAACAGACGCGTCGATGCAAAAACGACACGTCCATCCGGAAGATAACACCCGTCGAAGTTATCGTAATCCTTATCGCCGCCGGGCGTAACCTGCTTTAGTCCCTTGCCGTCAATGCCGATTTCCCATAACTGCCAGCAATTATTGCCGTCGATCATCGAAAACAGCATCCTGTCACCATCAAAATGAAGATCGACATCGCCTACGAAAACGTCCCTCTCCGGTTTGTACAGAGTCTTGATCTGAGCATCCTTGCCCTTGAGTGACAGCAACGCTATCTCGTTATCGAAACCATTTTTGCCGATAGCACTATTGACCAGCCAGTTATTGATAAGCCCATGATTCTTTGCGGACCGGCGGATAAGTACGATCTCATCGAAATCAAGCAGAGGATTAGACAGAAGCGATCTTCGTTTCAAGTCCGCAACCGCACCGCCAATATCCGGGTCACTATTTCCTTCTTCGATACGCCTGCGAAGGTCGCCAATTTCGGCAAGATACTTCGCTCCATCGGTATAGTCGTCTGGAAAGCTTTTTGCAAGATCGTTTACCGCACGTTCAATCGCATCAAGGGCGTATTCTTCGACCTGCGCCGAATACGCCAAACCGCAAAAGGTCAAGACACAAAAAACTATACATGAAAATAAATTTAAAAATCGCATTTATTTATACACCTTAGGTAAGTTGATATTTCCTTAGAAACTCACATTCGGATTGCTGAACTTGAGGGCATCACCGTCATGGAAGGTTGCAAATTCGGTAACGATAGTACCTTCATTACCGGCTCGCATCCAGTGCATCGTTGCCGGGACTTTCAGATAGTCTACCTCACCGGGCATAAGTTTCTTTTTGGTTTTAGCGATCCAATACTGCTTTTCAGCTTCCGGGATATCCGCATCGGCGCCAGGTGTTGGCTTACCCTCGCCATAGGTGTGGATCATACCATATCGAACCATCCATCCCTCCTTTTTTGCCTCTGCCTTGTCAGTTTTGTCGTGACCATGCTCAGGGATCCTCTGGCCCGGCAGCAGGAATATCTCATGGCCCATATAGTTATGTTCATGGTTATTTATCCATAAGATCCCAGCCATCCCAACCTCTGTAAACCTGCCAAGTCCGAAATCGACAGCCCAGAACTCTTCACCTTTGAGACGGTCAACGATCGGATAATTGAAATACTCCATCATCTCATAGTAAGCCTGTTTGGCCTTTTCGACATTGAAAGATCCGTCAGCTTTGTAGAAATCTTCATTTTTGTACTGCTGACACTTAGATTTTGCTGTATTCATTACGTTGCCCTTGCCGCTATTGTTGCAGCCGCTTAAAAGTCCGGAACAAGCAACCGTTGCTCCCGTCGCAAGGCCCATAACTTCTCTTCTGTTAAAATTTTTCATTTCTATTTTCCTTTAAAAAAAAACGATAAACAATTGTATTATGCGCAAACATTACGCTTCATTTTTCACCGTATTGTACAGATCCAACGCTTCTTCGGGCTTTAATCCGTCGTGGACAACTCCGCGAACAGCCTTTAACATCGCAACGGGCGCCTCAGCCTGGAAAACGTTACGGCCCATATCGACACCGGCAGCGCCTTGCTGGATCGCTTTATACGCGATTGTCAAAGCGTCCAGTTCGGGCAGCTTCTTGCCGCCGGCGATAACTATCGGCACCGGACAGGCAGCGGTTACTTTCTCAAAACCTTCTTCACAATAATATGTTTTTACAAATGTTGCGCCGTTTTCCGCACAAACGCGTGATGCCATGGAAAGATACCGGCTGTCGCGAACAAGTTCTTTACCAACAGCGGTTACTCCCAGGGTCGGGATGCCGTATCTTGCGCCCATGTCAGCGGTCCTGACCAGATTCTCTATAGTCTTAGCTTCGTATTTGCCGCCGATCGACACCATGATCGCCATCGCCGAGGCATTGAGGCGTATCGCTTCTTCATGGTTCAGGATAACCTCATCGTTCAACTCACCTAATACTGTCGATCCGGCCGAGAAACGAAGCGATACAGGTTTGTTCACTTCCGGCGGAATACAGGAACGCAGCACTCCTCGCGTACACATTATGCAATCTGCATGCTCAATGAGCGGCACTATCGTAAGATCGATCCGTTCCAGACCGGAGGTCGGACCCATGATATAGCCGTGATCAAAAGCAAGCATCACCGTATGGCCGGATTTACTGTTAAATATTCGGCCCATGCGGTCCTTTATCCCCCAGTCAACATGGTCGAGTCCCTTAAGGAAAAACGATTTCTTTGCCGGTGGGATACCGATCCCATAATCTTTCGCGTCTTTGTTACCGTCTTTATCTGCCATAATATTGGCTTCCTTTCTAATTTGTGAAACTCTCATAAAATCCTTGAAAGATCAGCGAGATGGAAACCGCTCCAGGATCTTTATGTCCGATTACCCGATCGCCAAGATTGCGGGCTCGACCGAATTTGGCTTTCATATCTTTGGTGGCATCGGCACCGTCACTTGCAGCTTTCGCGGCCTGTCTTAGTATCTCTTGCACGGTCATACCCTTGTCGGCTGCCTTCAAAGCGTCCACAGCCGGAAGCATCGCATCCATCATCGTCTTGTCGCCAACCTGGGCGTGGCTTTGTTTGTGCATCTTCTCAGCACCTGCAATGATCATCTCTGCAACTGCCAAGCTGTCAATCTCCGACTTGCCATCGACAGCCTCGCTCATGCCCATAAAGAACGAACCCAACAAAGGCCCGGTTGAACCGCCATCAGCTGACATAATACTCCACCCGATCTTATACAGCAAATCCTTAAGTTTTTCGTCAGGGTTAGCATTGATAGCATCTTCTACCGCCTTGACGGATCGAAGCATCGTAGTGCCATGGTCGCCGTCTCCGGTCGCAGAGTCAAGCTTAGAGAGAATTTCATGATTCGCTCTGATCTTCTCAACAGCAGAGAGAATCATATTAATTACTTCAATGTGCCCGATAGTATTATTCATGACAATTTCCTGCATTAACGAACTGTCATATATGGCGAGTCCGCCGGAGCGTTCCAGAGATCGAGCAACTCATCATCCATCTTTGCGAGAAACATCTGGAAGCCCGCCATTTCCTGAACCGTCAAAAACTCTCCGACTTCCGATGCGGCAATAATTATGCCCTTGTCATCAAGCACCTTTTTGACGCCGCGAAGAACTATGAAAAGCTCCATCAAAGTCGTAGCGCCTGCACCATTGATGATTACCATTACCTTGTCGCCCTTTTTAGCATTGATCGCGGAAATAAGCCCTTCGAGCATAACCTCTGCCGTTTTGTCAGCGGTCAGGATCTTTGTCGAGCCCGTGCCTGCTTCACCGTGCTGGCCCATTCCGATCTCCATCTCATCGTCAGCTAAATCAAAAAGTACATCGCCTGTAGAAGGATGCGTTGCCGAATTCATCGCTACCGCCAGCGTAGCCATATTATTGTTGAATTTTTCCGCTATCTCGTAAACCTCATCAAGATTCTTGCCAGCTTCTGCCGCGGCACCGGCTATCTTGTAAAGCGGAATGCACCCGACAAGTCCGCGTCGGTCCTCGATAGGCGTGTTAATACCGGGTGCGATATCTTCATGAGTCAGGATCATTTTGATCTTGATGCCTTCTTTCTCTGCCATTTCCATCGCCATGTTAGCACTCATCACATCGCCTGCGTGGTTAAGAACGACAAACAGGATCCCCGCGTCACGTTTGAGCAACTGCATCGCCTCAAGAACCTTAGGCGGTCCCGGAGCGGCAAATATATCGCCCACAACGCTGACATCCAGCATGCCCTCACCGACAAAACCGCTAAGAGCAGGCTCATGCCCCGCTCCGCCAAGTGTCAGTAATGCGACCTTACTCTCATCCTTGGGCGCAGCACGGACAACAAGTTTTTCAGATTGGATAGCGATCTTGTCACCATGGGCAATTGCAAACCCTTCAAGCAACTCAGCGGTTAAGTCGAGCGGATCATTAATAAATTTTTTCATAGCCATATTTTCGGTATCCTTCCAAAATTTGAACAGTTCGACAGGGACTATATATTTTCCATCAGTTCGATGATCGCGCCTTTGTCATTGATAAAAGCAACCCGAAGAGTTTCAGTCGCGTCAAACGACTCGACGATCACATTTTCACCTTCCAACGCAGCCTTAAGATCGTCGACAATAAACGCCGCATGGGGATTATTTATTACATCTTCATGCATCGGACTGTCTTTTTCAAAACGAAGATATTCAACCCTGTAAGGATGACCCTCCGAATCCGTGATGAAAACCTTTGCTCCCTCAATGTAAATTTCGTTTTCCTGCTCAACGTTGACAGGAACGCCAAAGTGATGAAATTTGCTCATGTTATACTCCTTAAGTTTTTAAACCCTTATTGTCATATAGATGTAGTTTGGGATCGCTACTCCGGATTTTGTAGTTTATGCAATTTCCAATTTTTTGTCAATTATTATTCTTCATCCAACTTTCAGTGTCCACAATTGCAGTAGCCTATGATCGGCTTGGATCGTTATTCAGGGAGTTTACATAAGTCGTTGAAATTAAAGAAGTTCGACTTTTTAGCAGACCAGATTGCCTTTTGTTCTGGCGTTGACAGCTTCGAAATGGTAAAATATCTGGTCTTAAGTTGTGATCATAAGGTATTGAGGGTGTTTGCCAACCCCAAGCCCTACAGGCTTGAAGCTGATCACGTTTTAACGATATATGGTAATTGTTTGACTATAAGCGATCCAGGAGATTTGAGTGTCAAAGTACTTTGAGATCAGATGGCATGGAAGAGGTGGCCAGGGGACCGTTACGGGTGCAAAATCACTCGCTGAAGCGGTTCAGGGGACGGGGAAGTATGTTTCGGCGTTTCCTGACTATGGCCCGGAAAGACGAGGGGCTCCTCTTCGGGCTTTTAACAGATTCGCCGACGGCAAGATCAGGATACACACTCCCGTCCTTGAACCGAATGTTATCATGATAGTGGACCCGACGCTTATCGGCACTAAGGATCTGCTCAAAGGCGTCAACGACGAGACTATCTTTGTCGTTAATACCGAAAAAAGCCCCGCTGAGACCAAAAAGGTGTTAGGCCTTGACAGCCAGACTTTGTATACGGTTCCGGCCAACAGCATTTCCCATAAGCTGTTCAAGAGAGAGATCCCGAATTCGGCTATGATGGGTGCATTTGCCAGGGCATGCCCTAATGTCATTTCGATCGAAGCCCTCACCAAAGAAGCAGGGCATATCTTCTCTCATATGCTGGCAGCGCACCTTGTTGAAAAAAATATTGAAGCGATCAGATGTGGTTATGATGAGGTTCAGACAGTATGAGCGACAAATATCGACTGAAAAAGTGGCAGGAACTTGCCCCCGGCGGCGTCATTACAGAAGGCGGAAATGCCGCTGACTATGAGACCGGAACATGGAGAACATGGAGACCGGTTTGGAAAGATGAAAACTGCATTCACTGCCTGACGTGCTGGGTATTCTGCCCGGAAGGAGCCTTCCTCCTGAAGGACGGCAAAACTCCAAGCGGAAAGGATCGAAAGGAAATCCAGGAAATAAACTACTTCTACTGTAAGGGCTGCGGCCTCTGCGTAAAAGAATGCCCCGTGAACAAAAAAGGTAAAAAAGTAGCGGTAGAATTCGTCCGCGAAGAAACATAGTAGGATCATAAAATGTCAAAAACTATTGCGATAACCGGAAACGGAGCTATGGCCGAGGCTATGCGTCAAATAAACCCTGACGTTGTAGCAGCCTTTCCGATCACACCATCGACACAGGTCATAGAGGACTTTGCCAAATTTGTCGCAGACGGCAAGGTCGACACGGAACTTATAACCGTCGAGAGCGAGCACAGCGCAATGTCGGCCTGCATAGGAGCCTCTGTCGCAGGCGCCAGGGTAATGACTGCCACATCGTCCAACGGCATGGCCCTGATGTGGGAAATGCTCTACATCGCCGCCAGCATGAGACAGCCCGTCCTGATGACGCTTGTCAATCGTGCGATGTCGGCTCCGATCAACATCCATTGTGACCACGGCGATTCTATGGGCGCTCGCGATGCCGGCTGGATACAGCTCTACGCTGAGAACCATCAGGAAGCCTATGACAACATGGTCATGGCTCCTGTCATCGCCGAGCACATGGACGTCCGTTTGCCCGTTATGATATGCATGGACGGCTTTATCATCTCTCATTCGATCGAGACGATGCAAATTGAAGACGATCAAAAGGTCAGAGACTTCATTGGCGAACACACGGTTTTAAATTCGCTCTTTGATACCGACAACCCCGTAACATGGGGGGGCCTTGACCTCCAGGATTACTATATCGAACACAGGAGAGGGCAGCTTGAAGCTATGAATAATGCCCGATCGGTCGTTGAGGATGTATCGAAAAGATTCGGTGAAGAATTCGGCAGGCAGTACGACCTCTTCGAGTCCTACCGTCTCGATGACGCCGAGAGAGTTATCGTTGCTATCAACTCCGTCGCCGGCGAGATCAAAGAAGTTATCGACGAACTAAGAGAACAAGGGGAAAAAGTCGGCCTGCTCAAGATCAGGATGTTCAGACCGTTCCCATACGCTGAGATCGCACAGGCCCTTACCGGCTGTAAGATCGTCACCGTAATGGACAGATCCACAAGCATGGGAGCTTACGGGCCGCTGTTTAGCGAAATATCCAACGCACTCTATAGTGCAGAGGCAAAGCCTCTTTTGTATAACAGAACCTATGGCCTTGGCGGAAGAGAGATGCTTCTCGACGACATCAAAGATGTTTTCAAAGAGAGCAAGGAATACCTCAGCAACAGCAAGGTAGAAAAAATGTTTGACTTTCTAAATGTAAGGGGAGGCTAACGTGCCGAAGTTACAGGATCTGGCAAAGAAAGAGTCGGCCTTTTCAAGCGGCCACAGAATGTGTGCCGGCTGTCCGGTTCCGATCTTCACTAAGATGCTCACGCAAGTTACCGACTACGATATCGTTGTAGGTTCCGCAACGGGATGCCTCGAAGTCGCCGGATCGATCTTCCCGTATTCGGCATGGAAAGTGCCCTGGATCCATACCGCATTCGAGAATGTTTCGGCGATGATGAGCGGGGTCGAGGCTTTTCATAAGGTCCAGCGAAAAAAGAATAAAACCGACAAGAAGATCAAGTGCATAGCGACCGGCGGCGATGGCGGAACGTATGACATTGGTATTCAATCGCTCAGCGCTGCAATGGAAAGAGGACACGACCTTCTCTATATCTGCTACGACAACGGAGCGTATATGAACACCGGCATCCAGAGAAGCGGAGCAACTCCACTCGGAGCCGCTACTACGACAACGCCGGTAGGGACTGTCACTGCCGGTAAGCAGCAGCAGAGAAAAGATCTGACGCGTATCATGATCGCCCACCACATCCCCTATGTCGCCCAGGCCAGCATACACGATCCCGTCGATCTGTCGAACAAGATCAAAAAAGGCCTCGAGCTTGACGGACCGGCATTTCTCAATATCCTCTGCCCGTGTATTCCCGGCTGGCGTATCGCCCCGGACATGGCCGTTGAATCGGCGGGCCTCGGCGTTGAGACATGCTTCTGGCCGCTATTTGAGTTTGAGGACCAAAAATACAAGATCAATTATAAACCCAAAGAGAAACTACCCGTAACAGACTGGCTGTTCACTCAGGGACGATTCAGACATCTCAAGGATGACAAATGGAGTCATCTCGTCGATGATCTTCAGACGCGGATTGACGAACAGTGGGATTGGCTGCTTGCTCGGGAGGTGGCGACGGAGTAGCTCGTGATTAGCGACCATAAACGCTGCATGAGGATTGTTTATCACATCTTCATGCATCGGACTGTTTTTTTCAAAACGAAGATATTCAACCCTGTCCGGTTCCGATATTCACTAAGATGGTAACACAAGTTACCGACTATGATATTGTTATCGGAACGGCAACCTGATGTCTCGAAGTCGCCTCGTCGATCTTCCCTTATTTCACATCCAATCCCTTGGTGCAGCAATGAAAAAGGGCCATGATCTTCTCTACATTTGCTGAAGACGTACAAGCAATCCGCCGAAGATGCCGTTACCAAGAGGTATAGCGTTATCCCACCTGTTTATAGGTGCCTCAATATCTAATTGAAATGGTTTCGCTGCCGGCCAGTAACTCAATATTGGAGCAGGTGAACCGATCACAGCTCTTAAGCGTTCTTTCAGGGTTCTTGGACAATTGCTTCGTGTTGCTATAGAGAAGGTCTATAGGGACGTAGTGCCTCATTCGAGGGTAGGAGGTGAGGATTGTAGGCGGATGGGGGACGTGGTGGGGCTAGTGTAGCCTGGTGGGCAGCAGGTCGAAATCAGCAAAAAGATTATCTATTTTTGCTCAATAACGAACATTTGAGGAGATTAAGCAGCATTTTCTGTGAATTTTCTTTTTTGCTGTGTATAGCGACCGTCTCACTGCGCGGCTGGGAGGTTCTTGCTTGACTGGAGTGGGTTGGTGTGGTATCGTTTGCGGTAATTCTTGCATAAATACGGTGAAATCGAAGGTTTGGGCGTATTTGTGCGTTGACGGATGTTTATTAGAAAGTGTGAACTGAATGGACTCATTCAAGCGGATGCTCAAATATGTCTGGCCGCAATGGCCGAGGCTGATCACGGTGTTTATTTCAGCGTTTGTTTGCGCGGCTCTTTTTGCCCTTAGCTTTATGACTGTGGTGCCGCTGCTGAAAGTAATGATGGGCGAGGAGGGGCTTCACGGCTGGGTGGATCGCAAGAGCAGCGATTACCGGTATGGGATGGACTTCTATCTTCCCGACAAATCTGACTTTACGGCCAGTGAGACCAGCAATATTGCCTATTATCTCCTTATTACGGATGTTACGGAAGATAGTATCGCCGAACGGGCAGGGATAGAGCTTCAGGACAGAATAATCGGAGCAGGTCAGAGGCTTGTTGGGCCGGAAAACAAATA
>SDBV01003250.1_pt1 | contig 24134 bp, 18 predicted proteins | sample 2277081 | NCBI WGS metagenome assembly SDBV01 (sample SAMN10402039, study PRJNA504765) | marine sediment metagenome | isolation source: marine sediment core GS10_PC15, 223 cmbsf | place: Arctic Ocean: Southern Knipovich Ridge | collected 2010 | reverse complement strand
CGCGATGCGTGTCTGGCGGCTGGGCGATGGGGAGATCATCGAGTCGGGACCGGCCTCGCGCGTCGAGACGCTGCCCTTCCAGGTCGCCACGGCTTATGATTATGCGAACATGCGCGAGATGATGCTTCTGCATGATGGAGTAGAACTGCCCTGCGTGATCGAGACGGCATATACGATTATCGACAGAGAGCCCTGGCGCGGGGGGATCGACGGCCTGTGGACCTTCGCACACAACGACCCCACGTTATTGTCCTTCTTTGTCCTCGGGACGCCGAAGGGAAGGCTGGCGAAAGTGTTCGCATCGGCCGGCGTCCCCGCCGCGGAGAAGGGCGCCGACGAAAAACGCGGACTCGACCTCCGGACCTGGAAGATGGAGAACCTGCGCGAGATACCGGAGCCGCAGACCCTCGATCACGCATCGTATGTGCCCCATGTAACCTGGTCGACCTGGGATTCCTGGCAGGCTTACGGCGAGCGGATCGAAGCGGTCATCGAGTCGGCGATGGTGCTCGACGATGTGCTCAGGGACAGCCTCGCGAACCTGCTGGCGGACAAGCCGCCGCTGCTGATCAGGGCGAAGCGGATCGAGGAGTTCATCGAGAGGTCGGTGATGTATGTTGACTATCCCGAGGATTACTGGCGCACGACGCCGCGTCCGGCCCACCGTACCTACGCCACCGCCTACGGCCACCGCCTGGACCGCGCCGTTCTCGCAGCGGCCCTGTTCAAACAGGCGGGCTTCGAGGTCCGGCCGGTCTTCCGCGGCAAGGGTTACGGGAACGTGGACGAAGGAATCGCCACAGTCGCGAGGATGTTCGGCACGGCTGTCTGGGTTAGCTGTGAGGAGATGGAGGCGTTCTACGACCCAGCGAGCGGTGAATTGACCAATGGACTTGGGCCGATTTACAACCGTACGGTGTGGTTGGCGGGAACCGGTGACGAACCGGTGTTGCGCTGGGATGGCGGCCGTGAGACCAGCCGCTACGAAGTACGCGTGGAGTTGTCCTGGGACGCGGAAACGGAGTGCTTCAAGGGCGAGGGCTACCTTTCGGGGAAGGGCGGACTCTGTCCCTACAGCCGGATGGCCGGGCTCGGCGGCGAAGCGCAGGATTTCTTCGCTTCACTGGCGGGAGCGTTCGTTCCCGGGGCGAAGATTGACGCCTACAACACGACGCGGTTTGACCCGTTCGAGGTGAACGCCGGCTTCGAACTTGAGGGCGAGATCGAGAAGGACAAGTTCGACAGGGTGGCGCTTGCAGTCGGCGATCCGCCGCGAGGTGTGTTCGAAATGTTGCCCGGAGACGTGCGCCTCTACACCGAGAAACGCGATTCTCCGGTCTACCTCGAAGGAGTACAGGAACAGGTTGTCGAGGTGGTGTTGGACACGCGCGGCCTCGAGGTGATTTCGCTACCGAGGGAGGCGGCGCTGAATAACGACGCCGGCAGCTTCAGGTTGAAGGTTACGCGTGACGGCGACCGGATCAGGATATCGCGCGAACTGAAACTTGCGAAGCAGGAATATTCCGCCGTGGAATGGCCCCAGTTACGCGCGCTGCTGCTCGCGGAGAGGAGCGTGAACAGCAGGACAATACTGCTTGGGCCTTGATTCAGACGCAAAATCTGTAGCCCGGAAATGCTTACCCGGGTTTACCTGATACGCATGTCGCCTTTCCCCTGTCGCGCCGGTGCGATGGGTGGCCCGACTCTTTAGAGTCGGGTTTCATCCGTTATTCCCGCGCAAGCGGGAATTTATTCGTTCGGTAAGGTCTTGGCGCGATGAAGTCGCGTTGTGATCTGACCGTTCTCCCGTCAAGCTTAAACCCTGCCATCAAGCCGGCAAAGCCACCCGGATGCCCAGTCGGTATTAAAGACTTAAGAAACGCCTGATGGGCATTTAATGAAACCACTATAACCGGTGTCATTGTCCTACCAGCTTCCGCGTCGATGTAGCTCGAGGGCGTAGCGCAGGGCGGCGGCGCGGAAGGCGCCCCAGGCAGAAAGCTCGCCGGTGAGTGATTGGAGCTTGTCGGCCCGGTTCGCGAGGTTTTCCGGCTCGACCGCCTTCCAGCCGGACACCTGTTCCTCGGGGTCCGTACAGACCGGAGGCTTGTCGCCGATGTCGACGAGGAACAGAGTGCTGGAAAAATTAATCGACTCTCCCTTGGGACCATTGTAGGCGAGCCGGCCGAGCGGCACGGGACGCGGCGACTCGATACCGGTCTCCTCGATCACCTCGCGGATGATCGCACCGCGCAGGCTTTCTCCGATGTCGACGCCGCCGCCGGGGAGACGGAAAATACCGTCGGGGTAGTGGTGTTTCTGCTGGAGCCAGACGCTCCCGTCATGTCGCCGCAGGAGGAAGATCACTTCGCCTTCGCGGTCCTTCCTGGTCAGCGGCGGGAATAGAGACTTGGGCAGCTTGATGGTTTTTGGCGCGGTTTCGAGCGGAGCGGCGAGTCGCTCGGCCTCGATAATACCAAGGGATAGCCCGGCAAGCGAGACCCCGGCGACTTCCGCCTCGAGCGCATCGAACCATTCGCGAACGACAATTGCACCGTGAAGGATGACATCGGCGCGTTCAGGGTCCGATCCGGGCAGTTCGCGCCGCTCGGCGATGGTCATCGACGACAAGAGGCGCACGAGGCGCTCGAGTGTCTCGGGGTGGAGTTCCTTGGCGACGACGTTGGCGGGGGCGTCCAGCAGGGTACGGGCATAGCCCGCGAGCGCCTTGGCCGCGCTGCCGATGAGTACGAGCCTGGAGTTGCGTGGCAACGGGTCGATCCCGCTCAGAATTCCGCGTACGGCTTCGCGAATCGTATCGACCTCTCCGGGAAGCGGCGGATCGGAAACGGGAATTTCGGCGAGCAACCTGCGCGAGCCGAGTGGATAGCTCGCCGAGGTGTCGGGCAATGAACCTTCGCCGTGCGCGAGTTCAGAGGAACCGCCACCGACATCGAGCGTTGCGAGAGAACCGCCGGGAAACTCCGTCCGTGCTGCGAGGAAACCCGCGACGGTCTCCTCTTCGCGGCTGAGCAGACGGACCCGGATACCGAGGTGTTTATACAGGGGGTCGAGGAGTAGCGCGCGGTTGGAGGCATGGGCGAGCATCCAGGTTCCGATGCCCTCGAGGGATTGCGGCGAGAATGCCCGGATGTCACCGACAATATCCGAAATTGCGGCGAGCGTTCGTTCCACCGCCTCATGCTGAAGCTTTCCCGACTCGATCGCTCCCTCGCCGAGCCGGGTGACCCGTTCGGCGTCGTGCAGGGATTCGGTCCGTTCGGGAGCGCAACGCATCACCAAAAGGTTCAGGGAGTTGGTCCCGATGTCGAGGAACGCGCGGATCAGGTCGGCCATCTTGATTTATACTCCGGTCTTGTCGATTGGGAGCGACGGAGGGTGAAGCAGTGCCGGGCGGGACTGAATATGGAAGCCGGTGGTGAGTATCGGACCGAAGCCGAAGCGGAGAAGCGAGCGAACCGTCAACCTATTCCTCTTCCGCGAGTTTCGCGTAGTGGTCCTGATATTTGTCAACCCAGTCTTCGCCGATCTCCCCGATGATTTCCTTGACGATACTGACGATTTTCGGATCAAGGTGCCCTGTTTCTTCGGCGTTGTCGAGCATCTTCACGACCTCATTGATCGGCATGGCCCTGCGGTAGGGACGATCCGTGACCAAGGCATCGCAGAGATCCACGGCGGCGATGACCTGCGCTCCGATGGGGATGTCATCAACCTTCAGGCCATCGGGATAACCTTTACCGTCAACGCGTTCATGATGGTTTCGGATGATCGGAAGGGTGTTGGACAGGCTGCGCATGGGTTTGCAGATGTCCTCGCCCTTTTTAGGGTGTTCCTGCATTGTTTTGCGCTCGGATTCGGTGAGCGGCCCCGGTTTGAGCAGGATGGCTTCGGAGATGCCGATCTTGCCGATGTCGTGGATGATTCCGCCACGGCGGATAGACTGAAGTTCATCATCGTCCAGCCCGAGACGCCGTCCGACTTCAACCCCATGGTCGGAGAGGCGCTGGCAGTGGCCCTTGGTGTATGGGTCCTTTGCCTCGACCGCGAGCGCGAGCGAGAAAATCACCTTCTCGGCGTGCTCGAGTTCGTCGGTGAACTGCTTGAGCTTGATCAACGAACCGACACGAGCCTGAAGCTCTTCGAGGTGAAATGGTTTCGAGATGAAGTCGGCCGCGCCGGCCTTGATACCGTGTATTCGGTCCTCGGTGCTGTCGAGGCCGGTGAGCAGAACCACGGGAATGAGACGGGTATTTTCGTCATCCTTGATACGCTTGCAGAGTTCAAACCCATTGAGGCGGGGCATCATCACGTCGCTGATCACCAGGTCGGGAAGATTCTTTTCAAGGAGTTCAAGCGCCTCCATGCCGTCGTTGGCAAGGTCGGTGTTGTAGCCCATGTTCCCGAGCATCATGTTGAGAAGCTCGAGGTTGTCAGCTTCATCTTCGACTATCAGTATGCGAGGAGTCTCGATCATCGCCGGTTTCGTTCGTCAGGTTTGTTTCCTACACGCGCATCGTACAGGATTATGCTGCCCGACTTTCATAAGGCAGATTGACTTAAAATAACAACACTACGTGTTTGAAACCAATGAATATGACTCAGGCGGTTTTCGAGGAGGAGCGTCAAGAGGAGACGGATTCCGGCCGGGTCGCTGCTTGCGGGGTTCGGCGACACCGCCGTTTCATCATATCGAATATTTCCGGGCGAATCACCTGGCCAGGCACAGTTTTCCTGGATCGCCCTCCTCCAGGTGGCCGATCAGCCATGCCTGTCCTCCGCCGTTCTCGATTTCGTCAAGGAACGCCTCGGCGTCATCCGGCGCGAATGCGATCAGCAGGCCGCCCGAGGTTTGAGGATCGGCGGAAAGCCGCTGGAGCTCCGCCGGAACCTCCGGACCGACCTCAAGGCGCGGGTCGGCATGCGCCCGGTTTCGGTTCTCGCCGCCGGAGAAGAACTTTCCGCTGGCCGCGATCTCGAGCGCGCCGGGAAGCGCCGGGAGTTTGGCTGCTTCGATTGTAATCGTCACGCCGGAGCTCACGGCTATCTCGCCCGCATGACCGAGCAGACCGAAACCGGTGACATCTGTGGCGGCATGGGCATTGTGTTTGAGCGCCGCTTCGGATGCGTCGCGGTTGAGCAGGGCCATCGAGGAGACCATCGCCTCGACGTCCTCATCTCGGGCCTCTTCCTTCATCATCGCGTTTGCAACAAGTCCCGTGCCCAGGGGTTTGGTCAGCACCAGCAGGTCTCCGGGCCGACCGTGGTTGTTGGTCAGCATCTTTTCCGGGTGAACCAGGCCGGTGACCGAAAGGCCGTACTTGAGTTCGCTGTCGGAGATAGAGTGGCCCCCGATGACGGCGACTCCCGCCTGGCCGCAGATTTCAGCGCCGCCGCGGAGGATTTCGACGAGCGCCTGCTCATCGAGTTTCCCGTCGGGGAAGGCGACGATGTTCAGCGCGGTTACCGGCCGGCCGCCCATCGCGTAAACATCGGAAAGGCTGTTGGCGGCGGCGATACGGCCGTAGTCGAAAGGATCGTCGACTATCGGGGTGAAGAAGTCGAGCGTCTGGACGAGGGCGAGTTCATCCGACAGCGCGAACACCCCGGCGTCGTCCAGCGCGGCGAGGCCGACGAGCACGTTCCGGTTCTGCGATATGGGCAGTTGAGGGAGTACGCGATCCAGCACCGCCGGATCAAGTTTGCTCGCTCAACCGGCGCACTTGGTGAAACTGGTCAACTTGAAGTTTTTCTTCGCGCCTTTAGCGGTCATCGAACATTCCGTTTGTTGTTCACGTGACGGATGCGGACGCCTTGAATTCAACGCAGGAAGCAATATAAGAATTGGTGGGCGTGCAATGCATTCAGACAGCCCGTCGTATTTCGCGGAGGGAGGGAAGAGGGCCGCGCAATGCCGGTCGATGCCTCAGCGTCGCCGTACGGCCCGGCGAGCCGTCAGGTCCTACTACCGACGAGCGTGTCTCGCCGGGTTTGTTTCTGCCGGAAAAGCCTACAGGATCACCCTGCGAGAAGGGGAAACAGGCGAAAAAGTGACCGGACCCCCACACAGCACGGGGTCCGATAGTGGACGAGATCACATGAATCGACCTGTTCTGAGCTGCGCCACACAGCTCAATGCAAGGCGCGACGCCGTAGGAATAGCGGAGCTATTTCAAGAAGGAGAAACGAAGCAGTGTGCTGTGTGGCGCGCTCCCGAAGGGCTTGACGCAAAGCGGCCGGCTTCTGCGTTGGTTTTGCTTGCTGTGGAACCACCACACCGACGCAAAACCGCCTTGAATCCAACCACTTTGCAACAAGCAGAACCACTCGATTCATGTGATCTCGTCCACTACACAGGAAAGCTGAGGTCGGCCTACTTGTGGTCGAAGTCTATCTTCTCGATCTGCTCCCATTCGATAAATGTAGGGTTGTCCTTGCCCTTGGTGAAAACCAGGACGCCGTCGTTGTCGTCGGAGACATCCTTGCTGTCCTCGAGGCGGAGTTCAACGCCGTTGGTCAGATGTATTATGCTGGAATTACGGCTTCGGGGGGAGATTGATGCGATCCGTTCGAAGGGGATCTCGTACTCGACGTCGAAACGGTCGCCGTTGAGTATTTCGAAGGTTTCGGACTCGTCCATATCGTACACGATCCTTCCCTCGAAGAGGTTTCCGTCAATGGTGGTCACGGTGCCCTTGAGCCGGGTGGAGGGCTTGTAATCATTGTAACCGAAACCACTGTCGCGCTTGTCGCTGAAATCGACGCGGTCAAAAGTCTCCCAGAAGATTTTTGCCCGGCCATATCGCAGGTCCTCCACATATATCCCGCGAATGGAGGCGTCGACGTCGTTTGTGCCCTCGAGCTGCAGCTTGCGGCCGTCCTTTAGTGTTACGAAGCAACTGCTGCGGCTGCGGCGTTCGATAGTGCGGATGTTGCCCATCGGGATCGCAAGTATGCCGTCCTCCGATTCCCCGTCGAGCTCATCGGTGGAAAGGCACTCCTCGCTGTCCCACTGGATGAAGCCCTCGAATGTATCGTCATCGGAGACCAGCTTGCCGTGCAGGCGGTATCCGGCAGGCTTTACATCGCCCGGGGTCTCCATGAACTCTATCGTTTCGATTTTCTTCCACGGCAGCTCTAGGTTACCGATGTTCTTGTCACGGACGCGGATCGTAGCGCCGACATCGTTCGCGTAACCGCTGACGACATACTTAGAGCCGTTCTTCATCGTCAGCTCGGCATCCTCGCTGCCGATGATTTCGATACGGGAGATGTCGCCGAAACGGGCCGCAAAAATCCTCGTATCGCCCCAGAAATGGCCGAAGTGGACGTTGATCGCGCCGCCGAGGATCTGGAAGGAAGTGCGTTGCGAATGTTCCCTGGTGCGTTCACGCTTGGCTTCGAGGCGCCTATGGTTCGCCTCGAGACGGGTTGCTTCGCGCGCGACTTTGCGGATCTTAACCCGTATAATTTCAATCTCTTCGCGTCGATCCTCGCGTTCATCGTTGTCCATGTCGGTTTCAATAAGAATCGGGAGCTCTTTTTCCAGCTCGATCAGCTCCTTCTCGGTGAGTTTGAGCTCCCTGGCCGCCTCCTTCAATTCCACCTGGATTTCCTCCAGTTTCTCCGATGCGCCGACTTCGAAATCGCCGCTCTCGAGGTATTCGAGGTAGGGCAGCTCTTCCTTCGCCGAGTGAAAAAGGTCATCCCAGAAGGCTTCCTCGTCCTCCCAGCGGAGCAGTCCGGTATAGGTGTTCCCGCTTCGCGTGGTAATCTTGCCGTAGATGTAGCCCTGTTTGTCATGGTCCGCCGATGTCGCCGAAGACGGGGCCAGGACTGCAGATAACATCAGCATCACCACGACCGCTGCTAAGATTGCTCTGCGGTTCATTTCTCTCTCCTGTCGAGTCGCGGGTCTGTCACCCGCGCAGCTGAAATATTTCCAATTTCGCGTATGCCGGGATTTCCGGTTCTTCTGTTATAAACGGGACAGGGCGCAGCCCGTCCGGCTGATTTCACCAAAGCCTCAATTCAATAGGATCGGATCTTCCCGCCGTGCGTCGGCGTTGGGTCTGTCCGTCTCCCTCGTTTGTCTCCTCCGCAGGTTGATTGCGGCGAGGGGTCTCTTCCACGGAGCCCTCGGTGACGATGTTTTCCGCGGTGACCGCCTCGAGCACCTCGAGCATTTTTCGATGATAGCGTCGGTCGGCGCGCAAGAGCTCGGTGGTCAGCGCGATGAATCGCTCCTCGGTCATCTTTCCTTTGTTCTCGCCCAGGGTAACGGAGATCACGTCGTCTCCGGCTCTAAGGGTCGGCAACCGGAAGAGTCCAATCGAACTCAACCCGATGCCCAGCAGAATCACCGCCGCAGCCGCCCATGCCCTCGCCGGGCTGTCAGTGAAGAGACGGATGATCTTCGCCCTGCCGAGACCGCTCCGCCGGTTGATTTTCGGCCAGAGGTCCGGCGGCAGCCGTTCCTCGCGCGTGAAGTCGAGCGGTGGACCGACGAGTTCCCGGAGTCCGCGCATTCGTGCATAGAGCCGTTGCAACTCCGGGGAGCTGGAGAGGGCATCGACCGTTTCCAGAAGTTCCTCGCCCGTCAACTCGCCGTCAATCAGAGCGGAGAGGTTCGCTTCGATATATTCGCCGTTGTTCATCACGACCTTTGCCCTATTTGAACGCCGTTCCTGTCCAGTATTTCGATTGCCTTCCGGCGTGCGCGGTATATGTTGATCTTGACCTGCGAGAGCGTCCAGCCGGTGATCCGTCCAATCTCGGCATAGGGCCTGCTCTCGATTACGCCGAGTTGAAACGCCTGCCGGTGCGCAGGGGTCATGGCTTCCATCGCTTTTTCGACAATTTCCTGCAACTCGTTGTACTCCGTGACGGCCTCGGGAGAAAGCGATCCGGAGTCGTGCAACCCGTCATTCAAAAGTTGCGCGCCCTCATCGAGGGAAGCCGCCGAATCGCGCCAGCGCTTGCGGACGAAATTTATCAACTGGTTGTGCGCGATCCTGAAGAGATACGGCCGCACATTTTCGCGGTCGCGTAGCGTCCTGTCCGCTCGAATCGCCCGAACGAAGGTCTCCTGCAAGAGATCCTCGGCGCCGTCACGATCCCCGATCCGGCTGACAAGGAATGCCAGCAGAGAGGGTCCATGCTTCTCGTAAGTATTGCGCCAGAAGGTGACGCCACTTGCGGTGCCCTCCGTCAAACCCTGCTCCCGCGTGTTGGTTCTAATGATATCCCGCTCTGAAAGTAAGACAATAATCGGTGGGAACGGTTACACTTCAATTGCCGATTTGTTCTCTCTTGAGAGTTGTCGGGTCATTGTGGTTGACGAGATCACACGAATCGACCTGTTCTGAGCTGCGCCACGCCTGCGCAAAACCGCCTTGAATCCAATCCGATCGCGACAAGCATAACAGCTCGATTCATGTGATCTCGTCCACTAGGCTTCAGTTGGAAATCTGTTCCGTGATGTGCCTGCCATCCTCCCGTCCGCCGGTCGTCTTCACACGCCGGAGCCCTGGAGACTCGGCGGGTTTGAGATCATCGAACCAGCAGGCGCGGTCGTCACGGCGGTAGATCATGAAGCAACCCTCGTCTTCGTGGTTGGCGGCCCGATGATAACGGAAGTAGATGCAGCGCTCGTCGACGCCGAGGATTTCGATCTTGCCGCTGTGGTGGGACATCACATATCGCGCTCGCCGGCCAAGATCCGAGGCCTTCGCCAAGGCTTGCTGGAAGATTCTGTGTCCCTTGACGAGCGGCACGCGGAAGATTGCATTGCCCTGCGTCGGGCGGCACTGGAACATGTAATAAGGCGGGGAACCGATCCACGAGAGCCGGGTGAACAGTTCGCCGAGGATCTCGGGGTCGTCGTTGATCCCGGCGAGCAGCGAGGTTTGATTCGCGCAGATGGCGCCGCTGCGCTGCAGCACGCCGACAGCATTCTCGGCAGGTTCGGTGAGTTCGTGCGGATGGGTGAAGTGGGTTATGACATAGATTTTCAGACGCCTGCTGCTGAAACGGTCGATCAGCGCGTGAAGCCGGCCATCGTCGAGTATCCGGTAGGGGTTGAAACCGGGAACCTTCGTGCCGATACGTATGATCCTCAGGTGGTGGATCTCGCTGAGCCGTGAGATGATGTGCTCCAGCTTTCCGGTGGAGAGCATCAGCGGGTCGCCGCCGCTGATCAGAACGTTTGTGACCTGAGGGGTCTCGGCGATATAACGCAGCCCCGGTTCGACGTCGAGCGGGGCTTCGTCGTTGCCCGGCATGAAAAGACGTTTGCGGAAACAGAATCGGCAATAGGCGGCGCAGGTCCTGCTGACCAGCAGGACCACTGTGCGACGATACTTGTGCTGAACGCCGCGAGCCACGGTGTAGTCGATCTCATGGCTGGCATCGAGGTCGCCGATGTCGGTCAGTTCCTCAATCCGGGGGATTACCAGACGGCGGATCGGGTCGTCGGGGTCGTTCCAGTCGATCAGGCTCAGGTAATAGTCGTTGGCCTGGAACGCATAGAGGTCGGTCACGGACTTGAGCCTGTCGGTTTCCTCCCCTGAAAGTTGGGGGACCTGCTCAAGCCTGGTCAGGTATTTAACGCGATTCGAGTAATGGCGACCGGTACCGTTGGCGTCCATAGGAGTCCCCGGATTGCTTTGTTAAATATCGCTTCGTCCCGGATGCGTGTGGCAGATCGCTGTAGTGAACTAAGAGGAAGGAAAAGGGATGGAACTGCTCGAAAGAAAAAAAATCCACCCTACCGTCTTACGGGGGTGGTCAAAAGATCCCTGGGAAATTGTCCTCCGCGATTTCTACAGGAGTAGCTTCGACCCTTCCTGTATGTGGACGATTGACCCTCCCCGATCCTTGGGACATATATCAAAATATATAAAAAAAACAGCTTGACTCTAACCGGAGTCAGGGATACCTAACTATTTCGTTCAATAATGCACTTCTCATTGGCCGGATTACTCGTTTGGCCAGCTCTTAGCGCGATGAGTCGCGGTGTGACCTGACCGTTAATAAATCCTGTCGGGCAAGCCGACGGGGGCTACGCTTCATCTTGGTAATTATGAGAATGAGCTTATTTTAAGAGCGTGACCCGCCGAGTTTGCCTGCGTCCGGCGGCGTCGATGCGGATGATGTAGACGCCGGAAGGGAGGTCCTGTGCGTTGAAGCTGAAGCGGTGAGTACCGACCGGTTTCCATCCCTCGTCGACCCGCGCGACCTCGCGCCCGAGGATGTCGGTTACGGTGAAGTATACGCGGGCTGGGCGGTAGAGACGGTAGGGCACCGTAGTCCGCAGGTTGAACGGGTTCGGGTAGGGTGGACAAAGGGAAAAAACAGTGGGAACCTCACCGGGCTCATGATCATCCACATCGGCAAAGCTATAGAAATTATGAACATAGAGGTAAGTGGAATCCGACGCCGTCACGTATTCGCTCCAGACGACGTACCAGTCGGAACCTGAGGGTGCTGGCATGAAATTTCGGAACATCGCCTGTTCGAGGCGGAGCTGGTTGATCTCGCCTGCGGCGGGCAGTGAATAAACCATCCTGTCGGCATCGACCCATGAGACATGTTCAACACCGCCGGTTACCGAGACCCAGGCTACGATCCAGTCGGCGACATACTCCTCCTGTGTGCCGATACCGGGAACGGAGAGCATCCGTGGCGGTGCTTCCGATTCGATCACCGCCAGCGTGTCATGGGTATCATCGCCGACCCGCCAGAGGGCGAGTGTGTATTCGTCCGCGCCGGAGTTGGTGATGTACCAGACATAGTCCTGCTCAACCGGGTAGAGACCGTATAACTCTACATACCGATGGGCGATGTCGATCACCTCGCTGCCGGCCGGGTCGGTGACGAGGGCGGGGAGCGAAAGTGTGTCCGGTTCGCCAAATTCATAGGACCATTTCACAGGAAGTATTATTATTCCCGAGTTGTCCTCCAGCGGCCAGGTGAAATGCGAGCCGCCGCCCTTTCCGAATGCCTGCGGCCTCCTCACCGGCACTTCAAATAATCCCAGCGAAATCGTGGTGTCGCGGGTGAGGCCGAAGAATTCCTGCCTTCCTGCTGAATTCGGTTCGATGCCCATCAGTGCAAAGGGATCCCACATCCAGCCGCAGCCGCTACTCAACCATTGCGCCGGAGTGTTGGAGACATTTTCATAATCCATATGTTCATAATCCATCCATATTTGTCCGATCCAGGTCGAACCGTTACCGTCCTGGTATGCATTGGGAGTCAGGTAACTCAGCGGTTCGGCGGCACCCTCGGCGAGTGCGAACCATTCGGAATACCAGCCGCTCTCGCTCAATGGGCCCAACGGGTCGTATTCGGGTATATTGACCGTGAAACCTGAGTCGGGTCCGGAGACGTAGACGTGCAGATGGGTGACAACACCTTCGGGGATGGCGCCAACCCTCAGCGCGGCAGCATCCCAGACTGTCCAGTCGCCGGGTCGTGCGGTGAGCAGGCAGGGCTCCCGGCCCGCTGCGAAGGAGGGACCGCAGAAAATCGCTAACAGGAACAGAAGCGAAAATCGTCTCATCGTGTTTTCCCCTTCCTTCGGCTATTGCGGGTGAATCTCCGGCGCGGGAACCGCATTGGGGTGATGAATATCGCGGCGATTTGGTGGAGATTTTCCCGGAACGATCACCCACTGTATAAATTTACCAAATAAAAGCGGCAAACGACAAGCTGAATGAAAGGTCTTACGTTTTCTTATGTCGTTTTTCGGTAAGGTGTCCGGTTTGCCTCCACGGGTGTGGATGCAGCGGGGGACGGGGAAAGAACCAAGCCTGACAGTCCGGGGCGAATGATGGCCGCCGGGACGGCGGCGCGACATGCAGGCGGACACGCCTCTCCCGCCACCGGGCGGCGATCAGCTTGCGAGTGAGACCGGGGGGAAGTACTTTACTTTGCTATGAGACGGCTAACATTGATTACAGTCGGATTGATTCTGTCCGCTCTCCTCTTCGCCCGGCCTGGCGGGGATCGCTGGTCGGTGGAGCAAGACGGCAAGGATATGGGCTCTGTTCCCTTCAGGGAGGTCGGGAACGCCGTATTCATTGACGCTCTCAGCCTCTGCGACGGGCTCAGGATTAAGTACCTGCGCGATGAGATGGACCGTTATGTCTTCTCCCTGCCCGGATCGCCGGTCATCTTCGTGCCGGACGGGGGGTTTGCGCAGGTCGGCCCGGAGATCGTCCACTTCCCGGTCCCGGTGTTTAGAGAGGGTTACCGGCTGTTCGTGCCGGAGAAGCTCTTCCTCGACATTCTAACCGCGCTCGCACCCGGAAGACTGTCACTCAATCGAAACACGAAGGCGATATCCTACCGCATGCCGGTATCGGACCTCGTTGAGGCCGATTGCCGCTGGATCAAGGGGGGGGCATCGTATGTGTTCACGTTCGCCTATCCGTTCGCGGCAACCATCGAGCTGAAGGGGAGCAACCGTCTCTACCTTGAGATCGATGGCGCGACTCTCAGTGGAGTCGGAAAACGGGCGACGGGCGACAGCCAGCTGCTTGCGGGCCTGACAGTCGAACCTCGCGGTGACCAGATAGAAGTCAAACCACCGTTCGCCATTGGCGGCGCGCGCCTCGAGGGTCCGGATGCCGGCAACCGGCTTACCCTGCTGGTCGAGGAACTCGAGGAAGAGGGTTATATACCGATGGCCTATGGCGACCGCGATGTTTCCGAGGCCATCGAGGACGCGCGGGAGCAGTGGCGCATCGATAAGATCGTTATCGACCCGGGCCACGGCGGACATGATCCCGGCGCGGTCGGACGCGGGAAAACCCGCGAGAAGGACATCGTTCTCGACATCGCCAGGCGTCTGCGTAAGGCTTTGAGAAAGCGCGCCGGGTCCAAGGTGGTCATGACCCGCGACAAGGACGAGTTCGTGCCGCTCGCCGAGAGAACGCGGATAGCGAACCGCAGCGGGGGCAAGCTCTTGATCAGCATCCACTGCAACGCCTCACCCGACCGCCGAGCTCGAGGGCATGAGACCTACTTCCTCGCGCCGGCGCAGAACGAGCACGCGATGCAGGTGGCGTTGAAGGAAAACTCGGTGATCAGGTACGAGGAATCCCAGAAGCAGTACGCCGACCTCTCCGATGAGAACTTCATCCTGCTCACGATGGCGCAGTCGCAGTTCATCAAGGAATCCGAGGACTTCGCGGCTACCTTGTTGAAGAGTATGAGGAAACGGACGAAGCTGCGTAACCGGGGGGTAGACCAGGCCGGGTTCTACGTGCTCATCGGCGCTTCGATGCCGGCGGTGCTCGTCGAGACGGCCTTCATCTCCAACCCGGGCGAGGAGAAACTGTTGAAAAAGAAGGATTTTCGCCAGAAACTCGCCGAGGGCATCTGCGATGCGGTAATCGAATTTCTCAAGGATAATGGATCGTAAATATTTACTTCATAAGATAGTCTATTAGTAACAGTGACCGGCAAATGGATGACCGGTTACCGGGATATGGGAATGCGGATTTTACTTACGAACGATGACGGCTACCTCGCCCCCGGGTTGCATGCGCTATACGACGGGTTGAGCGAAATCGCCGATGTGACAATTGTCGCGCCAGACCGCGAGCGTAGCGCGGTCAGCCTGGGAATCACCCTACGCGACCCGTTACGCACATGGCCGTTGGGCAACACCGGGATGAAGGGCTGGTTTATCAACGGCACCCCCGCGGACTGCATCAAGATCGGGTACAACGAGCTGATGCCGGAGAAACCCGACATCATCTTCAGCGGGATCAACCAGGGAACGAACGTCGGGCTGAACAGCAACTATTCCGGCACCGTCGGCGGAGCGGTCGAGGGAGCGATGCTCGGGGTGCCCTCGGTCGCGGTCTCGGTGACCTCTTTCAAGCACAGGGATTTCACGGGCGCGGTCAGAGCGGCGAGATGGGTCATCGATAAAATGGGATCGACACAGCTTCCGCAGTATGAGCTGCTCAACGTCAACGTGCCGCCGCTGCCGCTCGAACAGATCAAGGGTGTCCGCGTCGCGAGGGTCGCCCATGTGCTCTATCGCGAGGTCTTCGACCGGAGAATCGATACACGGAACCATGAATATTTTTGGATGGGCGGCGAGTGGAGGGTGCTCGGAAACTCCGATGACGGCGACGACGGATTTGTCCGCGAAGGCTATATCGCAGTCACTCCGCTCAAGGTGGACTGGACAGCAGAGGAGACCTTTGAACGTCTTCGCGAGTGTGGTTGGGACGAGGACTGGATTGGGAAGGCGAAATGAGCGAGAGGTTCGAGACGATCGCGGTTGTCGACTTCGGCTCCCAGTACGTTCAGCTCATCGCCCGCAGGGTGCGCGAGGAGGGGGTTTACGCGGAGATTATCTCCTGCGAGGCGGGAATCGACGGGATCAGGGCGCTTGACCCTGTCGGGATCATCTTGTCCGGAGGACCTGCGAATTTGCACGAGGAGGGAGCGCCGTCGATCGACAGGGATATCTTCGATCTCGAGCTGCCGGTGCTGGGAATCTGTTACGGGCTGCAATTGATGGCGCACCTGCTCGGCGGAAGGGTGATCATCGGCGAATCGCGGGAGTACGGCCGCCGGGCGGTTGAAATCCTCTCAAGCCCCGGGAAACTGCTCGCCGGTCTCGAGGGCGAAATCGATACCTGGATGAGTCACGGGGTTCAGGTCGATAGGGTTCCGCCCGGATTCCGGGTGACGGCGGTCAGCGACACCTGCCCGGTAGCCGCGATGGAGAACGTTGAGCGCGGCCTGTTCGGAGTGCAGTTCCACCCCGAGGTACGTCACACGCCGCGCGGGCGAGAGATCCTTCACAGCTTCCTCTACGACATCTGTGGAGCGGAAGGAGGCTGGTCGATGGGGGCCTTCGAACGGCAGGCGGTGAAGAAGATTCGAGGGAAGGTCGGCGATGCCACGGTCATCGGGGGAGTCAGCGGCGGGGTCGACAGCACGGTGATGGCGGTGTTGCTCAACCGGGCCCTGGGCGAGCGGTTCACAGGCATCTTCGTCGATAATGGTTTGTTGCGCAAGGGCGAGCGCGAGGAGGTCGCCGCTGTGCTTCGCGACAGGATGGGGGTGCAACTGGAGGTGCTTGATGCTTCGGACCGTTTCCTCGAGGCGCTTGCCGGAATCGAGGACCCGGAGGAAAAACGCAAACGCATAGGGCATACATTCATCGACCTCTTCGAACAGGAGGCACAGCGACATGAGGGTACGCGTTTCCTCGCCCAGGGAACGCTCTATCCGGATGTGATCGAGAGCGTCAGCTTCCGAGGCCCCTCGGCGACGATCAAGTCGCATCACAACGTCGGTGGGCTGCCCGAGCGGATGGACCTCGAACTGGTCGAGCCGCTTCGCGAACTCTTCAAGGACGAGGTGCGCGAACTCGGGCGTGAGCTTGGACTGCCCGAAAGCGTAGTAACCAGGCACCCCTTCCCGGGGCCGGGTCTTGCGGTGAGGGTGCTCGGCGATGTCACCCCGGAGCGGCTCGAGATACTGCGCGAAGCGGACGACGTCTTCCTCGGGGAGTTACGTAAAGCTGGATGGTATGACAAGGTGAGCCAGGCGCTCGCGGTGCTCCTGCCGGTGAAGACCGTCGGGGTGATGGGCGATGCGCGAACCTATGAATACGTGATCGCCCTGCGTTCCGTGGATACATGGGACTTCATGACCGCGGACTTCAGCCCGCTTCCGCATGATCTGCTGGGGCGGGTGGCGACGCGGATCACCAACGAAATCAAGGGGGTGAACAGGGTGGTGTACGACGTCTCGAGCAAGCCCCCGGCGACGGTGGAGTGGGAATGAACCGGATGCGAAAGAAAAATGCGATTCCCGCGCTGCTGGCCCTGCTTGTTTTCCTTTGCGGGTTTGGGCCGGTGACGGGAACTTTGGCCGAGGAGCTGCCGAGGCGGCTGTCCGAAGCGCTGGATTTGCTCGGCGAAGATAACCCGGAAGGTGCGCTGAAACGGGTTGAATCCTATCTCAGGGGCCGCAAGAAGGGAGCTTATGTCCAGGTGGCCGAACTGCTTGCCGGACGATGTGAGCTCGCTCTCGGTCGGACCGCAAAGACCATTGATCGCGCTTTGACTGTGATCAACGAAGACCCCTTCGGCGGCATGACCGCGCAGGCATACTACCTGCTCGCGACCGCGCATCAGAAACGCGGCGACTCCTATGAAGCGGCGCGGGCGCTAGTCGGATGCCTCGACTCAGCGCCGGATGAGAATGTCGCCGAGATGGCGGCTTTCCGCCTGAACGAACTCGCGCGAGGGCCTGCGGGATACCGGATCGGTACGTTACGCCTGTTGGCGAGGAGCGGGCGCAGCAGAAGTGTCCTCGACTCGATTCAACCGTCGGCGGAGCGGACCCCGCGCCTCGGTGTGGTCATTGCGACACGTGGCGAGGAGGACAGCCTCGCCAAGGCGCTGGCTGTCGGGGTCCAGGCGGGGATCGAAAGCTGGAACGCGAAGCACCGGCAGGATGTGGAGCTGGAGACGAATATGGTTCAGGGTGGATCGATCAACAGCGTACTTGCGGTGCGCGAGATGGTCCGTGAGCACGGAGTTTGGGGATTGATTCTCGGCGGGACCGAAACGGAGGTTTTCGCCGGAGCGGTCGAGGCTCAGGCCAGCGGCGTGCCGGTGATCCTGCCGGGGCAGCGTCATCAGGGACTTTACGCCGCCGGTCAGACGACGATCATGCCGGAAGCGGACTGGTATCGCGAAGGAGAAATCGCCGCGATCTACGCCGCCGATTCGCTGGCGATGCGCTCGTTCGTCGTCGTTGCCCCGGCCACCGATCTCGGAACTCAGACGGTTGCCGGTTTCCGGGAGGCGCTCGAACGACGCGACAGCACCGAGATCGTCGCACTCGAATGGTATTTCCCGGAGGAGGGAGTGAGCCTCAGCCGCCAGTTCCAGCGAATCCGCGAGATCGCTTTCCGCAGGAATTTTATCGATAGCCTGAGGGCCGATTCGGTGATGGTTGACAGCCTCTGGTCCTTCGGCTGGTGGGACTACGTATATCATATCGAAGACGGCACGGAAGAGGCCGAAGCGGAACGCGGCATGTTGTACGGCGAGGAATCGGGGGACAGCCTGGTGGCGCTCGACAGCGTCTGGATTGATTCCGTGACCTTCGACAGTACGCTCTTCGAGAAGCTGTGGTCCGCGCGTATCGACAGCGTGCTCCGCAGCCAGGCTTACAAGAGCGGCAGGATCGACTCGAATGCAATCGAACTGGCGTCGATTGACGCTTTTTACTTCCCGATCGAACCCGGATCAATAGAGCTGTTTGCCCCGCAGTACGCCTTCTACAACTTCCGCGCCCTGAAGATGGGCAATTCCGCCTGGTACGAGCACGAAGAGATATACCGGCACCGCCAGTATGTCGAGGACCTTGTGATCACCGCCCCTTACTGTCTCGAGTACCGCAGCAATGAGATGATCGATCTCTCGAGACGGTTGAAAAGGCTCTCGGGCGACAAGCCGGGGCCCTGGCAGCTTCGTGGATATGACGCGGTGATGCTGCTGTTGAAAGCGATGGAGGCCGGCGGGTCGGGACCCTGGGGCGTCGCGAGTGGTGTCAGCGGCCTGGAGATGGTAAAGCTCGCGGCGGGCTACCAGGTATTTGATCCGAACCATCATGTCGGACTTGGAATGTGGCTGCTTACTTTTGTTGAAGGCGTGGCTGTCGTCGAGGATGTCGAAGTGCGGCGGGAAAAACTCGCCGAAACGCCAATCAAAGGGGATGAGTCGCCGGAGGATACGGCCGGACGATGAATGTCCTGCAAGCAGTCCTCCTCGGACTCGTCCAGGGGATGACCGAATTCCTGCCGATCAGCTCCTCCGGCCATCTCGTGCTCGCCAACCATCTGCTCGGCATAGAGAGCGACAACATCAACTTTGAAGTAGCGGTGCATCTCGGGACTCTGCTCGCGGTGCTCGCTTACTTCCGCCGTGACCTGGCGATGGTCGTTCACGATTTCTTCCGCGGCGGCGGGGGGAGGAGGGTCGGCTGGATGCTGATCCTCGCGACAGTGCCGACCGCGATCATCGGTTTCAGCTTCAGGGATGCTTTCGAGGCGCTCTTCCAGGCGCCACGGTACGCCTGTGGCGGGCTGCTGGTGACCAGCGCGATACTCTTCGCGGCCGAGAGGGTGCGCGCGGGCGCGAGGCCCCTGACCGGGGTGCGCTGGATCGACGCGCTCGTTGTCGGGACGATGCAGGGATTGGCTATCATACCCGGAATCAGCCGTAGCGGTTCAACCATCGCCGCCGGCATTTTCGCTGGGCTGGATCGTGACCCCGCGGCCAGGTTCAGCTTTCTGCTCGCGATCCCGGCGATCCTCGGCGCGGGAGTGCTGCACCTTGGAGAATTCAGCTCGATCAATGGGGCGGAGGCGCTGCCTTTCATCCTTGGCGTACTCGCATCGATGTTCAGCGGATACGCCGCTATCGGGGTGCTGATGGCGGTACTGCGACGAGGGAAACTCTATATGTTCTCGGCCTACACGGCAACTATCGGCATCATCGGTCTGCTGGCCCTGCCGGTGTAGTCCGTCATGCCGGTGGACGGAACGTGAGTTCCACCAGCGAAAAAGAGATGGGCTGATGCGAGCTTGTTTGCGATCACCACCACACCTGCGCAGAGGCCTTGAATCCAACCACTTTGCGACAAGCAGAACACCTCGAATCATGTGATCTCGTCCATTAGTGGACGAGATCACATGATTCGATGGGCTCTGAGCTGCGCCACACAGTTCAATGCAAGGCGTGAGTCCACAGGCATAACAGGTTATTTCAAGGACTCACAACGCCGCAGTGTGCTGTGTGGCGCGCTCCCGAAGGGCTTGACGTCAAGCGTCCGGCTTCTGCGTTGGTTTTGCTTGCTGTGGAACCACCACACCGACGCAAAACCGCCTTGAATCCAACCACTTTGCGACAAGCAGAACACCTCGAATCATGTGATCTCGTCCACTATATTCCGGCGCCGGATTCGAAGGTTTCGCGTCGGACCTGGGCCTGGGTGATCCTGCTTCCCGGCGGAACGCTCCGCGTCAGCCAGACATTGCCCCAGATTATCGAGCCGCGTCCGATTGTTACCCATCCGAGGATCGTCGCACCCGAATAAATTATCACCTTGTCCTCGATGATCGGGTGGCGGTCGATACCTTTTATCGGCTTGCCCTTTTCGTCGAGCGGGAAACTCTTCGCTCCGAGGGTCACCCCCTGGTAGATGCTTACATCGTTACCGATGATGCAGATTTACCCCACGGCGCCGCCGGTGCCGTGGTCGATGAAGAGCCGCTTCCGATAAAGGTCGGTTCCAGTGGAGGAAGCATTTAACATACAACTATGTATGTATAAAATCAGATAGCAGTTCTCGAAATTACTATGTCATTGCGCGCGCAGCGAAACAATCTCCACGCTCTTAATATACAGTAGGTTAGTATGTCAAGCGTTCTGTAGGGTTTTTAATCCCGAGCTCTCGGGATGTCCGGGTGGCCCTGCCGGCTTGACGGTAGGGTTTAAGCCTGACGAGTGAACGGTCAGGTCACACCGCGACTTCGTCGTGCAAAGACCTGACCGAACGAATAGTGATTCTCACAATATCCACGCACTTTTGGGAACTGTCATTCCCGCGCAACTTGTCCTCGACACCGATCGGGGAGCGGGAATCTATATAATAACAATACGTTACATTCGGTTGACATAGGAATTCATTTCAGAGAGCCGGTATATAATGTTCATATGGGACCAGAAGGCGGAAATATATCTTCAAGCGGAGAGTTATATTCTTGTATTACAAAGGCTTACAAATGAAGTTCGGAGAGCCCCTCGTGCAGGCGGGTCAGTCCCCTGGTGATCTCCTCTTCGCTGCTCGCGAAACTGAGACGGATATATTCGTCCGCGCCGAAAGCTACGCCGGGAACCAGCGCAACATAATGTTTTTCCAGCAGGTAACGGCAGAGGCTGACCGAGTCGGCGACCTCGAAACCCTCGGCGGAAAGGCCGTAATAGGTCGAAACCTTTGGAAACGCGTAAAAAGCCCCTTCCGGCGGGGTGAAAGTGATATCCGGGATGCGAGAGAGAAGTTCGATGACCAGGTCCCGTCGCTTGGCGAAGGCGGCCACCATCTCCCCGGTTTCCGGGACCTGGGAGCTGAATGCGGCGAGGGCGGCTTTCTGGCTGATGCTGCATGGCGAGGAGGTCATCTGCGACTGGATTTTCGCCGCGGTCTTCGCCAACTCCGGCGGGGCTGCGAGGAATCCGATGCGCCAGCCGGTCATGCTGTATGTTTTCGAGACGCCGTTGACCAGGATCGTGCGCTCGTACATCCCCTCTACCCGCGGCAGGGGAAGGTGTTCGATGCCGTCATACCGGAGTCTTTCATAGATCTCGTCGGAGAGCGCCCAGATGTCCTGTTTTGCCAACAGCGCGCCGATCTCGCGGACCTCATCGGGGGTGCAGGCGATGCCGAGCGGATTGGAAGGGTTGTTGAAGATCAGCAGCTTCGTTCGCGCGGTGATCTTCGCCTCGATCTCCTCGCAGTCGATACGCAAGCTCCTCTCGATGCCAAGCCGGTAGGGTACCGGCGTGCCGCCCGCAATGTGGATCGCTTCCGGGTAACTGGGGAAACCGGGGACCGGGTAGAGAACTTCTTCGCCCGGATTGACGGTTGCGAGCAGCGCGTTCGAGATGGCGTGTTTCGCGCCGTTGGAGACGACGATCTGTTCCGGCGCGTAGTCGAGGCCGTTTTCGGCTTTCAATTTTTCCGAGATCGCCTCGCGTAGCTCGATGATCCCCGCACCGGCGGTATACCTGGTGAAGTTCCCGTCAATGGCGTCTATGCCCGCCTGCTTGATCGAGGGCGGGGTCGGGAAGTCGGGCTCGCCGGCGGAGAGGTTGGCGACGTCCACGCCTTCGGCTTGCATCCGTCGAGCGGTCGCGGAAATTTCGAGAATGATCGATTCCGTCAGATTCCTGGTACGGTCGGCAAGCGAGCGACTCAACTCGATCCCTCCAGTGCGTCGGCGATCACCGAGCAGATTGCGGAAAGCTTGACGATGTCGTCTGCGCTGCAGCCGCGGCTGAGGTCGAAGAAGGGCTTGGCGAGACCCTGGACAATCGGCCCGATGGCCTGCGCCCCGGCGAGGCGCTCGGTCAGCTTGTAGCCGATGTTCCCGGAATTAAGGTCGGGGAAGACGAGGACGTTCGCCTTTCCGGCGACCGGGCTGCCGGGGGCCTTTTTCGCGCCGATCTTCTCGATGATTGCGGCGTCGAGTTGCAGTTCGCCGTCGATCCTGATGTCGGGATACATGGCCCGGGCTTTTTCGGTGGCCGAGATCACCTTGTCGACCAGTTCATGCTGCGCGCTGCCCTTGGTCGAGAAGCTGAGCAGGGCGACGGTCGGCTGTTCTCCGGTGAGCGCCTTGTGCGTCGCGGCGCTGCTGAACGCGATCGCGGCGAGCTGCTCGGAGTCGGGATCGGGGACGATTGCGCAGTCGCCGAAGCTGAAGACACGGCCGTCGGGAACCACCATGAGGAAGATAGAGGAGACGATGTTGATTCCCGGAGCGAGTCCAATAGACTGGATCGCGGCCCGGATGACGTCGCCGGTGGTGTGCGCCGCGCCGCTGACCCCGCCGTCGGCGTCGCCCATGTGGACCATCATCGCGCCGTAGTAGAGGACGTCGTTGAGGGTTGTTCGCGCTTCGTCGAGGGTCAAGCCCTTGTGCTCACGGATTCTCGCAAATTCTTCGGCGTAGTGCTCGTGCTTGTCCGAAGTGACCGGGTTGATGACCGGGATGCCATCGGGGACGACATTCGCCTCCTTGAGCGCGGCGTCTAATTCGGACTGTTCGCAGAGCACAATGGGTTTCGCGATGCCTTCGTCGATCAGGCGGCGCGCGGCGGTCCAGGTACGTGGGTCGCCGCCCTCGGGGAGGACGATTGTCTTGAGCGTCTCCCTGGACCTCTCGATGATTCGTTCGATCGGATTCATGATTCGCTTCCTACTTCTTACCGCCCGTTTTTTCATAGAGTCGTCGAGCGACGACTGACGGTACGAACCGCGTGATATCCCCGCCATGGCGTGCGACGTTCTTGATCAACGCGCTGCTGAGATATGTGTACTCCTCCTTGGGCATCAGATAGACCGTGTGCAGTTTTGGGGCGAGGTGGCGGTTCATCAACGCCATCTGGAATTCGAACTCAAAATCGGAGACTGCGCGCAGTCCGCGGATAAGTGCAATCGCGCCGTGTTGAGCCGCTCCTTCCACCGCAAGTCCATCGAGAACATCTATTTCGATGGATTCCAGGTCGGTGACGGCCTCGGCGATCATTTCAGCCCGTTCCTCGAAGGAGAAGAGGGGCTGCTTCAACGGGTTCTTCGCGATGACGATGACTATCCTGTCGAAAATGTCGGATGCACGCCGCAGGATATCCAGGTGGCCGTTGGTAATCGGATCGAAGGTACCCGGGTATATCGCTACTCGAGTTTTGCCCATGACGCAGTTGCCTCCTCGCAATTGAGAGTAAGTGTTCAGTTTGCAAAAGTAAAGCCCCCTGGGCAACAGGGGGACGCCAATAATTCAAATTACGAATCCGTGAATTGATTTAGAAAGTTTTTTCCACCGTGGCACTCCGGGAGAATGGAATGAAGACGTTGGTCAGCCTGTCGGCCGCGATTGACGCGGAGCAAGGCTTCACGCACGGCATGTAGCCGGAACCACCGCGTTCCGGGATATGTTTTACCATCATACGGTGGCGACTGGTTACATCTGCTGACGATCATGAGATTGGTTGCGCGCATCTTCGATGCACGCGAGTTTCGCTTCGCTTCGGTTCGTCGTCCCGACAGGTCGGGACCTCCTCGCAATGACGTGGGGTAGGGTTTACGGGTGGCCCTGCCGACTTGTGTACAAACTGAAGAGATAGTTAACAGAACGTTCGGAGACATGGTTTACGCTCTTACACTGTGTGATGTGCATTTTTTGAGGAGGTGCCATCATGCCTTGGCAGGAGATAACAACCGTGTCACAACGCGAAGAGTTTGTTTCGCTGGCCTCACAGCCGCAAGCAACCATATCG
>SDBV01003249.1_pt1 | contig 24144 bp, 37 predicted proteins | sample 2277081 | NCBI WGS metagenome assembly SDBV01 (sample SAMN10402039, study PRJNA504765) | marine sediment metagenome | isolation source: marine sediment core GS10_PC15, 223 cmbsf | place: Arctic Ocean: Southern Knipovich Ridge | collected 2010 | reverse complement strand
AGGAAATGAACTTCTTATAGTACAACCATTTAAAGATGTACTCTCTTCTACAGTTAAAAAATGCTCTTTTTTCTCAAAATCATAAAAACCTTTTACCTTATCTTTCGGAGATTCTTCAAAAACTAAATGACAAGAATAACATATTTCTTCTAATATTGATTCTTGTTCAAAAGTCAAATATTTCCCAAAAGCTATATATCCTCCAATGTAATCCTGATATTTCTTTTTAGATTTACTGCGTTTTATATCTCTCTTAGGTCTCTTATGATCTTTATATAATCCAGAACAACAAAAATTAGTTAAAAATCCTTTTTCATTCAATAACTTTATCAAAGGAATAAGAGACTTATCTATATCATTATTTTCTATTAACCTTAATATATAATCATCATTATTCATCATCATATTTTAACCCTGGAAAAATAGGAAAAATTCCTATCTCTCTATCCCTTTCTCTTTCTGTTTTATTAATAATAACTCTATTTTTCTTTATTCTTTTATTCTCTATTATCTCTAATTTAAAATCTTCTAATTCCATTGTTAATATGCCTATATCTATATTCAAATTTGTAATAATATTATTAAGTTTATATACCTCATATTCTAAATCAAAAACTCTTTGTTCTAATGTTTTTTTAGTAGTAATAATAGTTTGTTGTTTTTGCTCTATATCATTGCTATTATTAGGATCTTCTATAGTATTATAATTTCTTCCTCTTCTCCCCCCCCTTTTTTTTTGAGAAAAAACAGGACTAATTATTAAGATAAAAACAACTGCTATTAATAATAATGATCTTTCTAAATGTTCTTTTTTGAGCATAATTTTTTCTTATCTCCTATATATTTTAATTTTTTCCCGAAAAATAAATAACGACTCTATAAATTCTCAATTTTACAACTCTGGGAAATATATTCTCTATTTCTTCCTGCTATTATATATCTATTAACTCAAATCTCGAACATTTTGTTCTACTCAAATATTCTTTTTCTTTTTTTCTGAATTCTATATTTTTATATTTTTTTTCTGTAATTTCTATTCTATTATTATTTTTGTCATATTTATACCAATATTCTTCATTATCAGTATCTTTAAAATATATTAAATTATTATTCTCATCATATTTTTTAATTTCTTTCCTGCTCATAATTTAATAAATATTCCTTTAAATAACATTCTCTAATTTCTTCTGCTATTATAGCATATTCTAATTCTTTTGTCAATAAAAAAATAGAGCAAGAATTGCTCCTGCTCTATTATTCCCCACACCTATATAGTCACCATTTTTTATGTGTCATTTTCTTTTATCAATTATATAATTTTATATTTTCTAACAATGTAGAAAAATTAAATTTCATATTTATCATTTTTAGAAAAAGCAGAACAAATATAAATACATCTCCAATAAGATATTCTTCCAGAACTACAAAGTATAAAATTACAAGCAATAGATTTATCTGTATCAAAATATAATAACAGAGTAGTTTCTCCTATTTTGTCATACGGTAATAGATCATTAGATAATTCATATAATTCATGATCTCTATCTCTTTCTTTTAATCCATATTTTTTAGCCAATTTTATAATAAATTCATAATTATAAATTTTGTGTAGTTCAAGTACTTCCATTTTTTATTTCCTCAATATTCTTAATATTCTCATTATTCTCAATTTTCGCCGCTGATAATGATGATTTTTTGTTATTCTCTTCTATTCTTTCTTTCCATATTCTATATAAATCACATTCTCCAGATAAGTGGGAAATTTCATGCTGGATTACAATGCTATTAAAATTCTCGAAAGTTTTCTGATATAATTCTCTATTTTCATCTTCATATTTAATTTCTACTTTCTTATATCTCTTTATAACTGAAATTATTCCAGGATAAGACAAACACGACTCTCTAGAATCGATTAGCTCATCTTCACTCTTAGATACTATTTCTGGGTTAACTAAAAAAGTAGGTTTCTTTTTATCTATTAATACTAATATTATTCTTTTTATTACTCCTATTTGATTCGCCGCTATTCCCGCTCCATTAGAATAATATAAAATTCTGCCCATATCTTTTAAAATATTCTCAATATTCTCGTCTTTTGCGACGATTGAGCATTTAGATTTTAATACAGGGTCATCCCATTTCAAAATTTTATTTAATAATTTCTTTTTATAACTTTCTTTATTATGAAAATTATTAAGTCGCATTTTTTTGCGATTCTTATTGCGATTTTTGCCTTTTAATTTTTTTGACATATTTAATATTTCTTAATTTTGGCATTATTAATACTACTTAATATTGCTATTTTTAGTATTTTTTAATATTAGCATTTTTAATACCGGCGAACTCTAATTTTAATTTCTCCCTCAACTTCCTTTTTCGAAACCAGGGAAAATCTAGAATTTCTACGCACAGTTTTCTGAATAACTCTACTGGCATAATATTGCTTAATTTTATTAATTTTCACCTTACGACTGTCACTATCGTCTATGTGGCAACGGAAATTTTTACCTTTAACTCGCTCAAAACCGACATCTCCGTATCCCGAAAAATTCTTACGCCTAATAATAATATGAGCTTTTGGTTTCACTTTAGAATAACTGTTATCTAGAGTTACTCCTTCTCCTTCATGTCTTTCCACAGTATAACCCAAGTCCTCAATTGCCCCAATTAAGCATTCCTCATCCTTAAAATTCACGTCAATTGTGGTAAACTGGCTCATAAACAATACCTCTTCTTTCTTTTTCAAAAAATTATTTAAATTCTACAACTAACAATTAACCTTATTATACAATATTATTTTTCACTTTCAATAAAAATCTTTTTAAAATTTTCCAATTTTTTTTGATTCTAATTTTGATTATGTTTATATTATATCGATATTTTTATTCACTTTCAATTAAAAAATTTCCGAAAAATAATTAAATTTTATATATCGACAAAAAATAATAAATAAAAAAAACTTTAATCCTCATCAATATCAGAATATTCTATTTTATCAAATATTGATTCTAAATCTTCTGCAAGAACGTCATTATTTTTAACAGGCAAATCAACTAATTTTAATTCTCCTGCTAATATTTCTTTATACCACTTATCTACATTTTTTTTATTATAATTTGCTTTGAAAGACATATCCCACTTCGGATCTAAAGAACCATTAGGCCATTTTTTCTTATTTAACCATCTAATATTCTGAAATATTATTTCGATATGCTTTTTTTCAACATCTTCAAATAAGCTAATTATTTTTAGCAATCTTAATCTACATTCTCTTATATTATCTCTTTTTATATCAAGTCCATAAATTGTTTTTAATGCTTCAGTAGGATCATGATCGTTAGATATTTTTTTCAATAATATCCATATTAAAAAATTTCCATTACCACAAGCAGGGTCAAAAAAAGTTTTCTCTTTTTTCCATACTTTTTTAGGCAATTTATTCAACATTTTATTTACTAGATTATTTGGAGTAAAAATCTCCGCTGTCTTTTTTCTTCTTTTTTCTCTTCTATTCTTATTTTTTTCTGTTAGGGTTTTAGTATTATTCATTAAATAAAATCCTTAATAGTAATCAGGAATTACTTTATCAATAAATTCCCATTCTTTTTTTGTAATATTAAAATATTTTCTGAGTTTTTCTTCTGTCCATTTTTGAGAAAAATCAAGCCAAGGAATAAGAATCATTTCCCCTCTACTCAATTGTACATTTAATTTAATCAAAGCAAGACAAAAACGACAAAATTTAGTCTTCATATATTCCAAACAATTCTCAGCTTGTTTCTTATTTTTGAACCCAATAGTTAAACGTTTATTAACTTCATTTTCTACAATATCTTCTTTAGTAAGAATAGTATAAAAATCATCCTTCCATAATCTATTAGAATTATTATCGTCATGATTCCCTCTAATCCCAGCAATGTTAATATAAAAATTACTCTTCTTAGGCTTTCTTTTTTCGCTGTTATTAAGATAATTTTCGAAATTATCTTTTTTAGCATGAGCAGAAATATTTTTCAATAAAGAATAATATTCAGAAATATTCCCAAACTTATTTATACCCCAAATATCTTTATAAATATATTTGCTATCATCCAATTCATTACAAATTGTAATTTTTTCTTCATGAATTGATTTATCAATTAAAGAAATAACACAAGGCATAAATAAACCAATGCCAAAAACAGGATTGCCATTAAATAGTGCAAAATCTTTCTTGTAATCTTTAATCTTTTCTTTGATTCTCTCTGGCCATTTAGTATCTTTTTTTGAAAACATCCAATAAGAAGGATGAACAAATGCAACATATTTTTTACTACATTCTATAGCCATATTAAAAAATTGAAGATGAAGATCTGTATTATAAGGTGGATTTCCTATTACAACATCAAATTGTTTTCTCATTATTTTTTCTCCTATTTTAACATTTTCTATTAAACTATTTTTTTCTTTATATATTGTATTAACATTATAATAATATTCTGCTATATTTTTTCTTTGTTCCGAATCTGACATAAAAGTGATATTTCTTGGATTAACTCCCATATCTTCAATAAGAACAGAAACAAACTCAAGATTGAACATAATTAGAATATCAATACTTTCATCACATATATCAATATATTCAGTTAATTTTTGTATTATACTTTTACAAATATTATATGGAGTATGATATGCTTGCAAAGATCCATCAGTTTTACAATTATCTCCGATAATTTCTCTCATACTTTTTTCACATATTTCTTTAGTCACAGCCATTTAGGTTATTCCTTTTTAAAATAAACTATATATTTCTATATGCTTGTATTTTGTCCCATTCTCCATTTTTAATCCATTTTTGAAGTTTATCTTTTTCTTTTTGTACTATCTTTCTCTCTTTAAATTCTTCTACTGTCATTTTTCTATCATACCCTTTTGTAAAAAACTCAATTGGTATTGTGTCGTCAATTAAACCTCCATCTCTTGGAGGAATAACTACCTTACTTTTAGGCTTAATTCTTATAATGTTATAAATTTCTTTCGGACAATGTCCAGGATCATAAGCCAACTCCATAAACCTTTTAATATCCTTCCCTATAGTCTCATCCTTATACTCACCAGCATATTGAAAAGTAACTTGACCCAATGCCTTTGCATAATTTTCGTAATCACATTTTTCCAATGTACCATTTTTTATTCTGTCAAAATCGAACCCTAACAATCTAAGAATTCTACCAATATTTTGAATAAACCAAACAAGTCCACAATGTCTCATAAAAAATACACCAGTAAATGTATCTATATCAATTCCTTCTCCTATAATACGATTATGTAAAATCAACGTGTTATCCTCAACAGGAATACTTTTTAACCAATTCATAAATATTTGTTTATTTTTAGAGGTATATGGAAAATGTTTTCCATCCATCCATATTCCATCCGTACTATCAATCGAACCGCAATGACATTTTCTATCATATTTAATTTCTAATTCCTGTATCAATTCTTTCATCCGTTTGCTAGATGCTATTCTGAATTGCTCGCCCGACCCTCTAGAAACACACAGCAATATATGACCAAATATATTTCCATGCTTATTATTAGAATGACTTCTATCATATTGATATCTAAATACACTACCTATCATATCTACTCTTGAACTCATATCCTTATCTTTTAAATCGTTTTCTGAAGATAATGATTCCAGTTCTTTGGCACAGTCAACATTCGCATCTAAGATACCTTCATCTACACCAACGACACTCATCTCTAATGGAACAGTAATTCCTAATCTCTGCAATTCTACTTGTGAAACACTACATACAATTTCTCCCCATCGTTCTACATTGTCCATTCCAGGGCCCGTAGGATTACCCAAGCCAACCCATGTTGCCGTTGTCGCCATCATCTTTTTTGCTCTGATCTCTATAGCTTTTTTATGTTCATTCTTAGCTGGTAACCCTCGCTCCCCCTCCGACTTCGGAACAGCATTATGACATTCATCTGGATTAAAATAGTCTAATATGAAATTATCATCGCTTGTGAGTCTAAGCACAGTGTGCGATGAATGATATGTTGATATTATAATAGAATGTAATCCCAGCCTTCTATGCATCTCAACTATTTGTTTTAATTCGTCTGCATAAGTGGTATTAATAATTTCTATCTTATGATCTGTTACTCTCATAATCAGACGTTCAACAATGCTTTGACATGCTATAGAAGCCGGATCGCTACCAACAAGAATTGGCACAATTCCTATTTTTTTGGTTGCACAAGGATGCACAATGCTCTTGATTATTTTTCTTAGGTACTGATCATTCAAAGCTAATCTAGCAGTTACAATACAACCAATAAATGGATTTACTTTAACATCAATATTATAGGTATTAACTACATCTATAATATATTGTATAATAAGGACACATTTTCTTATTATTTCTTGAGAAATAAAACTTTTCCCCCCAGAGTATCCAACTATGCATTGTCCCTTAAAAGATGAAATGACCTGATTATATGTTTTAAGCAAGTTCGAGAGCCCTTCTATATCTTCGTTTTGGACCAACTCAAAAACATTTTTTTGGAGAGCATAGTAATCTTTTAGATATAAATCTAGAAGTTGCTCTTGAAATTCATCATAAACTCTTTCTACCGGGTCTCTATACATTACAACCTCGCAATCTCATCACTTATATTACTTATATTCATTGCTTTTTCTCTTGCCTCCGCCCAACAATTATAAAAATTACTCCAATACGGTTTGATATTATTGATATGATATCTTATATATTCTCCGTTAATCACAATACAATTTTCGCAATAATACTCTTTTGTACGATATTGCAATCCCTTGCTCGATGTATAAATATAGAAATTAGCCTTGCCCGTTCTTTCTGGTATGCCCTCATCTGGATACTCAAAATGGCGATCAACGTTAAACCCATTGTTCTTGAATGAATTGCCGCCCCTAATAAGAAAACTGCATATACCACTGTTATCATCTGACAATTCTATATCAGCTCGATAAGCTTTGCATTGAACCACCCCAGATAGCCCATTAGCACACTTTGCAAGCGTTGCATCAACGCCAGCATCTACAAGGGGAAACGGATTCCCATCGCCATCGATTCTTTCTGGGTCAGGATGAGGACGATATCCCGATACCTGTATTAGAGGAAGATGACCATACTTTTTGAAGAAATGCTCCGATTGAAGTTCAAACAGACTTCCCTTAAAAGAATGAACATAAGTCTTGAAATCATTTTTTACTTTGCCATTCTCAATACGATCACTATCAACAAGGCCCCGTCCCTTAGCTAATCTTTCACCTTCATCATTAGCTTTTCCCAAAAACGAACCAAGGGTGTTACGACCTCTAAAAATACTAGGATTTATCATCGTTGCTGGATGTATCAATTTAACTATATTTTCCATTTTTACTTCTTTCTTTTATTTAATAATATTTTTATTTCAATATACCCTATAATTCTCAATTTTACAACTCTGGGAAATTCTTCAAAAAACCCATTTAAAAAGGCTAAATCAATTTTCTGCTAAGATTCAGAAAAAAGAAATAACCCTATTAAAGATATTCTTTAATTTTAAAATGCTCTATTATCTTAGACAAGCACTTTTATTATTTACATTCTATTTATAAAATAAAATTCCTTTATTAATATTTTTATTTTAATATTTTATTATTCACTTGTAAATATTATTTTTTTCCCCTACCTTAAAATATGAAATTATAATCGATAATTAATTGGTTTTTAAGGGGATGAAGAAAAAAGTTGCCCAAGAGACTTATAATACCCCTTTTTATTTATCTCAACATCTTTTTTACCTAATTCGATTATACATATACATCTATAATGGAGACTCTTAGTCTTCGATGGGACATATCCATAAAAACATTTTACAGACACAACTTCCCATCCTTTTCTTTCATACATTTCTCCAATTTCATTCGCTAGCACTTCTCCCCTATCCGCCTGATTTGTTTTAATACCAGCTAAGACTAGCTTCTTTTTAACCTCATCAATATTCCCGTCAGTAAGAATCCTAATATCTTCTTCTCTAATTGTTATCCTAACCATCCCATACTTTTTAATAGTTTCTCCCATCAATAGAAGATTCTTTCCTATAGCTTCATCAATTGGCTTTATTAGTGATTCTATATTTGCTCTTTCTTCTTCACTATTTATCTCTAACATTTTTTCTAACTCATTTGGACCGATGGGCATATCTATCTCCTATAAATAAAATTATATTTTGTATTTTATCGTTTATTATTATCATAATCCTTCCTATATAATAAAATAACATTCACTTCTCAATTTATTTTTTTTTCGGGAAAAATAAAATAAAACTCTCTATTTTTTGCTATTATAGCATAAAATTAGATGAAAATCAAGAAAAATAATTTAAAAACCAAAAGAACCTATATCTCTCCACCCTTGATCGTCATCTTCTTCGTCCCTAATTTTCTATTTCTTTTAAAATTTTTTTAGAATCAAAATCATATACTAAATACTCTTCATCATCTTGATCTTCAGCTCTTATAATTTGTTTTTTTGAATGAGCTACATAAATTTTTTTCTCATCTTCTAATTTAATAATTGTTGTATTATCAGTATATTCGACATATCCTTTTATATGTCTTGTATTGATACAATCATCAATAAATTCTATTCTATCATCCTCTAGAAAATTAATTTTTTTAATCTTTAATAGCATAATATATTTCTCCATTACTTTAATAATATTTATTTCTTTGTTTATCGGCAAAAAATAAAAATAAAAATACCTATTTCTTTTTATATTTTTCTGCCTCAAAATTCTATTATTGTATTAACGACTTATTCCTATATCCCTATATAAAATTTCATAAAATTTATTTTTTATATGCCATAAAAAAAGAGCAAAATGGTTCTATTATATTAACCATTTTACTCTCCTATTTTTATGATATCGTCAAAAACAAAAAATAACTTTAATAAAAATTTATTTTTTATATACTCTTTTTATTTTGCTAAAAAAATCTTTTAAAAATTCTACTAATATATTCTGTCTCTAATAATTTTTTATCACATTTACTATTCAACATTTTAATATACTTTCTCTTATCTGTCAATAAAAAAATCTGTTTTTTTCTTTCCAAACAAACTCTACTATATTTATACATATAATCATATATTTTTTTTGATGTCCCATTCCCTCCAAAACTATGATACCACCCAAAAAAATTCTTTTTCTTAGATACAGTATTTGTGCCAGGAATATTTTCTACTACAAACTCCATTACATCTTTTGTCCCAAAAAATTCTCCCGCAACATAACCTTGTTTAAGAATAGACACAGATCCATCTCCATCAAACATTCCTCTTATCCAATGTCTATAATATTTTTTATCAATATCAGGTCTTTTTAAAATTTTAGTCTTATTAGCAACTATTCCATGTGTCGCTAAATCTTCAACCATTTTATGACTACAAATTTGCAAAATAGAATAAAAATATTCCTTATTTTTCACTTTACCATCATAAATAGGTCCTTCATATTCTACCTCTTTTTTAAATTTTTCTAAATGACATCTATCTTTCCTACTTAAGAATATTCTCAATACTCTTTTTGATTTACCTTCTCCAACTCCTCCATCTGCTGCTATAAATCCTAACCAATAAGCTTTATTGGAATTATTTATTTTCTCAAAATATCTCTCATTTAAATAATAACGAGTTTTCGATCTACGAGGAAGCGTTTTCTTCCTTTTTAATTTATATTTTTTTATCCAATTATAAATTGTCCCATTATAAACTTCACATATTTCTGCAATCGCATACGCACTTAATCTTTCTTCACAATGCTTTTTTATAAGCCATTTTTCATTCTTATAAATTTTATTTTTCATAATTTCTCCAATAAAAAAGGATAAATCCAATTTCCGCTACCATTCAGAAAAAAGAAATATCCTATACATAATATTTAACTTTAAAAATATTCTAAAATGGTAGCCAAATATTTCTATTATTAATATTATATATTTATCGGAATAATCCTTTATTTTTATTAGAAAAATATAAAATTATTAAATTTTAAAAGAACAACTTATTCTAGTACCTTCTTACTCTAATTTTTACTTCTCCTTTTTCATTCTCTTTTCTTGAGACAAAAGAATATTTTGAATTTTTTCTAATACCCTTCATTATTACTTTTTCCCCATATGTCTGTTTTAATTTATTTATTTTTTTCCCTGTCCTCCAGGCTTTGTCGTATTGAGATGCATGGGTTTTATAGACATTACCCACCTTTTCGAACCCTACGTCATTAGAACTTGATCCCACAAATTTCCGCCTTATAATTATATGAGCTTTTTCCTTTCTTTTATCTCCCCTATAACCGTATAAATTTTTAGCCTCTTCGTGCACCTCTATGTTAGTATACCCCATCTCTTCCAAACTGGTTATAAGAGCATCCTTGTCCAAAAACTGAGTTTCTATAACTTTAAATTCACTCGTAATACACCTATCCTTTCTTTTCCTTTAAACCTTTCAACTTATTATTTTTTCCCTACTGCCATATTTTACCAACTTATCATTCACTTGCAATAAATTTTTATATTTCCTTTTTTTTTTCCTTATTATCAGCCTTAATTTAATTATTTTTTCACTGAAAAAATAATTAAATTCTCTATTTGCTCTACAAAAATAATCTCTATTTTCTCAAATTCTACCTATTTTTCATTTAACAAGATTCTGGAGCATTCTGGTGCGTTTTGGGGAAGAATAGAGAGTCTTTATATCTCCATTAACTCAAATCTAGAACATTTTGTTCTTGAGTTATATTCTTTTATTTTTATATTTTCAAATTCTTGTTTTGTAATTATTATTCTGTTATTCTCACTATCATATTTTGCCCAATCTTCAAATCCATCAGAATCTTTACGATGTATTAAATTATTATTTTTATCATATTCTCCCCAACATTCAAAACCATCAGAACCTTTTGTATATATTTTATTATTATTTTTATCATATTTATACCAAATTTCAAGATCATCAGAAATTTTCTCATAAATTAAATTATTATTTTTATCGTATTTCTTTTTAATTTTTTCCCCTACTTCCCATATTCTACCAACTTATTTTTCATTTTCAATAAAAATTCCTAATTTTCCTCTTTTTCTTCATATTTTGTTTTTATATTATCTACATGTTTTATTTTCGCCCAATTTTCTATCATCTCATCATAAGAATTAAATTCATATAGAGTACAATAAGAGTCATTAACTGCCATATTAATAGCATTATCGAAACTACAATACCTCTCATTTATACCACTTATATCAATATATTTATTTTTCTCTAAAATCATGAAATACCAATGATGTTGTCCTGGATTAATTTTAATCTCTACTAGTAATTTCTTTAATTTATAATCTGTTATAAGAACATATATATTGTTCTTAAAAATATTTTCTGTTTCTTTTCCTGTATTAGGGTTTAATATTCTCATTTTCTAATTCCTTTCTTTTTTCGGCAAAAAATAAAAATTCTCTGCTATTAATATTTATTCTCCTATGTTCTCTATCATCATATAATATAAACTTTTAGCTAATTCAAATTTCTGATAATTATATACTTTAAATCTCCTTTTAAAATGTTTTTCATGTATTTCTTTCCACCAATAAAAATCTTTATGAAAATGATACATATCTATATCATTTTTTTTACAATCCTGTATATAAAAATCTTTATTATCTAATATATATCGACATCTATCAAAATATAAATCACTCAAAAATTTATATCTTTCATCATAATTTTCTCCTGTTTCTTTACTTTTATATCCTCCACACCCATCATAAAATTTCACCGTGTTATTAGCATAAAAATCAGAGTCTATACTTTTACTACCATTATCATTAGCACACATATAAACTTTATCCATCTTACCTATTTCAAGAGAAGCAGTTTCTCCAACAACAACAAAATCACAATTTTTACAAAGAGGATAAACTCCATATGGTTTTTTAGGTGAATAACAAGAACACGCCTTATCTGTAGCCTTTTTTATAGGAAACACTCCTTCATTAAAATTATCTTCACTTTTTCTTTTTCCCATTTTTTATTATCTACACCATGGATATTTTTCACCTTTTTCTGGTCCAAGAAGTTCAATTGCTGTTTCTTTTAATTTTTTTTCTATTTCGTCATTTTTTATTTTTTTCTCAAACTTTTTATTATCTACATTTTGAAATGCTATAAGAGCCTTATCTCCACGTTTTTTTACTGCCTGTATAATTCCTGATTTTCTTAAAACTTCCATATCATCTAAAGTTACCATCCATCTATTTTTTTTAGTATTTTTTTTCTGTATTTTTTCCTTTTCAATATCCATCTCTTTTCGTCTTTCATCAGAAGCGTATTTATATTCATCATACCAATCATTTACAAAACCATGCATAATTATCCTTCCATCAATTCAATATTATAATGTTCTGAAATTATTTCTGCTGCTGTTTTTCCTACTGGATATATAATTAATATCGTATCTCCATCTTTTGCCTGAAAATAAAGTTCTTTTTTACAAAGAACTAACAGAGAGCATTTTTTAATATCTTCTTCTGTAGGTTTTTTATTATATTTTTCTGCCATTATTTTTCTTATTATATATAAACTTGATCTTCTAAATTCTTAAATTGAATTGTTATTCCTCCACCCATCTATTCTCCTTTCTTTTCTAATAACCATTTACAAAATTCATAAACTGCTCCTTCCCCACCATTAAAATCACTCATAAAATCTACATCTTCTATTTCTTCAATAGCATTTTTAGGGCAAGCAGCAATACCAGCTAATTCTAAACATTCTATATCATTTTCTGCATCGCCCATATATGCTATATTTTCCCATTTTAAATTAAATGATTTTAAAAATTCTTCTATTCTATCTTTTTTATTTTCTACTTGAGTAAAAATTATTAATCTATTATTTAAACAACTATTTTTCCATAAATCAGAGTGACTACAAATTCTCTTTATTTGTGCCTTTATCACATTATCATGAGACTGAGTTATAATAATTACTGTTATATCGTTTTTTAATAATTGTTGAATTCCATAAAAATCTCTTGTGTAGAATGATTTTGTGATTCTACCATCATCAGAAATTTGGTAACTACCATTTGTCAAATTTCCATCTACATCAAAAGCTACTACTTTTATATTTTTATAATCAATCATATTTAGCATTATATCTTATTTTTTTTCACTTTCAATTAAATTTTCTTAAATTTTTATTTTTTGCCGATAAAATAAAAAAGGAGACTATTATAGATAAACAATTCACAGTAATAGCAGAAATTGGAGGAACTCATATAGGGAAGTTAGAAAGAGCAAAAAAACTAGCTAAACTAGCTAAACTAGCAGGAGCAAACATATTAAAAACTCAAAAAAGAAATCCCTATGAATCTGTAAAAAAAGAATTATGGAATAAACCTCATCCTAATCAAATATTCTCTTATGGAAAAACATATTTAGAACACAGAATTAATCTCGAATTACCTATAGATCAACACAAAGAATTAAAAGAATATTGTGAATCAATAGATATAGAATATTCTACTTCTGTATGGGATATAACAAGTACAAAAGAAGTGATAAAATTAAATCCTAAATTTATAAAAATTCCTAGTGCTTGCAACACTAATAATTCTATTTTTAATTTATTATTAAATGAATATGACGGACAAATCCATATTTCTACAGGTATGTTAAATAAAGAAGAAAGAGAAAAACTATATTCTAAATTAATTTCTTATAAAAATAGATTAGTAATATACCTTTGCACTAGTGGCTATCCTGTTCCGTTCGAAAAAATATATTTAAAAGAAATTATTAATTTATCTAAAATATTTCCTAATGTAGGATACAGTAATCACGGATATGGGATTGCGACAGAACCAGTAGCATATGCTTTAAAAGCAAGATATTTTGAGCGACACTTTATTGATGATAGAATGTTCCGTCACACAGATGCAAATTGTTCTTTAGAACCACAAGGATTAAATAAAATGATAAGGGATATAACGGCAATATCAAAAACATTAAATTTTAAACCAGATAAACTAGATGAAATAGAATTAGAACAAAAAGAAAAATTGAGAAATAATTAATCAAAAGAAATTATTTTCAAACCAGCACAATTTTTATCACTGGCCATTTCTTCTTTTGAGGGATACTCAATTCTTTTAATCATTCCATCGAAAACTTCTTGCCATTTTTCTCTCTTATATCCTCTACTATTATCTTCCATTCTTCTCTCAACTCCACCTGATTGATATGGAAAATAAATATAATAATACCTAAATTCAATATCTGTATTTTTTCTTATATTTTCTATAATCTCTTTCCTTTTTCCCATAGTCAAATTAGTTTCATCAACTATAATATCAAATCCATTTTTAAAAGCCACATCTATATTCTTTAATACTATTTCTTTTATTAACGACTCTATTTTAGGAATAAAATGATATTTTCCATATATCATTTGTCTTAAACTATCTCTGTTAATTATAATAGTATTTTTATTATCTTCTACTGTTTTTCTAGCCCAAGTGCTTTTTCCAGATCCTATAACTCCAATTGTTAAATACAATGTTCTCATTTTTCGTCCTTTAATTTTCCTTAAATTCTGCTTCTTTAATATTATACTATATTTTCTTTCACTTTCAATTAAAAAATTTTAAAAATAATTAAAGTTTTTTAAAGGAGTTTCCGATATAATATATAATTAGTATAATAGAGAATTATGATTACAACTTATAAATATAAATTATATAGCTCTAAAAATCTCAAATATCTAAACAATAAAATAGATATTTCAGGAATAATCTGGAATCACTGTATTGCTTTACACAAAAGACACTATAAACTTTATAATAAATATCTTAATGTTTATAAATTACAAAAACACATAACTAAACTTAAAAAACTAAAGAAATACGAATTCTGGAAATTAGTTAATGCCGGTTCTATTCAAAATATAACAGAAAGAATAGATAAATCTTATAAACAATTCTTTAGAAAAATTAAGAAAAAACAAAAAACCAGACCTCCTAAATTTCAAAAAATTAAGAAATATAAATCTATAACTTTTAAACGAGATGGCTATAAAATTTTAGATAACAACAAAATAAGAATTCAAAATAAAATATTCAAATATTCTAAAAGCAGAGATATAACAGATAAAGAAAATATCAAAACTCTATCTATAAAACGTACAGATTCAGGATTCTATATATTCTTTACATTTGATAAAAAAATAGAAAGTAATAATTTTAAATCTACAAATAATTTCAAGCTGGGTAAAATCACAGGAATTGATGTAGGGCTAAAAACTTTTCTTACTTTATCAGATAAGGAACCTAAAGAATTTGTAAATCTGTCAAACAGTTGTAGTAACAAAGAAAAATCTCCTGAATTCTTTAAAAACAACTTAAAGTTAATCAAGAAATTAAGCAAAAAACTCTCTAAAAAACAGAAAGGCTCAAAAAATAGAGAAAAAGCTAGAATTAGATTATCTAAAGCTTATGAAAGAACAACTAACAAAAGAAAAGATTATTTCTTTAAACTATCTAATGATCTAACAAAAGAATATTCTTATATCTTTATAGAAGATTTAGATATCAGAGTATGGAAGAAATTATGGGGAAGAAAAGTTTCAGATATAGCTGTAGGTGAATTCTTTAGAATTTTAGAATATCAAGGAAGTAAAAATAGTTGTGTTGTTCATAAAATAAATAAGTGGTTTCCTAGTAGTAAAACTTGTAGTGATTGTGGATGTATTAATATGGATCTAGAATTAAAAGACAGAACTTGGATTTGTCCAGATTGCGGGGCAGAACATAACAGAGATTTAAATGCTGCTATAAATATAGAAAGAGAAGGGGCATCTTCTCTTAGGTTAGATAATGTAAGGCTTTCTGATTCAGGAAGCAGTTATTGTTTGAACCTAGAATCTCAATTACTTTAGTAATGGAGAGTATGTCAACCTATCAACAAAATCACAAAGAATCGCTTTAATGAATTCTTTACTCATACATTCATTACCACATTTTAATTCTCCATTTTTATAATAAAATGAAATTTCTCCAAAACCTACTTTTTCAATACCCCATTTAAACATAATTGATTCTTCATTATAAGTATTAACATATACTATTTTTTTATCTTTATGTTTGTTCATTTTCGTTTTCTTCTTCTTCCTCAAAAAATTTAAAATCTTTTCTTTTCATTTTTCTTAATTGAGAATATGGAATAACAAAAACTTTACTATGATATTGGTCTAAATGACTTTTCATAAGTTCTTGTTTAACTGGATTCATAGAATGTATCACAAAAGTGGTATCTAGTGCTATTTTCTTCATCATTAGTGTATATGTCACATCTTGTCCTCCATGTTTTTGTCCTTCTCCTAAATCTCCATCTAGAAACACAATATCATACTCATAAATTTTTAATATTTCTGTAATATGACCTGGTTCAGAAGTACTTGCTATATTACATCCAGTAAAAGTATCATAGAACCAAACTCTATTATCAAATTCATCATCTAAAACTAAAACTTCTAAAACTCTATCTTTCATTATTAATATTCCTCATACGAACTGGGTTCCCATTTAGGATCATTTTTATCTCTCTTAATATTTATAGAATATTCTTCTAATCTTTCTATCGATGCTTTTAAATATCCTTTTCTTCTTTCTGGATCAGGAGCATCTTCTAAATCTATATTTATTAAAGATTTTTCTCTTCTCTTTTTATCTCTTTTTCTTAAATTTTTTAATTTATTATTTTTTTTGGGCATTTTTTTTTATTTCGGGGAAAAAATTATTTTAATTCTTTTTTAATGATAATGAGTTACCAAATAAGTTTCAACAGATTTATTTGGTAATTTTTTAAAATATTTTCTTATTAATGATTTTATTAATTTTTTTTCTTTTTTATCTATCTTCTTAAAACAATAATGATCTATATATTCATAAGACATTCTTTTTTCTAATATTTTTCCTATAAAAACATATTTTCCGCACATCCCATCATATATCATAGATAATCCTTTATAAGGAACTATTTCTGCCTTATAACCATTATCACAATATAATTCTACATATTTTTCATAATTATTATAATCATCTGTTGAATATATTTCTTTAAATTCTTTATAACTATATTCACATCCTATTATAATATATTGATTTTCTTGTACAGACATTATTTATTTCTTTTTCATATTCAAACTAATTTTTTTCATGAAAAATGTCGCAAGAAAACCCACATGCGACTTCAATTGTGGGAGAGACTGCAACCTCCTATACTTATTAACATTGTCTTAAACTTTTCTAATAATTTCAATTCAGTATATTTTACTGTACTGTGAATTTTTTCCCCATTTAATTTTCTAATATCAAAATAACCTCTAACTCTTCTCCCAAATATAAAACATTCTATCTCTTTATATTTCACTTTATCATATCTCTGAAATCCTTTAACAAATCTATCAGCAGTATTTCTTATATGACTACGTATTCCTTTATATAATTTTCTGTTCTGTTTTCTAACTTGTTTAATTAAATAATTTTGAGATCTTTTATGCTTTAGAGTCCCTCCTGCTATTATAAAAGCATCATTATTATGAGTTTTAGAAATTCCTAACTCAATTCTTTTACTTTTAGTTATATATCCATAAGTAATTTCTACATTTTTAAATTTTTCTCTCAATTTTTCAACTATTCTCCATCTAATGATACTCATAAAAGTTTCTACTTTAAATCCTTTAAATTTAGTTTTCTTAATTTTATCTAAACTAATCTTCCCTTTATGATAAGAATCATGACATATCGTACATAAAGTTAATAAATTCTCAGGTCTGTCTCCTCCAATTTGTCTAGAAACTATATGATGAACTCTAAGAATTTTATCTTTACTTTTTCCTTTACAATACCGGCACTTATAATTATCTCTATAAAGAACATATTCTCTGACATTCCAAAAACCTAATTGTTCTCCTTGTTGATAATCAGTACCGGAGATATCAGGATTCTTAATCTTTTGTATATCAAAATTTGCTACTTCTACAATAATTTTGTCTACAGGAAGAATTTTAGAGATATCTTCAACTATTTTAATATGAGTATCTAATTTATGTTGAACAGATGGAGCTAACCAACCTTTTTTAATTCCTCTATTTAAAAATCTAGGTTCTCTATACCATAATTTTCTACTTCTTCTTGTCCTTCTATACATAGATTTTTGTGAAATGAGTTTTACTATATTTATTCTTGGAAGTATTTCAGAACTAAATAACTCTTGTACTTCTGTAATAGCAGAAACTCCTATATGAGAATATCCTGGATCTAATCCTACAACAGTTTCTTGTTTTGTCTCTCCTGATGAATAATTAAGTTTAATAGTAAATGGAGTTCTATTTACAACATTAGCTTGTCCTTTCTTTAATAATTTTCTAGCTTTTTGTGGGACAGTAGGCATTAACGGTTTATTTCTTCTGTTAAGAACATAAACAACAGATACTCTCAAGTTCTGTTCAGGTGTTCTCTTTCCTGTAAATTCCTCATCGGGACTGTTATCAAAAGTTTTTAAACTCTGCACACTGTTCCTAACCCTATTAGAACTGTTTAATACAGAATCACAGTTGCTACGAACTTGAGGAGTATTCGTAGGTGTGTATGTATTTCTTTTTGATAACTTCTGTTTTTTTAACATAGTTTGTTAATTAAACTCCCTAGTCAGCCAAGATTTACTTTCATAAACCTACAATATTGGTTGTGAATAGCTGACATAATATAATGATTTTTCCAGTTTCTTTCCATCTAATGTCCATAAATCAAAAAATTTCATATTTTTCCACTCATCAGAATAAATACCTAAATCATCTAAATCAACTTCTTGTCTTAAATAATCTTTGTACCATCTAATATTCATATTATTCTTTCATCTGCAATAAACCTTTTAATTCTATTAAAGAATCATTCATAGTAGTCCATGTCTCAATAGTTATAGACCCTTCATCTTTTAAACAATCTATATAACTATATAACTTTCTCCAATTAAACCACATTTTATCATTGTAAAGCTCTTTTCCCATATCTTCTTCTTTTCCCATTTTTAATTCTCCTAATTTAATATTTCCAGCATTATACCATATTTAAAAATCTTTGTCAATATAAATTTTTCATTTTTCTTCTATATTTCCAAATTTTTGTTATGCCAATTTCGTGCCATTCTCTTCCATTAGGAATATCAAAATAGATACCTATTCCCAGGCTTTTCGGATAATTATCATATATTTTAACATCATAGTTATTTAATACAGCATTTTCAAAAACAGATTTAAAATTTTCAATATTTTGATGAGAAATTGGGATTATGGGATCCATAAATTTCCTTTTCTTATTTATCTCTCTTGTTTTTTTATAATCTTCAGAAGACAATTTTTCCCAATTTTCTTCATTAAGTTTTTCTATAAAATCTTTTTCAAAATTCATTATATTAAACTTTTTAAACCATATACTTCTGCCATTTTCTCTATCAATTTAAAATCGAATTCAGTATCGATTTGTAATGAATTTAATTTATCAATTGGATAAATACAGGGTTTATCTCCAATTCTACAGTTTGTAGATAATAATACTTTTGTATCAACAATATAAATATTTCCTGAATCGTGTAATAGAAATTCTTCCTCTTGAAATTCCTGCCTCATTTTCCTATTACAACAATCATCAAAAAACCTTATTAATTGCCATTGTTTCTTTGATTGATATTCTTTTTTAATATTTTCAATACAAAAATATCTGTCGATATATTCCCAATTATTATTTATCTTTTGCCAAAAAAAAGGGGTAATTTTTTGAGCAGTAAGTAGAGAATTATATCCTCCTTTATTATATTCAAAAATACTTTTATCTAACAATTCTCCTATGCGACATGGAGATGTTGGCTGGAGATTCAGAACAATATCAAATTCTGCATTATCTCTATCTTCATAAAAATTTACAGTATGAATAAGAGCTTCTTCATTTATAGATAAATCACCAGAAATTTCATCTGGTCTTTGAATAAAAAAAGGAACAGGTCCTATTTCAGGATTTCCATAACGTTCTCTAAAAGGCAATGATGCCATTTTATTTATTTTCGGCTCAACAAATTCTGATAAAATTTTATGTACTTTATCACAATTAGAACTAACAACTGTTCTATCTACATATTTAGAATTTAAAGAAGCTAATACAGACCACATAAATAATGGTTTTTCCATTAATTCTCTTATATTTTTATTTTTAATCCCTTTAGAACCTTTCCTGGCTGTAATAACAGATAATATTTTTTTGTTATTTATCATTTTATAATTCTTTTAAATGTTTATTCTCATCATAATGATTTTGTAAATTTAACCACATTTGTTTTGAAACTTTAAAAGCTTTTTCTAGTTCTTCTGCTATTTTAGTATCTATTTTTAATTTATTATTAACAATAATATTAAATAATCTTTTTTGCTTTTTGTGATGGTGGAACTCTTTGAGGTTTTGAAGTTTTAGGTCCTGGATTACTACCTCCTTTTTTTACTAATGGTGTTTGAAAAAATTTCTTTATTTTTGCATCACCGCAACAAGATTCTCCAGATCCACAACAACCGCCAGTTTTAGTCAAAGATTCCCATATTAATTTTAATATATTTTTTCTCTTCTTTTTATTCATTTATTTTATTCTCCTATTTTTTAATATATTTTTCTGTAGAGAAAATTACTTTTTCCCCTAATTTTGATCTAATTACAACATCTACTGCTATTGATTTTGATTTAGCAACAACATCTGCTAGCCATAATCTCCCATAAACACCTCTATCAACAATTTCTTTTTGTGTTGCTTCTTCAAAATAATCTTTTTCAATTGTTTTTAATGTAGAAAAAACTATCGCTGACATATGCACTGATTTAACATACTCACCTTTAGCTTCTATCTCTTTAAATCCCTTATTTAGAAATTGTATAAATCTAAGTTTTTTAGTCTCTATTTCTAAAGTGTTCAACCATTCTTCAAATTTTGCTCTTATTTCAATTGGACTAAATTTAACATCGTCATCATAACTTTTTAAAGTTTTGTTCTCATCAATATATATTTCCATTATTATTCCTCCTATATTCTTATTAAACTATGTTTTATAATATGTTCTTTATTCTCTTCTATATATTTCTCTAATTCTTGATCGGGTTGATATATATTATAAAAATCTTGAAATGCATTTACATATACTTCTAGTTCTTGATATATATTCTTAATACCTTGAAATTTATTTTTATTAGATAAATATTTCAAAGCAAATAAATAACTACAAATAGGGCAAGACAACACTCTTAATAATTTTCTTTTCGTACATTCTTTATTATCGACCACTCCTTTAAAATGGATAATATATTCATCTGTAGAATCATTCATTTCTTTCCATATTTCTTCTTCACTTTTATCCATTTTTTAATTTTTCCCGGAAAAAATAATCTTATATATCCATCAACTCAAATCTAGAACATTTTGTTCTTGAGTTATATTCTATTTCTTTAAATTCTTTTTCTGTAATTTTTATACAATTATTATTTTCATCATATTTATACCATTCTTCATCACCATCAGTATCGTTATAATGTATTAAATTATTATTTTCATTAAATTCTTGCCAAACTTCAGAACCATCAGAATATTTATGATATATTAAATTATTATTTTTGTCATATTTTTCTATTTCTTCACTCATAATATTTTAAATCTCCATTAATTCAAATCTAGAACATTTTGTTCTTGAGTTATATTCTTTCTCTTTTCTTCTAAATTCTATTTCTTTATATTCTTTTTCTGTAATTTCTATTCTTTTATTATTCTTATACCAATGTTCAGAACCAGAAGAAGTTTTAGAATATATTAAATTATTATTTTCATCATATTTAAACCAACATTCCTCTCCATAAGAATTTTTATGATGTATTACATTATTATTTTCATCGTATTTTCTCCAATATTCATAACCAGTAGAATTTTTATAATATATTTCATTATTATTTTCATCATATTCTTGCCAAATTTCATCTCCATCAGAATATTTAAGATATATTAAATTATTATTTTCATCATATTTTTTAATTTTTTTATTCATATATCCATTATCTCAAATCTAGTAAATTTTGTAAATTGTTTTTCTGGAAATTCTATACTTTTTATAATTTCTCTAATTCTTATTTTTTCTTTTTCTGGTAAATTACCTTTGACTCTATTACAATATTCGCATGGATGAGAAATATGGTTGTAGCAACCCATATGTGCACAAGGAAGAGTATGTTCTAATGATTTTTTAAGAATATCAAGATATATTTTTCTTTGAATTGGAAAAAGTTTAATATTATCATCTATCATTTTTTATTCTCCATATTTTTCTAATACATCTTCTATAGTTTTTTTCGGAAAAAAATCTAATATTCCACCAGAACAATTTATTATATTTATATTCCGTTTTTTTGCTTGTGTTGCTAATTTTTCCCAATATTCTAAAAAAGAACGAGAATGATGATCTACAGGATATCCTCTAATTTTACCATTTATTCTCTTTTCTATTTTTCTTCCATCTATTCTAGTAGTCTTTATCCCTTTATCATATTCCCAAAAATATCTTTTATTGTCTTCTTTTGAAAAACAACAATCTATTCCCAATAATATAATATTTTCTATCCCCAATATATATAAAACATGAATACAGCTCGCTGCTCCTGTTCTTGCCCCTATAATTGGGAGAGAAGGATCTTTAGTAAAAATTAATCCTTCTGGATAATATTTTTTTTCAATAGGAACGTAATAACTCTTATGATCAAAATAGATGATTTCTTCTTTTTTAATATGAGAAGAATATTTCTCTAGTTTAGATTTATATAATAATTTAATACAAGGAAGATCTTTTAAATCATAAAAATACTGATGCTCACTTATAGCCCAGTCATCGCTCAAAAACATATCAGCAGAAGGAAATTTCATAATTCCAGAATTGACAGCAATAGTTATATATTTTTTTAATGGCTCTAAATTCTGATTATAAATTGAAGGACCAGAACCTATAATAAAACCAAGAGAAGATGGTTTATGAGAAAAATAATTCTGTAAATCACTTAATTCCATAATTATTTATTAATTTTTCTTTAAATTTTATAATTGATTTTTCTTTATCTTCATTATATTTAACTCTATGAAGTATAATATTATTTTCTTTACAAAATTGAAAATCTAATTTATCTTTTAATTGTGTTTGTTTGAATGCTTTTTCTGCTTTTTTAAAGGACATTCCTCCAAAACAAACTGGCCTATAATGCTGAACTCCATCATGCTCAACAATAATTTTTATTTTATCTTTTTTTAGCCAAAAATCACAATATCTTTTGTGATTATAATCTTTATATTTATCCCATATTTTTTTACCAGAAACAATAATCCAATCTTTAAAATGTTTTAATAAAAGTTTTCCTACTTTTCCTTCATTTTTCTTTAAGCAATAAAGGCAACCTTTCCCATTCAAATGATTCTGTGGAGTTTGATCAAATTTTCCATGTCCAGGTTTCTTACATATAATTATAACTTTTGTATGATTATTTTTATATTTCACTTTAGTATAATCATATTTATTTCCATGAATTTTTTTTGCTTTTTTAATAAACTCTTCAGTTGTCAAACTATTTTTATTACTAACTATTATTATTGAACATTTATGACATTTTTCCCCACTTAAATGATTCTGTGGAGTTTGATCAAATTCTCCATGTCCATATTTTTTACATATAATCAATATTTTTGTTTTACTATTCTTATATTCTACTTTTGAATAATCATATTTATTTCCATGAACTTTTTTAGCTTTTTTAATAAACTCTTCTGTCGTTGGCTTATATGTTTTAGAGCATCTTGAACAACCATATCCTTGAAGATGAGAACTAGGTTCTTGTTTAAAATACTTTTTGCACCCATTACAATAAATTGCAATTTTCGTATGGTTATCTATATATTTTATTTTAGAATAATTATATTTATTGTCATGAACTTCTTTAGCCTTCATAATA
>SDBV01003248.1_pt1 | contig 24147 bp, 51 predicted proteins | sample 2277081 | NCBI WGS metagenome assembly SDBV01 (sample SAMN10402039, study PRJNA504765) | marine sediment metagenome | isolation source: marine sediment core GS10_PC15, 223 cmbsf | place: Arctic Ocean: Southern Knipovich Ridge | collected 2010 | reverse complement strand
TAGAGGACTTCAAAGTCCTTAGCCATGATTAAGCGGAAGTTTCGGGTAAACTCAATATCCACCAACTGGTCTGATAGCTCCTTCCTGATTTCTGTGGTGGACCTAGCCTCAATGTCGGAAAAGTTAGGGTCATCCCTACGCCACCTCTTAATGCTGTGGTACTCGACCTTGGCTAATTTGGTAGCTTCACGGACTGAGAACCCAGCCACCAGATAGGATAGATACTTGGCCTTCTTACCACCGTCAAGGTAGTAGGGAAGTAAAGACTGGGCAATCCCTTCCGTAGTTGTTACTCCAGTTTCAGTCATTCTATAACCTCTACCTCTAATTGTAGCACGTTCTACTGATTATGTCAAGTAGTATACTATTTACTGTATAATAATACTATTATGTAAAGTATACTTGACAAGATAGGAACCTTATGATATACTTTAGATAGGAGGTGAGAAATGGGATGGGGAGCCTACCAGCAACCAGGATTGAATGAAGAGATAGACCAGCTAGGGTCTAAGCTGTCCATAGAGATAGACTGTGCTGTTCATTACCCGGCGTATAACAAAAACCTCTACGAATGTCACTGTGGGGTTATATTCCCCCTTTACATAGTCAAATCACGGAATTGGGAACTAATCAAAAAGAAACATGAGGATGAAAGGAGCCTAGTTGAATATTCAAGATAGAGCTAAACACAAGTACGAGAAGGATATAAATGGTAGCCCACTAACTGGAATAGTAATAAAAGTAATTGACCCTAGCATAAAACCATATTGCAATTTGGTAAAATGGAATGGACTTGCAAGGAACCCATGGAGTAGCTTCCCTCTCGGTAATTACAAGGATAGCCACTTGGAGGAAGTCAGTGCCTAGTAAAACTGGTGCATCCATACCCTCCGTGATGATGAGGTGGGGACGTAAACAAGCTCAATGTAAATGGTGCGAACAGGCTATAGAGGTAGGCAACCCCATAGTCTGTGTAGTGTTTTGGAATAAGGGCAATGAGGATAAGAGGAGTTGGAACAAATACCTTTACTATCATCCTCAGTGTTGGGTGGACCAAGGCCTGGACTATTTGAATAGGAACCCTTACGTCCCACATGTTAGAGGAAGGAAAGCCACATTATCCAAGGAGGATAGGAGACAACGATTCCTGCTAGTCAGACGCTTTAATGCGTTGGTGCAAAGAAGAACCAAAATCAAGGCACCGTACCCAGACCGCTTATTGATTGAGGAAAGGATAACCAAACAAATGTTGGATATAATACTGGATGTAACTAATTTGGGAGGGATACCGAAATCATGGGTAGAAAAGCTGTAACCTATAGTGAGTATGTTAAGTCCGATACGTGGAAGTGCGAGGACTCTCCATCAGGCGCTCATTATTGGGTTGAGATGGTGCAAACTAAAAAATTAGCCAAAGAGGGTTACTTCCAATGCAAACATTGCCATGATGTCAAACGGTTCATGGTATCGTTCCATTACAATCTTTTAGTCAAAAATGGAGAAAAATTAAAATCTGATTCTACCTTTTAAAAACATACATACTATCTACAAATACCTGCACCCGTATCCCTCATAGTAATGTCAGCCCCATGTTATCTCAACCACCGTGGACTTTGCTGTACCCCAAGCAAATTCAAATACACCCCCCTGTTATGTCCACTAGCACATATGTTCTAATTAGGGTACAAAAAAGGGGAAGTGACTGGCAACTAATCACTCCCCAATTTCCTACTTGTTTGGTGTCAAGGTTCCGTCGGCTAGCACTCGCTTCTTAACATCGTTCTTTACCCGCCAGCGGTTCGATTGCTTCGCAGTAGCCAGGCCATGCTCAACCGCATGCTTGTTGTCAGCTGCTTCAGCTTCCACCATCTTTGCCTTGTCATCCTCAGTGGCATACAGGTCGTAGACTTCAGACAGGCTCATGCCGGTTTCATCCTTAGTCTTGCCGCCGCCGGTTCCCCCTGAACGGGTTGCCCTGACAACTGGCACACTCAGTGCAATACTGGACTTTTCCTGAGGCACCTTGTCAGCACCTATCGGAGTGCCCTTAGCTGTGAAGGTAAAGCCAGTTGCTTTTACCAAGCTGAGACGTTCAAGTAGATGATTTAAGCTTGAGACCTCTTTTAACAGTGCGGCCGCTTCAAGCTCCCGGGTTCCAGACAATGCTTCAGCTTCAAGTCGCAAGGACTCAGCTTCGGCCTTGTGACGGTCGGACTTGGATTTCGTAATGGCTAGGGCAGCAGCCTCGATTGCATTGCTATCCCCGGTCTCCGTGGCCTTGGTGAAGTTAGCTATTAATTCCTGCATTGCTTTATCTAAACTCATTGTACATCCTTTTTGTTTACTACCCCTTAACAACTTGCACCCAGAGGGTTTACATCGGGCTGTTAAGAGGGTTCAACTATTTTATTTTTAAGGTACTGCTGTTGTTACCACTTCAACAGTTACATATACATCATAGCACATTTATGGTAGTTTGTCAAGTGTTTTGCGGTTATTTTTAGTAGTTCCTGTAAAATAAATAGAACAAAGGTTCTAATTGTTATGTCAACCAGCTTTACATAATGTTGATTAGAACGGATGTTCTATTGACAACGTCAAGACCTTGTGCTATACTAAGGGTATGAATAAGAGTGTAAGGTGCTATAGTGGTACAGCCCATAAGGTTAGACACAGATGTATTGACCCTAAGTGTGAGGTATGTATGGGTTGGATGTATAAAGTAGAACACGGTGACCTTAATCAAGGACTGCAAGGGTTGTATAAACACTTAGGCCGTAAACTACATGTGATAAGGAGTGGACAATGAGTATGATTGAGTTGATGGAGCTAAGGGATGAAGTAGTGTCCAGCCAGTGGTTAAGTATGGACACCAAACTCCAGTTGTTGGCTAATCTTAATCAGTTAATAAGGGAGGCGTAACCATGACCGAACATAAAGTGGTAGACACGCAAACATACACAGCGGAACAAGTAAGACAGGCGGAGTATATGCTGGAACCAATTAAATGCGTCTATTGTGGTAGTCTTGAGGTAACATTCCTACAATATGTTGATGGCGGTTCAGCACAGTGTGCGGATTGTGGAGAATGGCAGTAAGTATAAGGGAGGTACAACCATGATACTATCCAATTGTAGCAAAAAGGACATAGACCATGCTCTAAGTGCGGTCAACCAGACCTTTAGTGACAATGTAAAACTGAACAACTACCAGCAACTAAGTGGTACCGGGTTACGGCACCATGTCACTCTAAGGGTGTTGGATTACAGTGGCAGTGGTGCCCACCTTAGCAGGAATATGGAACCCTATGGATACAAGGCTAGACGCACTACCTCAGCATGTTGGCATGTCCATGGCAGGCTCTTTGATGCACTACCTCATGGCACTAAAATTACCAGCAATGGCAAGGTTACAATGGCTAGGGATATGTGGGATGATTTTAGCACAGGTTCTGCAATGTATCCTATGTATGCCTCGGACTCGTGTAAATGTGGAGAGAGTTAGCCATGAGGATAAGCAGATTAAGTGCAGTCCACTGGACTAGGTGTATAGGTATAGCCATGACTTTATACCTACTGCTATACTTTACCGCCTGCACTATATATGGATTAGTAAATAGATAAGGAGGGAACCATGACCTATCTACAGTGTCCGTGGAGGAGCCCTGAAACCTGTCGCATATGTAAGATGGAAGCACAAGCTGGTAAGGTGAAGGACATAGACGAGGATAGAATAGTAGCGTGGTATAAGAAGGTGCAACATAAATAGGACATATGTCACAACGCCTTGCACTCAACCTCAACGCTGGATGTTATACCACCTTACCCATAACCCTATCTGGTGGGACACACCATTAACCATGGGTGAGGCGGGTAGAAACATAAGGGTATTAAAAAACAGGAGGAAGTTAAATGATATAGGAATTGGGGCTATGGAGGTACCGTTCTCTACCCTGCAATAATAATGGGTGAGCTGGTAGCAACTATAGATAGGAGGAACCATGGAAAAACAAATAATAATAGACCTGATTAAACAGGAGACAGGCAATGAACCACAGTATGACCAACCTACCTGTCTAATATGGAATGCAGACCATAAAAATTGTAAGGACTGTCCTTCCGCTCTACCATGCTGTCAGTTACTGTCCTTACTGATAGTCACATTACAAGGTAGTCAGTACCAGCCAACCTCATTCCAAGATGCATTAGATAGGGACAATAGAGTGGCTAACACTATGGATAAAATACTCCACGCTAAGACCGACACTGAGGTCAAGGAGGCAATCAATGGGTAAAATAACCATAACCGTAGAGTCCAGCACCCTAACTACCCAACAGTTAGAGGATGCCCTACATGCTGAGATAGGCGTACTCCAAGAGTTTGGGTTTAGTAACCTCAATGAGGCTGACTTCAATATAATACCAGACGAGGATGAATCAGTATGACAGTTGAGCCAGACTTAATAGGGTGGACAGACACAGTCAACCTTACAGGTAGCTACAGTCACAATACTGATACTACTCCACCTAACTGGAGGATAGAGTGTCCCGACTGTGAGTCCGATAATGTGTGTGTCCTTGACCCTAAGCACAACGATGGGTTACGATGCTGGTTCTGTATATCCTGTCGTGCAGTGTGGGAATATGTACCAGTAAAGGAGATGAAGTAATATGGGATATACTAAAGGGGAATGGATAGCGGACAATGGGGATAGCGAATTGTGGGGTGTCTTTGAAAAAGGAAATGGAGCGGAGATAGCCTATCTAGGTGGCCTAATTGGTAATACTTTTATAACCACAACCCGTTCATCTGGAGAACACCGGGCCAACGCCCACCTCATATCTGCTGCCCCTGACACAGCAGAGGCACTCCAAGAACTAATTAGCTTCTTAATCCATGACGGGCTCGACACCAATAACAGGCTAGTGCCCATCATCGACAAAGGCACTAAGGCATTAAAGAAGGCAGGTGTGGAGATATAACTTGATAACTGCTGTCCTTTGTGCTATAATGTATGAAGGAGGTGCAAAATGGGTAGAAAAAAAGGCGCAGACAGAGAATGTTGGTGGATAAACAAAAGGGGATACATTGAAGGTAGGGTCTATAGAAATGGGGTTGTTAGGTTGATGAAAAAACAAAGGTGGATACTTGAACAATACTTAGGGCGCAGACTTTACCCCACGGAAATAGTCCACCACATCAACGGAGATAGGCAAGATAACAGAATAGAGAACTTAGAGATTAAAACCAATGGCGAACATACTAAACACCATAACAAAGATAGGATATGGCCTAGAGGCCGAAAGAACAATCTATCACCAGAAGAACGGATAAGGCGTTCGGAGTTCATGAAAGAAGTTCATAGAAGGAGGCGAGAGAATGACCCAACAAACAAATGGTACGCCAGACCTCAATTACAGCGAAGAAGCATTTAAGGCTATGTATGAGGCACTGGAATCCACTAGAGACATACTCAGGGAAATCCACCACTACCAAGATGACCAACCTGTATTATCACCAATAAATAAGGCATTAGCTCAAGCAAGGAGGGAATGATGAATAAGTAGTAAGATTCAACCACAGTATAGTAGTATATAGTAAAATAGAATAGTATTATTATACAGTAAATAGTATATATAAGGAGGAGGACTAATGAACAACCTATTCACAGGACACGACTGTAATGAGTGTTCCATTAAAGGACACTGCTCATTGGAAACAGCAGTTAGGTTCCTCAATAAACATCAGGAAATGATGGCTGAATTTGACTCCTTGCGTGAGGCATTGGGTGACTGGAAGATAGCACTGATGGCTGATGCAGCCATAAGTATGGAGGACGCCCCCTCCTATATAATAGATGTAGCTATGGCTACAGGGTTTGTCCTTGCTAGAGGTGCTGAACCAATAGAAACCGTACCTTCAATGAGTCATGTGATGGAGTCTATAGGGAACTTGGTTGCTGAGATGCAGGAACCTCCACCCTTTGTTGCTGATAATCTAAACTAAGGAGACATAATGAGTAAGAAGGATATAGACCGTTCTAGCCAATGGATATTCCGTAATGGTGTCCGTATACCACGCCATGTATGGGACAGGCAGAATAAAAAGATAGAGGAGGCAAAGGAGCATGAACGATTAGTTAAACTAGGGTTAGTCAGAGGTGAGACCGGTATAGTAACACCGGAGGAATTAAAGGAGAAACGAAATGAAAATGATGGATGAAGGACACGGTATCACCGTCAAGAGCTTGAAGTTTTGGAGGGAAAACAAACACCAACTTGGTAAGGTACATCATGTGACCGCAGCTACCCTTGCACTGGAGCGTAGACCTATAACAACGGAGGAGAACCGCATCATCATGGCGGACTATCATGTGGAAATTACCGGTACTGATGGTGCAATGTTACTCTCTGGTTGTGGTTGTGGTTATGGTGGTGAAGGACCTAATGGAACCAAGTCCATATTGGTGGAGTTAGGTGTACCAGAGGATATAGCGGAGAAACTCACACACAATGATGGGTTCGTCAAGGTAATACAGTGAAGCGTCTAACTCCACGTGACAAGATACTCAGAGAGCGTGGTTTATATGAGCATCAACCTGCTACTAGGAAACACAAGAGACTTCTTCCTAGTATGGTGTCCACTACCATTGCAGGCAAGAATAAGACACCATTGATGAGGTACTTAGAGCAGAAATATGGACAAGCCATAGAGAAGGTATTGATGTCTGGCTCCTTGTCAGTGGTCTCCAAGAAGTTAGGTAATGAGGTGGACGTGACCACATTGAGTAAGTGGATTAAGCGGTTCAACCTGCGCTATCACAAGGACAATCTGCCTGTGTGTGAGGTTTGTAAGAGTTATGGTCCAGCCTGTGAGGTAGGTGTGTGCTATGTCCTGATAGCGTTGGAGTTGTATGATTTGGTTCCAATAAAGAAGAAGGAATTGTTAGAATGATAATACTACTGCATCCACACGAACAGTGGTTTTATGATGAGTATATCAAAGGTAATAAGGAATTAGAAAGTGAGGTTAGGTGGACTACAGCGGACCAAATAGATTAACATACTGTTACCAAAGTAAAGAAGGAGGTACCAAATGATAGAGGTAATCAAACTAATTAAGGAACTCAGAGGCTACCCTGAAAACTCCTTTGCTTTCCCCCAAATAAGAAGTGAGGAACTAAAGGACGGTCTAGTAGTGGTGGCATTAGATGGAGAAGAGTTAGGGTTCATTGAGATGAGAGATGAGGATACTATATTTGCAGGGAAAGGATAACCCATGATACCAAAGCCTGAGTCTCTTGAGGACTTCCTATCATGGAAGCCACCGCACATCAGCTGGTTAATCAGCAATGGGCTACTGATACCACAAGGTAAGATAATCATATTTGGTCCTTATAAAAGCTGGAAGTCCATGACTGCTATTGACCTAGCTTTTAAGTTGTCCACTGGTAAACCATGGCTAGGCTTCAACACCACCCTATCTACCGTCTTGGTCATCCAGCTAGAGATACCTAAAGCCGCTTACCAACAGCGGATAAACAAGTATGCCTTTGGTAATAAGCTGAACCCATCCACCAATCTATATCTAATGACCATACGCAACCTGAAGCTGGATAAGGGTTGGGGTCTATCCCTATTGGACCAGTGGATAACACAGATACAACCGCAGGTGGTAATCATTGACCCCATATTTAAGGTAGTGTCAGGTAGGTTGACCGATGAGTATGATGTAAGGCAGTTTACGGATAGGATGGATGAGATAATAGAAAAACATAAGGTTAGCTTAGTACTAATACACCATGAGGGCAAGGACTGGGTAGTAGATGGTGAAAGGTATGACCGTGGTGCTGATGCATCCTTTGGTTCCGCTGTATTTGGTTGGTGGTGTGACTCATCCATTGAACTAAGGGCTGTTAGTGAGGGCAGCAATATGGTAACTGTAAAGTTCCCATTGTTGAGGCTGGCTGAGGATGACATCAAGTCAATGACGGTGGAGATTAACAGGAGTAACCTAGTGTTTACTAAGGTGGAGGAGGTATAAGATGAAACCTAAATGTCCAGAACTACAAGTCATACAAGGAGGTGATGAGGCTGGCTATATCTGCAAGGAGACAGACAAGTGGTGCCTAGTGGAATGCGGACTGTCATGTGACATATATGACCAATGGTTAGACAATGACTATGAGGAATGGAAGGAGGAACAAAATGGAAAAGAAGTTCGACAAGGAGTTTGAGTCCTGTCCAGCCTGTGGTTCTAAAGACAGGTTCTTCGAGTCAATGGGTAAGGAAGTTGTAGAACGTGGGCTGGCTAGACCCAATTGGAGGTACTGTTTGGATTCAAAGGAAGGTGTGGCTGTTGACCCTACAAGGGAGGCAACTATACCTATAGGTTCAGAGATGCCATCATGGGGTTACCAGTCCGATGTGTGCCTGGATTGCGGTAACATCTATGTCATTAGGTTAAATAGAGATGGTGCCAAGAAGTCCATACAGCAGGCGGGACCTCAAGTACCCGGTATGCCAAGGATAAATAACCCTCTCCTCTCATAACATTATGTCAATAGAACGGATGGTCTAAATGTTATGTCAACTTGACAACTTGGTAACCTTGTGATATAATTATATTATTATGAATAGTAACATTGTAAAAAGAAAACAATTTATAGCTCGTCTCCCGCCTGACCTGATTAAGGAAATAAAGAAGCAGGCAATAGATGAGGATAGGAGGTTATATAATGTAATTGAGGATGCCATAGTAATGTATCTAAATAATAAGGAGGAAAAAGGATGACTGAACTATCACAACAGGAAGTATTGGAACAACTAAGGACAAGAGGATTCGAGACCGGAGGATTTCGTTCACCACTACGACACTTCAGAGGTAAGCTAACCTCCTTCACTGGTAGCATGGTTCAAAGAGGTAACATGCCTCAAGCCAAACTGGAAATACTCTACAACTTCGCAGAGGTTGAGGTGTTTGAATCAACCGAACCTTACCAGAACCCAATAGCACAGCTCAACATGATGCACTCCACAAAGGTTAAGAGCAATGCCGGTGTCCTTGGCTTGTCCATGGACAAGCTACTCAATGCAGGACTGGACGAGAACGTACCTCAGGCACAGGCAAAGAACCAAGATTTTCTGGTCGGCAAGATTCAGGAGTGGAAACTGACACCAGGTCACATGATGTGGGATTCCGACAAAGGTATGGAGACACCAAGGGAGTGCTGGGAGGTAGTCTATATTGAGGGTGTTGGCGGTACTCCACATTCCGGTGTCGCTACGGCTCCTGCTACCGCAACTCCAGCACCGGCAGGAGTAACACCTGAACAGGAAGCACTGTCAAAGCTAGATGGTCTGACACAGCAGGAGTGGAACAATGTAGTGTTCCAGAACGCCTTGATTAAGAGCAAGCCAGAACTGACCCAAAAGATTATTGGTGGGGAGTTTATTGCGGAGGCGTTGGCGGCAAACAAAGTTACCAAGGATGACAATGGTGTGTTCCACGTAGTGTAGGTCGAAACGGGTGGGTAGTTCCTGCCCGTATCTAGTTAAGGACTAGACTGATGAGACCTTTAACAATTTAGCTTGCTGGTGTCTGGGTAAACTATCGGGTGGCTCTAGATGGAATCTTCTAGGAAGCACAAGCAGCGAGAATTGTCCGAGCCAGCAAGTCTGCCAGCTACCCTTTAGGTAACGAAAGGGCTATCTTATAGTAAGAATTAGCAGGCTGAGAAAAGGTGACAGGGATAAGCTCCTGCATCAAGAGGCACATGGTCTACTAGCTGGCAGAGAACCCTGCTGGGGCGAAGCCAATGGTCAATGAGACGGACTATGGATACGGGTATAGTTATGGAGGTAAATAAGTGTACGAATATGAAAACTTGAGGCGGCAAACTTACAAGGGTGGAGCTACTTTTCTTCCTGTCTGCCCAAACTGTAACAGGTTTGTTAAAGCAGATAATGCTATATTGGTCAACGGGCTTGGTGGATTAATGGATGTACCTAATGCCACTTGCTCTAAATGCGGGAAAGTCAAAATGCCTTTTGAAGGATTCTTTTAATGGAGGTAAATGATGGCCAAGCAGGAAAAGATACAGGAATGGATAGACGAATATTTAACTAACCAATTTATTGGCGACACGAAAGACTATCCCCCTGAATGTGCTAGTGAGACTAAAGCAATATTAAAGTATCTCAAATCTGAAGGTATGGTGCTGAAGGTGGACACGAAGTTGCCCCCAATTGATAATAGCAAGGGTGAGTGGAAGACGGGACTGGAATACAAGCAGGATATAGAGAAGATGAACTTAACTGCCTATGAGGAGTTGATATGAAACACCTACTAACTAGCACCATAAAGAGGTAGATAATGAAATATAAACTGTTACGCTGGCTTATGCCACGACTCGGGTATAGTTCAAGCTCTAACCCTAATGTTTTACACAACCAGTGGGAACACCAAAAATACCTATGGCATCTACAATCGTATGAAGTCTATACCAGCAAAGAAAAGGAAACAGGATGAAACACCTACTAACTAGCATCACCCTTATATCCTTTGCCATTGTCCTTGCAGGTCTGGCAGCAATGGCAATCTATATATATGCTACAGGAGGGGTGGTACATGTGATAGACTCATGGCGCGAACTAACCTTTGACCTGGTTATCATCGTGTCAACTATTGTCTTAGTCACAGTAGCATGGTTGGAGTTAATTAAGCCATAGAAGGCGGGTCATAGATACAGCAGGAGTGATACATACTGCTTAGTGCCGGATAAAGGGAGGTAGGAGAATGTTAAGTTTACGCCAAGATGATTTGCAGAACTGGCAGCATAGAAACTTTAGGGATAGTCTCAGTGCGGATATGATAATAGGCATGGCTGAAGAACTCGGAGAGTTAAGCCATTGGTATCTTAAAAGAAAACAAGGTATTAGAGAGGGAGTTAAGGGTGGTGACTTCAAGGCAGAGATAGGAGATACCTTCGCAGATGTTGTCATATATGGCATACAACTAATGACTAATGAGGGGATTGACGCAGAGCAAGTCATTAAAGATACTATCATTAAGGTGCTTAAACGTAACTGGAAAGATAATCCTAGTGGAGCAGGTGAAACTTAGCACAAAGAATTGGAGTCTACCCAGGAGGTATCAGATGGATAAACCAACAGATGAGCACCAATTGATGTTAACCCTAAGATATTGGGAGTCAACTCTAACTGATATAGGTGGTTTACTTTCTCCTTCAGTCAGGGTGTTAATAAAATTTACTATTGATTGTTTGCGAGCTTTGCTAAAAGAGGCTAACAATGAGTGAGTTACTGAGAGAGGGTGACAAAGTAAAATTCTGGTCAAAGGTCATGGTAATAGCAGTAGATGATTGTTGGATTTGGTCGGGTAGCATGAATAGTCAGGGTTATGGGCAAATGAAAGTAGGGGAACATTATGTCCGTGCCCATCGATTATCCTGGATGATACATCATGGGGCTATCCCAGAAGGCAAAATGGTTTGCCATCACTGTGATGTTCCTATGTGTGTAAACCCTAAACATTTATTCATCGGGACTTCAAAGGACAATATGCAAGACATGGCAAGAAAGGGACGCAATCGTCATCCTACCTACTACGGAGAGGAACACCCTCGGTCAAAATTGACTATCACCAATGTTAGAGATATAAGAGCGAGATTGCAAAACTACTCCTGGGGACTGTATCGGGCATTAGGTAGAGAGTATGGTGTCGATAAGGAAACAATAAGAAATATTGATAGGGGGATAAATTGGAGAACGATAAACTGACCCAACTCGCCAAAGTCAGGGATAGACCTGATAGGGAGAAGATAGCCAAGAGAATTATTAAGCGGATTGATGAAGACATAAGTGACAGGCGTGGTTTGAAGTGGGAGTGGAGTAAGATAGACAAAGAGGTAATGAATAATGAATTGAAGCCTACATGGAAGAATATTATTATTCAAGAACTTGCCCTCTTTGATGAGGAAGGGATAAGGAAGCAGATAAGGGCAGAACTTAATGCCGAAATACGAATTGAACTTGGCTCAAAAGCTTTTGAACAGGGCAAGAAGTATGAGAGGGAGAGGCTAATAGATTATATCAAGGAAAAATCCGATGTGGATACCCCTGAATATATTGATAAAAATGGAAAGCATTGGATGGGGGGATATTTAGTAATTAGTCTCAAAAACTGGCAAGCCCTCAAGGAAGGTGAGAAATGCTAGAATGGTTTAAGTGCCTAGATGGAAATGTAACCAAAGTCATTGACTGTTTGCAGGGTTGTAGACTAGATGAACGCTGTCTTACATTGCCTACCTTGACCCTAGTATCACAAGAGAGGGAGTGGACTGGAGTAGCATCCACTACCCAACTATTAAACGGGACTATGTTATCCTTCCTCAAACTAACCCAGCCTTATACCATTGACCCGGATAAAATGGCATTTGCTTTGTTAGGAACCAAGCACCATCAAGCGTTGAAGGATGTAGCGGATAAGCTCAAGCTACCTTCGGAGATACCGTTGACTGGTGATGATAGGGATATCTTTGACCTGTTGGAGCCAGATGGTGATAGCTGGATACTAACCGATTACAAGACATGGGGTAGTTATAGGGTTGCCAGAGCATTAGGGATGGTTAAAGTGGGGGTTAAACCTGACCCTACTGGTGCGGTGTACAAGACCACTACCAAGTGGGGTAAAGCAGGTGATGTAAAGATGGTGCCGGTGTTTCAGCCCATGCCACAGGAGGTGGACCTAGCTGAGACGGAGTTACAACTCAACCGTTATAGGGTAATGTTGGAGGAACGTGGTCTAACCATAAGCAAGATGCAGATTCAGGTTACGGTCAGGGATGGTGGACTAGCAGTGGCTATGTCTAGGGGGTTGGAGAGGAACACCTACAAGATAAGGATAGATAAGCTGGATGATACCCTAGTAAGAACATACTTCAAGGACAAGGCTAATGACCTTGCTAAAGCATTAGAGGATGGTAAGTGGGAAATACCTTGCACTGATGAGGAGTGTTGGGAAGGTGCTAGGTGTAAAGGTTACTGTGAGGTAGCAAGGAATTGTCCTAAGGGAATACTATACCAACAGGAGGAATAATGGGCTACCTAAAAGATGGTAGATGGGTTGAAACTGAAGACTGGAGCAACCACTTTCAACGGGAGATTGATGCTGAAACCATGAGGCTATACCGTGAACAGTATGATGGACGCAACCCTGACACACTATCTAGTTGGGAGTTGGACCAGGTTAGGACTAAGGCTGGTATAAATATACAAGAAAGAAGGAGAGGGAGGTTAGTAGAATGACACTACATACAGAACCACCAAATAGTGGTATTGAGTTTTTGTCCCCTCCAGACATGATACATAAGATTATAGAACAGAACAAACTAATACTGGAAATGAATAAACAACTATTGGAGGCGTGGTCCAAACCACCAATTGTATATTCTAGTACCAAGGAGGACAAGGATGATGTTCGTATTAACTGAGTTAGAAAAATCATACCTTGCTGGTCTTATAGATGGTGAGGGTAGTGTAACAATTACCAAAAGAATGAGGTGGGCAACTACTGGTACATACCAATATAACCTACAAGTTATTGTAAGCAATACATCACTTAAACTCCTTGGGTGGCTAAAACAAAAACTACCAGGTGCAGGTTCATACACACATAATAGGTTTAGCGAGGCACATCCCCATTGGAGACTATCGTTCACCTTCCAGCTTAATGGCAAAGGTGCATGGGAGTTCCTAAAACTTATCGAGCCATACCTAGTGATAAAAAAGGAACAAGCAGTACTGGGCATTGAATTTGGCCTTACCAAAGGCTTCCAACAAGGACTAAAGTTGAGTGAGTATATTCTATTGATTCTGGATGGAATGCGACAGCGTATGTCAGACTTAAACCATTCAGATTTTATCAAAGGAGGTGGTTAAAATTATATTCGTATTGTGGGGTGAGGATAAATCCCAAAAGAATACCTTGGCTCTGTCATTCCCTAAACCGTTGGTGGACATGGAGTTTGACATTGGTGGATTTGACCGAGCTAACCGTAATGTAATTAAACCACCAGACCCTAAAACAGGTTACGTTGGATTAAACATACCAATCAAGGACTGGTTCAAACAAAGGTTGATTACAGTAGAGCCATACGTGATGCCATTTCAAATCGGTGACTTGGACCCAATCACCAGTATCATTAGACCATCCAAACGTATAGTAGGGGTGAAGGAATTATTTTATAAGTTTGCAGCCAAGTTTATCCAGCATCTAAAGGACCCTGAACTTAAAACTATTATGGTTGACACTGGTACACTGCTACACGAGGTTACCTCTCAAGGATTCTTACAGGAGAAGCAAGAGGCACAGTTCGGTCCTAATGGCAACCTGCTGCCAGGAGAAAAGTTGATGACCACACTCTTTCCGCCGGTATTATACAGGGATATAAACATACGCATGAGAGGGTTCATCTATCAAGCTAAGGCACATAGGAAAAACTTAGTGCTGACCCACCATGCTACTGATGAATATGGCATGGTGAAAGGTAGTGGTGGCTCCATTGTCAACGATAAAACTGGTAAACGTGCCTTGCATGGTTGGAGCCAATTAGGTGACGGTGCTGATGTAGTAGTCTATACCTACTGGGATAAGACTAAGATGAAACCTTATTGTAAGGTGGAACTAGCCGAGGTCAAGGAGCTAGAGGACATGGTGTTTGAGGAACCTACCTACGACAAGATACAGAAGGTGATTAAGATGGTAAGGGGGGAAGAATGATGTATTGTTTCCATTTATATCCTGTGCTGGGGTTGTGGTAAAATGAACGCTCACAATCAAAATCTAGACACTTCAAAATCAAAGTCAATACTAGACTATACGTATGCCAGAATAAACGCTCTACGTTGACTTGGTGCGCAGACATGAACTTTGAGACTGACCTAAATTGAGAAAGGATAGAGGTATGAAGATTCTAGTATGGGATAGACAGGAAAGAAAAAACCTGATAGACAAACAACAGCATGGCCTAGACTCCTGTGTTGTACCTGACTTCCAGATGTTCACCGGTTTCTCATGCTATAAGGAGGTAGACACAGAACACCTATACTTTGATGAGGAGGGAGTTATAAAATATGACCGTCCTGATTGATGTGTTTGAACCCATACAAATAGAACTGTTGATAGCACAGACCACTGAGGTTAGCAAGTTATCCCTGAACTCACAGGGGTTTGCGGACTACCTGTTCTATGCGGTGGATGGACACAGGATTCAAGTGGAGAGGAAACAAACAGATGAGGTGCTAGGTGGGATGGACCATGTGGAGGAACAGTTGAGTAGGGAGATGGACAATGGGGTAGAGGAGACTATACTGCTGATTGAAGGAGTGTGTGAGCCTGTAGCTGGGTTGAAGATAGCCACACAGACGTGGAGGAGAGCTAAGAATAAGAATATATTGGTTCCCGGTAGGGTCTACAATGTTAGTTATGTTGGACTACAGGCATGGAAGAGTCAATTGGATAAGGCTGGGGTTACTATCGTAGAGACCTTCGACTATACCGCTACCGCTATGACATTGGTGGCGTTGTACCAAAATGCACAGAAGGTGGAGCACAAGACCTTGAGGAGGTATATCAAGGACAGGATTTATATTGAGTCTAAGAATCCTCATATCCACAATCTAATGGCTATTAAAGGAGGTGGTATAGGTGAAGAAAAAGCTAAGGCATTGATTGAGAGGTATGGAACATTTTGGTACACGATTAACCAGAGGGTGGAGGACCTGGCTGAGACTGTGGTAGGGGATAAGAGGTTGGGGGTGAAGTCAGCCCAACGGTTACTCAAGACGTTGGGCAGAAATACGTAAAGGAGTAATACTGGTGGATGGGACATATTTAGGTAGTCCAATTAAGGTTTGGCTGGAAGAGACAGAAAGACAGATACACAGGATGTCACTGCCTTCCAGAGCATTTGGTAAAGGAGGAATCATGGAAGTAAATACACAGGAAGGTAAAACATTCCACATGGGCGAGTTCGAGTTTGAACAGCTAGTCAAAGGGTTTATCAAGAGCTACCAGTTCCATAATGGTAATGAAAGTCCAAAGACTATTACAATACCGGCAGTGTTTAAGGTGGATGGAGTTGAGGTCGTGTTCCCAATTAAGACGGTGAGGGGAGCAAGCAGTGAAGCTAAGTGATGTAGGAACTACACAGATTTGTAGGCTTAACCGTTCCTATGGAGGAGAATACAACGCTGAGGTATTTGTTATTATGGGAATAAGAGCCCCAGATGGAGCGCAATTGTTTATCTCCAAAAACACTAAGGGTAAAAGTAAAGCCATAAAAACCTTTATGAGGTGCCACCATGCCTGAGTTTGCGGCTGAGTTCCCACGTAATGAGCATGGATGGGTTCTGTTCCCTAGGGACCAGCAAGAGAGGAAGTCCTTGTTCTTCCCGGATGAGGTCATGAGGCACCCCGCTAAGATGAACTTCCACTTACAGCAGTCCATCATTGAATATGTGGCTAGTAGTGGTGAGGTGCTGCTTGACCCATTTGGTGGTACGGGTACCCTGATGATAGCTGCCTTGCAAGGGTATAAGGTAGTCCTCTTAGAGATTGAGGAGGGTTACCACAAACTACAGTTAAAGGCTAAGGAGAACCTAGAGTTACAGGTACTTGGTGCTGGACAGCTAGTCACTCTGTTGCATGGGGATAACAGGATGTTGCTGCCTATACCCTGTGACCATATTATTACTTCACCACCTTACGCCTCAGCCATGAAGATTACTAAGGTGAGGAAGAAAAGGGAGGACGCACCAGATGACCTGCTAGTTGAACATGATAGACAGATGTTGGAGTATAGTAGGTCACCAAGGAACATCAGCAAGTTAAATGTGTTCCTGTTCAATATGGCATTGGAGAAGGTCTATGGCCTCTGCTATCAGAGTCTAAGGGTTGGTGGCACTATTACTGTGGTTATTAAGGATAGGATAAGAGGTGGCAAGAGGTTGTTTCTTAGTAAGTGGGTTGACAAAGTATGTATAGGCTTAGGGTTTGAATCAGTAGGTTGGTACAAACATGAGGTGTTAGGTTTCTCCTTCACCAAGATGGCTAGGAGTAGAGGGGAGGAGACGGTAGATGATGAGGACATAATGATTTATAGGAGGGTATAATGGCAATAGGTAATTCAACCGAGACACCATCAACGGAGGACAGGTTCAAACCTTATAGGGAGTATCTAAACCTGATACACAAGTCCCTTGTTAAATGTCGCCATTATGGTGGTAAGGTGGTAAAATGGAACAGAGGTAATAATGCACTTTTACCATGACCCTAACCAAAACTTCTACTACTACGGGGAGGAGGAACCACATGGTAGAACCTACCGAGAGTTATTGGTGGAGTCCTCACCCAAACTCATAGGCGTAGACGTAGAAACCATCAGCCTTAAGGAACGCATTGCTATAGGTGTGGGGGTAGCAGTTACACCTAAGAGTGGGTTCTACTTTCCACTATTTCCAACACCATCACCAGTAGTTCCATGGCATTTACTCAAGGACCCAGCGGTTGCTAAAGTTTTCCACAATGCTATATTTGACTTGTCCACATTGAGGGAATATGACATAGACAACCACAACATACTGGATACAATGGTTATGTCCAAACTATTGTGTTATAAGTTTTCTGGGTTGTTGGACCTATCTGTGGTTCATAAGATGGAAGTCCACGAGATGAAGGAGGTACTCACCGAATACAGTGCTAGTACCTCGTTGGATGTTCCTCAACCAGTCATGGCTAAGAAGTGTATACAGGATGCAATGGCCTGTCTCAAGTTGGATTATGAGTTGTATGAGGATATAAACAAGGACTACTTCTCCATTGAAATGCAGGTGATACCAATACTTATAGAAATGTCCTATAAGGGTCTGTTGGTGGACCAGGAAAGGAGGCAAAGTGTTGAGGACTCACTGACTGAACAGGCGGATTATTACCGCAACCTCTGTGAGGAGATGGGGTTTAATCCTGGCTCACCGCAGCAAATAGCCTACATGCTGGCTAGTAGAGGAGCATATGATGTGTTCCCTAGACTGCCATTTACCAGGAATAAATACGGCAGGAAGACTGGTAACCTATCCACATCAGTTGAGACCTTAAAGAAGATGGAGGACCCTCTGGTCCCGGTAATCTTAGAATATAGGACATACACCAAGTTACTGTCCACGTATATCAGACCATGGGCACATGAGGATAGGGCTTTTACGAGGTTCCACCTAGATGCGGTTACTGGCAGACCTAGTTCTACTGATAGGAATATGCAGAACATACCGGGAGGGTACCGTAAGGATGGAACACCATACCCCTGTGATTGTAGGAGTGTGTTACTCCCTGACAGTGGAGTATGGACGGACATGGACTGGCAACAGTTGGAGCCAAGGGTATTGGCTTACCTATCCGGTGACAAGGAGATGCAGCATATCTTTTCCTTACCAAAGCATCACCCTGATGGGTCTAAGAATGAGGAAGCAGATATACACCTGCAGGTGGCGGTGTTTATGAATGTGACGAGGAAGCTAGGTAAGACCATAAACCTCGCCATGACCTATGGAGCCACCGATGAGACATTGATGGAGCATCTCAGTATTAAGAACCCACATAGAGTTAGACAGTTGAGGGAAATGTGGGGTAAGAAGTTTCCAGAGGCTATGGACTGGATAGACTCCAGGCAGGAGGATGCGTTGAGGACTAGTGTGGCTAGGACTATATTTGGCAGGAATATCAGACTCCCTGATGAGGAGGAGGAAAGTGCCGACCAGATAAAGAGGAAGGCTATTGATTATCCTTGTCAGGGGTCGGCAGCAGAGATACTCAAGCGGGGGTTAATTTTATTGAAGGACAAACCATTGGCGTTGCAGGTACACGATGAGATATTGGTGGATGGGTACATGCCAACCCATGTTTTTTCGCCGTTGGAGGATATAGCACCGTTTAGGACACCGGTGGATATAAAATATTTGGAGAGGTGGGAGTAATGAGCAAAATAACAAACAAACAAAAAATGGATTGGTACCTTGGTAGTATACGTATTAGCCTAACTTGGCTTGAGATGTTTTTTAGTGGACAATATAACACAAAAGAAAGTTGGAATGCGGAAATGGAAAGAAGGAGACAAGGTAATGGATGAACTCTATATAAAAATGTGTGATTGTCCTGAGATACAGGAAGATACTGGCTATCTACTTGATGGTAATGACTTTCGGAGTAGCGATGGCACCTGGTTGCCCCGCCAAGACCAGCTACAGGAGATGGTAAACCCAGAGCATATGAAGGGTATCATCTCATTCAACTTGATACGCTCCTTCAGCAATTTCTGTCTCCCTGAGATAGTCTTTCACCACGAAAGCCTAGAGGCGTATAGAGAATGTGAGGATGAGGAAAAGAAGAGAGCCTACGAAAATAGGATAGAAGCTGGCTATGAACACCAGAGATATATAGCACAGTTTACCTCAATGGAACAACTCTGGCTTGCCTTTGTAATGAAGGAGAAATACAGGAAGGTATGGGAGGGGAACAAATGGACACAAAAAGACCCCTAGTGTTGCCACGCTAAGGGTCTCTCGTTGGCCTCTACGCTGGTTGGTGCACTGGTGTAGAGGACACTCTCTTGCGGTATTCGGTTTTATCCTTCAATATAGCACGGAACTCATCCAACCTTGCCGTGCCTTCGGCTCTAAACCTATCAGCCAACAGCATGTCGGCTCCTACAGCCTGTTGGTATTGGGTAGCTTCCTCTAAATAGGTTCTCAGTTCTCCTAACCTAGACTCTGCCTCGGCAATGAAGTCCTCAGCTATACGGTTCCAGCCACTGGCTTCCTCAATGTAGCTTCGCAGGTTGGATAACCTTATCTGCGCCTCTTGGGCAAACCCTAGGGCAGCTGTGGTTCTAACCTGTGCTATGGCTGCTCTGGCTCTGGAGTAATTAGCATATTGTTCTGCTACCTGTGCTCCTAGGTTAACCGTGTTTATAAGGTCATCCCCAGTCTCTAGTAAACCTTCAGCACCAACAGTAGCCTGTCCAAGGTCAGTGGTATCAACCTCATCCAGGTAGGAGTTGGCAGCGTCCACCGCAGTGTCTACAGCTGTCCTCAATTTAGTAATATCATCTGTGATATTGGCAAGGACATCCTTAGCATTATCAGTGGTGTCGTTGGTTTCTAAGTATAAGGCTACCTTATCCAATGCTGCTGCTACCAAAGTATGGATTGCCGTTGTCAAACCAAGCTCAGTTCTAAGTGCGGTCAGGTCAGTAGCAGCTTGCTGTTCAAACTGCATAGCTTCTATCAATAGGGCGTAACCACCAGCACCTATGGCTATGACCTCATCTAAGTAACCGGGATAGCTGCCTGGACTACCTGCTCCCGGTGGGTGATGCTTCCTCTCATAGTAGATAGCTAGGTGTTTGGCATTTTGTAACTCCATCTGGGACTCACCGGTTTTCTGACTCCCTATATACATGAAGTCCCCAATGATGTTAAAGGAGACAAACTGCTGAGGTATGGTTTCTGCTGGGTAGTTAACCCTCTGTATCCTAGTAACTATGGGGAGGATGGAGCTAATGTCAATGCCTAGTCTGGATTTGGTGTAAGTCACTAGGTAACCAGTACCCGCAGCCATGTCACCACCATTGATAAACTTAATGGCCCCATTGGCAAAGTCCACAATGTAGTCCGTGTCTTTGGTGTAGGTGGTTCCAGAAGGGTCAGAGGTCACTGTTATGGTATCAGGCCTGACCGGCTTGTTGGCTAGGAATATATAGGAGTCATAGGCATTACCTGTACCCACACTGATGGTATCGGCAGCACTAGCACCGGCAATGTCATCCAACTCCACCTGTGTTATACGTGAAAAGTAAAGGTTACCCTGATAAGCAGTACCAGATACCCTCAAGTCCTTGAGGTACCAACTCTCCTCTATATAATTGCCATCTTGGTCAAACCCTTTCACTATGAGAGTTAGGGTACTAACCGAGTAGTTAGCATCGGTTAGAGTTACAGTCAATCTCCTAGGAATATCAGGTGTTAAGTCCGCTATAGACAAGGTAGCTCCTGCACTTTCAGCGGATATATTTACAGCATTGATTATAGCGGTCGCTGATGCAGCAGCAGGTGTAGTGAATGACTCCTCTGACACCGCAAAGTCCAAGGTAACTTCATGCACCTTCTCCAATGGCATGGCCCTACTAAGGTCATCCACAGCCCTTTGGACACAGCGGTTAAGTTCCGACTGAGACACCTCCGTGTCTATGGTTACCTTTAAGTCAGTGGCTAGTTTATCCCTAAATTCTGGTAATGTAAGTCCCATAATTACCTCCTAGAACCCTATATCTATCTTGATGCCAATGGTGAGGAAGATAACATTAGCCTTTAGTATGGACCATTTTATTACCTCTTTACCATAAATGAGTCCGGTTTCAAAGGTAAGGTACTCAAACACAATATGACAGCCCATGTTACCTCCTATGCCTTCAGTTTTCTGGTAATAGTAACCTCGGCCCCCATAACGGTAAGGACATCACTAGCTCCAGTAGTACCTAGTATCTCCAGTAGATACTGCTTATCTGTGGCTATGGTTTCATCATCCACATTGGCAACAACATCAAAGTTACCATCAGCAGTTACCTGAGCTATTGCACCATTGGTCAGGTCAGTGGTGGTTAGCGGGTCTGCCTTGTTTACCTTAACTAATTTACAATCTAAGGTTAAGGCTGCCGATTCTACCGCATCACCTACCAACTTATAAGTAGTGATTATATCCCCTACCTTTAGAAAGTTCAGCGGTAGCCATACCTTCTTGGCGCTAAGGTTTTGTGCTAAACCTGCCCCCTCTACCTGTGGTGTCCAGTCAGTACCAGGATTAGGATACTGAAAGGCATTGACATGGAATGAAAGGGAGAAGGATACTCCAGAATCCACCTCGCCAGCGGCCACACTCTCCAGTTTCAAGTTCGTCTTTGCTGCGGTAATAGTATCATCAGTTGCTACTGCACTACCTGTTCCCATAATTCACCTCCTTAATGGTATATTGCGGAACCATATCTATCAGCACCATAGATACCTCGTCTAGACCCATACCGACACCTTCCATACCTAGTTCTACCATAAATTCCTAAAGGAGTAGCCAAAGAGTCTCTAGCACCAGAGGTTAAGTCAGAATACCTTACACTTTTGTGTAAAACAATACCTCTCCGTTCTAAGTCCATACCCTGTGGGTCTAAATGAGACGGACGGCTCTCAGGTCTACCCGCTTTCTTCCTAACCATTACCAATCCCTCCAGAAGCTTCTAGCAAAGTTTATAATGGACTTTATGAATATCTTGGGTGCCTCTAGTACTACTTTAGGTTCAAAGGTAGGTGCCGGCATGATAGCTGGAAATCTACTACGTCTCTTAGGTTTCCATAGCGGCTGCCTCTCAGGGTCATCACCTGGGTAAGGAACCGCAGCACGACCTGTTCTAGGTATACTGGGAGGTGGTGGCATAGTAGGCTCGTCAGGAGGAAGTATAGGACTCCTATCACGTCTTTCTACTGTCCTGTCCTCTTCTTCTGGAGGCAGGTCCCAATACCTCAAGTCTTTCCATGTCTCAGGGTCAAATGGGTCAGGACCAAAAGCTCGCCAATACTCCCTATGACTTGCTATGTCTCCCATGTCACTTATTTCTCCAAGGCTTAGTTGCATACGGTAGACTCCAGGTCTATAGATACGACGGATACCAGTTACTCTAACCACATCACTGGTAGGAAACTTAGGACCCCAAGTAATGATTAGGGCATAGTACCCAGTAGCACCCCAGTCAACAGTCCTGTCTCTACCATTACTAGCAGTACTCCTACCATTATGGTCATCCCAGAATATAACTATGTCATTCTCATCCACCCAATCTGGTAAGTCAATTATTTCCTGTATGACTGGGCTGAAGTCTGGAGATTGATAGTTAACCCCAGTAGTAAAAGCTTCAATATCGTCCCATGCAACCTGGGCAGAGGTAATATTATCATCAGTTGCTCCGCCTACAACAGTCCCTCTACGGGTTTTGTAGTTGTCTAGGTCAGTGAAACCAGCAGGAGTGGCAGACTTCTCTCCAGTAATATAGGAATTGACTGTGGCACCAGCCTTAGTCGAACCAGCTTCAACCTCCAAAACCGCAGTAAGAATTGTTGACCCCTTAGGTATAGATATATTTAGGAACCGCATACCACAACCCTGCTTTTGTCTGGCAGAATCATAGTAACCCACACCACCAGGAGTTACGTCAGTCCTTAATGACCATACCGACCCACTATACCTAACTAACGCACTGTTGGTAGTTGGTTTGAGTGTTCCATTAAATGTTGCCATAACTATCTTCCATCAAACACTGCAATCTTATCATATAGCTCTATCCTACAGTCCATAGGAGCTAACAACTTGCCACCTAATACTTCCTGTTGGACCCTAGTCAACAAGACTTCTGCTCTAGTGGTAGCATCAGATTGGTTGGTTATCTCTCCTGCAGTTACTAGCCTTATTACCTCATAAAGAGCGTCTATCTCATCCTGGTCCTGAGCCTCACCTGTGATAATATCCTCAAGTACCCAAGCACCATCCTCACCTTCATTACAGAATACTATGATATGGTTAGGTATTACAGCATTGTACCTCTCCTCATACTCGTAGAAGTAAGGAGCCTGACTAGAGTAGTAACTAGCATCCACAGAGTCACTACTTTGAGGGTATTTAATCTCCCACTCTAGGTCATCCAAAGGTTTAAGGTAACTCTTAGTCATCCTAATTAGCCGACTTAGGACCTCACCATGAGACTCGAATGGTTCGAGGTTCAATCTAAGTATGGGCATGGAGTAGGTATTCACAATGCTGTCATCCTCCACCAAAATATTAAGGGTCATGCCCAGTTCAGTAAGGACATTCTGCATAGCAACATAGGGAGTTATGGACTCATACGTACCATTCTCATCCCTGTAGTATGGAGGGTTGCCTATCCTAACTAGAATCTCCCTAGCCTTAGCCCACATACCTTCTAGCTCAAGGACAGTAACTACCTTGCCCTGAATGGATACATCCTGCTGATGT
>SDBV01003247.1_pt1 | contig 24150 bp, 52 predicted proteins | sample 2277081 | NCBI WGS metagenome assembly SDBV01 (sample SAMN10402039, study PRJNA504765) | marine sediment metagenome | isolation source: marine sediment core GS10_PC15, 223 cmbsf | place: Arctic Ocean: Southern Knipovich Ridge | collected 2010 | reverse complement strand
AGCTCTTATAATATTATCTATGGATAAAAGCCCCTCCTCAATATCCTTACAGCTTGGTGATACAATAATTTCGAAAGATATACCCAATAGCCGCCAACAAGTCATTAACTTCCATACTGACCTATTAAAAGGAGACCGCCACTTTCTGTAATCTATCGAATGCCCAGATACTAAGAAGGTGTATCCCCTGTAATTCTCTCTATTGTCAATTACTTCACTGATGTTGTCAGGGGTTAATATTAGAGCCTTTGTTGCCCCTTCCATTATCTTAGCCATAAATTTATCCGATGCTTCATAAGGTATCAGTAATTTAACTCCTTGTGCCATTCTATGCTACCTCCTGTGGTTTTATGATTTGATGGGGATGCCCTGTGCCAGTTTCTTCAGGGATACTGACCAGGTTGACTTGTAACCAGTGTCATAACTCACCGCCCTGTTCCCTGAGACACCCCCGGAAGGATGGTTACCGAGGTTTACTTATCATTACACCTTACCTCCTCGAACACTGACTTCTTTTTTCTTCCACTCATCATAGTCTCTAACACGAATAACTAAGCAGGAACAATCCTCAGCACCTTCCTCTCCTATAAATGCTACATCTCTAACTTGCCCTAGTTCCTCTAGTTCTGAGATTATATCACCATTCATTTTTACCCTCCTAAAATGATTTTATTCCCTTAATTCTACGGCGAACTTCCCACCAATAGCTAAATTTACACAGGTGCCTCTATCTCTTTTAGTAGTCTTGACTGACGGTGTTGCCTTTGCCATCTCTTGCTTTAACATCTCCTCAATTTTTCCCAATCTCTCCAACGGTAAATCATATAAAGCATCTCGGAGTATATCCGTCAAATCTACATTAGGAGATGAGACTATCTTCTTGGCTAATCCACAAACTCTCTTATCGTACTCTTCTAAGTCTATCTCTTCATAGATATTATGAACACCTTGATGCTTCAATACCTTAAACCACTTACCCGCTTTATGAAATAAACCACCAATACCAGTAGTCATTCTTATTCGTTCTTTTTTCCCTTCCACCACCATCACTCCTTACCTCCTACGGCGTAAGCGATTAACTCCTCACTCGTATAACCTTTAGGATTATGCATCATATCCTCTCTAACATACTCTATTTCACCTTCAGTTGAATTTGTCATACAAACCTTATGCCTCAATACCATATTATCAAGTAGAACTTTAGACGGGTTATACTTGGTCAACCTCACAATAAACTCTGATGCTACATCCTTCCTAGTTTTAAACTGCCAATTATCGCTTGGGATTCCACAAGAAGGGTATGCTATCTCAAAAACATAATTACCCCCGTACCCAATAGCATCCTCAAGATGAATGGCAAGATAAGTTCCTTCACTTAAACCCTCTTTCATAATCTTTGAAGCAGAAACCTTATCCGTTCCATGATAAACAATCAACATCCTTTCCCCCACCATCACCCCTTACCTCCTAGACTTTTAACTCGTCAGACTTCACCCAAGCAATAGGCAACATAAGTATTGACACCAATATTACACCAAATTCCCATATTGTGAATTGAATGGGTAAATGGAAGTTTCTTACCATTATAACCACATCAGCAACTATGAGAGCCACAAATAATAATGCCCACAACTCTTTACTGATCCTTGCCATCACCCCTTACTTCCTAAGACTAGCTTATCACCTTCCACTTTATGCCTGTCTGTGGGCTACTAAAGGAACCGGGATGACTCCCACCCCCACTTTTGACCAAACCCCTATCTCTTAATGCCCCCATTGTAGCCATTGACTCTCCTAACTCATACGATGAACGCCACCCTCCAGATCGTTTTAATTTATTATAGGCTCTCTTTTGTACCTTACTTAATTTCCCTGCCATTACCCCTTACCTCCTATGGCTACCAATAATACTGTGCAACATCCCAGCAACTATGCCAGCTAACTTCATCGCAACCACGCTAAACCCTATGCCAGCAAAGATATATAAAACTATCATAGCTGGAGAAAGCATGACTTCAAGTAGTCTCTCTTCCATCACCCCTTACCTCCTAACAACTTACGAATTTTACTCGGCTTTATACTCGCTATACAAATAGGGAAACATAAAAGAATGCTAAACATAAACATATAAACTACCACATCATAGAAGAGATGTAGATTATTTATCCCCCAATATTGTTCTAGTAAGACACCAGCAACTATACATAAAACAGTTATTGCCATAAATGTAGCCCCTGCATAAAATGCCTTATTCCATCTCATCATCACCCCTTACCTCCTGTGGGTCTTGGTTTATGTTTTGCACACAACTCTTCATATATTTCAGGAGTCATATATTCCAACCCTTCTACTTCTCTCTTGAAATGGTCAACATCTTCTTGTGATTGGAATTTCAACCCAATCCCCATATCCCCATTACTAATAAATATAAACGGGTATGAGTGATTCTTTGATGGCTCTTCATTGTCAACTTTCCATCCTCTCTCTCCATTAACAAGCCCTCCCTCCACATCTTTCTCATCTATTTTAAAACTATATACCTTCATTACCCCTTACCTCCTGAACTAATAATATCATAAAGTGAAAACACCTCTATTGACTCTGGTATTTTAATCTCATTCTTGAGATATGTGATAATCTCTCTGTAAGAAGCAAGAGGTAAAACCCAAAGTTGATTCACAGGATTTTTAATTAAGGCATCCGGTGACTCAATAGGGTTTACCCCGCAGGGAATATAAAGCCCGTGTTTTAAAGTATCAGTATCAAATAATCGAGGTTGAACAGCCCAATCAAGTAAGCCAATGAGGTTGATGGCGTTTGATGCTCCATATAAACCAACTGTCTTACCAGAGGAGAAAGTTCTTTTAGCTCTCACTTGAAGTTTCATAAGGTTTGCATCCAGTTTTACTGCATAAGCCATAGCCTTTTCTCTAAGGTATACACCCACATTTTCTGTACCTGATAGAGTACATGAGTTTCCTTTTTGGTCTGGTTTATATCCCCACATATACATGCCCCCACCATAGACGGCAGGTTTAGAGCCAATATTGACATAATTGCCTGACTGTAATAACAAGTCAAGAGCTTCAGGCGTTGAGTAAGTCCAGTGTTCGTGTAGAAGCATATTTGGATTGCCCAACTCAATATCACGAGAACAGTTGTTAGTACAAAAGAAAGCCAAACCTTGAGGCTTCAATACTTTCATAATGTCATTAACAAAACTCTCTGGGCTAACCATGTGTTCTAAGACATAGCTACTATAAACAAGGTCAAATGGCTCTGTAAATAAATCCGCCTCAAACATTTCCTTAACAATAAGGTGTTTCCTACTGACTATATCAGATTGAGGGGCGGGGTCACAACCAACTACAATCGCACCCATTTTTGACAATTTATTTAATAGGTAGCCAGTTGAACAGCCAATCTCAAGTACCCTTAATCCATTTACAGGTCTACCCCAAGTATCAAACATAGTGCCGATAATATCATCGGCAATAATCCCACCAAATGTTCCCTCACCAAGAGGAGTTGAAAGGCAACCCCCTGATTTGTAGGCTAAGTTGTTTAACCTTTCTATTTCAGGACTATATATTTGTGCTAAAAGTGCATTACTTGTACCAAACCCTAAACTAAATGGCTTGGTTTGAGGAAACTGCTTACTCACAGGTTCTTTCTGGAATCCTGCAAAGTAGGGTAGGTCATTTGTGCTCCAAACCTCTTCAAGAACTCTTACCATTACCCCTTACCTTCCAATATATTACATAATGCCTCTCTAAATCTAGTAAGCCCTGCTTCATCTCTAAACTTATCATAATCTTCTAGTAAACTTTCATCCAACTTGTCTAAGGGGTTATGTTCCCCCTCAATAATCCTGCGTACCATTGAGTATAGCTTCTCCTTGTCATTAAACACTAACTCATCCTTATACATTTGAGAGAAGGGCTGGGTGTAATTGTCTGTTGCGTCATAGTATAACCCAACTCGTCTGCATAGAAGGGCTAGAGTTGATGGGGTTGCTACTCCCATAGTTATATTTATATCAGCCATTGCGATTACCTCAGATGCTTCCACCTCTAATGGATTCACAACATATACTCTGCCGAGATTATCACCTTGCTTTCTAATTTCCTTAAAGCGTTGTCTGCCTTTATCAGATAATAGCTTGAGTACAATATCCTCTATTTTCTTAGGCTTCATAACTCCGATAATATTGGGGGTTTGCATAACTAACTCCACCATCATCTCCCAGAAGTCCAGAAATGTATCCTCTGTAAAATGTATATCAGAAGAAAAGGACTCATCATAGAACGCAATTACTTTATGACCATCCATAGGTATCTCATATTTCTCAAGCAATTTATCCTTCCGGAGTCCACTAAAGTCTTGTTTTAACCAGCACCCTACTTCTACCACCTTATCCACATAAATCTCCTGAAGACGAAGATGTGCATTACCCCAGATAAGATAGATGTTGAATGCTTTATATTGTGCCCCAACAGTATGATAACAGGTCAAGTCCCCCCAGTTGTATGCAACACTTTTTGCTCCATGTTTATTTAGGATTATAGTTTGTGGAATGTGTATCAGGCTATTTTCGTTAACACTCAAATTAAGCCCTATTTGGTAATGGGAAAGTAATATCTCCCAGCGAATTGCAGTAGAATGAAAACTCCTTAACCATCCCTTCACCATATAATTCTTACCTCCCCCAAAATGACGAAGTGTAAAGACCAAAGGAAGCCAGATATGGGATATAAACAATCTACCAAACAACAACATAGGTACTTTTAATTTGCCGATGTTAGCATAAGGGTAGCCTTTACTTTTTATTTCCTGATAAGCTCTCTCCCTTCCCTTTTCAGGAAATCCATCAGTGTAGAACAGAACATCTGTTGTCTTTATCCTTTTGCCATCAATAATAAAGCCATCCTTTAATAATCGTCTCTTTAGCCCCCATGTTGCTTCCTCTAACACTTTAAATCTTTTAGTGTGTGAGCATAGGCAAACTCCACGCTCTTTAAGGCTATGTACCAAAACCGCTAAAGGCAGAAGTAGGCACTTTAGCCCATCTAGCAATTCACTGTGCCGGTGCCATCTTACCTTGACACTATCCCCCCTCTTGGATTGCCACCATTCGTGAATTTGGTGGTTTAGCGAAGTGTCCAACAATTCTGGTAGTTCTTCATTTTGAAGTCTCGTAATAACAACCTCAATATGTAGAGATAACCATTTCAAGACAAAAGGCGTAAACTTAGAAGTTTCAAATGCTGTATTGTAGTAATTAACAAACGGTGATACTTCTAATCCCATTGTCTTTATCAATGTATTGGTGCATTCTATTATCTCATCCTGAAGATGATAGTATTGTCCCTTAATATATACTCCAATCTTATCCACAATCTCTTTACCCCTTATCTCCTATCTTTTTATCTCCCCTTCTACAAGCCCAAATGATAATAAACGCACATAAACCAGCCACAAGTACCATCGGCAGTAAATATAGCAAGGACTGCAATAAGATTATCAAAACTCTATCTCACCCCATGATGGTGGGCTAATGACCATAGAGCCTTCGGCGATTATCAACTCGGATCTAGTTATCACTCTTATATAGTAATCGCCGGTTACTTTAACATCAAAATGGAAGTCCCACCTCATTTGTCCCAATTCCATATTCCAGCCTCTACTAACTGCCGGCGTTTTAATCTCTACACGCCACCCTTTACTGACTATCTGTGGATCATCCCACTCTATAAAGCCGGCTACTTCATTGCCCTCCTGTAAATTCGCTGTAAAATCTAATTCATACCCTGAACCACTATCCTGATATACTTTTAATTCAAAGGTCTGTACTGTTATATTGTTACTAAAGGTGTAGCCGGTATAATCAGCAATAAAGGGGTCTTGTGGTGATGGCTTTGGCTCTGGTGGCGGTGCTGCTGGTATCTCCGAGACTGATGCCGGCACTTCAACATAAATTACCTCTGCAGGTACTTCACTTAATGTTCTAAACGCATCTTTTAATTCAAGATATTTTGTAGTGCTAATTGCTAACGCATCTTTTATGTCGCTGTACTTGTCATTGACTCCAACCAGATTAACTGACAGGACTGTCACAGCTATACACAGGGTTATAATAAAGGCTACTTGCAGGTCTTTTCTTATCCACTGGGTTGATGATACTGCCTTGTCTTTCAAGCCGCATAAAGCACCAAGAATCTTATCCAATCTGACATACCCTTTAATGGTATTCCAATGGATTATACCCTTTACTATATCCAGAATATCTTTGGCTATGTCTATGATCCCTTTAATTACTTTCATCTTTCCCCTTTATTAGTTCAGTATCCCTAAAGTCTTTTGCTAAAATAATGCTCCAAGCAACAACCCCACCAATTATGAAGATGATATTTTCAGGTGCTTCAACGAAAGCATTTCCCCATGACCACCAAAACCCTTGACCATACTCAGGATGCCACAAAGCCTTTTGATTAAAAGCTACAAATCCCATTGCAATAAATCCATTACCAACCTAGAACCATAATAGAACTTTGCGAATTTTACCTTTCATATCTCCGATACCCCCTGCCTATTAAAAACTAAAACATCTTCGTGGTTGATTTGCTCTACCTCTGGGTGTTTTTTATAATAGATTATCCGCCAGAACGATTGAGAGGGTAGTTTGCGACTCCACCTTTCAAGGAACTTAAACCCAACCTGCTCACACAGCTTAATTGTATCAGTGTCTAGCCTGATTACTTGCTTATTACGGATAAAGTTTTTAGTAACCAGTATCATCAATCCGCCAGATTTGAGGACTTTATAACACTGCTGATATACTTGAAGCATAGCTTCTTGGTAGGTGTCGCTTTTGAGATTGCCGATATTATCTTTTGCTTCGCTATAATTTGACTGACTGGGTTCTGTTCCTTTTAGGGATACGCATTATGGTATAAATGGTATAATAAGATTAGGGCTGGCACTATAAAGCTAAAAGTCCGTGTTCTCATATCTACTCCAGAAGGCGAGAGTGCCCAATCTAGCCTATTTGAAAGGAGTTTTAATATGAGTCTATTAATTTGGCTTGCTTCTAGCTGTATAGTCGGCACAATGGTCGCCATTATACTACAAGTCTTATAAACACCACATACACTAAATAGTGCCAGCCTCAATCCTACTATCTCCTTTCCTCTTTTGTTCTAATCTCCTTAACAATAGGTAAGACCGATTTAGTCTGTCTTTGTTTCCCAGCCTTTGTAGGCTTCTTTTTACGAACAGGCTTTATTTTATCCTTAACAGGCGTTATTTCAACTTTGATTGTCTCTGGTATTTTAGGGGCTTGGCTCTTTACTACATCAAGCCAGTCCTTGAAGGGAAAACGGATACCCGCCTTCTCTGCTGGTGTCCTGTCCCCTAGCGACTCGTGTTCTCTAAAGAAGTTGTAATGGGTAAGCCAACCGTCAGTTAGCAACTGGGCTGTCTTACGGCTCTTTAACCCCCTCATCACCTTTGTCCGTGTCTTGATGGATGAGTGGAAGCGTTCTATCAAATTTGTACTTTCCTCATTTTCAAATGGTTTGCTCCGAATATGCTTTGTTTCAGCACCGAAGGCAAGCTCAATACCATCAATATACGCTGGTAATTTGTCTGTGATTATAACCTTTGGGACTTTGCCTGCCCTTTGAGACGCTTTCTCTACCAGTGCTTTTGCGTCATTGCTAGTACGCACTCTGGACATATGAGTAGCCAGTAAGAACCTCGTATCATAATCTATAATGTCAAAATACCACATTTTTTGACCCTTGACCTTCAAAACAGTTTCATCCGCAACCCAAGTATCCCCTACCTTTGGAGTGTGTTTCCTAGTCTCATTTATTGCTACCCTAGTATATTTTGTTAGCCACCTGTATATGGTAGACCGAGACGGGAAGTCCCTGAATAACTGCCCGATATGCCTTTTAATTTCCTTTAGTGACATACCGCCATAATAGGCTGATAGAGTGGCTGATATTTGCGGTATAGTAGCCCTGCCATATGGCAGTGTTCTGGTGTCCACGAACTTTCTGCCACACTTCTTACAGAGGTATCTCTGCCCGCCCCCAGTAGCTCTACCGCACTTAACTATGTTGCTTGACCCACAAAACTTACATTTTAAGATACCCATACCAATCACTCCACCAAATGCCTCTTGGGTAATTACCCCTATCATCTCTATTAGTGCCTCCCTTTCTTCTTCAGTCTCATATGGTCGCCAGTCCATTCTATCCCCCTACTCTTTTTGAGTAGAAGGATAGCCGACCTTTATTCAGTTAGCAACTTGTGGTTGACTTCCGTTATCGTGCTTAATATACTAAAATTCATAATGTTTAAAATATCTATTCCTCTTGGTGCTATACCTGTCCTCTATGGTATCTATCTCCTCGTGGACAAGGGGCTTGTTTGGTGGTTCGCCTTTTTTGTAGCAATAGGTGTTGCCATAGTTTCTTTATTACATTGGGTCTGGCAGGCATTAGTAGTGGGTATTGTTGCTTGTGTACTTCTGTTTTTCGTTGCTCAATCTTGTGAACCAAATATGCAGAAACCAGAAGAAGCTCAACAATCACAATCACCAATCCCAGTAGAACTGACCTATAATTATCAATAATCAGGGCAACTTCACTAGACACTACCACCACCCCCTAACTTGTGATTGACTTTCAACCATTCTTTGTAATACCATTCTGCTAGTTTCTTGGCTTTTCTTAAAGTGGGCATATCTACTAAGTTAATATATTTGCTTCTATCACAAACACGACAAAAAATGATACTAAATACTGGTTTCTTTAGGTGAATTGGCTTGTCTATCGCTACCCAAAATCGGGAGATGGTGCTTATTACAATACCAGTCCACTTACTGCCTTTATACAGTTTATAGTCATCTGCGATTCCCTTTAGCCAAGTATATGAAGGAGGTTTGATACTATGAGATTCCACGACGATGCCATCAGTAAGGCTTTTGCAAGGCAATATGATAGGGAAGGTGTGGGAATCCCTTGTGCGAGATGTCAGAAAGGGCTGGATACGATTGGCAATGAAGGTCAAGGTTGGTTCGCCATACCACGCATACCTGTAGAACAAGGGGGGAAGGGTGCTTTTAACTGTGTGATAGTATGCCCTAAATGTTATGATAAATTGGGTCAAGATGGAACTAAAGTGATTCCATATAGCGAATTGCGATACTTTGAAGGTTAGGCTAGGGGGCATCATAGAACACCCCCTCCTGCCCCATGTCCCTTGTTGGGACAGAACCACTGACTTGATGCCCTTGCGTTTTTGCGATTTATTGTCGTAGCTCCCGGACCCTCGCCATGACTTACAGATGCCTCATAGGGTGGGCTAGTAATAACAGCATCTACCTCTGAATATTTGCGGTACCTCTGACTAGGTTTGGTTATATCTCTGCCTATTTCGGACCTAATTTTTAGATAGCTCTTTGATATTGTAGGTTCCTCAGCATAAGGCGGTGAAGTAATTATCTTATCAACCAGCAACCCCTCAAGGTTTCGGGCATCGCCTTGTATTACTTGGCACTCTCTCATATTAGAACCTAACTGCGGTCTCATCCTGACCTTTTCCCAGTTATCCCTCATCATCTTACAGAACTTTTCCTCAAGTTCAACCAACACGCAGTTCCGCCCTAATCCACAGGCTAACATCGTTGTCCCTGAACCAGCCATTGGGTCTAAAATCGTCTCACCAACCTCTGTATATTTCTCCACTATCCATATTAAAAGCTGGGCATCCATCTTAGCAGGGTGAGCAAAACTCTCTGGCACAAAGAACTGCTTACGAAAGGCCGTGTCTCTTTTAAATTTTATCTCATTCATAATCCAGCTAACCCTATTACCTTATACTTATTCGGATCAGGGTGGCAAAAGTCACATAACCATTCTCCCTGACCCCACTGTGATGGTTCACGCCACCACCACGAATCAGAACCACAGACACCACAAGGCTTATCAGGCTTTGGGGGTCTATCCTTAATCCCTGTTACCATTACCTTGTCTCCAAGCTATCAGAATACCTACCACCACATAAAGTATCGCAACTGCCAATAAATATAAACTTATCATCGCACTTTTACTCCACTACGCCATTTCTCACTTGTTGCTTGTGCCCTTTCCTCAACAGCCTTTTTGGGTATCAGGTAATTGTGTTCTATTAACCATTGCCTTGCCCGGCGGATATTCTCTGGATTAGTAGCCTTTTTGGTAAACCAATCATAAAAGGAGTCATTGTCAACTAGACAACCTATCAAGCCATCATAGTGCATCCAGTATTTTGCCATCAATGCCTTGTCAAAGCCCGACATCTTGTTATAGTCCGCTATTGGTGTATGTGTTAATAGCCGCATTATATTAGTGGCTTCTACCCCGAACATCTTGGGGCATTCTCCCTTTAAATGCCAATCACCTAACCCATCCTGATGTAATAACCCAAAGTTAATCTTCATTGACCATTACCTCCATCATTGTATCCCTCTACTATATCTAAACCTGTTAGAATGAACCCGTGTTCCTCAAAGAGATAATCGAATCCTGTCTGCCAAACTTCTACATCCAGACAATGCTTTTCTTTATTGGGTATGCCAGTTATAACTACAATCCTGCACCCATCTATGTCTAATTGGTTACTTAACTTCTCAAGGAACTCAGCCTTGTCGCTATTGTTTAGTATATCCTCTATCTCTTTGAATTTCTTTACCATTACCCTTTTGCCCCCGTAATCCAGCACACAACAGTAAAAATCAAGCAAACCATCAGGAATTTAAAATCTAGCAACTTTTCAACTGCCCTGCCTATGGCATTGCCCATCTTATCACTTCCTATTCTCATCTCTAGCCACCTTTCTAGCCATATTCTGTATCATGAGTTTGCTGATACCCTGCCGTTCACATATTTTATAGAGCCGGGGATGCTTATTGAACTCCACCATTACTTTATCAAGAGTTATTGGCTCACCCTTCTTCTTCAACTTCTTCGCTTCCTTACGCATCCCATCTTCAAACCCATTTAATATCATTGTGCGAATTGCAGGGTTATTATCACCTGCTATCTTCGTCAATGTATCAAATAAGTTTACTAGGCTAGGTGTCTTTGTAAATTCCACATTCCCGATAAAAGGTAATTTTGGCATTTTCTCTCTCCTCCTCACCATACAGGATACGATTTACGCACTATGGTGGATGCGTTTTTCCAACATTCCTTGCAAAGCCTAAAGCTATGCACTTTCCTCGTTTCTCTTCTCCTCTTGCACTTAGAGCCTACGCTTATCATTCTTTTACCCATCCTTTTATTTTGGCATTGTGCAGATAACATAGCTGGGTCGCCATATTCCCAAACAAAACTTTATATCAGTAATAATCTTGTCCGCCGATATTTCCTTCAACGCCTCCAGTAAATTTTGTTTGTAATCCCAAGCAAAAAAGGGTAGTGCCACCTCGTATATCCCACTGCCATGCACCTTAATCTCATATCTCTTCTTCATTTTCTTGCCTCCTTTATTTTGAATCTCTTGTGCCTTCTATTAGCCCATAAACTAAATGGTTACTACACGAAGTAAAAAGATTGTCACCCAAAAAAGTTACTACGCCATTAGGCAAACTTGGTACATTTTTACCCCGAAAAGTTATTCCTTCCCACCAAAATAGCCCAGTGATTATCCCCTCCCAAAATTTATAAGACCATAACCACCACAGATATAATAAATAGTATCTCATTACTTTATCATCTCCCTCCCCGTATTGTTATCGGCTCACTATCATACTGCTTTTTCAAAAGCTGACTACCAGTTCTGGGTAATTTTGCAAAATACCTGTCGTGTTCCATAGTATTCAAATCAATACTGCTATACATCATTTTCACATCACCTACATCTTCTACCTTACCATTTTGTATAGCATCCCCAAGTGTTACCCGCCGTTTTATTCCCTGCTCATAATAAGAATCATTGGGATGCTTGTTTATCATCTTCATTACATCATCAAAGTAAAGTCCCTTCGGCTTCTTATCGGCTAGGAACATCAAACCACTACTAACTGCTAATGCCTTGCCGGTATATGCCATCTTCCACTGTTGCCCAGCGTTTATTTTTTTATCCAGTAAAAAGCCGTCAACACCTACTGAAATCAAGTTATCCTGTAAATTGTTATCATAGATATATTCGGCTACCTGTAATCTGGTACGAGTTGATATTTCAGTGAAAAATACTGGATTAAAGTGGGGACCGAAACCGTCATCTCTCTCTTCCCCGAACTTGCCATATAACGCCCCGACACTTATTCTCTTGGCAAGGAACGCTATCATGCCACCCTGCTCTTTATACTTCAAGAGCCTGTTGATAATATGCTCTAAAGGCACTACTCTAGTATGCGGTATAAACCACCAGCCCTCTTTTATCTCACACTTGCCAATATCATATTTCTTGATAAAATCTATGTCGCCCTTTGTCAATACATCCAGCCATCTACCAGTAGGGCAAAGTAACCTCTTGCCGTCATCGTACATTATCGGGCTAACCTTTACCCCTTCTTTTATGGTTACTGTACCTCTGGCATAGCCGTAATAGGCATCTGAGTGATATTCCCGGCTATTCACCCATTTGCCATAGCGATAATCCAATAATTTACTGGCTACTATCGGGAAAGCGGAAGACAAATCATAATCCCAAACTTTACTAAATAACCCTAGTTTATGTGCTTCTATCCACAACCTGCCACTACAACGCCATGCCATCTCCCCGGCATCAGATGGCAAATCATTAGCCGTAGGCAAGTCACAGTGGTCTAATACCCACTTCTCAAATATACGGATAGGGCTAGTTAAGGTATCAGAGTACAACCCCATCTTGTTTAAATTCTCCCATAAATATCTACCCTGAAATTCTATCTCCATAATGTCTTCGGGCTGTTGCGTATTAGGGTAATACTGACACATATTAAAATACGGCATTGCCTTTTTCTGCTGGGTGTGTTTTATAGAGAATATCTTACCCGGTACATAGAATATGTGATAAGGCGTGAACTTTAGCCGCCGGTGCTTGAGTAATATCTTACAAGCCTCTTTACCCATCAGACGGAACAACGGAGCCAGTGTAGCATCAAGGTCCCAACAAACCCGTAGCAGTTTTTCATCGGGATATTCCTCGCACATAAAGTCCAATAACTTGTCAGGATTATCACTGAAAACTGACTCACCACTACTCTCTTGTAATAGTACCTTGCCCTGTTTCCATTTAGTTGTATAAGCTAAAAATCGCATAACTCTATATCACCATCAATTTCTTTGACCTAAAATCCTCAAAAGACATTACTTTATAGAAACCGTGGGGCTGATTTATCCATCGAGCAAGTTCCCTTAATTCCTCTTTTGTCCTTATTACCAAAGGTTGCACATTATTGACTGCCTGATATTTCATCACAAAGGGCGATGCTCCATAACTTTTTATCATCTCAATACGACCTAAATCTTCCTCAAGAGTGGTATTAAACCCAACTAGAAGAAAAATCATAATTCTGCTCATTTTTATGCCAGCCAACTGTAAATATCTCATCCCTTCTCTAAATTGCTTTTCTATACTCACATAATCAAAACTAAAACTAATTTGGCGACTATGCCTTATCTTCGCAATCAACCAAGCTAACTCCGCATTAACCAATCGGATGTCAAGTGCTTGATTAAAATCCACTGAGAGTTTACAGTCCATAAGTTGCTGACATATCATCGAAAAATGGTCTGGCTTTGCCAAAATATTGTTATCTAGTAAGGTTACTGATTTGCTTTCACCATCCCATATATTATATATATCCCCCACGACACGCATAGAACCTTCAGCATTAGGGACAATACAAAATGGGCATTTTCTAATGCAACCTCTAGTGGTAAAACCATAGTTAATCCGTGGGTTCATAGCGTCAATCTTTGCTGGTAATTTTACTTTCAGGTCATAGCCAGTCCCACCAACTATTAGTTCGGGATAGAGTCCTTTATAATTAGCCACGATGTTTGAGTTCTTGGTAAAGATACAAGAGGCATATGCCTTATCCGTTGCTCCTAACATCATCGGCATATCCCACACAACCTCATCGCCTTGCTGTTTATGCCACATCTCAATCTTCTTCAAGGCTATGTTGGGCAACTTGCTATCTATATTCAGTAACAGAATCTTCATACTACTCCTCTAACCTGTCGGGTATCCCTTCGGATATTTCTTCTCTCCCCTGTCAAAACCAAAAGTCTTACGAACCTTACTCGTATATCTCACAAAGTCCTTCCGCCTCTTATCGCCGGGACTTTCATACTCAGGATGTTTTTCTTTATATCGCCTCTCAAAGTATTTCACCATCCTAAAGGCATCCCATTTTCTTTTACCTTTCCGTGTAGTTCTAATCCAGCCCCGTCTTTTATACATATTCCGTACAAATTCTCTCAGCCTCTTATCAGACCATTTACCCTTCCAAGCCCTTGCCACCAGTTTTTGTCTATCATCAATTAACGCATCCATGTAAGGAACTTTAAAGGCTATACGGCTTAAATCTGCTGTTTCAAAACCATAAAACCCCAGATAGTTTAGACTCTGATACCTATAATGGCGGCGTGGTTTGAATATCCTCATTGCCATTAACTCTCCGGTATTTTAATATACTGCGGTCCCTTTTATGTACCTCTATCAGTTCAGGATAAATTGCCACCTTTTTTATGTTCCCGACCTTATATATCTTTCCTATCTTTTCGAGATAATTCAATATTAGCATCGCCTATAAATTTCCTCCAACTTTCTGGGGATATGGCGAGTCTATAACTACAAACCAGTTATCCTTATCATTGGGGCGGGTATATAATCTCTGGCATTTATTACACCACATACTCTCCCGACCTTTACCCCAAATATCCTTGCTTTGATGTACTACATTCTCCGCTTCACATCTCTGACAAATGGCTTTACCTATAACTGTCATTTCTATCATTTGCTCTTCACCTCTACCTTATCTATTTTATCATACGACTCGAACCACCGCAGTTGTACCGCCTCAGTCCAATCATTGCTGAAAGTAGGCAGACATGGGTGGTTGTTATTTGTGCCACTTACGGCAGAGGGCACATTTAGCTTATGCCCAGCTTTTGCCAACTCCTTTTGTATAGTGCCCACCTCGTTATCTCTCTTTACCCCTGCCTTCTCTTTTGCGTCTGACCTCAATTTATCCAATCTCCTTTTCTCCGTATCCTCTATTTCCTTATAAGCATCAGGGTACTTCTCGATGAGCAACTTTAACTCTGTCGGGCTAATCTGGAATGACCTCGTTACAAGGATAAAACCCTTCCTGCCATTCTCAATCCTGCATCTAAATATCGCTTCATGGTTCGCATCAAATTCAGCCCATCTTTCCTCTTGCGTTTTATACACCTTCTCGCATATAGAACACCGCCATTCTTTTTCTTTATGTTCATTCTCATACAAGAGAACTAAGCCACCACACCGTTTATTAGAACCCCTGAATTTCTTACCACAGGTGCTAGGTATATCAGCCGGTCTATCTCTCAACATTATTCAACCCCCAGTGATGGATATTCTTTCAGAAACCCATACACTTTTGACTTGCTTATATTAAAAGCACTAGCTATGATTCCAATAGAATGCCCCCTATCTCTCCACTGTCTCACGACAAGCCCTCTTTTCTCCTGTTCTTCCGGGGATAACCTGCGTTCCATAGCACCACTGCTCATATCACTTCTCCTCCCTGAAACCTTTGGCTATATCTTGCGAATATCAGATCAGCATAAGTATCCTTGTATGCTTGAGTTGCCTTGTTATAAACTGCATCCCGTATCTCTTCGGGCAAATCATAAAACTCTTGGTCATATTCTTCCCTTGCAATATCATCTGCTTTGTTTTGTATCCAGCCTTTGTAATCCAATATACTTGTGTTCATCCATCTCCCCCTCTATTGTAGTATGCCGACTTACTTTCTGCTTATCCACCAATCAAATAGTTCTTGCCCCGTTTGGAAGTCGTACTTATATTCCTTACCAGAGGCTAATCGCTTCTCAATGATACGGTCACAGGCTCTTCGCCACAGGTTAGTTATCTTAGGGAAGTATTTTATTTCCCTTTGAATGTCCCTACTGAATGGACACAAGACACAGCCAAGACGCTTAAAGCCATCATCATATAGCGAACAGTAGGGTAAATTATTGGCTTTGATATATTCCCAAACTTCTCCCTCACTCCAATCAATTATAGGGCGGAGAAAACGCTTACCGTATTTCTTGTCATCTTCAAAACATTTCTGATTTCTACGGATGCGACCCTCCTCACGCCTGTTGCCAACGATGACTGTCCTGCCCTTGCCACCAGCCTCTTTAATAATCTCGCAACACCATCTGGAATTTCGCATCGGCAAGCCCTTCTTGACCACAGTTTTCCAGAAACCCCTGGCGTGATATTCCCATATAACATCGGGGTAATATTCCCGTATGAATTGGTGTATCTGGGGAGGGTCAATGGGTGATACGCAGTAGTAAGCAACAAACGGTGAGCCAGACTTAACAGTCAAGTCAAAAACCACCTGACTATCCTTGCCCCCACTAAATGCCAGATAATAAGGCTCGTCATTATTAGCATAGGCTTGAAGTAGAGCTATGGCAGTTTCCACCTTATTCTTGCCCTCAAAGTTAAGTTGTGTTATCCCCATAAGTTATCCCTCTATTGTAGTATGCCCCTATCCCTTTTTCTCCTGAAGTTTGGGTTGACGCAGCTTAGTTATCTTTACATTGACGATATAACCAGCATAATCTAACAAGGCATTTTCCACTTCAACCCTCGCAGGGCAATCAGCCTCAGCATTGTCACATTCACAACCCACCCCTCTTAAATCAAGTAGCAACTTTCTCATTTCAATTCCTCCTCTACTAATTCCTTAATAGTCTTATCCCCTACCTTGATGGAGAGGATTTTATCAGCCCTCTTTAAATACTGGTCTTTAACTATACCTACTTCCACTTCCCAGTTTTCTTTTCCTGTTGACAAGGCACGGTCATAATACATAGCCTTAGCTATTTCCTCCCTCACCTTATCTATGGTCATTTTGTCTCTCCTGGCAGTAGGGGGTGGTCTGGATTGTGCGGAAGTTCCCTATCCCTCTTGATGTGTTTCAGGGCTTCAATGCCTAGCTTGAGAGCATCCCTATCTTCCTTCACTTTAGACTCACAACCTTCGTCTAATTCTCCAAGTATCTTAATAGCTTCATCAATAGTCATAGTGTTCCTCCTTATCTTTATTGGTCATTGGGGGACTCCTTGAAAACTTCTTGTATTGTGGGGTCTTTTCTCTTAGAGCCAACTCTGATTATCCGTAACATCTGACTGTGTTGTGCGATTGTAGAGAGATTAACCATCAGGGTGTTATCTATTTCCCCGTCAAGGACTTTTACCAAAGCGGGTAGAAGGCATTGTTTACCAAAGAGCCAAGGTTCAGCTATCTCCCCAATGCTATCAGCTATTTCCTTTTCGTGTGCCGTGCCACCACCATTAGCCTCGTAAAATATACTACGAGCCTTCTGTATATCGTGCATTAACTGTTGGACATAATCCCTTTTCCGTGTCTGATTCATTCCCCCTCCTTATACTCCTCTAAATTTATATCACTATCTACTTCATTGAGGTCTCAGTTTTTGGTATGTTTGATATGCTTGTGTTCTTTTCCACCAAGACAACACCCCTTTATTCTTTGGTGTGATTTTTACAGCATTATCCATACATTTCACCGAACAAAAGTGATGAGTCGCTCTCCAATCATCGTGGGCAACAAAACTTTGGGCGTGATAACCAATGACATACCAACCTTCAGGCAAGCTAAAATGATGCTCATCTCCAACGCCAACCTTGCCACAGTAATCGCATATCAATTCCCTTTTCAACATCTTTTATCCCTCCTTATACTCCTCTATATTAGCTAATTCCAATAAGACATCAGCGTGGCAAGGTAATGGACTGCACCAACAAACTAAATCCCTTCCCTTAAGTTCACCTATATCTGCTATCAGGTTAGGCTTGGCTTGTAGATACCGCCTATACCAATGTACTGCTTCCCGTTGTGCTTCCTCTTTATTGAGGTTGGGGAATAATCGTCGGATTTCCTTAACCGACATAGGATTGCCCCACTTGCTTGGTCTACCTACATATACAGCATCTTCAGGTATGGCATCTGTCCTCTTATTTATAACTTTCACCCCTCCTTATACTCCTCTATATTTATACACCTTAGACGGTCTTTCATATCTTGTTGGTATTCCTCTACCACACAAGCCTTGCAGGGATAGGTTGTATTCATATGTGTAGTATGGAAAAATGGATTTCTTGGCAAACTCTGGTCTTTAGAGGGGATATAGCCTATGGTGCGGAGGATTTGGTCAGCCAATTCCCTATAACGATTTTTAACTTTCACCCTCGTATATCTCCAGTTCGGTTTTAACCCGAGGGCAAAACTATATAACTCATAAGCCCACATTGCTATCTCCTCCCTCACCCTCTCCACCTCTTGTATCTCAGCAGGACTTAACATTATCCACCTCCATTACTTTGTAAATTACGCTACTACTCTCGTAGTTTATCTATTTTGTCTTGGAGAATTTCACGCTCAGCAGCTTCTTTGGTAATACGTTCATACCCCGTGCCATTACAATGAGAACACCCTCTGTCATCAGGATGAGACCCAGGATAACGATTGCCGCTACCATTACATCTGCTACATTTAACAAGAATGTCAACCATTATCTTTTCTCCTCCACCTCTTGTATATCTGCTTTACTTAGCATTTATTACCTCCCTCAGCAAAATAGTCGGTAGTGTGTTTTCCCTTGACCATCCGAGCAAGGGGATTGATTTTCCTTTTTGCCGTCAAATGACCATTGCGAAGAAATCCCCGTAGGCATTTCTGAGTTTAGTCTTCTAGTCGCTTCCTCAATGGGCAATCTAGTGCAAATAACTGCGTCAACTAATCCATAGCGTACAATCTCAAAATCAATACTTGGCTTTGCTTTAGTTAGTTTTGTCATTATGTATCACCTCCCATATTGCCCAGAATAAGGCGAGGGCTGGGTTATCTTGCTTTACGAATATGCTACTTAAAGCCTTATAGTATCTATCTTGAGGTAGTTTCGGCACAGCATATCGAAAGAGGTTGTTGAGGTCTATGGGGGGTAATTGCCAATCAACAAATGGAACGCTATGATAACTCGGATAGAACTTATCTTCAAACTCACAGTTGGGTCTTAGCCATCTTTGCTCACAAGTTTCATATGACCTCTTTTTCCCACACACTACCTCAAGTGTTCTAGCCCTGACTGTAACTTCACTAAACCCACATCTTTTCCAGAACTCTACCTGTTGTGCTTCTGTTGGTTCTTTATTCATTTCTTCTCCTTGAGGGCTTGACCTTTGCACAGCTTCCCTATCGCACCAGAGAAAAACCTGACCAACCTAAACTGGTCATAGCCATCTTCCTTGACCAACTTAGCCCATAATACTTGTAAATCTGTCCCTACCTTCTCCCTCTCATTTACAGCCCCCGCCTTGAAGGAGATTTTAGCTTGGTTCTGGAGTGATGCTAAATGTTCCTCGTGGGTCTGCGGGTATATCTGTTGCTTCACTGTATCTTCCCATTTCATAATTAAATCCTCCTTGATTTATATGGGCTAGTACAAACTCCACCACTTCCTTTCTACCCAATGCCTTACCAGCCTCTAACCCCTCTACCTTTGCTTCCTCTATTCTGTTACGGCACTTGGCTAGTTGGGCTTTGCAGATATTTTGTGCTCCCACTAACCAAATGTAATAACCCGCAGCACTCACTAATTCCTTTAATTTTTCTGGTGTCAATAACAAGTTATCCATTCTTAGCCTCCCTAATTCCATGCTTTTTTGAGTGGCACTTACCACAAAGAACTACACTCTGTAACATACTAACCTTGCCACCCTGTGATCTAAATGGTTCTTCATGTGGTGATAAACCACGCCAATCAGGTTTCCGGTGACATTCCTCACAAAGACCTCCGGCTCTTTCCATAAGTGCCTTTCTGATAGGGTCCTCAACTACTAACTCTTGTTTCCGTTTCCGGCTGATAGGGTTTATGCCTTTAGTCCTTTTAAGCGATGTCCTTTTTAATGCCATCTGTAATCCTCTTGAACGATATTACCCAGCACCAGGGATTTGTGTCCCAGCCATAGCCCCTCTTGACATTGATGGAGTCCCATAAATCCTTACAATCATCAATAAGTGTTCGACCTCCATCGGTATTCAGTTCTCTATGCGGTGATACTCCCTCTTTCATCGCATCAATTTCCCCTATCTCCTGTACCCTCTCAGCCCTGACCCCAGTAATCTCTAAGTCTATCCGTGAGTCTTTGCGGAACATATGTATTGATGGTGTCCACTTTACTCCAACATCAGGCAAGTCAAGCATTTTAATAAGGTTATAATACTGTTCCCTATACATAATCTGAACTATACCATCAGTCCTCTTAGCAAATGCCTCCCTTACCCAGAGCCTATCCCCAACCCTTTTCCACTTGATAGTTTCTAAGGATAAGTTTTCAAGTTCTATTGCCTCGGGGTCGCCATGCTCATTTTCCGCCCATAGCAAGCCTTCCTCAATTCCCTCGCTAGGATAATCTTTTTGGAGAAATCGCCTCAGGTAAACGGGCTTATCTTCAGCAAAGTCTTCCACATAGTAATAGTCATCTTTGGGTGGCATTCCCTTTTGCCATTCCCTATCCCCTACTTGACCATAGGGGCAGACTTCAGCTATCTCTTCCAGCCTGAATAGTCCGTGATGATTGCCTACCTTATAGGTTCTGACTAATCCTGCCCAACCTTCTTCCACTGGCTGCGGTTTAATTACCCTTCTGGTCTGTGTCTTTTTACCATCAAGGATAGCCCTTACCATATCAGTTGTGAATATTATGGGTCGTTCTGTCATCTCTGACTACTCACTTTTCTAATTTCATTAACTGGGGCATGCCGGACATACCTAACTTCAAGTTTTGACTGTTGCCCTTTTCTGGTACACAATGGGCAGTAATCCCAAGTTACTGTGTGTTCACACTTGTCTATTGCATAACCACACTTTATACAAAATAGAACTTCCCAGCCTTTTACACTATCATAAGCCATATTTTTCCTTCATCTCCTCTGATGGCTCTCGGCTCTTCTTACCTTTGGCATCAACTTTTTTTCCTTTGCCACTCTTAAACCCATTGACCTTCCAGTTCTCCAGTATTGATGTGATATATCTCAGTTTCCTCACATTATTTTTACATGCCTCTTTCACCGCTTCCTCAAACCATTCAACAGGATACTCATTTGCTATATCTTTTAACTCCTCACCAATTATAGGAGTAAGTAAACCAATGTTTTTTTCATAAATTTCAGTAACCCGTTGGAGTTTCCCCTTATCCCCCTTAATAACCCCCTTATCCTCTTCCTTAGAATTAGAACTAGACTTAGATATAGATCTAGATACAGTAATAGTAGTAGTTGGTATAGATACACTATCCATATTATATTGATACGGTATAGATATACTATACTTACTACTATTATACTCTATATATTCTTTTACAAGACCATTATTACCAATATTTTTTAGACAATTAGCTACTGCTATTAGAAATTTAGGTGACTTTGCTTGATAGTGAACAAAACTCTTTACCCATAAAATATCTAATTCTTTGAACCATGTAATTTTAGGTTGTAGTGTTTCAAGATACCCCTGCAGTTTACTCTCATCTATTTTAGTCTCAAATGCCATAATATCAAGGGGCATTTCATATATACCAGCCTGATTACAATGGTCATTAGTCCAGAGATAAACATAAAGGAGTTTTGCTTCTGGAGATAATTTACGGATAAAGGGGTCTGTCCAAAATTTGGTGTTGAAACCTCGTTCTGTCATTTGGAATCCCCTTGCCTTACAAAGACACCATAAAAACCGGGAAAACTATTGTAACGCCACTCAATACGAAAATGTTTCAGGAAGTCTTTAATGGATAATTTATGCCGCTTTGCCTCACGGCGGACAATTTCTCTAGGGACACTTACCCTGACAGTATTACCATCGGCACCAGTGGCTTGCATCCTAAAGACTTTGGTGTAGGTGTCATTTATTTCTTCTGGTGTGGGGATTTTAACTATATCTTGCTTTGACATAATACAACCCATGTTATAACATTTAGAACCCTTTGTCAAGTCCTAAAGGTATTATTATTCAAGAAAACATAAAATAATTATTCATAGCTACTGTCGTTGTCAGGTGCGATTCTGCTGTTGGGGTATGGCTAAGTACCTAAAAGGGCTATAATTCGCCTGTTGCCCAACTGGTGCGTTTAACCGCATTTACAGCTATACTTTACGCCTAAGTATTCTTGTGCCTATAACTCCTTTTTACTCTTGGTTTCCCTCTAGTGTGTTTTAAGCGGCGAGATACCGGTGTCAGCATATAGCCTCTGAAAGCATAGCCTACAACACCTTTGCCCTGTTTACCCAGGTCGTATAGTGAGCATTGTAGGGTAGGATCATACCAGACATTCTTGATGGTACGGGTTCTCTGCCACTTCAGTTCTTCTCTGATGTACTTGGGTGTCCGGCGGTTAAGTCTTACCTTGTCACCTATTTTAAACTTTGCTTCCATAAATTATTCCTGCCACAGATGTTTAATATCAGCATTATAGCACCACAACTCTTTTTGTCTACTGCCATTACCCTTAAAGCTGATAAGGTATGCCGTCTGGTATGCTGGTGCTTTTTTCTTGCGTTCTATGATTACCCCGGTGTTATCAGTAGGGATGTGTAGGACTGTTTCATCTGGCTTAAAGTATGATTTCATTTTCTTTTTTAACTTGTCGGTTTTTTGTGAGAAGGTAGCTTGTTTAACTATCTCTACTACTCTGTATCTGCCGTCAAAGGCTATACGGTGTTTGGGGTTACGGATTAGGGGTAGCCCTAAGAATATCCTTGTTAGGCTAGTTCTGTATAGCTCGCAATATCCGCCATTATTGCCGTAATGGAGACAGGTTATCATGTCGGTTTGTGAGTTCCACTTTGCCTTATAAAGTTTCGAGCCACAGTCAGGGCAGTCTATATCTGTTTTCTTCCACATTATACATTCAACTCCATTACCCAACAACTATAATGAGTTTGGGTAGTATTTCGTTTGACACTAGGAGAAGTCCTACAATAATGCCAATCAAGAAAGCGAAGAACTGTCCTCTCCTCTGGTCGTAACCATCAATAGACCAAGAGAGTAGTCTGTCGAAAACCCCAATACCTATCAATGCTATGAAAGCGAACAGAATCACTTTAGTTACTGGATAAATATTCCAGAACACGACAACAAGAATCCCGACAGGTATACTGAGTAGTACAATTGTTTTCAGTAGCTTGTTTATGTTCCCATACCAGTTGAATGAGTGTTGTGCCATTATACATCTCCTCCAAGTTATTCCGTCTCCTTGTCTATGGTAAAGGGCTACTGCTCTGGGACCAAAGAATCTGCCTTTTCCATTAAGGCATTGTAAATATCATCTGCCCACTTAAATATGTCGTTGATTCCTATCTGCCCGGAGCCGGCTAAGTTAATCGCATAAGAGATGGCGATAGAGTAATTTCTGATAACATCATTCTTGTTGGCTACTTCCTTTAGTGCTTCCTGTTTGAAGATATTGAATACCGGTACTATTCTTTGTATATCATTAAATCCCCTGTCATTTTTAACGAATGAGAATAGATATGCCTTATTTAGTTCCAGTTTAATCGCTTGTCTAAATATGTTCCACTTTTCATTATCTTGGTCAATCACTATTGGATAGTTGGTGTTATCTTTTGTGGTGCCGGTCTTTAACTCTTTAACGAAAACTAACTTATCCATTTTACTCCTTTACTTAATGACTAAAGATTTTTTATCTCTGACAATCTCTTGTTAAGGAATTCTGGAACGGCTGCATCGGAGCTTAGGGAAAGCGATACTTGTTTAGGATCCATCTTATTTACATCCGTGTATTTACTGTACAAAGGAGAAACCTCAATAGGCATTTCTTGGTAAATTGAAAGTGAATTTTT
>SDBV01003246.1_pt1 | contig 24151 bp, 23 predicted proteins | sample 2277081 | NCBI WGS metagenome assembly SDBV01 (sample SAMN10402039, study PRJNA504765) | marine sediment metagenome | isolation source: marine sediment core GS10_PC15, 223 cmbsf | place: Arctic Ocean: Southern Knipovich Ridge | collected 2010 | reverse complement strand
CTTGATCCTCACCGCCAGCCACGTGCTCGAGCGGGAGGATGAAATCCCGGTGATTTTACCGGATGGTAGTAAACAAACTGGCGAGCTGTTGGGGCGAGATCCAGGGAGCGATCTGGCAGTACTACGACTCGGAGGAGCTCTCGCTGCACTGGCTGAACCCGCTTCCCCCGAAGCCCGGGTTGGGCAGCTTGTGCTGGCGGTCGGCAGACCGACCCCGGATGGAGTCCAGGCCAGTCTCGGTGTGGTAAGTGCGATCACTGGTCCCATCCACACCCGGCGAGGAGGGCTGCTTGAGCGCCACATCCGCACGGATGCAATCCCCTATCCGGGTTTTTCCGGTGGCCCGCTGGTCGACAGCGATGGAAAGGTGCTTGGCATGAACACCTCTGGTCTCACCCGGGGCTCTTCATTGGCCATTCCTTCGGGGCTGGCCTGGAAAATTGCCGAATCATTAGCAGAACACGGTTCTGTACGCCGGGGATACCTGGGTGTACGCAGCCAACCGGTCGAGATCCCCCTCATTCAGCAGGAGGCGCTTGGACGTCAGCAAGCGACAGGTTTGTTGCTGGTGGGTGTTGAGCCAGACAGCCCAGCTGCTGAAGCTGGTTTGATGGTCGGTGATATCCTGACCGGATTCGCTGGTGGACCGGTTTCTGAGCCAGATGAGCTCTTCGTTGGATTGGCAGGTGAGGTCGTCGGACATCCAACCTCGCTTGAGATCCTGCGCGCCGGCGAACTTCAGGAGGTAACGGTTACAATAGGAGAACGAAAGTGACCCTATGCCAGAATTTGGAAAGATGACTCTTAGAAATGATTTATCGGTCATTCTGACGGAAGAATTAACCACTGTCTGTAAAAGTACTCGAAACAGTCTGGTAGTGGTTCAAAATGGTCGGCGTGGTGCAGGTGCCGGTGTTGTTTGGAGACCGGGTGGTATAGTGGTGACGAATTACCATGTTGTCCAGCGTGGCAGGCTGCGTATCTCTCTCCTGGATGGAGGCGAATATTCGACCCAGGTGATCGCTAAAGCGAAGCAGTTCGACCTGGCGTTGCTTAAGATAGATTACCCTGAATCCCAGGCTCCTGCCCTCTCGGTTGCTCTGGTCGCAGATTCTAAAAACTTGAGAGTTGGGCAGATCGCCCTGGCCTTGGGTCATCCCTGGGGGCAGGTTGGATCTGTCTCAGCGGGTATTATCACCAGCCTGGGCCGCGTGCCGCTGCGCTGGCGGCGAGGTTCGATCGAAGTAATCCGCACTGATGCGGGTTTGGCCCCCGGAAATTCTGGCGGTCCCCTGGTAGACGCCAGGGGCGCTGTGATCGGGATTAATACCATGATCGTGGGTGGCGATCTCGGGGTTGCTATCCCCAGCCATGTGGTAAATGAATTTGTCGATCAGACCCTTGGTCAAGATATACTCCCGGTAGCTGGCTAATGGCGGCTGATGGCCTCCAGGATCAGTGGACTGCAAACAAGGGGCCGGGGCTCACTGTGAGTGTGGTCACTGATACCCCAGCCCTGCAAACCGGCCTGCACAGTTTGCTGATCAGCATGGAGGCTGTTGAAACAGTCTATGATCTCCGCTCACTGACGGAATTCGATCCCTTCACCTCCAGCACAGACATATTGGTCCTTGCGCCTGGATTCGGTTCGAACACCGATCTCAGGGATATCTTAGACGCTTCACCGGCTATCGGGGTTTTGATTTTGGTCGCAGACGATCTAGGCCAGAGCAGGATCACTCCGGCTTTCTCAGGCCATACTTGGGGGTTTTTACCGCTCGAAGCCTCCACCGAGCAGATTGAGGCAGCGATCTATGCCATTGCAGCTGGTTTATCTGTTTGGCTGCCATCCACTCTCAAATTTCCGCTTTGGGATACCTCATTAAGTCTGGACGAAGAGGTTATCGATCCGCTCACCGGCAGGGAATTGGAAGTATTGCAATTGCTCGCTCAAGGTATGGCTAACAAGCAAATCGCGTTGAAACTCACGATCAGCGAGCACACCGTAAAATTTCACGTCTCATCCATTTATACCAAGTTGGGGGCTGCTAATCGAACCGAGGCTGTCCGTCTGGGGGTGCGCAGGGGTTTGATCCTTTTGTGATTTGAGCGATTTTACTACCCGCACCCCTGCTAAATATATTCCACTGTCGAATAATGGACAACCAGGCATGGGTGCTCATTATTTAATAACTACCCGATCGTAACGGTTGCTCTCCCCAATCACTCGGGGTCCAGGCTTTGTGTTGGCCAGTCCAGCATTCCACGACCACGATTGAACACCTCACTGGTGCGGTGAAATTATTAGCGCCTCGCCTCCTGCGGTACAGTCGGATACGGCGGGAACCTTAGTCGATCAATCGCTGGGGTTTAATGTTGGAATAGTGTGCTGCCTGGCTAGGAGTGCACTCCATTTCTCCCCGCCAATTCATAGAGAATATCTACCATATCATAAACTTGTTCGGAGAGAAAACCCGTTTCCCATTCGCCCCAGGCTGTATTGACGGCTCGAGTGCGTTCACCTTTGTACTCCTTTGACCAAGATTTTACAGCCGATCCCCGTGCTGCCTCTCTTCACGACCCGGATTGCAACTCGTTATCCTCACGAATTGCTGCCATTCAAACACAAACCCCCTTCCGTCGATAAGTTTCGAGGAAGGGGGTGCTGGCGACTCATCCGGGATATCGCCTGGACTAAGTCAAATTCTTATTGATAATTATGGGTGTTTAATTGTCGCTGATTACCTCTGTCGCATCTGCCTCAATCACCTTGTCGTCGAATGTCTTGATGGTGATCTTCTTTGGCTTGACTTCTTCGACTTTAGGTAGGTGTAGCTTCAACACGCCGCTATCATAATTGGCCTCAATCTTGTCTGAATCAATACCAGATGGCAGCTTGATGCTGCGGGTGAATGTGCCACCCCGGCGCTCTCGCAAGTGATAACGCGCTTCATCAAGTTCCTCTTCTTCTTTAACTTCGCCTTTGATCGTCAGCTTGTTATCGCTGAAGGTGATCTCCAAATCATCTAGGTTGATGCCAGGCAGGGAAGCCTTGATCAAATATTCATCGTCACTTTCAACTACATCTAGTGCGACGCTCCAATTGAATGACTTCCAGGAAGATGGGGCTAAGGAGAGGTGTCCGTCGAATCTGCGGTCTCTTGAATTTCTTACAATCATCATCTCACGGAATGGATCCCAACGAGTAAGCATTTCTTTACCTCCAAAATAATATCTTGATTCTTGTTAGTGTTATGGCCATCCAGGCCAATATTTCTACACCTTGAATCATAATTGGAGAGTGTAAGAATAAAGTTTGACGATTATATGTGGATTATAAGAATCTAGCTGCACCAATTCCCCCATCAGTCAATCATTGAAAACAAATCAGGCAAGAGGGGCCTGCCTCGATCAGGCCATTTCTTCCAGATCAAAGACAACCTCTTCTTTTCCGGTTAATTTCTCCTGGACCTTAAGGGCGATCAATTCCAGGTGGTTGGAATTGGCCACGTAGTCAAGATCGTCGGAGGGTACTGTCAGCACTGGGCATAAGCTGAAGCCGGCAATCCAACTCTCATACAACTCATTGAGTTGTTCCAGGTATTCAGGGGTAATCTGGCGTTCAAAATCTCGACCGCGGTTAGAGATCCTGGAGAAAAGCGTGGGTACTGAAGCCCGCAGATAAACCACTAGGTCTGGTGGTGGCAAAAATCCAGTTAATACTTCGTAGAGTTCGTGATAAGTGTTGTAATCTCTGGTCTGGATCAGTCCTTGCTGGTAGAGGTTTTCAGCAAAAATTTCGGCATCCTCGTATACCGTCCGGTCCTGAAGGACAGAAGTGGGATGGGCCAGCAGCTGGCGGTGCATACGCAGCCTGTGGGTGAGGAAAAAAATCTGGGAATGGAAAGCCCAGGTCCGCATGTCAGCATAAAAATCAGCCAGGTAAGGGTTTTCGGCTACCGGCTCATAAAAGGGTTGCCAAGCGAGGTTTTGGCAGAGCAGCGCGACCAGGGTTGACTTCCCAACACCGATATTTCCTGCCACAGCGACAAACTTCTTCATTTTCCCTCCGCATGAGGCACCAAAAAAGCTACTGCCCGTCCATGTTCATCGTCCATCACCAGGCTCAAGCAGTGCCCAGGTCGGTAAGAGCTGACTTTGATCAAGCGCAGACAGTTTGAAAGTTGATTATCAACCGGGATGAAATTGGCCAACTGGTTGGGAGTGTTATAAAAGAAATCCCTGTTAAAGATGACGTCCTCATCTTCCAGATCTATGGCCAGGGGATAGATATTCGCTTCTACCAGATCCTGGAAGAAATGAGTCCCAAACGATGGCTCTGGTGCCAGCCCAGTCTCCTCACCGGTCACCTCGATCAAGGCTCTCGTGTTATAGATGTCTGAATACCCAATGTAAACGCCGAGATCGAGATTGCGTGTCCCCCAGCGACCAGGGCCGATACAGATAAACACTTGATCGGCTAAAGCCGTGTTAAGCTTGCTGATCGCCCGCCCTACACCAGTGCGCGCGGATTCGGTGGACAGGGCCAGGTAGTCTTCTGCTCGTACGTAGACCACATAGTTGATCCAATCTACTCTTCCTTTAGGGACCATCCGCGAAGTGGAGAAGATGATATCTTCTTCAGGTATATCCTTTGGTAAACGGGCTTGACTGTCTCTAAGGTGCGATTGAGGCCGGCATTGCAAGATGCAAATCTCTATCTCAGGCTGTATTGCTGTTGGATCCGTAATCTGTACAGTAAATTCAGTATCGACTGGAGACTGGTAGTGTGTCTCCAGGATTTGAAGTATTGTTCGCAAACAGTCTGCAAGTGGAGTTCGTCTCAGTAATTCGTCGAAGGTCAACACTAGCTTGTCAATCTCATCTTCCATAATCAGACTGCGTATGGGAGCCAGGTAGCCGCCTTGATCGATCTCAGCAATGTAACGCAGAGCCGGGTAATGAGAGTCTAAAACCTTTGCGATGGGGAAAGTTTGGAAAGAGTTTTGATCAAGATCGATCACATCTACAAATTGCTGCGAATAACGACGGATCGCTTTGGATGAGACTTCTGGATGAAGTAGAGGATGGCTGAGGGCAACTAGTCTTGGGTAATCATTCCCAACTCGCTCAACAGCGCGCGTGCCTAATCCCCACACCAGTCTTACGAATCCATCTTCACTGCGGATTTCAGGCGACCAACGATAAAAATTGCGGCTGAAGGCAACACCAGCTGCGTGGGGTAGATAATAATGCTCAGTGCGTTCACCTTTTACGACTTGAATCAGAATTGCCATTCGCTCATCATAATCTTGCAGGCCTTTGCTGCGGCGATAAAGCAGTGCGTCTGGATTTAGGGTGCTGGCGTAAATATGGGCGATAGCTTTGGTCAATTTATCCAGGTTTTGCTCAAGATTGCCCTGGTTTGGGCAGAAGAGGCTATCATATTTACCAGCAAATGAAGTGCCAAAGTTATCCTCCAGCAGGCTGGATGAGCGGATGATCAATGGCACTTTTCCAAACGATTCGAGCAGCTTTTTGAATTCATCTAAAATATCAGTTGGGAATTCGCCACGCAGGTATTCTTCTTGAATTTTGGGGTACTCGGCACGAATTTGTTCCTCTGATCTGTATTTCTGGTCGTTCCAGTGCATTAGATTGTTGACTGCCATGAAGGTGTACATCACATCTGCGCCCAGGAAACAGGATTCTGGGATGCTCAGATGGGAGAGGATTTCCTCATCAGCAACTTCACTAAGAATGCGTAAAGCCAGCAGCATTCCTGCGGCCTTACCCCCAATTTTCCCCTGACCTATCTTGCGTTTCTTGATTTCGGCCAGGTCTGAAACCGTGAACCAATCTTTGGCGATATTTATGTAACCTAATTGATCGCTGATCATTCTGCGGATCAGAACAACCTTGATCTCTCGAAGCCGAGCATCTCCCCTTTCCTGCTCTTCTATGGGGAGATTTTCGATGGCCGCGGCGTGCTCAAAGAGCATGTTTTGGGGAGCCAGCTCAGGATTAAATGAGACCAGCAGGTCATCCGCTTGAGCGCCGCGCTCTGCTAATACGTCGCGAATGATTTGTTCAAATACCTCAAAAGGAAAATTGTAAGCAAAATAGAAATCTGTCAGATGGCTGCGAATGCGTTCCCGGCGAACTTCCCAGACTTCAGTGGGTTCTTCCTCGAAGGGGTTGTGCAATCCTTCCCGGGCTTGTGTTTCGATCGCTCTATTACGCACATCTGTTTCGAACTTTTGCGGGCTGATCACCCCGCGTCCGAATAACTCTCTGCGCATGCGCGCCCGTATTCGAACCCTTAATATGGGGTATTGGGCCAGTGCTGTATATATCCTTAGAACACGATCGGTTGATGCTGCGGGAAAGGTCATCGGCAGTGGTATTTATTGGATTTAGCAAAATGGCACGTCACATTTGATAACGTGCCAACATCGATGAATCGATCCGAGACAGGGGGTTTTTCTTAGCTGCCCAGGTGCATTGGCATGATCACGTGCAGGAAATTCTCGTCTCCGACCGGGCGGATTATCCCGGGTGCTGTATCGACAGTGGTCTCCAAAGCTAATTCTGGTGTCTTGATCACTTCTAGAACTTCTCGCAGAAAGCGGACATTGAAGGCGATCAACAGTGGGCTCCCATCGATAGAGGCGTCAATTTCAGTTTGATTGGAGCCAGTTTCTTCCGATTGGCCGGCGATCACAATCGATCCGGGTTTTAATTCACCACCTGGAGTGATATTGATCCTGGCAATATGAGAGCCTTCCCTGGCAAATATTTCCGCTTGTTTGCAGGCTTTAAGGAAGGCTGAAGTGGAAAGCACACTGCGGGTTTCCTTGCTGCGCGGGATGATCTGCTCGTAATCAGGAAAAGATCCTTCAATCAGCTGCGACACCAATTGGATGTCTTTCATTTGGAAGATGACTTGCCCCCGATCGGGAGGCAAAATCATGTTAACTACCTGGTCGCCGTCGCTGATGATGCGTGCCAATTCACTCAACGCACGGGCGGGTACAACTGCCAGCACAGGTCGTGAGGCGGGTGATGAGAGGCTCGCCTTCCGCACCGAGAGGCGGAAGCCATCTGCCGAAGCCATGGTGAGCAGCTCGCCGTTGACGGTAACAAGGACTCCAGTCAGAATCGGGCGCGCCTCATCCGTCGAAGCGGCGAAAGTTACTTGCTGGATCATCTCCTTCAAGTCAGTTACATTTATTGCTAATCCATCGCCTGAGTCTGGAGACGGCATCGGCGGAAATTCTTGGGAATCAATACATTTGAGGTCAGTGTTTGATGAGCCAGATTGAACATTTAATGTTTGCGTTCGCACGCTCAAAGCCATTTCAACTTGCTGATCGGAAAGTGTCCCAATCAGTTCGGTAAAGGTGCGTGCCGGTACGGTTGTAGACCCTTCCTCCTCAATCTTGGCTCCGATCCAGCAAGTGATCCCCAACTCAAGATTGGTGGCTGAGAGACGAAGCCGACCCTCGTCTGTCGCGACTAATACGTTCGATAGCACCGGGAGTGTGCTCCGGGGCGATACGGCTCTTGAGACAATATTTAATCCTTGTGCCAGGTTCTCTTGCAGAACGGAGACTTTCATAATTGCGGACCTCTCTTCAATGTGGTTGCCATCAGTATACAACGAGTGATGTAAAACCGCCAGACAATCATACCTTTGGTGGGTCTGGAATCATGCTTTATAATACATTCGAGGCTGTTTTGTGGAGATGTTATGAACCCGTGGTTGACAGTTTAGGCACACAAGTCTAAACTTGTCAACAAGAAAATTGACTTCACGTTATAATTTTATTAATAACCATCCTTGAGGAGCAGAATGTGTCTGCCTCGATAACGTCAAGACCAATTAAGGTGTTGGTAGTAGAAGAGAATCAACCCGAATACGCTCCCTGGTTTCAGGTCGTTTCAAATGGTGCAAATAGCGATCAATTTGAGTCTGAGCGAGTAGCATCATTATCGAATGCCCTGGTTTTGCTCGAGAAAGAGCCTTTTGATGTAATCCTATTGGATCTTGCACTGCCAGACAGCGTCGGCATCGCTACATTTTCTCAGATATGTGTGCGCGTACCAGAAGTACCAATCGTAGTGATCTCGGCTTTGGAGAATAATAACCATGCTTTTGAAGTCCTGCGAGAAGGAGCACAGGATTATCTGATCAAGGGTGAGGTGGATGCAAAACTTCTCAGGCGAACCTTGTTTTACGCCATCGAACGCCATCACTCACGGGTATTGCTCCAGCAATTATCTTTCAATGATGAGCTCACCGGTTTACTTAACCGCCGGGGATTCCTGTCCATGGCGCAGCAACAATTGAGGATTGCCCAGCGAGAGGATTGGGAATTGGTCCTTTTGTTTGCTGACCTGGATAGCTTAAAAAACATCAATGATAGCTTTGGACATACTGAAGGGGATCGTGCCTTGAAGTCTATTGCCACGGTCTTGAAAAAAACTTTCCGGACTTCGGATTTGGTCGCCAGGCTGGGGGGTGACGAATTTATTGTGTTGGCATTGAATGCGCCCGCTGCTGGTGTGCAGACCATGACGACCCGTTTGCAAAGTAATCTCGATCGCCTTAATTCTCAAAATCGATATTATCAACTGTCTTTGAGTATCGGGATAGCACAGTTCGATCCCAATCAGGTTATTTCATTAGAAACGATGATTATGGAAGCGGATAAAGCGCTTTACGAGAATAAACGCAAAAGAAGGTTGGCTGGTTCAGAAAACTCATCCAACGAGTGACACCATCATTTCTCAGCGGCAAGAATTACTCCGGTCAACTTCCAATTTCATTAAATTCGTGGCTCTCGAACTTCAATTCGCGAGCCACGACATATTTAACCAGGGGGGAGTGTGGAAGACCGATCCTTCAAGTTTCTTGCCTGCTGAATCAGCAAATGCAATATCAGTGATCGAAAAGCCGACCTGCCTGTTATGGGGAATAACAAGGCAGGTCAGACTGGCGTACTAGCCTATCAATTTACAAATAAATCAGGTATTGATTTTCTGCGAATCTATAACCATCAAGGAGATGGGGTTGGTTGGCTTGCAGATTACTGCGTAGGGGTAGCTGTGGTGTCTGAAACCGTCACCGGCGTGGGTGGTGGAGGAGTGGTGGGTGTATTGGTAGGCGGCAACGGTGTGTTCGATGGCGGCAGTGGTGTGCTGGTTGGTGTTGGTGGCAGCGGTGTGCTGGTTGGTGTCGGTGGCAGCGGCGTGCTGGTTGGTGTTGGTGGCAGCGGTGTGCTGGTTGGTGTTGGTGGTAGCGGTGTGCTGGTTGGTGTTGGTGGCAGCGGTGTGCTGGTTGGTGGTGGTAAGGGTGTATTGGTAGGCGGCACCTTTGTCGGTGGCCTTCTGGTCTTGGTTGGCGTAGGTGCAGGGGGCTGAGTCGGCGCGAGAGTAGGGCTTGGCCTTGGGGTGCGAGTTGGAGTTGCTGTGGGGATCGCTGTGGGAGGCGCAACTGGGGGGGGTGGGAGGATGTTGGCAAAATTCTCAGCAGCGAGCTTTTTAACAATTAATGAATGAACTAAAACTCGGGTGCTTATGTTCAAGCCCACACTTTCAGGCGCATTTGCACTCAATATTGCTAAAATAATTTCCTGTTCTTCCAGAATGCCCTCCAGCTGAGCAGCCAATTTGTATGCTAAAAACCTATCCTGATCTGACACTGCCTTGATTGTCTCAAGTGTTTTACTGACCTGTTCCTGGTATTCCCGGATCGTTTCCGGGATCTCTTCATAACGCTCCTCAATGATCAATGCCTGAACTTCGGTCAACCGGTTTTCGACATATTGGATTTGCAGTTCGGCATCATTCTTCTCATCGAGGGAAGTTGCCAAGGCAATTTGTTCCAGGGTTAGTTTGACGGAATACAGGTCATCGCCGGGGAGTGATTTCTGAGAAGCAGAGACAACAGTCCCGCTCACGAATAGAGCCAACATCAAGACAAATACGAAAGCGATGGGAGCAACCTGCTGAATAGATAAGAAATTATGTAACCGTTCACCCCAAGTCAACGGAGCTACGACGAGCGGTTGATTTTCTAGTTGAATTCGTGAGACCAATTTGCGACGTGAGGCAGAGACGAAGCCCGGGCTCGGATCGAGCGCTGCGCTGGCAGAAGATAACCACATCGCAATCTCAAGCTGTGCCCGTAATTCATCGCCGTATTCCGGGAATCGGGCGACAACCGAGTCAATTGATTCGCGTCCGCCTCGGATCATATCGAGGCAAGACTGCAATGCCTCATTAAATTCTTTGCTCATGTTCTTCTTCCATTGTCTTTCGCAATGCTACAATGGCTCTGTGTTGTAGAACCCGGACGGCTCCTGTTGTTCGATTCATCACCTTAGCGGTTTCATTCGGGGATAAATCATTCAAAAATCGCAATACCAGTACTTCTTCATAATCATCTCGCAGCTGTGTCAACGCCTGGCGAATCTCTTGGTGTTTTAGATTTCTTGCCGTCACTTCACCAGGCTCGGGATTTGTATCTCTTAACTGAATATCCTCGATGGTCACTTGTTGAGGTGATCTTCCATTCCTTCGATAGTGATCGATAAGGACATTCCGAGCGATGATCAACAAAAACGCAAGAAACGGTACACCACGTTCGTGATAGGTGGGCACGGAATTCCACGCGCGAAGAAAGACTTCTTCGGTAAAGTCTTCTGCATCCATGCGGTTATCTAGACGAGCGTACAGAAAGCGGTAAACTGCGTTAACATGCCGTTCGTAAAGCTCGCCAAACGCTTCCGCTTCACCGTCCTTCGCAATTTTGATTAATTGATCGTCATCAATATCATGCCATTGAAGCATGACTCCTATCCTATTAAACGCTATCTAATGAAATTTGTTACAATGATTCCGGTTTTCTTATTGATCCTTAATTCTTGATCTGGCCACTTAAATTCTAAGTGAGTTTAGCAGAGAAATTAGAAAGTCTCCAATCTTCTTAAACTTGTAGATGGATAACGTCGGCTTACCCAGACTTCAGATTTCCTTACTCAATAGTTCCCGGAAGGGCATTGTAACATGAATCATTACCCTAGTACTATCTATAAAACCCTAATTGTTTTGAAAAGCGGTCTCAAAATTGCCCTGAACATGAAACGGTTCTCATTCCCCACTATTATTTTAAATCATTACGGGTCTGACTATTGGAAACCATATGGACAGACCTGCGGCTTGTATTCTTTAGTGTTATTTTGGGCTAAATCCAGCCTCTCAGCTCCATGGCTTTAACTACTTTTGCGATCGCGACCATGTAGGCTGCATCGCGCATAAATACTATTTCGCTTTCAGCCATCTCCACCACGTTGTTGAACGCCTTTGTTATGGTCGTGTCTAAGCGGGATAGTACTTCGTCCCGGGTCCAGTAATAGTTCATATCGTTCTGGACGCTCTCGAAGTACGAAACTGTGACGCCACCCGCGTTGCACAAGAAGTCGGGGATCACGAAGATATTGTTTTGTTTGAGGGCTTCATCCGCTTCAGGAGTCGTAGGTCCATTTGCACCTTCGGCGACCAGCTTAACACGATCGCTGATGCGAGTGACGGTCTCGGCATTAATTTGACCCTCTAAAGCACCTGGAATGAGCACATCAACATCTTTGGCAATCCAGGCATCGCCGTCTTCAATTGTGTACCCGGCGTTGTGTCCCTTGTCCTTATCGATCGAACCATACGTGTCCGTAATAGTTTGTAAGAAGCGGGCATCGACTTTATCTGGATGGCTGATTGTGAAGGGGGCTTGTTCCTCGTGATCCCAGCAAGATACACAGGCTACCTTGCCACCCAATATTTCTGTGAATCCAATAGCTGAATACTGAGAGACATTACCAAATCCCTGGATGGCAGCTACGGATTTTGTTGGATCCATTCCTAAGTGCTTCATCGCTTCTCGCACCGTGTAGATCAAACCAAAACCTGTGGCTTCTTTGCGACCTAGGGAACCACCCCCGCCGACTGGTTTGCCAGTGATCACCCCGGGAGAATACTCCCCAACTAGTTTTGAATATTCATCCATCATCCAACCCATCATGCGGGGATTGGTTCCTACATCTGGAGCGGGGATATCCTGGCGAGGGCCAATGTTACGCCAGATCTGATCGATCCAACCGCGCACAAGTTTCTCTTGTTCAATGATTGATAAGGATGCCGGGTCGACTGCTATGCCACCTTTACCTCCTCCAAGGGGGATATCAGCCACCGCTGTTTTCCAGGTCATCCACATCGCTAAAGCACGAACTGTATCGAGTGTCTCTGAAGGGTGGAAGCGGATGCCTCCCTTGCATGGACCGCGGGCATCGTTGTGCTGGATCCGGTAGCCAAAGAAGGTTCGTTTCGTGCCATTATCCATGGTAAGCGGGATCATAAATTTAAATTCACGCGTTGGCCAACGCAACATTTCTGAGATTTGGGGGTCCAAGTTGAGCATGTTCGCCACATGATCAAATTGGCTTTGGGCCATTGTTAATGCATTGATTGGTTCTGTCATCAATATGCCCTCCTGGTTAATTTCATGAGGTGATAACATAGACGGGCACCTCGGTATGGTGCCCGCTGAAATCTCCATCTGCGGAGTGGGGAATGTAGGTTTGGTTGCACAAGGCAGTTTCCCATTATCCCTGCAAATTCTGGTTAAACCTTAGCAGAGGCTAAAGGGCTCGTCAAGTGATGAAAGACACTGAATTATTATGTGCTATTGACCATCAGTTTGTCGCAGAGCAGATAATTGTCGATCTAATTCTCTCTGTACTACTTGGGGGTTTGCCTGACCTTTGGCAGACCGCATAACTTGTCCAAATAACCACCGGGAAATGCTGTCTTTTCCGTGCACATATTCCTCAACCTGATCTGAGTTGGCGGACAATACTTGGTTGACTAATTCGATGATGAACTCACTGTCTGATATCTGGGTAAATCCACGCGCAGCAACGATCTCATCTGCAGGTTTTCCAGTAGAGAACATCTCTGCCAAAACCGCCTTGGCAGTGTTTTGGTTGATCTCTCCATGGGATACCAGGTGGAGCAGGGAAGCCAGTCCTTGGGGGGTGACACGTGTCTGCTCAATGGATACACCGGACTGGTTGAGCAGCCCAAACAACTCGCCAATTATCCAGTTAGCAATTGTTTTCGGGCGCACATTTTCCTGGGAAATCTCAGCGAGAGAAGCAACAACCTCTTCGTAGTAATCTGCCACGGCTTGTTCGGCAACCAGAACTCCTGCATCGTATTCACCTAATCCATATTGTTGGGTAAAGCGGTGAAGCTTGGCGCCTGGTAATTCAGGGAGCGCGGAACGGGTCCTTGCAACCCATTCTGGTTCGATCACCAATGGTGGCAGATCAGGCTCGGGGAAGTAGCGGTAATCATCCTCTTCTTCCTTTTTGCGTTGTAGTACAGTAACTCCCAGATTTTCATCCCAACCAACAGTTTCTTGTACGACTGACTTACCTCGTTGGATCTCTCTGGTTTGGCGCTTAATTTCGTAAGCCACGCTCCGCTCAAGTGCACGGAAGCTATTCAGGTTTTTCACCTCAACCCGTGTGCCCAGTTCGTCTGAACCCAGAGGACGAACTGAGATGTTCGGTTCAATCCGCATAACTCCTTTCTCCAGGTCACCTGAATTGACTTTCAGGTAGCGCAGTATTGATCGTAGATTGGTGGCAAAGGTACGCACTTCTTCTGCCGACCGTAAGTCTGGTTCGGAAACGATTTCAAGGAGAGGCACACCAGCGCGATTGAGATCCACCAAGGAATAGCTCTCCTCTTCCTGGTGAATGTGGGTGAGTTTCCCTGTGTCCTCCTCGAGATGAACACGGCGGATTCGGATCTCACGTTCACCTTCCGTGGTTTGTATTGTCAGGTGACCATTTCGCGCAAGCGGTTGCTCGTATTGGGATATCTGGTACCCTTTGGGTAGATCGGGATAAAAATAATTCTTCCTGGCGAAGATGCTGGTGTGGGCGATCTCACAATCTAATGCCAGGGCAACCCGCAAGGCGTATTCCACTGCCCGTTGATTGACGACCGGTAATACCCCTGGCATTCCCGTGCACACCGGGCAAACCGCAATATTGGGCTTTGCTATGGTGGAATCCACAACTGTACAGGAGCAAAACATTTTAGATTTTGTCTCCAATTCAGCGTGAACTTCTAAGCCAATTACAGATTCGAATATCATTAAATAGATCTAAAACTCCAGTGATCGGAGTGTTCATCATAAATTAATTCGAAGCTCCGGTTGTTAGTTGTTTGCACTTGAAAGACCATGCCACTAAGGATGCGCCAGCTTTTTGTGATCTCCGTTATATCGAGATGCACCTCTTCAAAGACCAGTGCCGTCGGTCGTTCACCATACCTCGCGTTGGAATAGCATTCAACATCACAAGGAAACAACTGTATTATCCCCTGCGTTGATAGAACCTGATCGTCTTTGGATCTGAGATCGGCGTCCGATCAGCGATCTTTCTAGGATCACATCCCTCACTTGGGCTTCATCTTCCAGGATAGAATTGCGCACTATGCTGCTGTAAACCTCTGCTCTGGAACCAATCGAGGTATATGGTCCAATCACACAATTTTCGAGATTGGCTGTTGGATGCACGAACACAGGTGGGTTGATCACAATCCCGCTTCGCTCTGATGCCTCCTGGCTGTTGCTGTGCCCATTTTCCAACAAATAACGATTGGTTTCCAACAATGCGTCTGGGGTTCCTGCATCTAACCACACATCCACTTTCTCGGTGCGCATTGTGGTCCCTTTTTCAAGCATAATATTTATCGCATCAACCAGGAAATATTCACCCTTTAATTGCACGTCTTGCTGAATTTGATTTTCGATGGCAGAGATCAAATCCTCTGATGAACGGAAATAATAAAATCCTACAACAGCTAAATTACTGGACGTTTCTTTTGGTTTCTCGATCAACTTGGTTATCTGACCATTCTGATCTACCACAGCTACTCCAAAACGGCGCGGATCCGGGACAGGTTTTACCCAGGCGATAGCATCCGATTTTTCGTTCGCTAAATTAGAGAGGTCGGTTTCAATCAGTGTGTCGGCGAAAACGACCATCATGGGACCGGATAAATGCTGGCGTGCCAGATAGATCGCATGAGATTGTCCCCGTGGGTCTTCTTGGAGCACGAAATGGGATTTGATATTCGGGTAGCATCTTCGTATGTGATCTTCAATTTGATCGCCGAGATAACCAACGATATTTATTAACTCTACATTATCCGGATCGGGCAGAGTGGAAAGCATGTCGAGCACGTGATCGAGCACCGGTTTGCCGGCCACACTTACCATTTGCTTTGGTTTGCTCCAGGTATGGGGGCGTAAGCGAGTGCCGAGCCCTGCCATTGGGATGACAACTTTTAATGTATTCTCCATGATAATATTTCTTTACCTTTGTAGCTAGGATTTTATGAACTATAAATCAACTTTGATTGATGATAAGAGGATCTAATTATACCCCTCCACCTCAGCCATTGTACTTGATTGGAGCACCTACCTTGATTGAACCTCATTCACTTTGAGACAGTTAATATTGAGGCAGGAATCTCGACATTGTAAATCAGCTGGGATTTAACACATAAACTCACAAAAGATGAGTTCAGTCCGGAGAACATCTATGCGAATTAGAAAATGGTCGATTATCGTCGCGATGCTGTGGGTAACATTATTGTTGGGGGCATGCGGTGACAGCCAAAGCGAGCCTACTGCTACAGGCACACCTCCGCCGCGTAACATTACCGTTTCTGGTAGCGGTAAAGTCTTCTTGAATCCAGATATCGCCACGATTTCTATTGGCGTCCACACTGAAGACGAGAGCGCGGCCAGAGCGGTCAATGGGAATAATGCTCAGGCTCAAAAAGTAACAGAAGTGCTCTTGGAGATGGGTGTGGAAGAAGATGACATCCAAACTTCAAATTTCAATATTTACCTAGAACAACGCTTCGATGAAGAGGGAGATCAAGCCGGCACTATTTATATTGTTGACAATACCGTATTAGTTACGATGCGTGATCTAAATACTTTGGGGGAGATAATGGGTACAGTGGTCGAAGCTGGTGCGAACTCGATTTTCGGTATTCAATTTGATGTCGCTGATAAAACACAAGCCCTCTCAGAAGCACGAAGGGCAGCAGTTGAAGATGCCCAGAAAAAGGCGGATGAGCTTGCTCTGGCAGCTGGGGTTACTTTAGGGGAAGTTCAATCAATTAACGAATTTGGTGGAGTTCCAGTGCCGGTCTTCGAAGGTAAAGGCGATGGGGATTTTGGTGCGACAAGCGATCAAGTTCCCATCTCCTTAGGACAGCTCAGCCTTACTGTTGAAGTCTCTGTGACCTACAACATCCGTTGAGCTATTCAGATTGTTTCATTTCTCAAGGATTTACGCATCATCTGACAGATGAAATGGTGATTTAACAGCGTCACTCCAATACATCGCTTGATCAGATGGCAATTTTGCTTACTTTCCTGATAATGATATAAAATTAGGCTTGTGATTGATTCTTTGCTATTTTATCCGCCGTACCGGTTTGGATTGATCGTGCAGATTGCCGCGATCCTGGTGTTGCTCTCTCTCGGTATTCTGGGTCTCTGGCAGGCAGCACAATCTCCAATTGGCTTGGAATTCTTGCTTTACTTGGTCCCAGTCCTATTAGCGTTTATTTTAATACCTTTGATTGGTTATCGCGCCTACGCCTTGTGGCGGGCATCATATTTCTTGGAGCGTGATGGCATTTACTTGCGCTGGGGTCTGCGAGAAGAGGTCATCCCGATGGATGTTGTCAATTGGGTGCGCTCTTCACAAGAACTGGAATCTGGTCTACCGAGACCTTGGTTTCGCTGGCCAGGGGCAGTCCTCGGCCTGCGACAACTGCCTGATGGAACTCGAGTTGAATATCTTGCTGCCCAGTCAAACCATTTGATTCTCATCTCTACTACCGATCGGATTTACGCAATCTCACCAGCGAATCCGGAAGAATTTATGCTCGCTTATTATCGTTTCGCCGAGTTAGGATCGCTCACTCCACTTACCCCACATTCGGTCTATCCTGCAAACGTGTTCCGGCGTGTATGGGCGTCACCCCTCGCCAGGTCCTTACTATTGGGAGGCTTATTCTTTACTCTTTTCTTACTTGTCTTAGTTAGTCTTTATGTCCCTTCCAGCCCAGCGATTTCTCTCGGTTTTTATCCAGATGGTTCCCCATCTGAAAAACTCCCATCTGTATACCTTTTGTTATTACCAATATTAAACAGTATCTTCTACTTCACAAATGCGCTGTTCGGGTTGTATTTATTCCGTGCGGAAGAAAGGCGGACTCTGGCATATCTGCTTTGGGCCAGTGGTTTATTCACCGCAATTCTCTTTATAATTGCGGTGGTTTTCATGATGCGAGCTGGGTGATTTTCCCCTCCTTTTCCGACCGTCAAAGTTGCACTTGTTAGTTGAATCTAATCTATAATTATCCACAGAAATGCGATACTTATCCACAAAGATCTTCAGGTTTGGCCGTTTAATAAGGTAGTATGCAGATTCTGATCGGGTTCGCACTAGGTATTCTGGTCGGATATGCAGCTTACCGGCTGGGCGCATTAGACACCAGCGGGGCAGTGTCGGCTGCGTTTATTGGCGGGCTGGTCTTCGGTTTCGGTGGTATACCTTCGGCGACACTGCTTTTGATATTCTTTGTTTCCTCAAGCCTGCTCTCTCGGGTATATTCCCACAGAAAGAAATCTTTGAATGAGAAATTCGCCAAAGGTTCCCGCCGGGATTATGGGCAGGTACTCGCCAACGGAGGTTTAGCCGCCGTTTTGGTGCTGGTGTATTGGCTTACGCCGGATAAGGTTGAGTTGTGGATAGCATACGCGGGCTGCATGGCGGCTGTCAACGCGGACACCTGGGCGACAGAGTTGGGTGTACTTAGCCCTACCTCGCCTCGCCTGATCACGAATGGAAGCGTTGTTACAAAAGGGACTTCTGGGGGGGTAACCCTGGTTGGTTATCTGGCGTCCTTGGCTGGAGCAGGGATAATAGGGATTGCGGCAGCTAGGTTTACGGCCGCATCACCAGTGGGTAACGTCATTTTGATTATCATCCTGGCCGGGCTAACTGGCGCAACGATTGATTCTTTGTTGGGGGCGACTGTCCAGGGAATCTACTACTGTCCAAGTTGTGATAAAGAAACAGAGAGTCACCCCGAGCATCACTGTGGAGCCGAAACCATACAGCTGCGCGGCTGGCGCTGGTTGAATAACGACCTGGTCAATCTGGTCTGCTCGTTGGTGGGGGCAGGAACAGCGCTTAGCGGGTGGTTGCTATTCAGCTAAGATAAATTCAAGCTCTGGCAATCTACCGATCACCGCACAATTCGCTTCTGGGAATAGATTGGCCTGGTCGATCAAGACAGCATGCATTCCAGCACTCTGGGCGCCGATCACATCGGCAAAATAGTTGTCTCCTACATAGACTGCATGCTCAGGTTTGACTTCCATTTCCTTGAGCGCATATTGAAATATCAATGGATCGGGTTTCCAGGTATTGATAGTCCCCGCGGCCAGGGAATATTCAAAATAAGAATTAATGCCAAGCGTTTCCAGCTGCTCGTCAAACGGATTTCTTCGATTGGAGATGACCGCCAACCGGAAACCATTTTGTTTAAGTTTTTGCAGCAGGGAGGGGACCTCATCCACCAATAAATCCTCAGGAGTGTACCCGTCGCGCATGCACCTGGTAAGATCAGGTGCCAATTGGGTGGCTTCATCTGATTGGCATCCGGAGGCTAAAAGATAACGGCGTGAGTGATTGACCCAGAATAAATCCTCGTCCTTGTCAAATGCTTCCCGGTCGTTGATTAATTCAGGTGACTGAGCCCAGTAATAATGAAGCCAGCGGTGGGCTTGCCGGGAATTTGCAACCTCGTCCGGAAGGCCAATCTGCAGGATAAAGCTGGTTAATGCCTCGATGAAAGAGGGCTGGTTGTAGCGTAGAGTGCCATCAAGATCGAAGTAGATTGTGTCGATATTATTCCTGGGAATCAAATCAGCCGCCAATTTCGCTCATCACGCGGTTGAGAGGAATAATTCCTTGCTCCAATCCATGCCCCCAAGGCTTGTGCCAAATGCCATCCAGGATCATTTTGCGCAGCTCTTCCAAGCTGGCTCCTTTTCGTAAAGGAGCCAGCAAGTCGACTTCTTTTTCGCGCAACAGGCACAAACGCAAGCGCCCATCAGCAGTCAGGCGGGCGCGGTTGCAGGTCGCACAGAAAGGTTTGGTCACCGAAGAGATAAAACCAATATCACCGATAGCACCAGGTAAGTGGAATAGTCTTGCCTCACCATCCAATTTTCCATTCCCAACAGTTTCCAGCGGTCCGAAGGCGTTGTCAATGCGCTGGTACATCTCTTCCCAATTAACGATCTGGTTGACCTGCAGGTCCGTTGCCCCAGCGAAAGGCATCATCTCGATGAAGCGCACTTGCCAGGAATGTTCCAGGGTTAATCGGGCGATCTCGAGCACATCTCTCTCATTATAGCCGCGCACCACAACTGCGTTGATCTTGATCGGCGCGAGACCGGCATCTTCGGCAGCTTGCACTCCATCCCAAACATCTTCCAGTTTTCCCCAACGAGTCAGGCGGCGGAACTTCTCCGGATCAAGAGTGTCCAGGCTGATATTGACCCGGTCCAGACCCGCCCTGGCCAGGGGGCCCGCGAGCCGTGAAAGTAAAACCCCGTTGGTTGTCATCGATAGCGATCGCACTCCTGGTGTATCGGATATTTGCTGCACCAGGTCTACGACATTGGCTCGTACCGTTGGTTCACCCCCCGTGAGGCGTATCTTGTGAAAACCAAGGGTGGCAAACAGGCGTGTGAATAGCAAAATCTCATCATCTTGCATCAATTCCGCGTTAGGTCGGAAGGTCATGTCTTCCGGCATGCAGTATACACAGCGTAGATTGCAATGATCGGTGAGACTGATCCTGAGATAGGAAATTAAACGTCCGAATTTGTCGAGTGCCATGGGTAATAAATAATACTTGATCGAACCCTCGAATTATTATGACAAAACTCTTCATAATTATACCCGGGATCAGGTGGAAATAGGATTAATAAGATCCGGAGGTCTCATCTTGCTCAAAGTTTCAGCAATTTCCTGGTATGAAAAGTGTGATCTCTTTCGTGCCACACAGCGCGCCGTAAAAGCTTGCGTGGGCTCCAGAATTCTCCCTCGATTTCGACGACCAATTTCGACTCAGCCAGGCTGGGAAGAATGTCAACCATGTGGCTTCGCACCATATCAAGCCGTTCGCCAGATTTAGATGGTAATTGATCACCGGGAAAAGCCATCCCAAACGATCTTAGTACCACCAATCGGCACTGACCACATGCTTGAGAATCCCGCCAATACTCCACCGTTCGCCGGGTAATTTCAAGTTCATAGTTTCTTCACTAGTACCTTTGACGATTGACAGGAGGTCAATCCAGCTCATGCTCAACAGCTCGATCCCAATTGCGATTTCTACCGCAGAAAGCGGTTTCCAATCGTCCTGAAACCAGGCATTGACTTCGTAGCCCTCTCTGGCCATGGCGTAGTTCTCGTCGATCTGGTAAACCTCCCAGGCTCCATCGATGTAGAGATCTTGATCATGGGGGATCCTCCCCGCTTCATGCTCATGCCTGACCAGCCATTCGTTATATTCTTTTAAAGCAGCGGGTAGTGCATCAAGCGTCTCCTGGGAATTCTCACCATAAGAGAAGCACCCCGGATGTTCTAACACCCAGACGATCGTCCGCCCTTCGCTGCCATTTTCGATTCCCATCTTCAGTGATATCGCTTCTATCTTCGATGAAAGGAGGCCTCGATATTAATTCTATCGACCAAAATATGGTCTCGGCCTTTGTGCCCGAGATTTCACTGATATCAAGTGTACCTCACAGTGAGCGGAAGCCAGAATTCATGAGACGCACTAATTAGCGATTCCAAAAGACGATTGCCCAAATTATTATAGCTGGTTGCCTTGATTTGTAAGAATTGATCATTTCCCCCCCTTTCACCTGCTACTGGTTATTTGGCATGCGTTGAATGGCTGTATGCGGGGTATCTGCCAAGTTGTCAGCCGACTGGAGGAGGGTGCCCACTTAGAAGAACTGAATTTAGCTCATTTCTCGATTAAGAGAAATGGAAGCTGCAGGAGCGAGGATTAGGTTGTCCCAATCGAGGGCGTAATTTAAGGAGGGGTAAGCGTGGTGGTTAGAACAGGTACGCTCCATTCCTTGTAAGGGATCTTGCCACTCGGAATGAAAAGAGATGTGCCTGGTTGGATTTGTTCAATCTGACCATCTATTTCATTCTCTTGCCAGTTCACAATAGATAAGATACTAACATCAAATCGATGATCTACTTTTGGCAACGATTCACCTTCTTCCCAGGTGTAATAAAAACTATCCATGGGAGGGATAACCAGAGTCGTTCCTGTTACCAGAGCGCCTGGTGAGACTAAAGAGTTTAAAAAAAGGATGCTTTCTGGAGAGAGATTATAGCGTTTTGCAATGCCGGAGAGTGTATCATCGACTTGAACAACATAATAGGAAACTTCGGTACGATTCTTCGAAATGGTTGGTGAGGGGGTGATAGTAGGCTGCGGGGATTCTGTCGCCACAACGATAGGGGTTATGCAGGGAGCAGCTTTTGTTGGGATTGACGTTAACGTTGAAGTTGGTGGTACGACTTTGATGAGTGAGGACGCAGCAGGCATGCAAGCTGCGATCATCAAGGTGAGATAGAGGATGAATAGTATGCTATACCTGTCCACTTTTCTCCTGGGCAAATGAAATAAGCGCAGCTGCTAAAGGGCATCCCATTTGTAAGGAAGACCTTCTAATTATCAGAAGTTCAGCAAGATGCAAATGATGGGACAGGTTAAATATAAAGGATTAAAACCCAATTTGTCAACATTAAATCTATTTTATCCAGTCTCAGCGGAGGTCGTTATGGCGAATAGGGGAGAATTCTCTACCCTGCGCCAGACTATTTGGAAGCAGCTGAAGCAGCTTGCACAGCGCAGAGAAAAGCGAATCGTGATACCTGTCTCCCGGCTGCACAATTACAATGAAAGTGTAACCATAAAGTGCGGTAATCTGGCGCTATCGAGGGGCAGGAATGGTGTCTGGTCGTATCTGGGTTGTTGGATGGCAGTGGTGAGGGAGTAAAGCGGCGAGGCAGGGCGGCAATTTGCGTTACCTGGTCCCACCTTGGTCGTTGGTTGGTTTGGATGTGCGGGAGGGTTCACTTGCGAGATAGCTATCGATAACCCCTAGCTAATCCTGCCAGTGATACCATCACGGCATTTCTACTTTTCTGTAAGTGTATTGGGTGATTCGGAATCGTCACCACCTTTGAAAATCCACCCCAAATACGCTATCACGATCATTGATAGTACAAAGTAATCTATGGTCTCCATAACAAAGAACCTCCGTTATTATTCTTTATCCGCCAGGAGTAATACTGCCAAGGTATGGTTGCTTGCGATTGCTAGGATCATATATAGCATCGATTCACAGATCGGATGCTCCCAAAAATGGAGCCTCACAGTTACGAGAATTCTTTTTCAGTCTTTGCCCTTGACAATCCTATGGGCATTTTGCGTATCAGTGGAGCAAATTGTTTGCAAACGGGTGATATGAATTGATCTGGAATATGATCGAGAGTTTGAAGGATGCCCGCAGATTGGAAGATTTATTACATCTGCAAAGCGCGTGCCTCCCATATGAGTTCCAGCATGGCTAACTTTCCTCACTCAAAAATTCAATCAACAATCTGTTCACTTCTTTTGCTTCGTCGTGTTGGACCCAATGGGATGCGTTTTCAAAAAACACAAGCTGCCCCTGATCGCAGAGATCGATGCTCGGTTGGGCCATCTCGCTCGAGAGGGCGATATCATGCATGCCCCACAACATCAAGGTGGGGACGCGAATCCTTGCCGGGGAGACCGTTTTGCGTTGACTCCAACGGAAGGCTGCTCGATACCAGTTTAGCATGGCGGTCAGTGCTCCAGGTTGCGACCAGGCAGTAACATAGCGATCCAGGTCTGCAGCTATTCCAGTGTCTGGTCTTGATGAGGTAATCATCATGCGACGCATGGCTTGATACCCATTCCAGGTCATGACTCTCTCCGGCACACCGGGCAGTTGGAAGAACAGGATATACCAGCTTCTGAGCAGTTGCGGCAGGCTCCTGCGCAGCGTTTGCACCATCACATCTGGATGAGGGACATTGAGAATCGCCAATTTTTCCAGCCTCTCCGGGTATTCCCTGGCGACATGCCAGGCGACGGCCGCTCCCCAATCATGTCCGACCAGGTTGATCTTCTCTTTTCCAATAGAATCTATCAATCCAATTACGTCTTTCGCAAGCTCATCGATGTGATATGCAACTATTCCTTCAGGCTTCTCACTGAGATTGTAGCCACGCTGGTCGGGCGCGATCACGTGAAACCCAGCATTGACCAGAGGTGGAATCTGCTTTTTCCAGCCATACCAGAATTCCGGGAATCCATGCAGCAAGATCACTGTGGGATCCTTTGGGGTGCCTGCTGTTGCCACCTGCAGCCGTATACCGTTGGTTTCTATGCTTGAAAAGGTGAGTAAATCGTCGATTGTCATCATATAGAACTTGGACCAAACAGATTATAACTGTGTTGATTTCATATCCGCGGTAAGGATTGGTAGTATAAGATATTATTAATTCTAGTCATCAAAAAATATGTGCGAATGGTTTCGATAATGAAATGATGGTAAGCTTTATCGATTTGTCCGTTTTTCAGCAAGAGATTGGCTTTGGCGATTTTTTCAGGCGGCTATCACGGGTGCGTAGATTTGAACAGGCGAGAGTTTCTGAAGGTTGCAGGTTTGGCAGTTGGGGTTAGTTTGGTTGCAGCCACTTCTTATTTAGCTATCAATGACGAATCCCAAGATCCGGTCGTCGATCGAGTTCCGATTCGTATAAAGAACTTGCACCCAGCTTTAGAGGGATTTACCCTGCTCCAGATGACAGATCAACACCTTTATCCATTGACTCAACCTTCATTAATCAAA
>SDBV01003245.1_pt1 | contig 24152 bp, 22 predicted proteins | sample 2277081 | NCBI WGS metagenome assembly SDBV01 (sample SAMN10402039, study PRJNA504765) | marine sediment metagenome | isolation source: marine sediment core GS10_PC15, 223 cmbsf | place: Arctic Ocean: Southern Knipovich Ridge | collected 2010 | reverse complement strand
TTTCGAGCATGCAAAAAAATATTTGAATTACGTTTATTTGGGTAATATAACTGGGTGTGAATCACAAAATACAATTTGTAGTGGTTGTGGTAAAATTGTCATTTCTAGGTATGGAAATTTTATTCAAAGAAATGGAATTGATTCGGAAGGAAATTGTACGCATTGTAATAATAAAATTTTAATAAGTTAACATGTCAGTCCGTCAATCAGCAGTAGCCGGCTCTTTTTATCCTGGTAAAGCCGTGAAAATCAGCAAATTATTGAGTCAGATTATTTCATCAGAGGAGCAAAAGATAAATCGAGAAATTTTGCCAAAGCAAATAATCGGGGGTATTGTCCCTCATGCGGGTTATAACTATTCAGCAAATGAGGCAGTGCATTTTTTTTATTATTTAAAAAACCTGAAAAGATCATTTGATACATTTATCATTATAAATCCATCACATTACGGAGCGAAGAAAGAAGTTTCATTAGATACGCATGAGGCCTGGAGTACACCATATGGAAATGTTGAGTTGGATACCGAACTGATGTATTTTATGGATATTCCAAGATCCTCAGATGCTCAGCAAGGAGAACATTCAACGGAAGTAATTCTGCCCTATTTGCAGTTTTTTTTAGATTACAAATTTAAAATAATACCAATTACGATGCGTAAGCAAGGGTATAATTGCTCCCGGGGCCTTGCCGAAAAAATTTATAAAGCAAACCAGGTTAAAAACAGAAAAATAGCAATTATCGCATCGAGTGATTTTTCGCATAATGAACAGCCTGAAGTAGGGTTTTATAATGACAATCTGGTGATCAACAGAATTTTGAACAATAGTATACGTGGATTGTATGATACCATCCATGAAAATAATATTTCTGTTTGTGGTTATGGCCCGATAATGACATTAATGTTTTATTCGAGAATGATCAATTCGGAATATAAGGTTGAGATATTAGCAAGAGGCAATTCTGCTAAGCACTTAGATAAGGGACTTGTTGTGGATTATGTATCAGCCCTATTTTACTGTTAAAATGTGTTTTAATTTTTTATAAAGGGACAAAAAAGTTTATTTCGAAGTCTTAATTTCTTCAAGTGCGTTTTCAGTAAGAGGTTTAGTAATAAACTTTATCACGTTGTCATTATTGACGATTTTGTCAATGTCTCGTTTATTATCCGAGCTGGAAAGAATGATGACTTTACATTTATTGCGAAGGTAAGAGCTGAATTTTTCAAATTCATAAAGAAATACAAATCCATCAACAATAGGCATATTTATATCCAGGAAAATGTAATCAGGCAAATTTTCCGGAGTGTCATTGTTTGCATCAAGATATTCCAGAGCGCTTTTTCCAGAGTTTTTAATTTCTACTCTTTTGGCGAAATTGGTAATTTCTATGATACGTCTGCTGATAAAATTATCAGTGTCATTATCATCAACAAGCATTACCAAATCAATATTATTGTCTATTTCCATATCCTTCCTAATTGTAATTCCCTTAACTCAAATTATGCACTTTGATATACATTCTATTTCAAATCACATCTTGCATTATTTGAAACAAATATAATTATAATTAATAATTTGTAGGTACAATTCTTTGTTCAGGTAATATTTGAAAGGAAACTAAATTTATTATTGCTACTTTTTTGGGTTTTCTTCTATTTAATTGCCTTAATTTTTAATTCTTCACCCTCATTAATAGTGAAGTCGTCTTTTTCATTCAATTCCATCAGTTCTTTTATTGAGACATCATATTCTCTAGCAATACTATAGAATGTATCCTCTTTTTTAACCGTATGGGTTTGGAAACGAAGGGAAGAATATGAATTTTGATTCTGATCATTGGTTTGTTTCACTTTTATTATTGTAAGCCGCTGACCTACAGATAATAAATCTAAATCCTCAATGTCATTCCATTGCCTTAATTCTCCAATGCTAACTCCATATGTTCTGGATATACTAAATAAAGTTTCACTCGCTTTTACTATGTGACTTAATTCTACTTTATTAACATTTTCTCTTTGATTGGAATTATTTACGGAGATTTTTACACCAGTTTTATCCAAAATGGTATTTTCAGGTGCCTTTTTCAAATCTACATAACTATTTTCATCGATAAAATCCGTGTCTTCATCCAATTCTTCAAATAATACCTTCTCCTCTATTTGATTAAAATTTTGGTATTGTTGATTGGCTTTTGGCTCAGCTAATGTATTGCTGTCATTTATAGGGGGTATGGTAGAAAGTTGCTGTGTTTCTTTTGGAGAGTTTTTTGCGTTTTCACTCTGAACGCTCACCTCTTTATATTCTACCGGAACATCAGCAGGACGAATAAATCTAAGCCACATTATCATACCGGATCTTAAATCCTTTTCTTCCCTCATTCGGTTTTTAACTAGCAATTTGTTTAATTTAATTCCATATTTCTGAGAAATAGACCATGCGCTTTCTCCGGGAATTAGCACATGATAATGAGTTTTGGCTTTTGATTTTTTTGACTTCAAATAATATACTTGTTCCTCAATTATTTTATCATAAGGAGTCATGTCATTATATTTCAGGAACTTATCTTTCAGTATTCCATATTTTATGGTAATTGAATTGAAATTATCTGCTCGGGAAGCCACAAAACCTGGAATGCCATTGATCTTAACTTTGTTGGATTTGGTAGTATTGATTATTGGAAATTTATTATATTCATCCCAATCAACATTTTGAGTTGTCGCGTATGTTTTTTGAACTACAATTTTTGGTTTGTGCTTTTCTACTTTTGATTTCTGATGATTGTTTTTTGGTTCGTGTTTCCTGAGATTATTAGTTGTTTCAAATCCGATATTCAGAAGGCTTTGTGCAAACAGATCATTTTTAGTCACCGGTATGATTACTACATTGCTTTCACCTGAAGGAGTTTTACCTGTTTTCCACCACTTGTTGTAATCCACTAAAGTTTGATGTTCGATCGAAAAATAATCAGATAAATAGTTCAACGATTTACCTTCGAGGTTATCAAATTCAATAATTTTTAATGAGGGAGTATAGTTTTTATTAATTTCCTTTTCGAAAGCAATTTTATGGGCAAGAAATTTTTTGACATACCAATGAGTGCGTCCCGTAATATCCATTTTCTTTTTTCCGATATATTGTTTTTCAACATACTGTTCTGCACCTGTCGGACCGGTATTGTATGCAAGAAGGGCATAAATCCAGTTGTCGAAGAAAAAGTTATTTTTTTTTAGATATTTCGCTGCTGCGTGTGATGAGGCAGTAATATGCATTCGTTCATCAATATATCGATCAACTCTCAGGCCAACTTCTCTGGCCGAAGCTTCTTTAAATTGCCAGAACCCTATGGCATTTGATGAGGATACGGCATCAGAGATAAGGGCGCTTTCTTGAATAGTAAGGTACTTAAAATCATCGGGCAAATTCTCTTCTCTGAATACACGTTCTATAATAGGGAAGAACAAATCAATCTTTTCTATTTTTTGTCTTAGATAATTTTGATTTATATGTAGGGCGTCTACATCTTTTTGGATTTGCTTTCTGGCATTTTCATTGATCACCAATTTTATTCCTGCAAATTCATAATATGTCGGAACTTTAGGACTTCCATTTGATGAGATAGAATTTAAAAAAAGGCATATGGAAAGAATGTATTTCAGCATATTTTTTGGATTAAAGAAATCCCATCTCTAAGCGGGATCATCACGTTTTCTACCCGATTGTCATGCTGAATTTTTTCATTAAATTCTTTTATCGCAATCGTATCTTTATCTGATTTTTTAGAATTTTCGACAAGAACTTTACCACTCCACAATACATTGTCAGCCAATATAAATCCTCCCTTTTTTAATTTTTTCATAGTTAAATCAAAATACCTGCAGTAATTCAATTTGTCAGCGTCAATGAATATTAAATCAAATTGAATGCCAAGATGGGGAATGATATCCAAGGCATTTCCAAAATGGGAAGTAATTTTATCCTTAAGCCCTGCTGCATCAAAATATTTTTGATTTTGTTCTTTAAGCTCCTCATTAATTTCAATGGTATGCAAATGGCCATTTTCGGATAGCCCTTCTGCGAGACAAATTGCAGAATATCCTGTGAATGTGCCAATTTCAAGTACATTTTTCGGGCTGATCATTTTCGAAATCATAGCGATAAATTTGCCCTGTACATTTCCGGAAATCATTCTTGGATATATAGATTTGAGATAGGTTTCCCTCTCTATTTTGTTCAGAATATCGGTGGCTTTGGAAGCATGTTTTTCCAGGTATTTGTCTATTCCTGATTCTACAATTGACATATACGCCTAATTTTTTGGCACAAAATATAAAAAACTAAGTTTACTTTCATCAAAAATATCGTTTGCAATTTCAAATAATTCATTTGAGGTGATATTTCTGATTTTTTTAACTACATCTTCGAAAGTTTCAATTTTATTATGAACAAGAAGACTTTTGCCAAGCATGAGCATGAGACTAATATTATTTTCTTCTGCCATAGCCATTTGGCCAATAAATTGTTCTTTTGATTTATGCAATTGGCCGCTTCCTAAAGGCTTTAACACAAATTTTCGCAATTCTTTAATGACGAGATCCACACTTTTATACAACTGTTTTTTTTCAGTCCCAAAAAATATACTCATCAATCCAACATCGTGAAAGGCAGTATAACTTGCATCAATTGAGTAAACAAAACCGTATTTTTCTCTTAATGCAAGATTTAAACGGGAGTTCATTGCCGGACCGCCCAGGGTATTGATCAGCAAGGAAAATGGAAGTCTTTTTGGGTCTTTATTATTATACGCCATTGTACCGATTCCACAGTGAGCCTGGCTTATATGTTTTTTTTCTATTCTTGTTTTTGCAATATAATTTTCAAATGATTCTCTTGATTTATGAACTGTATATGGTGAAATGTCATCCAAATATTTTTTAGCTAAGCGGACTACTTTCGAGAAAGGAAAATTGCTGACTGAAGAAAAGATAAGTCTGTCAGTACTTAGGCGCTGCCGGATGAAGTGAAAAAAATCACTTTGTCTGAAGGATTGAACACTTTTTCTGGTCCCCAAAATATTCGTTCCAAGAGGATGTCCTGAGAATATCAACTGGTCCAATTCGTCCTGAATGGCATCTTCAGGAGCATCCTGAAAAACTGACATCTCCTCCAGAATTACATTTCTTTCTTTCTCAATTTGAATTTCCGGGAAAGTGCTGTTGAAAGTTATGTCAGTTAATAAATCAAAGGCTTTTTCAGTATGATCATTAAGAACCGAGGCATAGAAACAAATATTTTCTTTGGAGGTATATGCATTCAATTCCCCGCCAAGGGAATCCAGTTTATTGATAATCTGAAATGATTTTCGTTTTTCAGTACCTTTGAAAGCCATGTGTTCCCAAAAATGAGCAAGCCCCAGTTGAAGAGAATTTTCATCTCTGCTTCCAATATCCAAAATAAATCCGCAGTGTGCGATCTTTGAATTTTGAATTTGCTTATGGACAACTCTGATCCCATTTTGAAGTGTAATTATGCTATGATCCTGCAAGACTTGTTCTGAAATTTGTATAAAATATTTATGCAAATATAGCTCAAATTTTACTCAAAGTTCTGAGGGAAGGAAAAAGGGGCCCGTATCAAACCAGCTTTGAAATAAATGACGGAAATATCAACCAGGAGATAAAACATGAGATGGAAGAAATAATTATTTTAATACCAAAATTCTGATATTCGAGCATTTATAGTCTAAAGCATAATAATCGACAAATAAGTTTAGTCGGTAAAAGATTGATGGAGATTGATACCTCAACCTCCATCAATCTTTTTTTTCAACCTCTTATCAATCTTATTTGGTTCTGGCCCCTTAAGGTTAGGTATTAAAGAATTGAATTTCTTATATTTATTAAATTAAAATTATTATTACCAACTTAAAACTAATAACAATGAAAAAAATGAGACTGACTATCCTTGCTTGTTTTGTTGCCTTAGCTGCCATGACCTTTAGTAACGACGCTGAAGCACAAAATGCGAAACCCAGACCAAGCCCGAAAGCATCTGTGTCGCAAACTATCGGAGTGGATACAGAGATTGCAATCGCTTATTGTAGACCTGGAGTTAAAGGGAGAACAATTTGGGGAGATCTTGTTCCTTATGGCATGTATCCCGGGAATAAATACTCAAAAGAAAAGCCATATCCATGGAGAGCAGGAGCAAATGAAAATACAACAATTTCGTTTAATCATGATTTGCTGATCGAAGGGGAAAAGATTCCTGCCGGAAAGTACGGAGTCCACATGGTCGTTTCTGAAAAAAGTGTTAAAATAATGTTTAATAAAAAGAATGATTCATGGGGGAGCTTTGCCTATAATGCTGATGAGGATATGTTGACAATTAATGTAACTCCTGTCAAAGCCGAGCATATGGAGTGGCTTGAATTTAGTTTTGAAGAATTGTCAGATAATGGAGCAACCGTAAACTTAAGATGGGAAAAAATTAAAATACCTATCAAAGTAGAGATAGCGAATTAAAAATTTCTAAAGGTTGTTCTCACGTACTTTATGTTGAGAACAACTTTTATTTATACTTCAGGAAGCTAATATTCAGATGTAAAATGGAATTCAACATCCGGGAAATTTTCCTGAACCATTAGCAACCACTGCTTTGTTTCTGCCATAAATACCAGTTTGCCATCTTTATCTTTTGCAATGTGCCGGTATTTTGATTTAATGAATTCATCAAGCTTTTTCTTATCATCACTTGCAAACCAGCAGGCCTTAAACAATTTCATTTGTCTAAAGCGACACGTAGCGCCATATTCATGCTTAAGCCTGTGTTGTATCACTTCAAATTGAAGTTGCCCAACGGTACCGACTGCTTTTCGGGCGCCCAATTCAAATGTAAAAAGCTGAGCGACGCCTTCATCCATCAATTGCCTCAGCCCTTTGTTAAGTTGCTTGCTTTGCATCGCATCCAGGTTTTCGACTTCCCTGAAAATTTCAGGTGAAAAACTTGGAATGCCTTTGTAGGTCTCTTTTCCACCTTCTGTTAGTGTATCACCAATTTTCAAATTTCCGGTATCATATAAACCAACAATATCACCAGGAAAGGCCTCATCAATTGTTTCTTTGTTTTGAGCCATAAAGGCTGTGGCATTAGAAAATCTAAGGTTTTTCTCATGACGTACATGAAAATAGTTTTTCTTTCTTTCGAACTTCCCTGAGCACACCCTTAAAAATGCAATCCTGTTTCTGTGTTTTGGATCCATATTGGCATGGATTTTAAATATAAATCCGCTGAATTTGTTTTCTTCCGGCGATATTTCCCGGAGCTCTGTATGCCGGGGTTTTGGAATCGGCGCAATATTTATAAAACAATCTAAGAGCTCCTGAACGCCAAAATTGTTGACGGCGCTACCGAAAAATACTGGAGCGAGTTGGCCAGCCAAATATTCATTTACTTCAAATTCAGGATAAATTCCTTCAATAAGTTCTACATCTTCACGCAACTGGGCAGCGTCGTTTTCACTAATATGTTGATCAAGAATGTCTGAATTGATATCTTCAATCTCAACGAAATCATCTTTATCAATTTGTGTTTTGCTGGCGGCGAAAAGAATAAGTTTTTTAGTGAATAAACTATAAACTCCCTTAAAACTTTTTCCCATACCGATCGGCCAGCTCAAGGGCCTGACTTTAATGGAAAGTTTCTCCTCAATTTCGTCTAACAATTCATATGGATCTTGTCCTTCACGGTCTAGTTTATTGATAAATGAAATTACAGGTGTATTTCTCATGCGACAAACCTCCATAAGTTTTTCTGTCTGAATCTCAACTCCCTTTACACAATCGATGATCATCACCACACTATCCACCGCAGTTAGGGTACGGTAGGTATCTTCAGCAAAATCCTGGTGGCCAGGTGTGTCGAGCAGATTTATTTTCAGCCCCTGGTATTCAAATCCCATGACTGAGGTGGATACAGAAATGCCTCTTTGTTTTTCTATTTCCATGAAATCGGAGGCGGCATACTGGGTGACCTTATTCGATTTTACCGCACCGGCTTTTTGTATGGCGCCACCAAAAAGTAATAATTTTTCAGTAAGTGTTGTTTTGCCAGCGTCAGGGTGGCTAATAATACCAAACGTCTTTCTCCTATGTATCTCATCTACTAAACTCATTCCTTCAGAATTTCAAAATTCGCGCAAAGATAGCCAAAAGATTTTATAAAGTTTTTAATTGTTATTTTATGAAAAAAGAGAGGTTTACCAATAAAGCCCCGGAAGCCATAGCAAGCTCGAATTAACAAACGATAATCGTATAAATAATTTTTCTGATTTTAAAATTTGTATGTAGTTTTCATAAAGAAGGATATTTTGTGCAAATTAAGGCTTCATTATTATCCACTCAATAAAGTTTATGGAATCTACGAATAGGAGAAATTTTTTGAAAATCGGAGGAGCAAGTCTGGCTACAGTTATTTCAGCGCCATTATTGGCTCGCACTAGTAAACAAAAGAACCAAAAGAACATCCCGGAAAATCTTACAATTCTAATGCAGGGAGATTCCATAACGGATGCAGGGCGGGATAAAGCAAAATATTATGCAAATGATACAGCAGGTATGGGGCGAGGTTATGTCTATCAAATCGTTTCGAATTTGTTAGGATCACAACCTGAAGCGAATTTGCGTTTTTATAATCGCGGTATCAGTGGACATAAGGTATTTCAGCTGGCTGACAGATGGGAAGATGATTGTTTGCAAATAAAGCCAGATGTGCTGAGTATCCTTATTGGAGTAAACGATTTCTGGCATTCTCTTAATAATTATTCGGGAACAGTTGAGGTTTATGAGGCTGATTTTAGAAAGCTGCTGGATCGAACTTTAACTGCTTTGCCAAACGTAAAACTGATCATCGGAGAGCCATTTGCTATAAAAGGGGGAAAAGCTATCGATAAAAGATGGCTCCCGGATTTTCCTGAATATCAGGTAGCTGCAGCCAAAATAGCGAAAGAGTATAAAGCAGAATTTATTCCTTATCAGAAAATTTTTGATGATGCACTCAATATAAGCCCCGTATCCTATTGGTGTCCTGATGGGGTTCATCCTTCCATGGCGGGAGGATATCTGATGAAGGAGGGTTGGATTAAGGCTTTTGAGAATCTTTATTAGATTCATCAATTACCTTTTATCAACAGCCGGCATAAATCTTGGGGGACAAACATATTTTTATGGAAATGAAAAAAAAAGGCCAATAGCGAATATTTATACTATTGGTTTCCCTTATCATACTTATTTATATTTGAAAATACGATAGTGGAATAATTGTAAATGGGAAATCTCCGTTATTAAAATCGAATTCAATGTTTTGAATTTCACTGGTAACTATAATAATTCAATATAACAGACATGGATGAAGCAGAATTTAGCCTCCGGTTTATAGATTTTATTGAAGGGATGTTTTTTGGTGTTTTGCTTGTTTTGGCAATTATCAATCTCATATACTACTTTATTCATCGTGACAAATCCTATATCATATATTCGATTTACATCTTCATCCTTATTTATTATGAGGCATCAACGTTTAATTATATCGATAGGACGTCGTTTGGTAATTTTCCAATATTAAACTATATATTTGAAAATATCTCTTTGCACCTTACGCTGTTGTTTTACCTGGTTTTTCTTAAGAGCTTTATTGACATTAAATCCAGATTTACAAAATGGGATAAAATAGTCAATTATCTTATCATTGGATTGGTTATAAATATTTTCATCACTACAGGTATAATTTTTTATTTCCAAGGGCAAAAATTTGCTATCATAGAAAGGAGCATCTTCCTTTTATTTGCCCTTCCCATGCCGGTTGTTTTATTGGTTCATTTGTACTTGAAAGGCAATAAAATTGATCACATTTTTATTGTTGGGTCGTCTTTTTTGTTTATCTCCGGATTGATTAGCATTATATCTATTTTGATGTTTGATTATCAAAAACCGGATAATATTTTTCAAATTGGAATAATCATTGAGCTCATCATTTTTAACATTGGCTTGGGGGTTAAATCAAGATATCATGAAAGAGAAAAACAATTGGCTCAATCAAAGCTGATAGAACAACTTGAAGAAAACAAATTACTTCAATTGTCTGTAAATGAAAATCTTGAGCATCAGGTGAATGAAAGAACCCATGAGATTCAAACTCAAAATGAAGAATTACTTCAGCAACAAGAAGAATTAGAAGCACAAAGAGATGTATTGGAGGATCAAAATCAAGTAATTGCTCAAAGCATGAAAGAGCTGGAATCCATAAAATCTCAGCTAGAGGTGATTGTGGAAGAGCGGACACTACAGTTAAAAAAGCAAATCAGGAATTGGTCCTACACAACAGTCAATTGGAACAATATGCCTTTATTACTGCGCATAATTTGCGTGGCCCTGTCGCCCGGCTGAAAGGATTAATGCACATATTTGAAAAAATGTCTGGAATCAATGAGCAGAATAAAGAAGTTGTAAAAAGAATTATAAATTCTGCTGTCGAAATGGATGAGGTGCTTTCGGATATGAATTATATTCTGGAGCTTAAAAATAAGGATATTGGTCAATCTCATAAAGTAGATATCGAAGTAATTTTTAGTAAGGTCAAAAAAATACTTTTTGATAGTATTCAAGAATCAGATGCGGAAATCAAACTCAATCTAGGCGTTCAACATGTTTATGCTAATGATCCATACCTCGAAAGCGTGATGTATAACCTGGTTAGCAATGCTATAAAGTACAGGTCAGAAGGTAGAAAGTTGGAAATCGGTATTTCATCCTATAAGGTAAATTCAAACATAATATTGGAGATTTCAGATAATGGTTTAGGGATCGACCTTTCAAAGTTTGAAGGAAAAATATTTGGATTATACCAGCGATTTCATGATCACATTGGTGGAAAAGGATTAGGCCTTTACCTCGTAAAGACGCAAGTTGAAGCCTTAGGCGGAAGTATTGAAATTGATACTGAAGAAAATAAGGGCACCACATTTAAGATTGCCCTGCCTGTATAAATTGCAATTATTTCTCAATTCTTCGAAATTGTAAACGTGAAGGATGCGATCAGTTTCACTTTATGTGTAGAATTTCCACCTTATTTCGTAAACAATCCTTGATTTCCTTCCTCCAGCAAGGGTAACAGCTCATTGACTTTTGACTTATTTGCAGCGGCTATATTGATTGTTTCCAATGGGTCAGTTTGATGATCATAAAGTTCGACTCTTGGCATTTCGTCCCGGTAAAATTTTGTAATTCTGTATCGCTCATTTCTCATGGAAATTCCTTTTTTGAAATAGCCGTAAGTCTGATCTTTAATTTTCGAATCAGGATTTTCCATCATAGACATCAGGCTAATTCCATCCAACTCATACTTGTATTCGATATTACAAAAATCCATGATGGTTGGGTAAATATCAATTGACTCCACAATGCCATTTGAGGCAATACCCGGGTTTTGCATGCCTGGTGTTTTTACGATCAACGCACTTTTTAATGACCTTTCAAATAATGTGTGTTTCCCCCATTGGGTATGATCTCCCAGATGCCAGCCATGATCTCCCCATACAATAATCATGGTATTTTTATCCAATTCAAGTCGTTCCAACTCATTAAGCACTTTACCGACCTGGGCATCAGCATAGCTTACGCATGCATAATAAGCATGGATCAGATGCTTCGCATATTCATCAGTCAATCTAATTCCCCTGCCTGCTTTTTCTTTTCCTAATTTATAATTATTGAATTCTCCACAACTATTCAAACTTGATTCATGGATATTTGCAGGGGCCTCCGGATTGGGAGATATCAGAATGTTGTCTTCATTATATAGATCCCAATACTTTTGTGGTGCAGCCCAGGGCATATGAGGTTTATAAAAGCCGACAGCCAATAAAAATGGTTGATTTTTTTCTTTGAGTTCTTTGAGTTTACGCACGGCCAAATCAGCATTTAATCCATCTGGGAAACCAGAATCTTTTATATCTACCTTTTCATAAGGCAGCACATTTTGCTTTTCATCAATTCGATTTTTTCCACCGGAATAAGCAAAAAATGCTTTCCAGCCATTGCCCCATTCTCCTACTTCCGAATTTATTTCATCCCAACTGTGTGGCAATTCTTTAGGACCTTTGGCTTCTTCATTATACCCATAAACGATACCATCAGGATGGTGCGAAATTTTCCCGATACTAACCGTGAAATACCCATTCCGTTTCATTTGGTGTGCAAAAGTTTCCGGAATATCGGCTTCAGGTTTACCGGCAAATGTTTCTGAGATCGCGCTGTTTTTAATATGGATTTTTTTCGTTGGACGCTTTCCTGTAAGCATAGAATACCGTGAGGCTCCGCAAGTAGGGACTTGCACAAAATGATTATTGAACAATCTGCCTTCAGAAGACAATTTATCCAAATTGGGAGATTTTATCAATTCATTTCCATAACAGCCAAGCTCAGGCCTTAAATCATCAACGGCTATAAATAATACATTCGGCGCTTTTTTTTCAGATGAACTACAGCTAAAAAAAATAATAAGGACAGAAAATGATAAAATGAAGTAGTGAATAATTTTATTGAATATTGCCATAGTTCGGTATGCTTTGATCCGTTTTTTAAGTTGAAATGCAAAAAGGTGTAAATTGCAATAAAATCAATCAAATATTATTAAGAAAATTTAAATAAAAGCAATAGCATTGCAATTTATTTGATTAAATTTTATTAAGTCGGGAAAGATGGTTATTAGTGGAATTCAACAGATCGGTATTGGTGTTAGCAATATGCAAGAGGCCTGGGATTGGTATAGGAAATTTTTAGGATTTGATATAAAGGTATTTGAAGAAGAGGCAATTGCAGCCTTAATGCTTCCTTATACTGGAGGCAAACCGCAGAGTCGTAGAGCTGCATTAACCTTGAACTTGCAAGGAGGAGGTGGTTTTGAGATTTGGCAATACACCGAAAGAAAACCTTTGAAGCCTGTTAATGAAGTTTTGCTCGGCGATTTGGGGATCTTTGCAGCGAAAATTAAGTGCCGTGATGCTCAAAAAGTTTATGAAAGTTTCAATAAAGCAGGTGTTGAAGTACTTGGCGAAGTTCATAAATGTCCTGCCGGGACTAACAATTTTTTCATGCGTGATCCATATAATAATATCTTTAATATAGTTGAAAGTACTTCGTGGTTTAAAAATGAAAATAAACTCACCGGAGGAAGTTATGGGGCTATAATCGGAGTGACAGATATGGAAGCTTCCAAAAAGTTTTACGCAAACATATTGGGCTACGATGATGTGGTTTATGAAAGTACAGATAAATTCGATGAACTCAATATTTTATCAGGCGGAGATCAGAAATTTGAAAGGGCTCTGTTAAGACATTCAAAACCAAGGAAAGGGAGTTTTAGCCCGATATTTGGTCCGTCAGAAATCGAGTTGGTAAAAGCGGTTGACCGAAAGCCAACTAAAATATATGAAGGAAGATTTTGGGGGGATTTAGGATTTATACATCTTAGTTTTGATATCAATGGCTATGAAGAGCTTCGAGAACTTTGTGCTAAGGAAGGTCATCCATTTACCGTAGATAGTACTGGTGGTGATATCGATAATAGTTTTGATATGGGAGAAGCTGCCGGGCATTTTTCGTATAACGAAGATCCTGACGGCACACTGATCGAATTTATAGAAACACACAAGGTTCCTGTGGTAAAAAAACTGGGGATAAACATCAACCTTACGAAAAGAAACCCGGAAAAGCCATTGTCAAAATGGATATTAAGGGCTTTTGCTTTTAACAGGGTGAAAGATAAATCTTAGACTGATCTCCACCATCGCTGGTTCTGTGAGCCTGTGACGACTATGGTTATTAGGACTCAGTCAGTGTAGCATGCGTAAATGCTCGTTTAGCTCATAGCATCATCTAGCGATGAACTGGCTTTGGACAGTGAATAATTGATTTTTTGGGTTATCAACAAGGATAGAATCCTTGTATTCATTATGTTCACAGGTTCTGAGAACCTGCGATAGGGGTATCACTGTCTCATTATATATCGAAGAAATAATAGAATTCCATGAAAAGATTACTTTTTAGCTTTCTGCTTGCCATTGCAATGACCCTGAGCAACTGTTCTACAAAACCTGAAATCACTACAGGTACTTTACTATCTGAAATGATCAATAGAGATCAATTGGCAGAATTTCCCAATCCTGAATATACCACCAAACAGTTTAGCAGCTATGATCGCAAATCCTTAGGCCCGGATCAGCCGGGCTGGTTTGCCAATGCCGACAGGAGCCAATTTATTCGAACAGAAAATAATAATGAAAGAAGAGAATTCGTCATGTTCGATGCTGAGGGACCAGGCGCAATCGTGCGTTTTTGGGTTACTGTAGCCTTGTATGAGGGAAATGGTATATTAAGGGTATATCTCGACAACAATCCTGATCCGGTTTTGGAGGGGGAGGCGCTTGAGTTGATGAGTGGTGGTGGAATTGTGCCGGAACCCCTGGCAGCATCGGTATCTAAGCTCACCGATTATATTAAAAGAGGGCACAATCTTTATTTGCCAATTCCATATAGTCAGCATTGCAAAATCACCTATGAAAGTGATGGGGTAAGTGATCAGCCGGGAGCCATTACCGGTGAGGCATTCTATTATAATATCAATTACCGAACGTATCATAAAAACATTTCTGTTTCAACTTTTACAGCTGAGGACCTATCAAAATATGCCGGTGAATTGCAATTGGCACAAAGCAGTCTTTTGGATTACGATAACACACTTCCAAAAAATCTACATTCCCAACTACATGAAAAGGTAGCGCTACGGCCAGGGCAGGCAGCAGAAATAAAATCAGAAGGAGCTAAGGCTATCAAACAAATAGTTATAAGGCTCAATGCAAAAAATAAGGAGCAAGCTTTGCGGTCAACGGTGTTAGAGATGCAATTTGACGGTCGGCAAACGGTTTGGTGCCCGGTTGGGGATTTTTTTGGTACCGGATATAAATTATCACCCTACAGCACCTGGTACACCAAAGTGGAGGAAGATGGTACGATGTCTTGTAGCTGGGTCATGCCCTTTTCAAATGTTTGCAAGATTGGGCTTAAAAATTATGGAAGTCAGGATGTTGCAGTCGAAGAATTCAGTGTCAAAACAGCAGATTATAGTTGGACTGATCGCACCATGTATTTTGGGGCGGGGTGGCGCGAAGACAATCACCTATCCACTCGTGAAGAGGGGAAGAACATGGATGAAATAGAAAAAGAACGTTTTGATGTAAACTATGTAAGCCTGACCGGAAAGGGTGTTCTGATTGGTAATGGCGTAGTGCTATTTAATACAACCGATGCATGGTGGGGAGAAGGCGATGAGAAAATATTTGTAGACGGCGAAAAATTCCCTTCACATTTCGGTACAGGGACAGAAGACTTTTACGGGTATGCCTGGTCCAATGCCAATAATTTTTCACATCCCTTTATAGCTCAACCTGATGGAACCGGCGCTATGGTTCCGGGATATGCGGTAAACATGAGATTTCGATCGCTCGATGCGATTCCATTTCATCAAAGCTTGAAGTTCGATATGGAAATGTGGCATTCAGGAAATACAGTAATCAACCATGCACCGGTATCTTTTTGGTATATGTTCCCGGAAGGGGAGACCAACCTTAAGCCGGTTCCCGATCAAGTTTCCAAACTGGTCGCACTCTCACGATTGGATTTCTTTTTGGAAGGATATGCGGATAGAAATATTTTTATCGATCAGGCTTTGGTGACCATCGATGGGAGGGAAGCTGGCTTTGAAATCAGGTATACCTTAGATGGTAGCGAACCAACTGTAGATTCTGAATTGTATGAAGGGCCGTTTAAACTAAACTATTCGGCAACAGTCAAATCCAAAGGTTTTTCTCCGAAAGGATATGAGACGCAAACACTTGTAGGGCAGTTTATGAATCAAAAACCTTTTAAAGGAGCCCGGATTGACGCACCGAAAAAAGGATTGAAATACGATTATTACGAGATGGACTATGTTTTGCAATTTACTGATGAGCTTAATGATCTTGAAATTAAAAGCTCTGGAACAATGGAATCAATCAAATTTCCATACGGAGAATTGCCACTACAATTTGGGCTGATCTATACAGGATACGTAAAGGTGAAGCGCTCTGGCGTATACACATTTTATACGCTTACCAATGACGGTAGCAAGATGTACGTGAATGATGAGTTGGTTGTCGATAACGATGGGCATCATGGTGCGCGCGAACGTCAGGGACAGATTGCCATGGCGCCAGGGTATCATCAAATAAAACTGGAGTACTCACAAATTGGTGGTGGGAAGCATTTAGAAGTGTTTATGGAAGGGCCTGGTTTGCCAAAACATGAACTTTTGCCATCAGAATTGGTACATTGATATTTTGGGGAAAGATTGAATAAAGATTGAGAAGATTGAGAAGATTGAATAAAGATTGAATAAAGATTGAGAAGATTGAGAAGATTGAAAGGATTTAGATCCGGATCGTTATTTTGAAATTCAATAGGTGACGACCCATATTTTTGGAATTAAGATAACCTATTATTGCGTAAAAGGTGCTTCGCAAGTATTTTACCTAAATAACATTCCCGGCGCAAGAAAAAACCTGTCCGGCCTATTGGATCAAATCAATGCTTTATCCCATTTCTGTTTACAGAGTTGTATGTATATATGAAAAATTTCTCAAGAGTCGCTATAAAAGCGAAGCACGGTTTCATTTTTTAACGCTGTGTCGATATTTGATCACTTTTACATTTTCCATCGTAATCAAACCTTCTTTCACATGCTCATCTAGAAATGGCGTCAATCGATTTATCTTTTCTTCAGAATCAACTAATTCGATAACGATTGGTAAATCCTCAGATAACCTTAGAATTTTACTTGAATGGATTCTGCTGGTTGCCCCAAAACCCATTATACCACGCATTACCGTTGCTCCGGCAACATTAAGTTCTCTGGCATGCTTTACTATTGCTTCATACAGTGGAATTCCATGAAAAGCATCACTTTCTCCTATGAATATTCGGATAAGCACACCGGTTTCGGGAATTTTCATAAGCTCATCATTTTAATTGACCAACTAGTAATTTAGAAAGAAAAAAGCCGCCAATTACCATGATCAATCCTAAAATATTGTTTGCCATCAAATTATATATAGCCAGCCTCACTTCTCCATCCCTATATAGATTTAAGGTTTCCAACATATAAGATGAAAAAGTAGTAAATCCACCCAAAATCCCGATGAATAAAAATATACGAATGTTTGGACTTATATTAGTCGATTCGAAAATTCCCCAGATCAAGCCAATAACAAATGAGCCAAGAAGATTAACAATAAGGGTTCCCACCGGGAATATCCAGTCAAAAAGCTTATGGGAATATCCTGAAACGGCATACCTTAAATATGTACCGATTGCTCCGCCAAGCAAGATGTATACAACTTTTATCATAATTTATGAAAAATATGTTCGCGCAGAAAGTGCCAAAGTAAAATTAAATGGGCCAATAATTGAATTAATTTACAATTAAATCCTAAAAAACCTTTCTTTTCACAAACATGACAGATATTTGATCTGAGTGCAATACTTTGCGCCCTGGCGGCTTAGCGAGAATTTTTTTTCTGAGAGTTTCTATACCAGACTCATATGCTTAAAACAGAACCTTTGCCAACTCCAGATGATACGTTTCAAAATCATCCAGATCATTATGATGACCACCAATTATCGGCACAATGGAATCCTTTTCCTTTAATAATTTTTCTAATTTCAACGTTGAACCAAAATAAATGACCTCGTCATCCACGCCATGAAAAATAGTAATAGGGCATTTGACCGATTGAACCATTAGATCGTTTCTGAATTTATATCGCAATAAAAATGATGGCATTACCGGAAAAATTTCTTTTACCAAATCCGGCAAGCTGTAATACGGACTCTCGAGAATTAAATGTTTTGGATTAAATTCAGAAGCTACTTTGGCGGCAATTCCAGTTCCAATCGAACGACCATAAACCACGATATGATCTTCGCCATAATCATTGACCAATTGCTTATAAATATACCTTGCATCCTGATAAAAATTTGATTCTGAAATTGATCCCTTGCTTTTACCATATCCTCTGTAATCATAAACCAGTAAATCATAATTATTCTTAAGAAATACTTCTGCCACGTAGCTCCACCTACTTAAACTTCCTGCATTTCCATGGGAATAAAATACAATTCCCTTTGGATTATCAGCTTTGAAATGAAGCGCATTCAGGGTTATATTTTCTGCTACCGGATAATTTACCTCTTCGAAATCATGTTCAAAATCGTATTGGTAATCTTGTGATAAAGTCTCAGGAAAAAAGATAAGCTTCTCCTGAAAAAAGTAAACTCCAGAAGCAATAAAAACTAAGAAGAAAAAAATTGCTATAAATACCATTACTATCTTTTTCAAATCTGATTCATTATAAGATTCAAGTCCACACTAAATATAATTACGGCTTCAATTTAACCCGCATCACATACATATCGGCAGTAATAAAAAGCTCTTTTCCACTTTCTCCAAAGGCACAATTTGAAGTTGCCTGACCCGTTTTGATTTTACCAAGAACTTTGCCTGCATCGTTGAAAATCCATACACCACCCGGCCCGGATGCGAAAACATTCCCGTTGGTATCAACTTTCAAACCATCCGGCAACCCTTTTTCTTTTCCGACAAGATCTGTGGCCTCATGAAAAACCTTTTTCGATTCTATCATTCCCTCATGATTTAAACTATAAGCCATCCATATCGCACGAGACGGATCTGAATTGGCGACATAAAGTGTTTTTTCATCGGGAGATAAAGCAATCCCATTGGGCCTTGACAATTCTTTCGTTAATAAATGTAGTTCCCCTGAAGGCGAATATTTATATACCCCCTGAAAACTCAATTCTTTTAATGGATCATTTATGCCTTTTTCTAAACCATATGGCGGATCTGTGAAATACAAATCGCCATTTTTACTATAGCAGGCATCATTGGGACTATTGAATTTTTTATCTGTATACTTATCGATAATGGTGGTATAATCCGGTTTCGGATCCTTGAGCGGCGCGTTCATTCTTGCCAACCTTCGGTCACCATGCTGACAAAGCACCAAATTCCCATTATTATCAAGCAGCAAACCATTCGATCCTTTCTCTCCCTCTCTTGGGTCGCTACCTGTATATCCAGCATGATTCAGGTAAGGTTTGGCACCTCCTTCCGCTGTCCACTTATAGATTTTATTGGGAGGAATATCTGAAAAAAGCAGTCCTACTCCATCAACCCAAAGTGGCCCTTCCGTCCAATCAAATCCTTCTGCAATGATTTCTACAGTAGCCGACACATCAATAATATCAACTAGTTCAGGTGAAATTTGCTCGATGAAATGCTTAAACTCAATGGAGTCATTTTCATTTTTTCTTTGTTCAGAATTACATCCAAAAAGAAAGGCGAACACGATTATAAAAACTACTTTTTGCATTTTATTTGGAATCAAGAATACGTCTTAAATAATTTATTTGGCCAAGATGATAGCTTAAATGAGTTGTCAGGTGAATTAAAAAAAAATGATAGCTCATGTCATGTCCAAAAACCTGGATTGGATAAATTGATGTCAATTTGCTTTCGTCAAAATTCTTTAATGCTGAAGATACCACATTTCCGGTATCCCGGATCATATTTATAAGCTTCTCAGACTTAATATTTTTACTATTAAACTCAGCTTCACGATCGCGAACATAAGCAGAATCACCTATTACTGCTCCAATAAAATGATTTAAATTCCCAATCAGGTGAAGGCAAAGGTTCCCCGCAGAATTACTAATTTCGCCTTTTGTTATCCATAAATTTTTCTGGTCGTCAAAGCTTTCAATTTCCAGCTTTAGTTTCTCAATATCTCTGTTGAAAATTTGAATTAGGGCTTCCATGATAAATGACTAAATTTGAACAAAACACCAAGTTAAATTATTCTATAAAAGAAATAAAATTTGTATCGACTATATTTAATGATCAAAATCAAGACATTTTTAATTTAAGCAAAAACTTTATTTTATAATCATTTACATTGTTTCAATCAAAAAGATAAATTCATGATAAAAAAAAATTCACTATTCCTGATTTTAGTCCTGTTTATATACAGCTGCAACAGTTCACTAAAAATATATAGCACTCATGACAAGAATGCAGATTTTAGCAGTTACAAAACCTTTGATTTTTTTGAAATTAAGGAGGAGCATCTTAAAATGAAAGAGGTGAATCGGCGCAGATTAGCTATGGCCATCGAGCTTGAGCTGGGTATGAAAGGAATTAAAAGATCCATTAATGAACCTGATTTATTGGTTAATTTGTATTCGATGATCAATCGAACTGAAAGCCTCACAACGAGTTCTAATCAGGGCGGTGTTGGCTATTATGGTGCGGCAAGTCCTTATGGAACTGCAATTGGTATTTCTGTCAGTCCCGGAAATTATTCCAGTTATTATACAAAAGGAACAGTCACCATCCACCTTGTCGACAGAGTGCAAAATAAACTTATCCTTGAAGGCGTGGCAAAAGTTGATGCCGGAGAAGGCGAAGACGCTGACCGGATGATTAACTACACAGTAAAGAAAATATTTAAGGAAATCCCGTAGACAAGGAAATAAAGAATTCATCATGACTTAGCCTTAATAGTTCGAGATATACCTTCAAATCTTGAATCATGAACCATTAAGGCTGCCATTATTCTTTACTACTCTTGCTGAAATGAACTTCAGCCAAGCTGATTTCCAATGCTTTTCCTGCCCGAAACCTCGTAATGATTTTTTGGAAGCTGCGCCAGCTTACCTCCGATTTAGTGGAAGACGAGTTTCCTTTGGCATGCAGCGAAAAGGTACCCAAATCACCCAATTCTACCTGGTTTCCGCTACGCAATAACTTTGGAATAATCCCTTCAAGGGACATCAAGGTAGACAAAACATCCCCTTTGCTGAGCGAAGACTGATCACTGATCATCTCGGCCACATCATCTAAATTGCGTTTGATCCGCTCTGTAAGTCGAGGATAATACATCTCTTCCTTGGTGTCAGAGAGTGCATTGCGCTGTTTAACAATTTTGTACTTAAGCATAACAAAGACTGTTTGTATTGTAAATAATGAAACAACTATGGCATTGTATCAATATAGATACCCATTAGGCTTGACCTATATCATATAATATTTAACGATATATTATATATCATTATTGTCTAAATCATATGTAACTTATTATTATAACATATGTTAATCACTTTATTATCATATGTTATTGGTTTAATTAACATATATTATATTGCCACTTAACATATGTCAATTTGCAACTTAATCATGACCGTAAACCAAAGCGATGCAGTGTGGGAATCATGATGATAAGTTATGTGAATCATATGTAAAGGGAAACTAATGACCTGCCAATAGCCTGAATGGTTCATAAAACATTGGTTGATTCACTTCATTACTAAATGACTCCATTTTTCATTCGTTGCTACATTGATAATTTCAATCCTGTAGCTAAAAATCCCTTCTTCCTTGAAGTCTTTAATATAGGCTTTGAATGATGTGTTTATAGAATTATAAGTAAGGTCATAGCTCTTTAACAATCTTTTTGAGGAAGCATCAAAAACTGTGATTTTGAGCTTGCACGGCTTTGGGTAATTCAAGTCCACTTCCAACCAATATGCCGGATCTTCACTTATGCTGTCTATATTTTGTGAATTGTTACGAAGATTAGTATCAGCTCTCCAGATGTAATGATAATTTTCAATAACACTTGAAATCAACAACCGGTTATGATCACCGATACCCATTATTTTATACTGATATTTTCCATAGTCCGGTAGAACATCTTCAAAATCGTAGTCAAGTAGTGGCACCCCTCTGGAATTAAAACCCTGCTCCACTTCATATATTTTTGTTGATTTATATTCAATTTCCTTCCTTCTGTAAACTTCATAGCGGTTGATTAAATCTGTAATTGAATCAGGAACACTCCAATGTAACGCTATCAGAAAGTCAGACGTAGAAGTTGCCCTCATGGATGAAATTACCTTTTCATCAATTGGCATACCTCTGGGCGTGTCACTAAATTCAATATCAAATCCACAGAAATCGTGTAAATACCCGTCAATCAACACAAGATATTCTTCCTTGGCCTCAAGATTGTCCAACTCCAAAAAAACATCATCCTGGTTTCCAAGAGATACACAATCCACAATTTTATAGCTGTCAGGGACACATGCCACTCCATGAATTACCATCAGTTGAATCCCTCTTAAGTCACGGCATTCCTGACCAGAGATATTAATAAAGTACTTATCCAATTGTGTGGTCTTAAAAAAGAACCATTGATCGTTATGGTACATTATCATTTTTTTAGTGAGGGCATGATTAAGACATTTCCACTGAAGGGTACAATCTGTTGTAACAGATCCAAGAGGCTCATTCATTTTCAATTCAAGCCGATTTTCGATATCGTCATTAATCACCTGACAGGCTGACTCCTGTCCTCCAAAAAAGGTGAATAAATAAGTGAAGAGGGTGATAAGGAAAGTTTTTTTTGCTTTCATAAAAAAATTGTTACCCGATATTTTTATCCGGGAACAGATTTCTAATCCCAGCCTCTGAAGCTTCACAAATTCCTCTTTCCGTGATGAGCCCTTCAATCAGCCTTGCCGGAGTCACATCAAATCCATAATTGGCTACATTACTGCCTTCGGGCATAATCAAAAAATCCTGCTCCTTTTTGTCCTTGTACCCCATCATATATTTTACTTCCCTGCCATCGCGTTGTTCTATTGGGATTTCGCGTATTCCATCACCAATTGCCCAGTCAAATGTTGAGGATGGCAGGGCAATATAAAAAGGAATATTGTTGTCCTTCGCTGCCAAGGCCTTGAGATAGGTACCTATTTTATTGGCAGCATCCCCGGCTTTGGTCACCCGGTCTGCCCCGGTAATCACTAAATCCACCAGACCATGCTGCATCAGGTGGCCTCCCGCATTATCAGGAATTACAGTGTGCGGGACTCCATGCTCAAGCAGCTCCCAGGCTGTTAGCCTGGCGCCCTGGTTTCTGGGACGGGTTTCATCCACCCAAATATGTACATCAATTCCGGCGTCATGAGCTTGGTATATGGGCGAGGTGGCTGATCCATAATCGACAAATGCCAGCCACCCTGCATTGCAATGCGTCAGAATGTTGACGGTTTTGCCCTTTCGTTCCCGACTGATCTTTTCTATTATGTTGAAGCCATGCTCTCCAAGCTTTCGACACATAAGGGCATCTTCATCTGCAATCTGATTGGCCATCAGCAATGTAGCCTCTACACATGCTTCATAGGTTTCACATTTTTCAATTACCTCAAGCTGACGATCAACAGCCCACTGAAGATTTACAGCGGTTGGACGGGATTTCTTCAATAGTTCACCAGCTTCACCTAGCTCTTTTTTGTATTGTGTTGCATTCACATTCAATGCTGCCAAATACATCCCATATCCTGCAGTGGCGCCAATCAAGCCTGCTCCCCGGACAAGCATATCAGATATTGCCTTTTCGGCAGATGCTGCATCTACAAGATCTTCGACTACAAACTTGAAAGGCAGCTTCCGCTGATCAATGATCTGTACAATTTTTGGATTTTGAGGATGTATCCAAATGGTTCTGTAGGGCTTTCCGTTAACTTTCATATGAGGTAAAAACGATCTTTTAAAAAAGTATTTAAACCCGAAATTCTAATACATAATCCGGGTTAAAGCGATAAAACTACACAATTATAAGTAAATTGTTATGAAGATGAGGCCCCGGGTATAGGACTTGTTGGCCTGCGTCTGTGACAGATGACTGATTATGGGTTTTTATATATCACCTAGACTGAGCGATTTGCGGATAAAATTCAGAAAAAAGTCTTGTTTAACCATCTGTTAATGTGTATCTTAAAGGTGATAAAGCAAATAAAACACGCTATGACCACAATAAACCGTTGCGGCATTTATAAGGGTCTATTTAATAATGAGTTATAAGGTTTTTTATTTTTCGGATATATCAAGTATATGCCATTTTTTATGAGTTAACGGCAAACGTTT
>SDBV01003244.1_pt1 | contig 24155 bp, 21 predicted proteins | sample 2277081 | NCBI WGS metagenome assembly SDBV01 (sample SAMN10402039, study PRJNA504765) | marine sediment metagenome | isolation source: marine sediment core GS10_PC15, 223 cmbsf | place: Arctic Ocean: Southern Knipovich Ridge | collected 2010 | reverse complement strand
CAATAAGAATGGACCAGTAGGTTTGAAATACATTAAGCCACTCTCGCCCATGTCTGTATCCTTATAAACAGGAGTAAGAATGGATTTTACCAGATGCATAGACAACATTCAAACTAACAACATAGCCTGTCCCGTTTTCGGGATTGGTTAGTTTACTTTCTTAAGTGCCTATTAGGTAATGCACCTATAGTACTACTTGCACAATTTCACCGATCTCCGGTTGATAATCTTCCATAACGTAATTTTAACTCCTACAATTTGTCGATATTTTGACACTATGTTAAAATAATGACAGTTGCAGGGTATATGTTATGTAACTAATAATTTCCCGATATTATAAATAAACTATTAAAATGCAGTTTTTACGGCCTTTTAGAAATCCCGGGAAGGTCTATTCTGATTATGGCACAATCTTAGCTTTTAAAACATTGCTTTTATATTATTAATGAAAAAATTAGCTCGATTGCAAAGTTTCATAGAATTTTTTCAATTTGCTACTTGGTTTGAACATAGAGTATGCAAACGAAGGTGCAGCAACGGATTAATGCATATTTACTTCCAGGTAAATTTATTAACTTGCGCATATTGGTATAATAAAAAGATAACTAACATGCATAAGTTGTTTACCCTTTTTCATTCAGCAGGTTTCTTTTTTTTGATCTTAGTATTAACGGCCTGTAAATCTATGGGCCCCCGGACAATCCCGGTGGATAGTTTTAACTACAACGACAGGATTGCTCAGCACCAGCATGATCTTTATTCTATGCAGGTGTAAAAATAAAATGTATCGCTAATGAAGCTTTTTACAGCGCGTTTAGAAACTTTACAGAATTAATCAAATCAGCTTTAAATTGCGATAAGGAGAAGGCGGAGAAAAACACGGAGCGGACGGCAAAAGAGTATGCGCAAATAATTTCAAAGGATGAAGAAATAGTTTGCTCCTACCTGGGGGTGTAAGACAATTGGGTCAGCGGGGGCATCTTCTTTATTCTATCAAGTATTTTATGATATTCATCTGTGAAATGAATTTATTTTTTTAAGACATCAATAAAATATGCAATGTCTTTAATCTCGTATTCTTTGGGAAAGCCATAACCATTCACAAAAATGGTGGGTGTGCCGGGGATTCCAGCTTCTTTAAATAGATCTCTATGGGCTTTATAAACGGTTTTAAACCAGCCATTGTATTTTCTTTCTTTTGCCTTCTTAAGCATGAGAGTCTTTTCATTATCTTTTATATTATACCATTTGTCAAGTAATTTAATAGCTTCTTGGTGTCGTTTCTCTCTGAACAGTTGGGTGACTTGATTCATAAAAGGTTTTAAATCATCTTCTAAAGAAAATATCAAGTTGATCTTAACTTCTCTTTTATCAAACAATATTTTTAACTGGTTAAATGCTTTTTGGCAAGGAGGACAGTCAAGACTAAGGAAAGCAGTGACTTCTATTCGGGCTTTGGGTGCACCGATAGACATAATTTCTTTCTGTAAACTTAGTTTTTTTTGTTCTCCTTTTAATAAGAGGTTGGTAAAAACATCAGGATTCCTTTTTAATATAAGATAAGCTAGACTTTTCTGATTTAAAGTCCTTTTATTTATCACGTAGGCTTTAAATAATGTGACCCAAAAAATGGTGGTAAAAATAATAGACCCATATTTCAAAATCGAGATAATTGAGAAATCAGATACTTCTAATAAAGAAATGGAGCTAAAAGAAAGTACTGCTTCCAATATTAATATTAACTGTACACCTAAACATAGTGGACACCATGTCTTTGCGATTACGGCTTGGTAATAAAAAGAGAATAACACATATCCCAATACTCCAAAAGATAGTATTGCTATTATGTCATAATCACTTTTATCTGAAGAACTAATCATTATTGATAAACCTGATAGAAAATAAATCAATCCAACATCACTCCAATGCAGCCAGCCAAAAACTTTGGCTGCTGCTGTATTAAGAATGGACTTGCAATTTATTTTTTTATTGAAGTTGCACAAGGTCTCTACCAGGCTGCTGCTTACATTTAGATCTTTTAATACAAGTAAAATGGAAAAAAATAAACCTACTAATTTCGTTACTAACAAAGCTGCGTTCGAAATAAAAATGTTAAGTCGATTTTCATATGATAAAATGGAGTAGACTACAAATAAAATTAGGGCAAATCCCGCCAAATATGGTAAACCACGATTCAGTAAATTATTCTGTCTTTTTTCAGAATATTTATCTTCACCCGCATTTTCATCCGGATCAATCAATAGAGATACTCCAGAATATTTGTTAAAAAAAGCATCTATTCTGATACTTTTACTTTTACCAGATGAATCATAGTATTTTACCTTTGAATCACCATTGAGTTTAGGAACAAATACCAATTTATCTCCATCATCATTCAAGTGGGCAATAAAAGGCGTATCAGTTTTTTTAAGTAAATCCCTATTAATTCTCACAGGATAATATTCAATCTTCCATTTACCCAAAGCATCACAAATGCTTTTTAAAGAAGGATATTCTGGATGTGACATTAAATCCTCAGCAATTGTTTGATCTGAAATAGGAATATTATAATGATTAATTAATTTTTGTACCACTACTACTGCATTATCCTTTTTATTCATTATCTAAATTTTAAATCTGGGGCAGGAAGAGTGTCCACTTTATTGTAAGGCACAAGTAAAATATCCAATACCACACAGTTAAGTAAAATAACTTACCTGATAACCAGCATGAGAATATCCTAGTGAATTAAATTATTGAGTTGACTGAGCACCAATCATAAATCAAGTATCCTCAAAAGTTCAAGAGGCTAGCTAACTGGGATGATAAAAACAAACGAATTATTGAAGTAATCACAAATCAAAGACTTGGCAGTAAATACAATGAGCAAACTTTATAAAAGTAGATGGCAGATAGAAATATTTTTTTCAGAAAATAAAACATTTGCTACATATCAAATCCTTTATTAAAGCAAGTGGAAATATAGTGATGATACAAATATGGACACTCACTAATCTCCATATTCATCCTATAAACACTCAAAACTATGGCAAGTAGGCTTTGCAGCTTTCAAAACCTGGAATTACATATCCTTTGAGACTCTTAAAAAAAGAAATCAGAAAACACAGGATTCCTTTAAAGATACAACTCTTTTAATGTTAAAATTATTATTTTACAAGGATTATATATAAACTATGAAGTATTTAGGACTATATTTAAACGGAATCAAATATTTATTCTTTTATATTCCATCTCCATTCTTCCTTCTCATCGAATGATTTCTTTCTTTTACTATTAATTAGTTTAATATATTTTTTATGGGTCACCTCGGACTGCTTTATTCCATTGATAAGCATTTCCTTCCTGTTTATGATGAGTTCATAATTTTCATCACTTTTAAGAAGATCATCCATTAGCATTTCTCGTTTTAAGGCATTCATGATCTCCTGCTGCTCTTTAGCCATCTCCTGCTGCTCTTTAGCCATCTCCTGCTGCTCTTTAGCCATCTCCTGCTGCTCTTTATCCATCTCCTGCTGTTCTGCATCTACATCTTTTTTTGATTGAGATGAAACAGTATAGTTGCAAAGGGTAAGTCCAGATAAAATAAGTAATAACATTTTTACCATGATTATATTTATTTAATAAACAATAGCCTCTTGGATGAACTAAGTTATGTAGATTTATTAATTACTACTAAACTTTTTCAAAAAAAAGTATGAATAAATCTGCTATAAGTTGTTGTTAAATTTGGGATTTTAATGTTGATCATGTTTTGCACATTCTTATATGTTGGTTTTATAGGTTAGCTATCCTTTCAAAGATTACATATTTGATGCCCATTTTTCCCATTTAGTATTCCTTTTGGTTCAGTGAGGTGGACGTTGCCCAGCAAGGTGGTTGACTCGGTTACTCACTTCGTAGCGAATCAACCGGATTGGTCAAAGCTGCCTGCCAGGATCGTAGTCCGACTGTCAGCAGGGCCAGTCCTAAGGCCGAAACTAAGGTTACTAAAAAAACAGCAAAGCTTATATCCACCCTGTACGCAAAACTGGTAAGCCACTCATGTGTAAGATACCAGGCCACGGGAACTGCGATTATGAAGCTGATAATTATTAACCCTATAAATTCATGTGAGAAATGGACTACTAGTTGGGTAACGGTAGCTCCCATTACCTTCCGGATGCCAATCTCTTTGATGCGTTGGTTGGTTGTGAAGGACACCAGCCCCAATAAGCCCAAACAGCTGATGAAGATGGCCAATCCGGTGGCGACATTGATCAGCCGTGCTATACGCTGTTCAGCTTGGTAGAATCCGGCAATTGTGTCATCGTAGAACTGATATTCGAAAGGTTCGTCGGGATAGAACTGTTTGTACACTTCCTCAATTTGGGCTAATGTTTGTTGCACCTCTGCAGAATATTTTCCTTGGCTCAACAAGAGAACATTAAAGTTTCTTATATTACTTCCAGCCCCTATCATAATTGGGTGTATTTTTTTATGTAGAGAGCCGTCGTGAAAATCGCGAACGACTCCTACGACGGGAAGTATCTTATGCTTGTTTAACTGAATAAGTTGACCAACGGCTTCGACAGGCGAATTGAACTTAAAGGCTTTAACTGCTGTCTCGTTGAGCAACAGCTCTTTCATTGTATCACTAGGTTGGTAGTTGCGTCCAGCTAACAAAGCAATTTCATACACCTTAAGAAAGCTAGTATCGGCTTGCTTTATATATAAGTTCACTTTAAACTCAGACGTGTCGGTCTGATAGGTCACTAAACGTGAACTCCAAGCTGGGAAGGCAGGAAGCTGATCACTAAGGCTTACTGCAGACACACTAGTGAGTCTTCGTAGTTCGTTGGCTAGGTTTGTACGATGCAGAGGAGTATCCTGCCTCAAGTTAGTGGATGCGAAATGTACGATCGCATTTTTGCGAAAACCCATATCTTTATTGAGTAAATAATGCAATTGGGTGCTAACCATTATTGTCCCTAAAATGAATGCCTGGGCGATGGCAAACTGAAATACAATCAGTACTTTCCTTAAATAAGCTTTCTGTGTAACTCCTGATCCTTTGGAAGTTTGGTTCTTTAAGGCAAAGGTCGGAGAATAGCCTGAGAGCACCCAAGCAGGATAAGTGCCAGCGAGTAAGCTCACGATTCCTATAACTGCTAATAAAAGAAGCCAGCCATTATTATTCCATAGAGCACTTAGTGACAGGTTAGGAGGTAGGCTGTCGGAAAAATAGCTTATGCCCAATTTTGCGATCAGGACAGCCAGCCCACCAGCAAACAGAGTTATAAAGATTGTTTCTCCTAAAAATTGCTGGATCAGTAGTCCCCTACTACTGCCGAGTACCTTACGCACACCTATTTCCCTTAAACGCAACACTGAGCGTGCCGTCTCTAAATTAACAAAATTGATGGAAGCGATTAGGAGCAAAAACAATGCAACAAAAGTCAATCCGTATAGGGTGGGCTTATGAGCAACTCGCTGATAGTCTATCAAATACTCGCCATCAAAATGGACTTCCGAGAGTGGCTGTAAAGAAAATTCACGCTTGATATTATATTCTTGAATGTCAATGTATTTCTCAATTAATTCAGGAAACAGCTGTGTGATATTCGCTGGAGGAGTCTCTTTAGAAAGTTTGAGAAATGCTAAAGAACTACTCATGGTATTTATCCAACTTTTCAGCCCATAGTTCCCAGCCAGCTGTTCGTTGGCCATGAGCGTTGCAAAAGAAAGATAGTCGGTAAAAAATAAATCTGTTTGATGAGGATCATCCGCCAGGATGCCGGATACAACAAAATCCAGGGAATCAAAATAGGTAATAGTTTGCCCAACTGCTTTTTGTGCTCCAAAGTATTTCTTGGCTTGGCTTTCGGTGAGCACAACCTGGTAAGGTTGGGAGAGTGCCTGTTGAGGATTTCCGATGATCCACCGACGTCCAGTGAATACATGAAAAAAATCGGGGCCAGTGATGACCAAGTGTTTTTGCCCATCAATAGAAGAACCGCTGGGAAACGCTACTTCAGTAGGGTATACAGTGTGGACAGCAGCTACGGCATCTAATCCCGTAAATTGATTCCTAATGGTGTGGGGTAGAGGTGCGGGCACCCCACCATTGGGAATCCAATCATCGGCAAACTTAATACGAGAGACAACGCGGTAAATTTGTTTGGATTCAGGATAGTGACGGTCATAACTAAATTCATGCCATACCACCAGGTAGATAATCAGACAGGCGGCGATACCTGTTGCCAAACCAAAAACGTTGATCGCGGTATGTAATTTACTCTTTTTCACCTGACGCCAGGCGATTAACAAATTGTTGCGAAGCATAGCCAATGAAGTGATAAGTAATACATAGCCTTTTGGTTTTATGATTAAAGATAAAAAAAGTACAGAATATTTAGCCTTTATAATTCACAAAAAATTCTAATTTGACGATAATGCATTGATACACAGTTCAAATGGATATAATTTCATAAAAATTAAATTTTATCACGCAATTATGGTTTGTTTTGTCAATACCGTGATTTCTAACTCATTATAAATATCAATAATTAACTCCTGAATTTTTCTGGTTAGGAAAATGGAGCCATTTTATCCATTTCACTCGGTACTTCTGTGCCCAGCTATGACATCAAAAAGTAAAAGTAAATTCATCTTTTTTTATAAATTCTTGTTGGGCTGATTCTGAAACAATCAGGAATACTATTCAATTTTTTCTTTGGCATATAAATATATTTAAATAAAATAAGATGATACAAAATTGCCTCATATTTATTCTTGTACATTAGTTTTCCCTTATTCCAAGATAATTTTCCATTTACACCTTCAATCACATGAAAATCAAAATATGCTTTAATAATTTTTTCTTCATCCAGTCTTTTCACAACATGTGTCATACTTTCTACTTCACTATTTATCTTAGAATAATGAGTTTTAAATTCAAACTCTTCAAAATGAAAATTTGTTTCGTCAAAACAATAATGTAGCTCACTTGATAGCACTTTTTTATAGTCTTTACTGTATTTAAACAACGTTTTCATTTTTTCATCATTTTTAAACAAAAGAAAATAACCTGTTAAAAAATCATGTCTGACTGCAATTATATCATAATTCGTTAGTAAATCATCAGTAATGAAGTTTCGAATATTTCCGAAAATAATATCAATATCGCCATGTCCCCAATAATCATATTTTTTCAACAAATTAGAAAACAATAAACCATATGTAGGTTTAAAATCACATAATTTATAAGCAGATTTGATTTTTGTTTTGAAGCCAAGTTTCTCTGTTGCAATCGTATTTATTTCCTTTAAATTTTTATAAATCAATAAAACATTCTTAGGTAATGATTTACTATAATTTCTATCATCAGTAATAACAATAAAATGAACGCTTGGATTGTATTTGCATGAGTGGACAAAATAATCAAAATACCATGGTAATCTTCCCATGTAGCAAGTAACAATGGCCAGACTTTTCATTTAATACAATTTTCAGTCCCCTTAATACTGTTTGAAATAATAATTTAAAAACATTGAAAAAATTGATTGATTGTCAATTTTTATAACGCAAAGTGAAAAAACTACAATCCCCGTTATAAGTAGATTGATATAAATGGCATATCGGACAAAAAAGAAATTTTTTCGATCCAATTCCTTTTGCAAATGATCTTGTATCATGAATCTTCTAATTCTAACTGGTTTTTGACTAGATTATAATAATATCCTTTCTTTTTAACTAATTCGGCGTGAGTCCCTTTTTCCACAATTTCACCTGCATTCAAAACAATTGTTTGGTCTGCATTTTTAACTGTACTCAATCTGTGGGCTATAATAATAACAGTTTTATTACAAAAAAAATCTCTGAGATTATCATGAATTATTTTTTCATTTTCAGTATCTAAGGCTGATGTAGCTTCATCAAAAAATATAAAATGCGGCTGTTTGTAAATGGCCCTAGCAATTAAAATTCTTTGCCATTGACCTCCAGAAATACCACTACCTGCCGATCCTATTTTTGTATTACCATTCAATGGCAAAGAATTAATATAATCTCCTATATTAGCAATTCTAATAGCATTCTTTAATTTATTTTCATCAATAATGGCGTCTTTCGTTGCTATATTTCTATAAATAGTTTCTGAAAAGATATAGCCATTCTCCATAACAACACCACAGTTTTGTCGCCAACTTGAAGGTGAAATATCACTTAATCTGTAATGATCTACTTTTATTTCGCCACTATTAGGTTCATAAAATCTCAAAAGAAGTTTCATCAAGGTTGTTTTGCCACTTCCACTCCCTCCAACAATAGCAGTGATTTTTCCTTCGGGGATAAATAAATTAATATTTTTCAACACAAAAGGTGATTGGGGACCTTCATATTGAAAGCTGACATTACTAAATCTTATTCCTTTTTCAATACCATTGTTATATGATAATTCTTTTTTTGACAGAATTATTTGATTCTCAAGATCCTCTTCCTTTTCGTTTTGAACCTCCGTTAAGCGTTTCATACTCAATTGAGCATCTTGCAAAGACCTAAAAAAAGTGATTAACTGATTGATTGGTGAATTCATCTGACCAATTATATACACAACAGCTAACATTTCACCTAAAGTAATATTATTCAGCACTACTTCCCTAGCAGCTATAAAAGTTACAATAATATTTTTGAGTTGGTTTATAAAATCGTACCCAATTAATTGAACTTGATCAAGTTTTAAAACATTCAATTTTACATTAAATAACTTCACCTGAATCTCTTCCCATTGTTTCCTTTTGAAATTTTCAAAACTATTAAGTTTTATCTCTTGTATACCATTGATCATTTCATTTATAGATTGGTTGTTTAATGCATTTGATCTAAAATTAAAATAATCTAAATATGCCCTTTTCTTTAAAAAATATCTCGACCACACTATAGCAATCAAAGTGAGAGATGCATATACTAATAATATTTTATTATTATAGTGAAATAATACAAAAAAGAAAATAAGAAAATTGACTATGGAAAAAAATGTTGTTAGACTTTGAGACGTAAGAAACTGTTCTATCCTTGAATGGTCATGAATACGCTGGTAAAAGTCCCCCATGAACTTAGTATCAAAGAATCTAATAGGTAGTTTCATTATTTTCTTGAAATAATCAGAAATAATTGAAATATTTATTCTTGCTCCGATATATAGTACTAACCAATTCCGAACAATTTCAATATTTACAGTACCCAAGAAAATCAATACTTGAGCCAATAAAATAGTGAATACAAAATTTAGATTCTTAGCGACAATTCCTTTATCTATTAAGGATTGAGTTAGAAATGGCAGTATAAGTGTAAATAGACTTCCAACTGCCAAGCTTAGAATCAGTTGTAGAAAATCTTTCTTGTATGGATAAATATATTTAAGAAGATGCTTCACATTATAACCTGGTTCTTGAGAAGTCTTTAGATTGTTAAAATTATCTGAAGGCTCAAGTAGGAAAGCTACTCCCGTCTTTCCATCATTTAGCCAAGACTCCTTAAAATTGCTTTCTGGAACAGTAATTAGTCCAGCAGATGGATCTGCTATTTTGAAAAAACATTTCTTGGAAAAGAATCGCTTTTTTATTTTATACAATACTACGAAGTGACAGTTGTTCCAAAATAAAATACATGGTAAGGGTTCTTCATTAATTAGGTTTTCTAATGATGATCTTATAGAAAGTGCATCAAACCCAATAATTAATGCCGCTTCGTTTAACCCAGTTAAACTTACCCCTTCACGAGTAAGGTAAGCATTGTCTCTCAGAAATTGCAATGAGTGCTTTTTACCATATTTTTGTGCAACCATTGCTAAACAAGCTGGTCCGCAATCCATAGCATCATGTTGAGGCACAAATGGAAACGAATCAAACATAGACTTTTAGTTTAGAACAAAAGAGGGATAAGTTGAATGCCTTACTGGATTTTCGTAAAGTGCTTAAAATTGATTGGTAGCAAATGTTCATAAACATGATTGGGTTTGCTAGCTTACATACCAAAGTATCTTTTTTCTGAATACATGGCAATATCTCATTTTGGTCAATCATTTAAGTATAAATTATTTGGTTGATATATTCATAATATCTTTTTTTGTTAATGAACTTGTACTCCAATCTTCCCATTTGCAGGTATTAGGATCATATCCACACTTTAGTGGCTTACTATAAATATCATCTGCTTTTTGTAAAAATGCGCGGCAATCTGTACAGTTATATCTAAATTCACACGCTTTGCATATAGAAATATTATCCTTATTTATTGACCAGTACTTCTTAAATTCATCATCTTGAAGAACATCCTTTATTGATACTTCTCTAATGTTTCCAAATTCTTTTTTCATTGAAGGACAATTTTTAATATTGCCATTTTTGTCTATGCTTATTTTTCTATCTAAGCAGCCATTCCTCGTTTTTAATAGGTTATGTAAATATAACTTTGAGTAGTGGAGATTTTCTTTGTTGATTATTCCACAGCAATTTCCGTTATCGAAAGTATAGTTAAGAAAATAAATATTCCCTAATTGTACATGAGGATTTGGTGAATAATTCAAAACTTCCACAATCCTGTTTTCTGGAGATCCATAAACAAACATTTTACTAACCAAGGACTGTTCTTCAATAAAATTTTGCAATAAAGTAATATCAATGTCATCATTGTAAGTGCAATGTATTTCTACACATTTGGAATAAGTGGTATTGATTATTTTAATAACTTCATCTAAAAAATATAAATCTAGTTTTGAAAGAATCCTGATTTCAAAATATTTACATCTCAATTCAATTAAATCTAGGCATAGATTTTTAAAATTTATCTTATTAAAAAAAAATTCATCTATTTCAATAATAACATCTTTCAGAAGTACGTTATCATTATTAAGTCCATCTTCTATTTTCGGAAAATTGGCTTGGTTTTTTGTAAAAAAACCAATTTCATTGGCAATTATCATAGCCAAGAACTCCTCAAAAAAATCTCTTGAATCATTGTCAATTTCTTTTTCAATATGCTTAAGCTGTTTCCTGTCCATATTCTCCATGAGCGTTAGATACTCATGTGTGATAAAATATAAATTGCCTCTGTCGTAATCAATTATCACACAGCGTTTCAATCCTCTTACCAATTTGCAAGAAGCAGATAAAATAAAATATAAATTCTTATTCACCATCAGTTATTGATTTTATTATGTCAAGCTTTACAGTTTTTGAAATTTGGAGAACAGGAGATTCATCTCGCATAAGAGTACACTGACTAAAGGAATCATATTTCATCAATTTTTCTTCCTCTTCGATGTCAGTTAGTGGATTGTAATAAATTTTCCTGAAAAACAAGGGTAGGCCTAATAAGTCTTTCCCATTTAGGTTAATCTGCTTTATTAAGCCCAGCTTTAGTAAGTGGTCCATGAATTAAATATTTAGCTACTACTTTATCCAAATTATAGTTACCGGGTTCGCTTGTCATTCCAAATTGACCAACAGGATTAATTTCTAAAAAAACAAAATTATCTTCTTTATCAATGATTAAATCCACAGAACCGCAATTCAAATCAAGTTCTTTAAAGATACGCTCTATCTTTATTTCTACATCATTCGGAAGCCTATATGGTTCCCTTCTGTTATTGCTATATTTCCTAAAATCTATTTTAGTTTGCTCGTTTCCTTGTGAAAAAATCGCCATTGAATAAAAAATTCCATCAATGTAAAAAGTACGGATTTCGATTTTTTTCTCAATCATTTCAGAAACAAGTGAAGGAAAGAATTCATTTTCTTTATTCTCTTCAATAAAGCTTTCTTCCAGAAATTCAGTATAGGTATAAAATCTATAATTATTTAAATCCCTATAGATACCATTAGAAATTGCTTTTGTAATCATCTTATCAAAAAAATTTCTGGCATCCGCAATTTGAGCACTATTTTTTATAATATTATATGAAGGTACCCGTAAACCATATTTTTGGGCAATATCAGAAACAATCAAGCGATTTAGATTAAATACTGGCTTACCCAAATTAATTGAACATTTTTTATATATTGAATAAAAAATATATTCGATCAATGCCTTAGCTTCTTCATCTAAGATATTATTTTTCCCTTTTATAAAACTAGTTAAATCTAAATCATCATTGATAAAATGATCCCTATTGGACAATGGGTTTAGATTTCTCTGCCTAATTCCAATGCGCCTCCACCAGCATGCTTTTGCTTGCAGTAGATTCACTATTTCATTTGTGATAGCGTTCTTAAAATAAATACCCTCTTTAGTAATTTTTACAAATTTATAAATATCATCATCTCCATTTATCCGGATCGTCTTTATACCCCAATGATTAAGCCAATCAATAACACAGGTGGTTGAGTAATCATATTTTATAGAAAAAATTAATACCATATCTATTTTTTATAGTGAATTAGTAAGAAATTATAATTATACATTAGAAGGTAATCTCCATTCACTTTTGGCTGTAGTTGTTTCAAAATTATTAATAGAAGCTATTTTTTAGTAAAAATCCTTGGGGAAAGCCCTCGAAGCATTTAGCAGAAAATATTTTTTATTTCCCGAAACAAGCCTCAAGGTATTATAATCCTTAAAGAGAATAAATGAGTAGCCTATTTGATAGACTACTCATACAGGAATTAGGTCATCTTAATCAGCACAGGTGTCTGCACTCATGGAATCTGATTCGCCTGTATCACAAGTCGTTTCTAATAGTCCAGATTTACATGATCCGGATCCTGCTTTAATGGCACTCATTTCAGCCACTGTTAATTCGTCAAATACAAACTTTGATAATTTCATTTTTTTAATATTTAATTGTTAAAATTTACTTTCTTTAAAGGCTTCAGTTTCTTCCTATTATAATTTGGCCAATCTATAATGCTATGGTTTTTAACTCTCTTTATGAATATACTTCTCATATTACCAAATGTGAAGTTACTCGACAATTTGAAATTATGCAGTTGAGCATTTAATGTTTGTTTGCTTTTATTGCTAGAATACTGTCTTTCATTTATTGCAACATTTCGATGAAAATATCAATTAAACAGAATAATAAGTCCAAACTGCTTTTGATAACAGAAGTTAATATTAGAGGTTCAAATTAAAAAAAGCTTCGCTAAGACCACTCCCATGTTCAGTATATTTTAGAAAGCATTACTTATTAAATTATATTCTATTACTTGTATATAATAACGACATTTCATGTATGTCAAAATATCATAATCATGATAAATGTATTAATGATTATCAACTTTCGCAACACCCAAAAATTGATAAAATTTCCTTTTTATTGATCCGTTTAATCGGCAAATAACAATGCAGAGTTTTTAGCAAATAAGGATACACAATATTTGGCAACAGGAATACAGTGTTTCTGGGATTTTAGTTAGATTTGTATAATCCTTCTTTTAACTATTAACCCGACGGATATAGTTTATGATTATCAATAGGCTGCATATTGTATATCCTTATGCTTGAAATATTTTTCGACACGCTGTTGATCATTTTGCAACTTATCATATGCTCTTGAAGGTTGTCCCTTAACCTAACTTGGCCATACAATCTAACAAAGTGATTTTTTTACCCTATTTTCTCAAGTAAAACAGCTTATACGACTTATAAAGCAAGTTTTGGTTGTGAAATTTCATTTGTAGTGGTGTACGATCTTTGTTCAAAATGCATCTTATTATTAAATTTGCCAAATGATAGAATAAAGAATTGAAAACATAATTTTAATCAAAGAAAATATGTAGTGTACCACTGAAAGTAGTATGGCACTGATTTGTAAGAAGTTATTTCTAAAAATAACCAAGTTGGGTTAATTTTCCCTGATTTTTAGGAGATGGCTTTTGAGATAAGCCTTGCTCCAAGTCACAATTAAGGTATTCATCGGGATTTTTCTCAGGAGAATAAGAAGGCAGGAAATAGAATTCAATATACTCTTTCTTTTCTTCCGCCGATGCTTTGACAATTTGGCTATGGTGTACTCTCAGGTTATCAAGGATAAGGTTTTCCTTTCTTTCCCCTTAATGAATTGCTTTAGGAATTTAATAAACATATTTGCATTCATAGTTTCTTTATAAATCATAAATTCTACTTTTCCCTGGTTGGACACAGTAGAATTCATATTGACTGAAAACTGCTTAGACATGCTCTTTTTTTACCGGCATTTTGCCTTGTGGAGCGTAAGAACGACCATGTTGACAATTGTTCTTGATCCCTGTTTCATCTCCCCAATGGATTTCTGTATTTCCTGTTTGGTTCATTTCTTGATGGCAGGATATTCTTCATTCACCCACTGTCGTACTTTTTCTGGATTTTGCTCATAGGCTTTCTTCTTAGGTTTTTGAGGTGTAAATCCCCATGAGCGAAAATAATTCCCAGTAGTAGTAATGGCCAAATTTACATCAAATTCCCTCTCTCAACCTCTTTTTTCTTTATCCCTTTCTTTATCATACGCATTGCTTGTTTGCGCATGGGATCTCTAATGTCATCTTTTACCCTTCTGAAATCCTCTTTTTCCAAAACTGATAGATAACAAATTAATTCCTTAAATCATAGTCTATTGCCGTTTAGTTAATAATACTGTTTCAGAGCCAAATTATCAAGGTAATTACTTGGTGAGCAATTATAGATGCGATGGAAACATTCATTGAATCTCTTCAAATCACTGAAGCCTGATGCATATGCTACTTCTGAAAGATTTAATCCGTGATTATGCATGAGTTGAGTTGCATATTTTATTTTAATCTGTATCAATAATTTCTTTGGTGTGGTTAAATTGTATTTTTTGAATTCACGTGACAAAACTTCTTGTTTAACCCCTACTAAACTTGAAATTTCTTTAACAGTTACCAATGAGATAAAGTGTTTTTCTATTATTTTTAATGCTTTTTGTAGTAAATGTGAATATATATTTATATCGATGCCAAATTCTTTTAAAGATATTTCAAGTATTTTAAGATTTGTTAATTCGATTAGTGTTGGTAATAATTTTGAAAGATTACTATATGGAAAGATTTTGTCAATGCCAAGTTTCCCACATTCTCTGATCGAGTCCAATTCAACTAAATTGCATACACCAACTATAGGAATCATTGAAAAATTTGTTTTTAGATAAATAATTTGATCTATGTTCGAATCAATGCAATTGTCAGAAATATAAATTATGATACCATTGGCTGACTTAGCATTATGTCTAATAATTGATTTATCTAAGCTGTTAATATTTACTAATTCAACATCTTCATGCAAAACTCGTTGTATTTCGGCAAAGATCGTTTGGTTGCTAAGTACAAGCCAAGATTTTATTCCCATTGGGATGACTCTATATTTAGAGGTTACCTAAAGTATGTTAATATATTTTTCTTTCATCAAACTCCACTTTATAATACAGTAATCACCTTGTATTTAGGGGGCTAAAGCAACATCTCCTTTAGACTATTAGGATAGAAAACTAACCAACATGTTGTCAGTTTGGAGGTTGTCTATATCGGGATTATCAGATATTGAACAAAAGAATAATAGAACAAATGAACAATTGAATTTTGAAATAAAGAAAAGCTTATGACTCAAATGCTTTTCAGAACTCTTAATTTTACTTCTCAATTCCTCATTCAAATGTTCGAATGTTCTTAGTTCATTTTTAATCAGCAGCAAGTGACCTCCCACTCAGTGGCTTCAATTAACAATTGATTTAGTCACTTAAAAATATTTAAATACAGGTGTGGAGTGGTCAGTTAAAATCGGTACGTTTCGATTCAAAAACCGGAGAGGGGTGGTCAACGGGTTCGGTTTATGCATGTTACATACCAACACTGTCTTAATCTAATATTAATAACCATTCCTCTCTTAACCAGTGTGGCATTCTTTGCTACAATAAAAACATCCGTTTACTTGTTGGTGATGCCTTCTTGCTTCTGCAGCAGCATCACAACAATTTGAAAATCCTCCAAAATAAATTCTATTTACACTATCAGGTAAAAATTTTGAATCAACGGCATGCACCTCATGATCGCCATTAGCTTGTTCATTAATATTCACATAATATAACGTCATAAACGATGATATTTACAATCTGAAAATATTCTATGATCTTCCTTTTTTTTACATAATACGTGATATCGATAGCAAATCAATCTCCCGCAAACACAGCTTCGCCAAGTCAGTCACATGCCTAACTTTTTCATCGGCCTGCACTTTTTTCAAAAATGATTCGTATCAAAACTTGCTATTGTACTGATTGACAACATTAGTAAATAATATTTATAATTAATTTGAATAATAAATTGACGGGAGACTACAAATTTGTAACTAACTGAAATTGTGTGGCATATAAAAATGCATCGTAAAAAGTTTAGTAGATTTACTAAACATATTTAGTAACTCTACTAAAGGGCATCTCAAAAAACTCATTATTCCTGCTCCTTTGTTTTTTGTCATTTTTTTTCTATTTTTCTACGTTTCTGTCCTTATCATAGTTTCATAACACGCTTATTACTAGCTGATTATGTTTTGTTTCGGTAACATCTCCATATTGACAGGCGGTTCAATTAATTGGAGGCTGTCATTTCCACAAGTAAATCTGGGAGGTCCTTTATTTTGTGAGTAGATGTGAGTCTATCATTAAGATATTCCCAGAAGGGGATGTTCATTTTCCGACAAGTTTTTTTAAGCGAAGCAAAGGTATCTCTGGCTTTTCTGCCATTATCGCTACGTGTTGACCCGCTTATTTTCCTTTTCTTTACATATTCCCTGATGTCGCTTTCACTTTGGTTATTGTGTAATGGCACAGAGGGATATTCCAAAACGACAAGCAGTTCTGGTTTGTATGTTTTTATTTTATCTAAATCTTTTTTCAATGCCAACCATTTTGTCTTCCAATTGCAAATGGCATCAAAACTTTTTACGACTTGTTGTTTTTTCTTATTGGTAGGCTTGTTCTTGAAGGTTTTAAGTTGTTGGTACAACTGCCAAAAAGCGTTGAGTAGCAGGTCAAGTTCCTGGCGCTGCTGTTTTGTGTATGCATGGATTTTTTGCAGGTTTCTTTCCACATGAATCCAGCACAGGGCATGGACCATCACATCAAACTGTCCTGCGTCATCGCTTAGAATTACCATGCTTTCAGGCATCCTACGGTCAATCAAATGTCCTAATAGCCCTGCTTCGGTAATTGTTTTGACTGCATACTTTTGGCTAAGCGATAAGCTCTTTAAGGTGGCCAGGTATTTTTTTGTACTGGTAAAACTTTGACCTTTTATTGAGTCAATGGCTGTAATATATTTTGGGCTAAGCCCCTTGGCAGCTATATAACCAAAGGCATAGTAGTTGAAATAATAGCCCGGCTTCCCACTCAATATCTCTAAAAAGTTGATCCTGCTTTTTGAACCAGTGCTTTTGAAGAAAGAGAACAAATTATTGCCTATGAAAGTGCAATAGCCATTATTGCCCTGATAGCGAGCCCCTGTATCATCTGTTTGAAGATACGCACTGTGCTGTTTGGCTTTGGTCAGCAAACCTTCTTTTTCACGATGGAAACGCTCATGTCCTTCGGTAAGGATACGGCTCAGCTGGCCTGATGAAATGGATATACCGAATTCCCACAACTGTTCCAACAGTAGGGGTTGGGTCACATGGCAATGATGGTATTGGTAGATGATATAGCTTTTCAGTGTAGAGCCAAAGTCTGTGCCTTGTAAGTGGTCTGGTAACTTGGCGTAGTGATAAGTGCCATTTGGTGTTCGCCAGCTTTCCAACTCGTAGCACGTGTTTACAGCTCTAATCTGCAATTCCTGACGAATACATCTTTTATAGCCTTTAAATTTTGAGCCCTCAGGAACGTTATTTGCCTTTATACGTTCAGTGAAATGAATGACCAAGTTGGGCTTCTTATATTGTTTACTAAAGGGAGTTTTTTTTTATGCCTTTATTGGATTTGCTTGATGGCCCTTCTAAATTACTGTTTGGTGGAATTTTAGGCTTTGCGCTGTGGCCTTTTAATAACCGGATTTCGCTTTTGAGTTTTTCAATTTCCAAAGATTGATCCGATATAACGACTTGCAAATATCCAACGAAGGGGTGATTTAAAATTTGATCAGATGTGCCTCGGAATTGTTCAGGATAATGCATCTTAGCTTATTAACTCTTATCTTGAATAATTGTTTTGCCTGTTAATATTGAGATGTTACTTTTTGCAGTTGTAACAAATTGAATACCTGCCGATTAACTTGTGCATGTAGGTGTTTACAACAAAATTACAATGTGTATTACGCTGATGTTCAACAATATATGAAGTCCGAAACTTCAGTTAACGAATATTAAAAGTTAAAAAGATGAAAAAGATTAAAACCCTTAGTGTAATTGTAGTTGTATTTATGTATTACACCAATGCTGTTGCCCAGGAGCAACAGCAGGCAGAGCAGAAGGAAGGTTATTCGGTGGCAAAGTCGCTGAATATGTACGTATTTCCTGCCAATGAGCAATCGAAAGAACAACAGGAACTTGATGAGTTTCAATGCTATAAATGGGCCGTTGAACAGTCAGGAGTAGATCCGATGAATCCACCAGAGGTTAAGGCAGCGCAGGTAGATACCAGTCCGGATGGTTCTGCAGTTATGGGAGCAGCGGGAGGTGCTGCAGCAGGTGCAGCCATAGGAGCAATTGCCGGTGATGCTGGCAAAGGTGCGGCCATCGGGGCAACAGCAGGTGCACTTCGTGGTCGAAGATCCAAAGTTGCAAGCGATGCTAAGCAACAAGAGCAAGCCAATCAACAAGCAACTGCTACTGAAGCAGAAATGATGAATAATTTTAAGAGAGCCTATTCTGTATGTCTGGAAGGAAAAGGTTATACAGTCAAGTGAAAAAAACTAACATAATCATGAAAACATTAAAAAAATATAATTTTCTGGTCGCAAATTTTCTATTGATCTTTCTTTTGAGTTTCAATGCATGTTCACAAGATTCATCATCAGATTGGGATTTAATATTAATCCGGGAGGATAATGTAAAACCCTCAATGACGGAGGACTACGAAAGATCACTCTCGGATCTTAAAAGTTACCTCGAGGAAGGTAATGTTAAAGATTTTGGATATTTCACTCATTTGCAGGATGATTATCATTTTGTACATGCGTCGCCAATTAATAATTTGGGTGACATAGATAAAGGTATGTTTGATTACGTGGCACAAAGGACCGACAAGGCAGAACTGAATCTGATTGTTGAAACTCTAAATTCAACTATTGAAAGTTATCGAAACTATATTGTACAATACAAACCGGAATTGTCTTATGTGCCAGAAACAGACAAATGGCACGAAGGACAGCCATATCGGCGTTGGAATTTCTTTAATTTTTCACCAGGTTCTGAATATGCTGTGGAGATGATCCTTAAATCCTGGAGGGGATTGTACAAAAAACATGATACAAAATATGGATTCAGGGTATTTAAAGGATTTATAGGCGTTGAACAACCAATGTACATTCTTACCACCTGGGCAGAAGATCCACTTGATTTTCAGCAAAACATGAGGGCAAACATGGAAAAATTCAATCTGGATGGAGGATCGCTGTGGTCAGAAATGACGGAATATATGACAGATGTGAATACGGTAGAAGGTTGGTATTTGCCACAATATTCATTCACACAAGGCATGAAATTGGCTGAGTAATTGAACTTTGCTTAATTATGTTTACGGTGTCCAATACCGGTTCAATAAACGATGGAAGCAAAGAAGCGAATATTAATTTCTGAGCGTAGAAAAGAGTTTCTGGCATCATGAAATTATAGATTTCTTTGTTAAACACTTACCAATATAAAATTATGAAAAAGCATCATTTATTATTAATAGTATTATTGCTCTGTTTATTTTCCTGCAGTGCGGTTAAAGTCACAACGGATTATGACAAATCTGGCGATTTCAGTAAGTACAAGACCTATGAATTCTTAGGCTGGCAAGGTGATAGTGAAAAAATCCTCAACGATTTCGACAAAGAACGACTCCATAAAGCATTTGCTACAGAATTTGAGAAACGCAAATTAGAGCTTGTTGAAGAAAATGGAGATATTGCCGTTACACTTTTTGTAGTAGTTGATCAAAAATCAAGTATTACCGGGTATACTAACTATTATGGAGGTCCAGGATATGGCTACGGACGTGGCGCCTGGGGGTGGGGAGGAGGCCATTCCTCGACCACGTACACTGAATCAGATTATCTCAAAGGCACTTTAGTGGTAGATGTGTTTGATGGTCAATCTAAAGAATTGGTTTGGCAGGGAGTGGGCACAAAAACTATTGAGGAAAATCCTCAAAAACGGGATAAAAACATCCCCAAAGGTGCTGAAGCTATTATGAAGAATTTCCCGATTCTGCCTCTTGATGATTAAAATTTTACTAGCTCGCTTAGTTTTGGGAGGGGTATTTGAGTGTTTCATTATAGTCAAATTCATACCATAACATGACATAGTGAAAAATGAACTGAATGTTTGGTTTTATTTGCCCAATCAATCAACGGTGATGAGTCCTTTTATTTTATTAAATGTTGATTTGCCAATGCCACGAACATCTAGAATGCTTTCGATATTATTAAATGGGCGCTTTTTAATAATTGCCTGTGCTTTTGACGGGCCTATGCCCGGGAGTAATTGTAGATCTGCACTTGAAGCAGTATTGATATTGATTTTTATCGCGGTATTTTCAACTAACGTTGTATTAGACGAAGAGCACTTTAGCGCTCTGGATGCATATCCGAAATTGACATTCGGATTGGAAAAGCTCCAAAGCGACTTATCAAAATCTACTTCCAGTTTATCTTCCAGGGTGTCATCAAGAGCCGGAAAAAAGTCAATTCCTGTTAGGTTCTCCACTGAATCAACCGACACGACATAATCCTTCAAGAGAGTCCTTTCTTTTCGATTGGGCAATAAAAATGCAATGGCCTTACTTTCAGAACTATCGTATCTAAGAAAAACTTTATAGTAGTACTCTGGTATCGATATTTTATTTGATTTTCCAATTGTTCCGCTGACACTGGATAACACAGGGCCGGTTACAATATATAGACCATTGTTTCGCCAAGCCATATTCCTCTCCAATTTCTCCAATTGCGACCATTTGTGTCTGTTGAAGGATGATCTTTGAGGCGACATATTGGACATGAAAAATGTCTCGGACATTGATGTACAATCAAATTGCATTTGACGGCATGGCAATAAATGACCTGCATCAAAATCAGGCGCGGAAGTATAGTCTGCATATGTGGCAGAAAAGGTGGATACTGAGGGATCTGCCTTAAAAGAATTTTTACGCTTGAAAACTTTTTTAAGCATATCCGGTGATAAATAGTAAGCTACCCACTCTGGCTGTTCGTGTTCTTCTAAATAGGAAAGACTATAATAGGCATGCTTAACAAGCTCTCCATTTGATGTTGGTAAATAATTGAAGTTTTGACCATAACTATTAAGACTGAAAAACAAAAAACAGTAAAAAGTCAATTTTCTCATTTTCATAATAATTTTGGCAGGACTCCTTAATTTTGGTTGGATATATAAGGGAGTACGACCTAAGAAAAGTAAGGTTTGTGAAAAAAGAGATATTAAAAAAAAAGCTGCCCGTAGTGGATTAAAATTTTTAGAAAATCACTTGCAGGCTTAGATCAATTTGCAAATTCTACTCAGGCACATAAATATGATTCCCCAAAAAAATCGCATTCAGCAAAAGCCTGTTCGTGCCATAAAATGAACTTCTGAAATTGGGATTATCAGCAAACATCACTACCCTGCCATTTCCTACTTTGCTGACTATGAGGGAAGCGGAAGGCTTTAAAAATTCATTGAGATTCTTATCGGTAATGAAACCATCAATATGTGGATCGCCGGTATATTTTGCGACTGTGGCATATGGGTTTTTGCTAGATTTCAACCATACATTACTGTTTCTGTATACAGGCAATTTTCTGTTATGATAGCCAAAAGCAAGCGGATGAGTGATGTCGATATCAACCTCAAAAATAGCTCCGCCTATTTGTTTTTTGCCTATATGCTCCCTGGCATCGACGTAATTGAGTCACTCCGAAAACAAAGTTTTCGTGAATTTGTGAAATTTAAGAATTATATATATTTGTTTTTCAGGCCATTACTATTTTATATTCGTGCATTCGTGGCTGAATTATACTTTTCGGAGTAGACTCAATTATAAAAATGATAAACCTTGCAGCAAACAAAGCTATAGGTGTAGTTGCATAGAAAACACCGAAAACATCCTTACATCAATCGATAACGATATGCATAGAAGTAAATGGCGTCACTTTCATTATTTTTTTTAATTTCACGACATGAAAGACTTTAAGCCGGTCGCTTTCTTTGACACCGAAATAGATCCTGGAAGCAAGAAAATTCTTGATATTGGTGGTGTTAAAAGTGACGGAAATATTTTTCATTCAAATTCACTTAACGATTTTGCTGTCTTCCTGGATCATACTGATTTTATTTGCGGGCATAATATCATCAGGCATGATTTAAAGTATATTCAAAAAATGCTCTTGTCTCAGGATTTAGATCATTTGCAGCCTATCGATACATTATTTTTATCCCCCCTGTTATTCCCTGCAAAGCCGTATCATCGCTTGTTAAAAGATGACAAAATTCAAACCGATGAGCTGAATAATCCGGTGAATGATGCTCAAAAAGCCAAAGATTTATTTTATGATGAAATAACTGCATTCAACAGGTTGGATGTTTCATTAAAACGAATTTATTATTTGCTATTAAATGATCAAAAAGAATTTAAATGCTTCTTTGAGTATGTATCCTTTAGCTATACAGAAGCAGTAGCATTAACCAAGCTGATACATGATCATTTCCAGAAATCATTTTGCTCAAATGCGCCAATTGAAAATCTCATAGTCAAGCATCCAATAGAACTTGCCTATAGTTTGGCTTTGATAGCTAGTACCGATCGCTATTCTATTACCCCTCCCTGGGTTTTGATGAATTATCCTGAGGTAGAAAGAATTATGTATCTGCTTAGAAATAAACCATGCTTAACCGGCTGTGCCTATTGCAACGAAGCCTTGGATGCAAAGAAAGGGCTGAAAAGATATTTTGGTTTTGATGCATACCGTGAATTTGCAGGTGAACCTTTACAAGAAAATGCAGTAAAAGCTACTCTGGAAAATAAATCGCTTTTAGCGGTATTTCCAACAGGAGGAGGAAAATCCATCACATTTCAGCTCCCTGCATTAATGGCCGGTGAGAATGCAAAAGGACTCACTGTGGTGATCTCTCCTTTGCAGTCATTAATGAAAGACCAGGTTGATAATCTCGAAAAAAACGGGATTACGGAATCAGTTACAATTAACGGATTACTAGACCCTATCGAACGGGGGAAGTCGTTTGAACGAGTCGAAAACGGTTCTGCTTCAATATTATACATCTCCCCGGAGTCATTACGATCCAAAACTATTGAGCGCTTATTATTAGGCAGAAACATTGTTCGGTTTGTAATTGACGAGGCACATTGTTTTTCCTCCTGGGGGCAGGATTTTAGAGTTGATTATTTATATATAGGCGATTTTATACAATTACTAAAAGAAAAAAAGAATCTTTCGGATCACATTCCGGTTTCCTGTTTTACAGCTACCGCAAAGCAAAAGGTTGTAGAAGATATATGTCAATATTTTGAAGACAAACTTTCCCTTCACCTTGAGATATTTCGGGCAAATTCTTCAAGGACAAACCTTCAATACAAAGTATATAACAGCGCCAATGAAGATGAAAAGTATAACCATGTCAGAAGACTAATTGAATCAAAGAATTGTCCGACAATCATATATGTTTCAAGAACCAGAAAAGCCTATGCACTTGCCGAGCGTTTATCCAAGGATGGATTCGATGCCAAACCTTATCATGGCAAAATGGATGTTAAGGAGAAAACCGAAAACCAAAATGCTTTTATAACCGGTGACGTAAAGATAATGGTTGCGACCTCTGCATTCGGTATGGGAGTAGATAAAAAGCTATGGCCGCCAAATTCACGAAGTGTTCTAATAGTCAATATGTTACAGTCTTTTCAGGCCAAGTCATTGAGCCAATTTAGTGAAATTTGAGTAACCCAGCCACAGATGCAACGAAAT
>SDBV01003243.1_pt1 | contig 24161 bp, 21 predicted proteins | sample 2277081 | NCBI WGS metagenome assembly SDBV01 (sample SAMN10402039, study PRJNA504765) | marine sediment metagenome | isolation source: marine sediment core GS10_PC15, 223 cmbsf | place: Arctic Ocean: Southern Knipovich Ridge | collected 2010 | reverse complement strand
CTTTTCCATCCCTTTTTACAAGTTGATAATGAAATATTAGCTGATTTAAAAACAAAGCTCACAAAAGCATACCAGGACCTGGAGCAACATCTTCCGGAAAAGAATTCCCATTCAAGCACAAACGGATATGTTAACATATCTTTTATTGAAAATACTGAGGATGAGAACCTGCCTGCCGAAGCTTTAGCGCAGGCAGGTTGGAAAGACATTGTAAAGCAAAAGCTTCCTAAGCTTATTGAAGACTTGCAGGATAATAACTATCAGTTAAAAGACATTGCAATTATTGTGAGGGAGAAAAATGAAGGAAAAGAAATTGCCGATGCACTGCTCGCATACAAAAATAGTGATAAAGCTCAGGATGCATATAAATATGATGTAATTTCAAACGAATCGCTTTTTATTGAAAATTCACCGGCAGTATGCTTTATCCTGCTTGTTTTGAAATATTTTAATAACCCTTCCGATACTATAAATAATGCTTCTTTAATTCACCAATACAAAAGATATATTAATAGAACCTCCTCCTGTAGCCCGACAGCCAATGCAGAAATGTCCGTAGCAAATGCTACGGACAACTCGAATGAGGAATTGTTCAAAAAGCATTTCCCCGGCAGCTTTATTAACGGGATAGAGAGACTAAAACAGCTTCCTTTGTTTGAATTAGTTGAACAGCTGAGCAATATTTTTTCGTTGAACAGTATTACTGAAGATGTACCTTACCTTCTTGCATTTCAGGATATTGTTCTTAAGTTCACACAGAACGAAACCGGCGACATCTGCTCATTTTTAGAATGGTGGGAGAAAAACGCTAAAAACCAGGCAATTAATTTTTCCGAACAACAGGATGCAATTCGTATAATTACTATTCACAAAGCAAAAGGACTTGAATTTAAAGCAGTAATTATTCCTTTTTGCAATTGGCTTATTGACCATAATCCTCATCATACCAACATTCTCTGGTGTAAACCGGATGTTGAGCCATTTAACAAATTAGAGCTAATCCCGGTAAAATATACTTCTAAATTATCTGAAACAATTTTTTATGAAGAATATTTTACTGAAAAGCTTCACGCTTATGTAGATAATCTAAACCTGCTTTATGTAGCGTTTACACGTGCAAAAGATGTATTATATACATTTTCACCCTTGAAGGCGGATGTAGTTAGCAGTCAGGTGGAAACACCTGACAGCACACTAAAAGATAATCGCAAGATTACAAATGTTTCTGAGCTTCTTTACAGACTTGTCCCGCACTTAAATTTAAGTGCTGGAAGCGAAGGCGGAATATTTAACAATAGGGTAGGGGGTTTGGATAATTACTGGAACGAAAAATTGCAATGCTTTGAAATGGGAAAACTTAGTAAAATATACCCTGTGAAATCAGTTGAACAGTTTAAGGCAAATGAAATAAAATTAAAAAATTACCCTTCGTTCCCTATTAAAGAACGAATAAAGATAAAAGTTAACACTGTTAAATAATTTTAGGCGCTTAAAATTTCATTATTGACAACATGCCTGCGTGCCGAAATACCGGCACTCCGGTATGCAGGCATGTTAACGATAATTTTGTTGATATTAACAGACAAGTTGGCAGTTGGCAATAAGCAGTTGGCAAAAAATAAATTGCTTACTGCCTACTGTTTACCCTGTGAAATCTCTTCTATTTCATAGGGTCAACTGCCGATTTGCATCAAAATTGTAAAAACTCATTTTTCCTGCCTAAATAATTTCAAATTTATTTATAATATTTTTTATAACTTTGCAGAAATATTAATTAATTATTTTATTTCTCAGTTTTTTATATATTTGAAAAATTATTCTTTTAGACCTTCCAGAGTTTGTCGCCTTAAGCGACTCGCTTAGGCGGGAAAAACCTGGAAGAGTCTTGGGTAAATGAAATAAAAAATAATAAAGGCAAATATTTATGGAAACAATACAAATTTATAAGACTTTGAAGGAAGATGGCGAAATACATATAAACAATATCCCCTATAAAAAAGGTTCAAAAATTATTTTAGTAATAAAGCCTGCAACAACAGATAAGGAAAGCCAAAAATTCACAGCTCGTCATCTCCTGGAATCTAATTTAGTTGGAATGTGGAAAAATAGGAAGGATATCCCTAAGGATAGCTCACAATTTGCTCGTATTCTACGTGAAAAATCGCGAAGAAGTAATATTAAATTATGATAATTGTAGATACTGACATATTAGTAGATGTAATCAGAAAATATTTGCCAGCTTTGCAATGGCTTAGATCAAAGGAAGATGAAAAAATTGCAATCCCTGGATTTGTAGCTATGGAATTAATTTTTGGGTGCGAAAATAAAGTACAGCAAAATAGTATTGAGAAACATATATCAAATTATAATATTTTATGGCCCAGTTCATTAGCATGCAACCAAGCATTACATACCTTCACACAATATCATTTAAGTAATGATATTGGCATTATTGATTCTTTAATTGCTCACACAATAATGGAAACTAATTTGCCTCTTCATACTTTTAACCAAAAGCATTATAAAGCCATTCCAAATTTAAAAACAGTACAACCCTATAAGAAAGGTAACCGTTAAGGATGTAAATACCTTAAATTAGCAGGTCTTAGAAATAATTTAATAAAGCTGCTAAATTTAGGTATTAAAAATTTTGGTTATTTAAGAAATTATTAAATTTGTAAAAAATAAATTATTATGTATAAAAATATAATAACAATAGATCCTGAAATTCAAAGTGGCACACCAGTCTTCGAGGGAACCCGTGTACCAATAAAAAGTCTTTTTGATTATTTATATACAGGAGAAAGTATTGATAATTATCTTGAAGATTATCCTTATGTGAAAAAAAACAGGTTTTAGCATTATTAGCTCTAATAAAGTTTATATAATTAAATAAAAAAAAACATTAATTATCAACAAATATCAATGAATATCAACAGTTTAATGTTACTAATACATTAACAACTTTTAATAAATATCAATAGATTAATTTTACAAATTTATTTATGACTTTTAATAAATATTTACCCCGTTGGATCTTCTTATTATCCAACGGGGGTCTATTAATATCTATTCTAATAACCACCTGCTGCCTTACAAATGCACAAACAAAGGTCGATAGTTTACTACATGTACTAAAAGTCGCAAAACACGATACCACCAAAGTAAACATTCTAAATAGTCTTTCCTTGAAATTAATCCGTTCCGAACCCGATAAATCCATTAACTATGGTAAAAAGGCATTAGAATTAGCAAAAAAGTTAAAGTTTAAAAAAGGCATAGCAAGTTCTTACAACAATATCGGCGAAATTCATCGTCTTCAAGGCAACTACCCCAAATCACTGGAATACTTTCAAAAGTCTCTGAAAATAAAAGAAGAGCTGGGGAACAGGAAGGGTATGTCCGAAAGTTACAACAATATCGGCGTAATTCATTGGAATCTATGCAACTATCCCAAATCACTGGAATATTTTCAAAAGTCTCTGAAAATAAAAGAAGAGTTGGGGGACAGGAAGGGTATGTCCGAAAGTTACAACAATATCGGTGAAATTCATCGTCTTCAAGGCAACTACCCCAAAGCACTGGAATACTTTCAAAAGTCTCTGAAAATAAAAGAAGAGCTGGGCAAGCGAAGCGAAGATCCCGATGAAATCGGGAGGGCAAAGAAGGGTATGTCCTCAAGTTACAACAATATCGGCTTAATTCATTGGAATCAAGGCAACTATCCCAAAGCACTGGAATACTACCAAAAGTCTCTGAAAATCTTTGAAGAGCTGGGGACTTCGTCCGACGAAGCTTTAGCGAAGTCGGGCAGGAAGGGTATGTCCTATTGTTATGGCAATATCGGCATAATTCATTATGAGCAAGGCAACTACCCCAAAGCATTGGAATACGGGCAAAAGTCTCTGAAAATCATTGAAGAGCTGGGGGACAGGCATGGTATTGCAACTTCACTTGGAAATATAGCCAGATTAAATATAAAATTAAAAAATTATACAAAAGCAATAGATGAGGCAAACAAAAGCTTAAATATTGCAAAAGAAATAGGGGCTTTATTGGATGAAAGATATGCTTATAAAAATTTATTCACTGCTTATGACAGCTTAATGAATTATAAAAAGGCATATTACTTTCACAAGCTATACAAACAGGCAAACGACTCGCTGTTTAATGAAGAAAAGAACGAGAAGCTCACAGAAATGGAAACCCGCTACGAAACAGAGAAAAAAGAACAGCAGATAAAGCTTCTCAATAAAGATAAAAAGCTGCAAAAAACACAGTTAGACAAACAAAAGCTCATTATCTGGTCTGGTGCAGGAGGTTTATTACTGGTTATAACACTTGCATTTTTTATTTACAGGGGTTACAGGCAAAAGCAAAAGGCAAACAAGCTGCTTACAGAGCAAAAAGCGGAAATAGAACAGAAAAACTTTAGTCTCCAGCAAGCAAATGAAGAAATAATGCAGCAAAAAGAAGAAATTACAATACAAAGAGATAAATTAGATGAAACAAATAAAGAGCTTGAAATCGCCTTTAAAAAATCAAGCAGGCAGCAGGTAGAAATACAAAAAAATTTAGCCCAAATTACCGAACAGAAAGAAGATATAGAACAAAAGAACGAAGACATAACTGATAGTATAAATTACGCAGTTCGCATACAACAGGCAATATTGCCTTCAGAAGATTTTATAAAAGAAATATTAGGTGAGCATTTTATCCTTTTTAAGCCCAAAGATATAGTAAGCGGTGATTTTTACTGGGCAGCAAAGATAAAAAACCGGCTTATAGTCGCTGCTGTTGACTGCTCAGGTCACGGAGTACCTGGTGCATTTATGAGCATGCTTGGAGTATCTTTTTTAAATGAAATAGTAAGGAAAGAGGAGATAACACAGCCAAACCAGGTATTAAACGAGCTGCGGGAAAATATTATCAGGTCATTACAACAAAAGGGAATTGAAGGCGAAGCAAAAGACGGGATGGATATGGCGTTAATTGTTATTGATACAGAAAATCTTAAATTGCAATATGCAGGTGCGAATAATCCGCTTTATATTATTAGAAACAATGAAAAATCCCCCTTAATAAAGGGGGGTGCGTTGGCTGGTGGGTCGCAGGGGGATGTCTCTCCAAAAACCACAAACCTACCCGAACTCATTTCGTTGGATAAATCTTCCTCGTCTCTGTCCGCAAACCACACCCATAACCTGTCAGGGTTCGGAGAACCTGACAGTGTTTCTAATGAAAAACATATATTATATGAAGTAAAGGGCGACAAAATTCCAATAGGCATACACGAAGAAATGAAAGAGTTTACAAATAATGAACTGCAATTACAAAAAGGCGATACATTATATTTGTTTTCAGATGGATATCCTGACCAGTTTGGCGGTGAAAAAGGTAAAAAATTCAAATACAAGCCGTTCAAAGAATTATTCTTAAGCATACAAACTCAAACAATGGAAAAACAAAAAGTAATACTTAATAAAACTTTTGAAGACTGGAAAGGCAATTTTGAACAGATTGATGATGTTGTAGTAATAGGGATTAGGATTTAAAATTTAAGATTTACGATTGAAGTTTTGATTGCATGATTGGATATTGGATACAAGATACAAGATAAAAGTTGGCAATCAGCAGTTGGCAAGAAGAAGGAACAAGTACCCAGCAACAATGACTAATGACTAAAAAATAACAATATAACAATATAACCATTTAAGAATTAATTTCACTAACTTTATTATAAATATCTATCAATATCTATGAATATCATTCGTATAATTAGTATTATTAGTATAATTAGTATTCATTCGTATATTGGCATCGGTTTCTCACAAACAAAGGTTGATGGCTTACTGACCGAACTTAAAACCGCAAAACACGACACCACCCGCATAAAACTATACCTGCAAACAGGCGACGAATTTGAACACACCATTCCCGATTCAGCACTGTATTTTTACAAAAAATCACTAAAATTAGCAAATAAGCATACAAAGTCCTCCTCTCCACTTGGAGAGGGGTTAGGGGTGAGATATAAAAAACTTGAAGCCCAATCCCTGAGTAATATCGGCATAATTCATCATTTTCAAGGTAACTACCCCAAAGCATTGGAATACTATCAAAAATCTCTGAAAATTTATGAAGAGCTGGCTCGCTCACCCGCCGTCGCTGATTTATCCGACAACCTGTCCCGTACCGAAGGTCGGGAAGCTTTAGCGTCGTCGGAAGCTAAGGCTGGCAAAGAGGGTATGTCCGAAAGTTACATCCATATCGGTATAATTCATCGTCTTCAAGGCAACTACCCCAGGGCATTAGAATACTATCAAAAGTCTCTGAAAATAGATGAAGAACTGGGGGACAGGAATGGTATGTCCTATTGTTATGGCAATATCGGCATAATTCATCATATTCAAGGCAACTACCCCAGGGCATTGGAATACTATCAAAAGTCTATTAAAATCACAGAAGAGCTGGGTGACAGGAAGGGTATGTCCATAAGTTACAACAATATCGGCTTAATTTATTGGAATCAAGGCAACTACCCCAAGGTTCACCCTGTGAAACGCGATAGCTTATTTAACAGGGCATTGGAATACTATCAAAAGTCTCTGAAAATCAGAGAAGAGCTGGGGGACAGGAAGGGTATATCCGATAGTTACAACAATATCGGCATAATTCATTATGAGCAAGGTAACTACTCCAGGGCATTGGAATACTATCAAAAGTCTCTGAAAATCACAGAAGAGTTGGGGGACAGGGATGGTATTGCAACTTCACTTGGAAATATAGCAGGCTTAAATATAGAACTAAAAAATTACACAAATGCAATAGTTGAGGCAAACAAAAGTTTAAATATTGCAAAAGAAATAGGGGCTTTACACCTTGAAAGAATTGCTTATGAACATTTATTCGCTTCTTACGACAGCTTAAGGAATTATAAAAAGGCATATTACTACCACAAGCTATACAAACAGACAAACGACAGCTTGTTTAATGAAGAAAAAAACGAGAAGATAACCGAAATGGAAACCCGCTACGAAACAGAGAAAAAAGAACAGCAGATAAAGCTGCTTAATAAAGATAAAGAGTTACAAAAAACACAGTTAAACAAACAAAAGCTCATTATCTGGTCTGGTGCAGGAGGTTTATTACTTGTTATAACACTTGCATTTTTTATTTACAGGGGTTACAGGCAAAAGCAAAAGGCAAACCTGCAATTAGAAAGAAAAAATGTAACAATAACAAAACAAAAAGAAGAGATTGAAGCAAAAAATAAAGATATTACCGACAGCATTGTTTATGCAGAACAAATACAAAATGCTATATTGCCGGATAAAGAATTTACAAATAAAATACTTGGCGAACATTTTATTTTTTTTAAGCCGAGAGATATTGTAAGCGGAGATTTTTACTGGGCAGCAAAAATAAAGAACCGGCTGATAGTGGCAGCAGTAGATTGCACAGGTCACGGTGTTCCTGGAGCGTTTATGAGCATGCTTGGAGTATCTTTTTTAAATGAGATAGTGAACAAACAAACGCTTAATCCATCCTTCACTAAAGTTTCGGCTGGCAGGCCGTATAAAGAAATGAAAGAAGAGTTATTGCAGGCAAATGAAATATTAAATCAATTAAGAGATGAAGTAATAAATTCCCTGCATCAAACAGGCAAAAAAGATGAAGCACAGGACGGAATGGATATAGCACTTTACATTATAAATATGGAAACAAAAGAATTACAATATGCAGGGGCTAATAATCCGTTATACATAGTAAGAAGGGATGAAGGACGGGGGTCGCAGACCGATGCCAATATACTAATTGATACTAATGATGCTAATAAATCCAAAATCCAAAATCCAAAATCTAAAATAAATCCTAATTCAATCATTCATTCATTTAATCATTCACTCATTGAGGTAAAAGCCGACAGAATGCCAATAGGTATTTATCCGGGCGAAGTAAAACCATTTACAAACAACGAAATACAGCTACAAAAAGGCGATACACTTTATATCTTTTCAGATGGCTATACCGACCAGTTTGGTGCGCCCAAGGGCAAAAGGTTTAAACCTGGTCAATTTAAAGAATTGTTGTTAGGCATACAGGCTCAAACAATGGAAGAACAAAAAGAAACATTAAACAAAACCTTTGAAGACTGGAAGGGCGATTTGGAGCAGTTGGATGATGTGGTTGTGATTGGAATAAGAATTTAAAAATGGTTAAATTGTTATATTGTTATTTTATTGTTAATTATTGATTTGTGAAATTAATTCTTAAATGGTTATATTGTTATATTGTTATATTGTTATAATTGTAAAGAATGGCTCTACTAAAAGAGATTATGAAATAGAAATACAATTGAAATACAATGGATATTTTTTAAAATACGAAACTTTAGTGTAGTCTGTCAATGGATATTCAATAGAAATTCATAGAAATATCAATGAATTTCAATGTATATCAACAGTTTAATTTTACAAATTTATTAACTACTTTTAAAAAAATATCAATAGTTTAATGTTACTAATTATTTACGACTTTATAATGTATATCAACAGTTTAATGTTACAAATTCATTTACTACGTTAATTATAAATATCAATAGATTAATTTACAAATTTATTTATGACTTTTAATAAATATTTACCCCGTTGGATCTTCTTATTATCCAACTGGGGTCTATTAATATCTATTCTAATAACCACCTGCTGCCTTACAAATGCACAAACAAAGGTTGATAGTTTACTAAATGAACTAAAAACCGCTAAACACGACACCACCAAAATAAAAGTTTACAATAATTTATTTTTAGAATACCAATTTACTGATACTTCAAAAGCAAAAAAATATGTTCTTCTTGCATTAAAGCTTTCAAAAAAAATTATTTCCTCGCCCGACGACCTGTCCCGTACCGAAGGTCGGGAAGCTTTAGCGAAGGCGGGTAAAAAAGGAGCAGCTAATTCTTATATACATCTTGGTTCTTTTAATAAAGATAAAGGTAATTATAAAAAGGCACTAAAATACTATAAAAAATCTCTGAAAATCTTTGAAGAGCTGGGGACTTCGTCCGACGACCTGTCCCGTACCGAAGGTCGGGAAGCTTTAGCGAAGTCGGGCAGGAAAGGTATGTCCGCAAGTTACAACAATATCGGCGCAATTCATCAATATCAAGGCAACTACCCCAAAGCATTGGAATACTATCAAAAGTCTCTGAAAATCAAAGAAGAGCTGGGTGGCAGGAAGGGTATGTCCTCAAGTTACAACAATATCGGCGCAATTCATTATTATCAAGGCAACTACCCCAAAGCACTGGAATACTATCAAAAGTCTCTGAAAATCAGAGAAGAGCTGGGTAACAGGAAGGGTATGTCCGCAAGTTACAACAATATCGGCTTAATTCATAATGAGCAAGGCAACTATCCCAGGGCACTGGAATACTTTCAAAAGTCTCTGAAAATCAAAGAAGAGCTGGGGGACAGGAAGGGTATGTCCTATTGTTATGGCAATATCGGCATAATTCATAAAAATCAAGGCAACTACCCCAAAGCATTGGAATACTATCAAAAGTCTCTGAAAATCTTTGAAAAGCTGGGGGACAGGCAAGGTATTGCACAAATACTTGTAAATATAGCCGGCTTAAATATAGAACTAAAAAATTACACAAAAGCAATAGAACAGGCAAACAAATGCTTAAATATTGCAAAAGAAATAGGGTTTTTATTATGTGAAAGATATGCTTACGAATATTTATTCACTACTTACGACAGCTTAAGGAATTATAAAAAGGCATACTACTACCACCAGCTATACAAACAGGCAAACGACTCGCTGTTTAATGAAGAAAGTAGCGAGAAGCTCATAGAAATGGAAACCCGCTACAAAACAGAGAAGAAGGAGCAGGAAATAGAAAAGCAAAAAATATTGCTTGAGAAAAAAGATGCAGAGGTAAAGCAGCAGGAAGCAGTGGCAGACAGACAACGTATGCAGCGCAATGCTTTTATAGGTGGTTTTATATTAGTATTGTTACTCTCTATAATAGTTTTCAGAAGTTACAGACAACAGAAAAAACAAAAATCAGTAATAGCACTGAAGAACAAAAATATTACAGATAGCATAAATTACGCAGTCCGCATACAACAGGCAATATTGCCTTCAGAAGATTTTACAAATGAGATACTCGGTGAGCATTTTATCCTTTTTAAGCCCAAAGATATAGTAAGCGGTGATTTTTACTGGGTAGCAAAGATAAAAAACTGTCTTATAATCGCTGCTGTTGACTGCTCAGGTCACGGAGTGCCTGGTGCATTTATGAGCATGCTTGGAGTATCTTTTTTAAATGAAACAGTAAGGAAAGAGGAGATAACACAGCCAAACCAGGTATTAAACGAGCTGCGGGAAAATATTATCAGAGCACTAAAGCAAAAGAAAGAAGCCCATCCACTAACCCCTTCCAAAGGGAGGGGAGATAGGGATGGAAAAATCCTCTCCGCCAACTGGCGGAAGGATTTAGGAGGGGCTGTAAAAGATGGTATGGATATGGCGTTAATTATTATTAATACAGAAAATCTTAAATTGCAATATGCAGGTGCGAATAATCCGCTTTATATTGTGAGACGTGTGAGTGAACATGAAAGTGAAAAAGTCGGCAGTCCACAGTCCCGCAAAGACGGGATTTCCGCTTCGCTCCAATCGGCAGTCGGCAATAAAGAAGAAGTTAACCTGTCAGGGTTCGGAGAACCTGACAGTGTTTCTAATGAAAAACATATATTATATGAAGTGAAGGCGGACAAAATGCCAATAGGCATACACGAAGAAATGAAAGAGTTTACAAATAATGAACTGCAATTACAAAAAGGCGATACATTATATTTGTTTTCAGATGGATATCCTGACCAGTTTGGCGGTGAAAAAGGCAAAAAATTCAAATACAATCCGTTTAAAAAATTATTCTTAAGCATACAAGCTCAATCAATGGAAGAGCAGAAAGCAATACTTAATAAGACTTTTGAGGACTGGAAAGACGATTTGGAGCAGTTGGATGATGTGGTTGTGATTGGAATAAAAATTTAAAAATTGTTAAATTGTTTTATTGTTAAATTGTTGTAACCGTTCACAGGGTTTAAATAGTTGATAATCCGCCTGAAGCGGATCAGCCTTTAGGATAATTTATTGTATCAGAATTTCAAATGTTCTTTGGTTATGATGAGAGATGACATCTCTTGTTGAACAATTTTATTTCACGCAAAGTTCGCAAAGTTTATATACTATTTATTACTCTTATTTTTCTTTGCGTTCTTTGCGCCTTTGCGAGATAATTTATAAGAAAGAGATGTCATCTCTGAAGTATAAACGAACTCAAAAGCACTAAAAAGGGTGTGTGAAAACACAAATTTTAACCACTTCATTGCGAGCGTTAGCGAAGCAATCTCCTGTTTATAAAAAGATTGCTTCAGTCGTTCCTCCTTCGCAATGACGAATTAATCCATTTTCACACAGTCTCTAAAACAAAGTACCAAAAACAAAGTACAAAGCACAATTGGCCAATGACTAAAAAATAACAATATAACAATATAACAATATAACAATTTAACCATAATTTATAATTGCATTATGGATTTAGCTAAAAAATTAATGGATTTTATTGTTCCGGGAGAAGAAAATTTAATGAATTATACTCACAGAACAAGAACTGAAGAGCTTGCAAGAAATATCTTACAGGAAGGATTTGAATTTAGTGACTCTTTTCAAAAAACAACCGATGCTGTAGTTGCCGACCCTGTTCATATTCAATATTGGCATAAATTACGTGAATGTTATGGTGTTTTTACAATTGTTATCAGTATAGATAGACAATTATTTGAATCATATTTATCGGAGCTGAAAAAAATTCCTAAACATCAAACAGATGTTGTCCAAACTATTACAGAAAAAGAACCACATTTAAATGAAAATAATGAACCGGTATATACTCTTCCCAGACAATTTATTAAAGGTTATTTTAACAGCAAAACAGGTAAAATAGTTTATAATCCGGATTACAATCCCTCTTATGATTCTCCTAAGTTTAAATTAAATATTGAGAAATTGAAAAAGCAATAAATTAACGTAGCAGGGCTACAAACAAAAAAATATCTCTCGCAAAATTTATCTCGCAAAGACGCAAAGAACGCAAAGAAAAATAAAAGTAATAAATAGTATATAAACTTTGCGCCCTTTGCGAGAAATAATATTAATTTAAAATTCGTGAAAATTCGTGTCTAATTATTTATTTTTTTAATTTTTTTCCTATTTTTGTCTTGTTAAAAATTTATTAATCCGACTAATTGTTAATGTTATGAAAAAGTTAAAATTAATAGCAATTTTGGTATTTATCATACCGAATATTTTTGCACAAAAGAACAACGTTCAAAGTGCTAATAATTGTTTAAAATACAATGATTTAGAATCAGCAAAGAAGTATATAGATCTTGCTTATGAAAATCCTATAACATCTAACGACCTTAAAATGTGGTATTTCCGCGGGAGAACCTACTGGGCAATATATTCCGATAAATCAAAAAGGAATATTGACACTCTGGCGATAGAGAAAGGCACTAAAAGCTTTATTAATTGTATAAAAGTGGAAGAAAAAAAATTTTATTATGGCGATTCGGCAAGATATTACCTTATCAATTGTGCCTTAGGTTGTTTTGACCAGGGAGTTCATTATTATCGTAAGAATAATTATAAAAAAGCAATTGAGCTATATAGCTTAATCCTTGATGTAATACCTTTTGACAAGGATAAAGATTTGATAAGAAATAATGTTTCTGAAAAAATTATTTATCTGTATTCGTTTTATGCCTCAAAAGCATTAAAAGATTATGAAAAAGCCAAGGTGTATCTCCAAAAATTGATAGATTTGAATTATAACGACCCAAAGATATATATTGAGATGAGTAAAATTTTGCTTGAAGAAAAAGATACTGCAGAAGCATTAGGCTATATTGAGCGTGGCAGAAGCATTTTTGATGATAATAAAGAATTGATACTTAAAGAAATGGAAATTTACGAGATGCAAGGTAAGTCAGATTTACTGATGGAAAAACTTACCGAAGCAGTAGAGTTGGACCCTGAAAACAGCATATTATATTTTGTAAGAGGAAATTTGTATGAGAAAAAATCTAATTTAACAGAAGCTGAGAAAGATTATCTGAAATCTGTTGAATTTAATCCCGATTATTTTGATGCACTTTACAACTTAGGAGCTTTATACTTTAATAAAGGTGTGGAACATATTAGTATTGCTAATGATATTAAAGATTTAACAAAATATCAAGCTGAAAAAGCAAAAGCTGATGAGAAGTTCAAGCAAGCTTTATCTTATCTTGAAAATGCTCACGAAATAAATCCTGAAGATAGAAATACTATGATTTCTTTAAAAATTCTTTACTATCGTATGCAGATAATGGATAAGCACGATGAGATTAAAGCTTTACTTGAAGGTAAATAATAATTATGATGCAGGATGCAGGATACAGGATGTAAAATTTTGAAAGTACAATAAAGTAGGGGAGGGGCTAAAACTGAAATTAGAAATTGGAAATTTTAAATTGGATACTGGATGTTAGGTACTGGGTACTGGGTACTGGTTGCTTGTTACTGGATACTGAATATTAGATGTTAGATATATAATGGTATAAAGGTATAGGGTATAGGGTATATAAGTAATTGGTAAGTTGTAATCTGGTTTAACGTATAACGGTTTTAACGAAAATATAACAGATATATGTCAAAAATCAAAAGACAAACATCAGTCCGCCTAAGGCGGACAAACCATTTAACAATATGACCACAGTGAAATATCCCGACACTTGTGTCGGGATTTCACGTGGTAAACAATTTAACCATTAAAGAATTAATTTCACAAATCAATAATTAACAATAAAATAACAATATAACAATGAAACAATTAGTATCATTAGTATTAATTAGTATCATTAGCATAAATTCGTATATTAGCAACGGCTTTTCTCAAAACTCAAAAGTAGTTAGTGCTTATAACTATCTGCAGTATGGTGAGTTAGATAAAGCCAAAGATGCAATTGATGCAGCCTCGGTTCACGAAAAAACAATAAATAAACCTAAAACCTGGTGGTTTAGGGGACAAATTTACCAAAGCATACATAAAAATGTACATCTTGCTCCTGATGCTGTTAATATTGCTTATGAATCTTATGTAAAAGCATTGGTATTGAACTTTAAAGACCCTCAATATCTTAATCTAAATATTGAAAATAATGAGCAGGATAAAACAAAGTTCTTCACACTGCTTTCTGATAAAAATACTAAATATATTAATAAAGAGATACTAAATGATGTGAAAAAAAACAGATTTCCTGCCCTTGCTGTTATACTTGTTAATAAAGGTGTAAACGAATATCAGGAAACTAAAAATTATGAAAAGTCGCTTATGCTTTTTGAAAACTCGCTTTTTTTATTTACTATTTTAGGAAAAGTTGATACTTTGATTTATTATTATACAGCAAACGCTGCTGAGAAAGCTAAAAATTATGATAAAGCAAGGTATTACTATCAAATATTAATTGATGCAAACTATGGTGAAGATAATAAAGAAAAAGTTTCAATGTATTATTATCTGGCAAATCTTCAGGGTGATACGGCAAAATATTTAGACATACTTAAAAAAGGTATTGAAAAATACCCCGAGCAAAGTCAAATATTAATAGATAATCTTATTAATTATTACTTATCGGTTGAAAAGACAAAGCCGGCACTTGAGTATATAAAGCTGGCAATAAAAAAGAATCCGGAAAATCCAACTTATTATTTTACACAAGGAAATTTATTTGATATTTACCTGGAACAAAAAGATAGTGCTGTTGTTTACTACAAAAAAGCAATAGGGCTGAAGCCCGGGTATTTTGACGCTCTTTACAACCTGGGTGCTTTATATTTTAATATCGGGGTAGAACACAACGAAATTGCTAATGAAATTCAAGATTTAACAAAGTTTAAAGCTGAAAAAGCCAAAGCAGATGAAAAGTTCAAATTAGCTTTACCTTATCTTGAAAAAGCCCACCGGATAATGCCCCAGGACCATAATACCAAAATGTCTTTAAAGCAGATTTACTACAGATTAAAGATGATGGATAAATATGAGGAGGTTAAAGCTAAGCTTTAAGCAAAAACCACTAATTTCACTAATTAACACGAATTAATATTGTAAGTGATGACATCGCTCCAAGCGATGTCATCACTATTGCTAATTTGAACTTCAAAACAAATCCCAACGTGGCAAAAACCAAATTCAAAGACGTATTGAGATTTTGATATTTGGATTTATTTTGAATTTTGTGGTTTGAGGTTTGGATTTTCATAAAATAGGGTAGGTATTATAAATATTATCCCTATATTCTAATTTGTTCTATTTAACATAATATTAATTATTGGGCAACTGTATCAAAATTTGTTGCATTGTTAAATAAGTATAGTTTTCTTTGTGTTTCTTTGAGTCTTTGTGTCTTCGTGGCGAAATATTACAGCTATATACTTTGGGGCTAAAAACGAAAAGGACGAGAAAACCTATTTTCCTGATTGCATTATTGCATTATATACTTTTTTCATTTGCTGTTTTGGGAAGTGTTCTGACATTTTCCTCATTACTGTTCTTTTATCATCTTTTATACTTACACCAACTGTTCCATAAACATCTGACACTCGTTTTTGGAATTCATACCATTGTCGAAGATCATCTATAACATTTCTAATTCTTATATCTGAAAGGTCAACTTTTTCAGGAGTAAACTCTTCTCTCAATAGTCTTACCGTACCTTCATAAGTTATTTCATCATCTGTTTTGGGTATTTCTGTTTTGGTGTTCCAAATTGAATTTGATAAGCATCTCTTCCGTTTATATGAGTTATTGCAATTGAACCATATCTATAATCAGATCTCCTTGAAATAAAACCTTTTAATTCATTTTGAGGATTAAATGGATCTTCTACCTCAAAAGATTGAAGTTCATCTTCTTTTAATTGCAAATCGTTCATTACTCTCTCTAACATACTATATTTATTCAAAAACAAGTTGTAACATTGAAAAAGATAAACAGGAATCTCCGTATAATCTCAACTCATCTCCTACTCCCCTATCCAAAATAACATCTCCTGTAAAAGTGATTGTCAGCTCTTGTTTATCTTTTACATTACAGGATGATAAAACTACTGATATTCCAATTATTATAATGCTCTTTAACCTGAATTATTCATAAATAAATTTTAAGTTTAAATATAAGGACATAACTTTGCCCGCCTGCCAAAACGCAGTGGCGGACAGGTAAGTTGTTTAAAAATAATAGTTGGCAGTTGGCAAAAGGCAGTTGGCAATTAATTTGACCAAAACATTAAATAAAAAATAAGACACAAATTTGCCAACTGCCAACTGCCAATTGCCAACTTGCATCAAATAGTTTCAAAATTTATGAATTAATCAGGTTAATACATTAAAGTATTTAGTATTTTATTAACTTACTATTCAATAAAAATTACTTCAACCCTTCTGTTTAGGCTTCTGCCTTTTTTTGTGCTGTTATCTGCTATTGGTTTTGAACTGCCATAACCTTTGTATTTAATTCTGTCTTTGCTTATTCCTTTTCCTATTAAGTAGTCTGCCACGGCTTTTGCTCTTGTTCCTGATAGTTGTTTGTTATGTTCTTCCGTACCTTTATAATCTGTATGTCCTGCTATTTCTATTTTAACAGATGAATTTTCATTCATCTGTTTATATAGTTTGTTTAACTCATTATATGATGCAGGCAGGAGAACTGATTTATCAAAATTAAAGTAGATATTCTTTAATACAAAAGATTTACCTGTTTTCGGGTCTCCAAAATATTCTTCAACCCCATCGAAACCATTATCAGATAATTTACTAACTTTTTCTATTGATATATCATCTATGTAATAGTAAGTTATTTTATAATTATCATTTGCAAATCCAATAGTTATATAATTCTCATTTCCTTTTGCTTTATAAATTGCAGACATAGGAATCCATGTATGAGCATTTATATATGTTTCTTTATCATCAAATATTATTTGAGGAGTAATATTTAACTTTTTAGCTCCAGCTTGCCTGAATTGATTTTCGGTGAAAAACACTCCTATTTCGTTTATGGTGTCATTAGTGAATATTTCGCCCCTGCATAAGAAAAAATTGATTTTATATTCCATGTCTTTTACTAATGGTGAAATGAGCTTTGTTTGTAAATATTCTTTCCAGTTATTCTCAGAAAATAATCCTAAATATGCATTTCCCGAATGTGCCTGCTGTAATCCGAATTTATTCTTTGGTACCTGAGTAAAAGGATTGGATGAATCATAATGAAAATAATCAGGTGTTCCATCATTCGGATTGCTCCAGGCAAAAATACATTCATCTCCGATACCTGTAAAATAAGGAAGCTTGTTGTATATCTCAAAACCGGAATTAGGAATTAAAAACTTTTTTGATTTTATCAGTTTGCCATTTTTGTAGATGTCATCTTTTATTAGAATGTTTCCTTTATATAGCGACTCTTTTGTTAATGAATTATTTGAAAAATATCTTTCTTTTATATGAAGTGTATCAAGATATATTTTTTCTTTTATCAGGTTATTATTTTCATAAGTTAATTCTTTAAATATTTTTCCTTCATTAAATATTTTGTTAATAATTAAATCGCTTGTTTGATAATATGTTTCATTGCATATCATACTGTCATTATATGTTTTTTCTTTAATTAACTTGTTTTTATTATATATTTTTTCAATATGTTTTTTCCCTTCTTTGTATATTATTTCATTAACCAAAATATAATGTGAATATTTTTTCACTTTACTTAATTGTTCGTCTGCATATTCATAAATTATATGTTCTTTTAATTTTCCTGCAAGGTATGTTTCAACATCAGTTATATTTTTGTTTGCATATTTATATATAATTATTTTGTTTGCATTATTATAATAATCAAACCCTCTTTTTTCCTTTATTAATAAATCGTTTTCATATATTTTTTCTCTGAATAATCCATTATACTTATATATTAGTTCTCTTGTTAATTTGCCATTATCATATAATTTTTCTTCAGACAATACATCGTCATTGTATATACTCTCTTTTGTCAGGATATTCTCATTATATGTTTCAGTTTTTATTAATTTACCATGCAGATATTTAGATATCAATTTCTTGGTTAAGTTTCCGTTAGTGTATGATATTACATTGAGCAACTTACCTGCCTCATTATATATTTTTTCTTTGATTAATAAGCTATCGCTATATTCTTCAATTTTTGCCAATGTTTCTCCTTTATACTTATATATTTTTTTACCGGTTTGTATGCCATCGGTATATAATTTTTCCATAACAGGTTTTTCATGTTCAAATATTCTTTCTTTGAATAATTTACCATTCTCATCCCAATATCTCCATGTACCAACAGGTATATTCTTTTTAATTACACCTTTTTTTTCATTTTTATAGTTTTCAATTTTCATTAATGTTCCATTAGAATACCAGTATTTCCATTTACCTGTTTTTTTCTTAATCCTGGTGATTTTGCCACTAATAGGAGAGATATACTTATAATTGATATACTTTCCTTTAGTTTGAAATTTGCTATTAACCGGCTTAACCTGTGCAAAAGAAATAAGTTGAACAGAAAGTAATATAATTATAAAAAAATATTTGAACAACATATTGTGATGGTTTACTGTATAATGGTTTCTAAGAGTATTTTAATATAATATTATCAGGATTGTTCGTAACTTCTCTAATTTTGTTTACCACGTTAGATATTTTGTTTTGAGTATTGTCTTCTATCAATTTATTAATTATCTAAACGGGGTTAATATCGTTGAATTTTTTAGGTTTTTTAGACAGTCTGACGGTTATTGAATTAAGACTGTCAGATGTTGAATCGTGTCTGACGGTGCTTGAATTGGGTCTGGCAGTGCTTGAATTGTGTCTGTTGGTGCTTGAATTAACAAAGAGAAATAAATAAATTATTATTTTTTACAAATCTTAGGGGGCTTTTAATTTTTTTATAATTCGTTGATGGTTTGTAAGTTTCCTGTTTTAAAGTCGTATGAATGTTTTTTAGTTGTGGTTTTTAGATAGGCTGACATGGTGCGATTATTTTAACTGCCCGGCTTTTCATTTAAAAAGTGTATTCAGTATTCCAGCCACCACAAGCTCTATCAATATCAAGTTGTTTTTCTAAAAACAGAATGGAATCTACATCTTCAAAAGTTTCATTTGTTTCTTTCCACAATTTCTCCAAAGTATCAAAATTTTTAAGTTCCCAAGTTGTTTCTTCCACTTTATCATTTTGATTATAATAACTTGCAAATTCAGAAAGAATATAATTCAAATTTGTAATTGTAGAAACTGCATTTGTTTCGATATGTTTTGAATAAATTTCGAAAAAAAAGGTTTTAAAATCTGCCTCTATCTGATATTCATATCTTTGACCAATATTTTTTTTTTTCATTATTATATAACGCTTCTATATTCCCGACTAAATTCATCGAAAATAATTTTTAATACTTTCATTCATTTTCTTTTATTTTAATTCTCAATAGCACCAAATTTTATTACTGATTATCAATATTTTATATTTTATGCATTTTGTTCCAATTTTACTTTGAAATCCTTATTGGATATAGGTTTTATTGGACAAAGTAGTTATATTTTCAACTCATTAAAATATTCTTGCTCAGGTTCATTTGCAATAAATAACTTCAATTGCTTATCAGTTTTGAACCCTTTTATCTTTCTTTTATACTCATTTGCGGTTTTCTTGTCTTCAATTTCAAGTTTTCTACATTTACTTATTTCCAAGTATTCTTTTTCAAGATCAATACCTAAAAATTTTCGTTCTAATAGATTTGCAGAAATACCGGTAGTGCTACTCCCTGTGAATGGATCTAAAATCCATGCATTTTTTTGTGTAGATGCAAGTATTATCCTTGTTAAAGCTGATAAAGGTTTTTGTGTAGGATGTTTTTTGCAGGATTTCTCCCAGGGGGCAATTGCAGGCAATGCCCAAACATCTTTCATTTGCTTTCCCTCATTTAATTCTTTCATTAATTCGTAATTGAAATAATGAGGTGTTTTTTTATTCTTTCTAGCCCAAATTATTTGTTCGGTTGAATGCGTAAAGTAGCGACACGAAAAATTCGGTGGCGGATTTGTTTTTTGCCAGGTAATAACATTTAGAATTTTAAAATCTAACTCGGTTAAGATTTGTCCTACACTAAAAATATTGTGCATTGTTCCACTAATCCAAATGGTTGCATCTTCTTTCATTTTGTCACGAATTAATGAAAGCCATTTGCGGTTAAAATTATTTATAAATTCAAATCCTTCCGATTTATCCCATTTTCCTTTGTTTACACTTACTATTTTTCCATTTTCAATTGTTAAACCATTGTTGGACAAGAAATAAGGAGGGTCAGCAAAAACCATATCGAATTTATGCTCAAATTGAGGTAATAACTCCATTGTATCTCCGTGTAAGAGATAGAAATTATTGTCTTTGGATTTGAAATATGGTTTAAGCATTTATTTATAACTGTCTTTCACATCATTAAAATAGCCTAAAGCATAAGCTGCATGAGGACTTCTATGTCGTCTTTTTCCTTTCTGACTTTCTTCAAGGCTGTTTAAAACAGAATTAAGATTTATATGTTCTTCCCTTGTTAAACCGTGATTATAACCTATTTCGTAAGCACAAGAAGCACATTTATGCCTGCCTGCTCCTCCTTGATCTATGGGAAGTGTTTTAACTATGCTATCTATATTTGAATGATCTTTTTTACAAGCCATAATGATTTATTTTATATTAGTATTTTTTTAAGTATCCCATTTTTCAACATCTCCAAATTCAATAAATACTCTGCTTTATCAAAATACTCTCTTAGAGGATTTAATGTTTCTATCCAGCTCCATCTGTAATTCAGATGAACACAATATTATCTCCTTTAACAATATTCTCCTTTACTTTTCATTTGGTACAGGCAAACCTAACTTGGCTAAAGGTATATATTCAAAAAAATAATAACAATGTACACTATGTATATAATCTAAAACATCCTTATACTGGGATTTTCTAAACCAATCGCTTAATAAATATATATATTCCACTTCTATATTTGCCTTTGATAATAGCTTTTGATACTGTTTTTTTTTATAGTCACAGGTTTGCAACTTTTCGTCAACAGAACCTGCTACTTGTTGAAATTTACATTCTATAATATATAATGTATTAGCAATAATAACAAAGATACTATCATCTGGTAATAATCTTTTTGAAACTAAAGATTTCCAATCTATATCCAATTCTTCTAAAAATTTATAAAATCCATATTTTTTAAAAATCCTTCCAACTAATTCTTTTTTAAAGAATATATTCCCATCTTCTACTTTATATCCTTTCTGAGATTTAAGAAATTCAGTTAAATCAGTTTTACCTTCAAAAACTAATCCTGTTTTGGTATTTCCACCTCCCTTTCCTCCAAAAATCATAGTTTTAATAATTTTAATTTGTAATTAATAATTCAGTAAGTTTTCCTCTTTTTTTTGGATTTGCATTAATGCTTCTACGAGCATTAACCCGAAAGATGTTAAAATCGGAATATAAATCATCAAAAAAGTTATTGTTGTGATCTTTTCCTTTTACGTCTGAATTACTTAAAATCCATTGATGATTTAGTAAGTTTAAAGTATGGCAAAATTCTTTTAAGCGAATTTGTTCTGTATCATTAAATTCATCTTTTGCATAAGAATTAAAGCTGGAAGTTTCGCTTAACGGTTTGTATGGTGGGTCAAAATAGAAAAATGAATTTCCATTTGTGTAAGATAAAGTTTCTGAATAATCGCCATTAAGAATTTCTACTTTTTGAAGAACAACAGAAACCGCTCTCAAATTTTCCGAATTACAAATTTGCGGTTTTTTATAACTACCTATTGGCACATTAAATTCATTTTTACGGTTTACCCGAAACAAACCGTTAAAACAAGTTCTGTTTAGAAAAATAAATAAAGCACTTTGAGTTGTTTGTTTTGATTTTCTTGTATTGAACAATGTTCTTTTTTTATAATAATATTTTTTCTTGGCTTCTTCATTTTCTGAAATTGAATGATATTCGTTTTCCCAATTTGAAAGAACAGTTATTAAATTTTCAACATCTCCTTTTATCGTAATATAGCAATTTGTCAAGTCTTTGTTTATGTCGTTTATTATGGCTTTTTCCAAATTTGGAAATTGTTTTAACATCCAAAATAAAACGGCACCACTTCCTACAAAGGGTTCAATATATGTAAAAGCTTCATTGTGAATATTATTGGGTAATTGTTCTTTAATTTGTTTAATTAGTTGAGTTTTACCTCCTGCCCATTTTAAAAAGGGTTTCGCTGTCATCTTTATATTTTTAATGTTTTAATAGCCATAACTTTGGGCTCAATCTTTCATAAATATTTCTCAAAAATAAAGAGATTTGAGCAATGTTCAAAATTTAAGTGATAAAATATTTTATAAAGAAACAAGGGGGAAAAACTTGTGTTCTGTTTTGTGTAAACCTATTTTAGGATAAAACATTCTTTTGCAATTTTTTGGTTTGCGCTTGGCTCTGTATGACTTGCCAATGTGCTTGACTACGAAGCGACGGCATGTCATCAGATTTGTTTTGAATAATTCAACCATTTTTCAACAACTTTTTTAATTTGTCGGAATAGACATTAACATTACACAACTCTCCATTTTCATTATAAACATCATCGCAAAATTCGTCAACAACCCAAACATATCTTTTTTTTCCATTTTTAGTTATTTCCAAAGGAACAACCTTTGCACCATTGGTATATAATTTAGGAAACCTTACTGAAATTGAATTATTATCCAATCTTTGTTCGATTTTTAAACTCATTTTATAAAATGTTAAACATTAATACTTTCAAAATCAATTTCTAAAGGCATTTTTAGATTTTTTAATTTATCATTGTCTACTAAATATCTTAGAATATTTGAAAACAAGTCTGAAATGCTCTTTCCTTTAAAAATTTTATTATCAATTTTTACTGCAATTCTTCCTGTTTTTTTTCCTTTCAATTCCAAAAATAATACAAAAAAGTTGATTTATACCAATCTGTTGTAACTTTTTGATTGGCTATTTTAGTGTTTCATTTTTTTCTTAGCAAACCTTCAATAGTTTCTGAATAATCATATACTTCAATTTCTTTGCCATCTGAAAAAGTAGAATCTTCAAAACCAACAACAATCCATCTCCATTGCTTTTTACCGTTAATCTCAACTTGTACCTGCTCCAGTCAAAACGCTTACATTTTCTAAGCCAAGATATTTTTTGACTCTAAGTTTATTTTCCATTGAATTATCTTTCATAATATCGATTTTAATTTCCTGTTATTCCGTTAATAAATGTATCTACAAAACTTAAAATCTTTTTTAAAATTTGGTCGCCTAATTTTTTTCGTTGCAATACCGATGGTTTTTCTCCTTCAATCAATTCCAGTATTTCATCTCGTAATGGTTCTCGTTCAGCAAACAGATAGTTCTCAATCAATTTTTGAGTTTTTTCTTCCGATAAGTTTTCTTCTTTTATTAGTTGCTCGAAAGCCTTTTGCTGTTCTTTACTCCAGAACTTGTCAAATTCTTGCGGAATATTTTCTGATTCTTCAATTTTAGGTAAATTCTCTAAAATAAATTTCTCTATCAATTCTCGTTTGCTTCTTAAATTGACTTCCGAGTTTAATAAATTGAAAATCTCTTTTTCTGTCTGCTCAACATCTTTTTTAGTATTAGATTTTAATTTTATGAGTAACTGAATAATGTAATTTACATTGATTTCATCACGGTGGATTAATTCCAACTCAAAATCCACATCTTCCAAAATAGAAACTTTCTCTTTCTGGTGGTCGCTTTTTACTTTATCGTAAAGGTCAAGGTATTTGCTTTTGTAATCTTCAAATAGTTGCTCGTTCATTGCCAAGTCTTCCCATTTGAAGTCGGCAAAGGCTGTAAGAATATTTTTAACACGCATTATTTGCCTGAATGCCGTAATAAATTTCAACTCATCATCTTCGGTTTGCAAATCGTTTAC